>Ga0180432_10002748_pt1 | contig 26106 bp, 17 predicted proteins | sample SS_ome_10_FD_132414 | JGI IMG/M metagenome (GOLD analysis project Ga0180432, IMG submission 132414) | Hypersaline lake sediment archaeal communities from the Salton Sea, California, USA - SS_1_MS_2 metaG | ecosystem: Environmental > Aquatic > Non-marine Saline and Alkaline > Hypersaline >... | reverse complement strand
CGGCCAACAACCGTTTCGCAGTTACCAGGCAACGGGTACCGTCGGATCCGTGCGGCTTGATCCATCGATTCACCGGGATCTGCACGACCTCGGGTTTCAAGACCAAGCGGAGAATCGATCATCGGGTCAACGTGTAATTGAAACTAAGGTGAGCCAATGACCCTGGTGACCAGAGATCTCACCTCCCGCAGTCGTCCGATCGCTACGAGTTCCTGGACAGAACGAGAGGAGTCTATCATAGGTGGCAATAGAAGTCAACGGGAAAAAGGAATCTATCAGCTATTCACTGTGCAAGGAACTGCTAAACGCTGAGTTTTCAATCGAGTGTAATGATTGTTGGTTATTGTATTACATGCCAACTATATGCAAAACGCCGCAATTCGCTGGGTGTGCGCGCGTATCTGCTTTGCCTCTCCCCGGTGGCAGCACACGCGAACAAAACGCGTCAAGTCGATTCTTGTGAACGGGATCTCGCCAGTGTGGTGAAACGTGGGACCCTTCAGAAGCCGCGGAAGGACGACATCGGTTGGAACATCAGATCATGTTCTCAAGAACCGACAGTTGGGTCCTGGTGCCAAGCACGATCAGGCGGTCGCCGGGATTGATGAGGCTGGAGGGCGAAGGGTTCAACTCGCTCTGTCCGGCGTGTCGTCGAATGCCCAGCACCATGGAACCCGACTTGGCTCGAATGTCCGCACCCTGAATCGTGAGACCCGCAAGGGGAGATCCTTCGCGAATAGGGAGATCTTGAATGCGGAGTTCGTCTTCGCCGCGGCGGGTGACGATGTCGAGAAAACCGGTGGTTGCCGGATGCAGCAACATGCTTGCGATGCGCGAGCCCGCGATTTGAAGCGGGCAGATCACTCCCTCGACGCCCGCTCGGCGGAGTTTCGCCTCGGTGGCTGCGTCGTTTGCCCGCGAAATGACGCGAATGTCGGGGTTCAGCGCACACGCGCTCATGGCAACGAACACGTTTTCAGCATCCGTGTCGGTGACGGCAATCAGACCCAGGGCCCGCGTCACGCCGGCGCGCCGCAGGACATCGTCGGAAGAAGCGTCGCCGATGACGTATGGCAGGGAGCGAGATTGGAGATCCGGTTCGAGGTCCGGGTTGTCGTCGATTACGACCACCGGCACGCTCTCCTTGAGAAACTCTTCCACCGCCCACTTGCCGACGCGCCCGTAGCCGCAGATCAGGTAGTGGTCCTTGATTCTTTCCAGAGAGTGGTTCATCTTCTTTCTCCTCCTGAGGCCGGCCATTTCCCCTTCCACCGTGAAAGCGACGATCCTCCGGACCAGGTAGGTCACCGCCCCGATTCCGAAGACAATGATCAGGATCGTCAGGACTCTGCCCGACGTGGACAGAGGGGAGACTTCCTTGAAGCCGACGGTGCTGAGGGTGATCACGACCTGGTAGAAGGACTCGAGGGGCGGCCACCCTTCCAGCTGTATGTAGCCGAGGGTGCCGACCAGAGTGATGGCCAGAAGCATGAGAAGGGGTGTTGCCAGAGGTCTCACGTGTGGCCTCGTTTCGTCCGGACGGACCAGAGAGGGAATGCAGAGCTCGTACGCTATGTCTACATCACCGGGACCGGGACGTCAAGCGCTTGGATGAATCGTCTATCGCGATCGTTGAACGCCATCCCGGAGGCAGTCTTTGGCAATGGCGCAGAGGCTGCACTTGGGTGACGTCGGGTGGCAGATCTCCTGGCCGTGGCGGACCATCAGGCCGTTGATTGCGATCCAGTGTTTTCGCGGCAGCACGCGCCCAAGGGCAATCTCTGTCTCCTCCGGCGTGTCCGACGCCACCCACCCCAGGCGATTGGAGATCCGGTGCACGTGGGTGTCTACGCAAATGGCGGGGGTCTGGAAGGCGCGGCCGAGAACCAGGTTGGCCGTCTTGCGCCCAACGCCGGGAAGGGCCGTGAGCTCTTCGATCGTGCCGGGCACGTGTCCAGCGTGCCGGTCGACGAGAATTTCCGAGATTTCCCGGATCGTCTTCCCCTTCTGCCGGTAGAACCCCGCGGGGTAGATGGTCCCGGCGATCGTTGACGCCGGGAGCCGGATCATGTCAGAGGGCGTGCGCGCCAGTTGGAAGAGCCGGTCGCCGGCCGGGGCGGTCACCTCGTCCTTGGTCCGCAGGGAGATCACACACGTGATCAGGGACCGGAAAGGATCCCGCGTTCCACAGGCCTTCGGGGTGGAGTAGAGGACGGAGAGCGTCCGGACGACACGCTCGATACTCCTGCGGCGCAGAAGGTCAAACGGATTGAAGAGCGGCTTGGTTCTGAGGTGGAAGAGATGAGTCTTGCACCTGCAGTCCGACGAACCGAAGCCCTCGATTCCGGTGGCGTCCGTGCAGACGGCCAGTCGGCGGGCGAGCCGGCACTCGGCGGTCCGGGAGTCCGTAGGGAACCGGAACACGCGATGCGCCTTGGCCGCGTCCGCCAGGACATCGATGTGCCAGCGCTTCTTCTTCTCGTGCGAGAGGTGCCGCCGGATGCGCGCGTCCAATCCGCCCATCGCCGAGCCCACGTAAAGGTAATAGCCGGCCGGAAATGACCGTTTTCGGCGGCCGATCTTGAGATCGCTCTCCTTCGCCAGCCGCAGGAGCAGGCAATAGACTCCCGGGTTCTTCGTCATTCTCCCTCCGGACGCGATAGAGTAGCAGGAATCGGACGATCTTCAAGCGGGGATTGGGGAACACCTGTCTCGATCCGAGTCCCCGAGCCGGGAGGGCGCTTCTGATCAGTGAGACTTCGCAGGCCCCCCACCTGCCGGGTGTCTCGATTCACCGGCGTTGCCGATGACAACATCCGCAACCCGCGATTCAGCGTTCGCAATCGCGGCAGAATACTCCCACCCCTCTCTTGACGCCGGAAAATCCCTGCGTAGAATGTATGGACGGCCCGGTGGCTCTCAGATGAAGGAGGAGGGAATGATTCCGGCAATTCTGCTGAGCGTTCTTCTCGCAACGTCGCCCGCGTCTGCGGCGGAGAATGTCCAGGTGAACACCATCGATCTCCTTCCGGCCGAGGACGAACTGCCCGGATGGGGACCGGGCGAGCGCCGCACGGTGTCGTCATCCAGGGGTCTCTATGACTACATGAACGGCGGGGCCGAGGTTTACCTGGACTACGGATTTCAGGATCTGGCGGTGGGAGAGTGGATCTCTCCCGGGGGCGATCCCCTCAAGGTGGAAGTCTACCGGATGGGGAGCGCGAAGAGCGCCTATGGAATGTTCACCCAGGATACCTGGGGGGAAGATACCGACGTCGGCCGGGGGGCCCAGATCCAGGGAGGGATCCTGAGGTTCTGGAAGGGCGAGTACTTCGTGCGCGTGTTCATGTGGAGAGGATACGAGGAATACTTGACGACGATTCGGGAGACGGGTCGATCGGTCGCCCGGAGGATCACGAGCGAAGAGGACGTGCCCGCGCTCGTTTCGCTTCTCCCGGTGAAGGGACGCGTCCCCGGGGGAGTTCACTTTTTCCACACGTCGTTGACCCTGAGCACGTTCTACTACCTTTCCGAGAAAAACCCGCTGGGGCTGTCCGATCTGACCGACGGGGTGATCGGAGAATATGAACTCGCGGGCGAGGGTCAGGTCTTCCTCGTCCTCGTATCCTATCCCGACGTGACGAGTGCGGCCGAGGCGTTGGAAGGTTTCCGGCGAGAAGCAGGGACCGGGGCCGACATCCTCACCGAGGGACAACGCGGGCGAGGCGCCGTGATCGTCGAGGACGAGGGCCTGTGGCGAAAGGCCGTGCAGCGGAACGCCTATCTGGCTCTCGCGTTGGACTGCCCGTCACGCGATTCATGCGGCGCGATGATCGCAACCCTCGAATCCCGCCTCGAGGGGTTCTCCGGGCGCAAGCCCGAAGCCGTGAAGGAAGCAGAGATCGATTGCACCGACTGACGACTCGAAGATCCACCGACGGGAGGAACCTTTTGCTAACAGGGAGCAGGCTTTTGGGGTGCGCCGTAGGGTTGATTCTGGCGGGGGGGTGCGGTTCCAGTGACTCGGGAGAGACCGAACTTGTTTTCAATCCGGGTGCGCTGACCTACGCTCGGCTCACCACAAACACGGCAAGCGATACGTATCCGGTATGGAATTCTGCCGGGGATCAGGTGGTGTTCATTTCCACTCGAACGGGCGATCCGGAAGTATGGATCTTGGGCTTGACCGATACGTCCCTCCGGCGGATTACCTCTGGGGAGCGATACATGGTATCTCGAGCCTCCTGGTCCCCCGACGGGGAGAGCGTCGTGTTCGCCGCGGATTTCGACGAGAGCGGTCCCCCGGCCGAGGCCAGTGTGAGGCTCTGGATCGTCGCGTATCTTTCGACGCTTCCCAACCTTCGGCAGCTGACCGAGGGAGCGGTCGTGGATTCCTGGCCGGCCTGGTCGCCCGACGGCGCAACCGTCCTCTTCTCGCGAGCCGACACGCTGCGCCTGATTCCCTCTGATGGGGGAGACGTCGAGAGCCTCGCGCTTGACGGTCTCGGCGGCGTTGCCCTGGAGGCGGTCTGGTCGCCGGACGGACAGAGAGTGGCCTACTCCATCTTCGACGGAACCGACTACAATGTATACGTTCAGAATGTGAACGACGGAACCCCGATCGCCGTCGCGACAACGGCGGCGAATGAAAGAAATCCCGCATGGTCACCCGGAGGCCGATACATCGCCTTCCAGTCCGACGCGGCCGGCAACTGGGACATCTGGGTCGTCGGTTCGGCAGGGGGATCACCGGAGAACCTGACCGGATCCTGCGTTCACCAGGATACGCAGCCCAGCTGGAGCCCGCTGGGCGGCCGCATTGTCTACTGCTCCGACCAGACGGGCAACGAGGACCTCTGGACCGTGGATGGCGTTCCATTCACGGACTAGCTGATCGGGCGACCAGACGGCGCGCTATCCCCAGTCACCGGACACTCGTCACTGGTCACCGGGTTTTCCGAGGCGTTTCTCCGAAGCTCTATTTCCGATTTCCCATTCGCTGTCATTCGCCGCGAATCCACGGGTTCGGGGGCCACTGGACGGAAATCGGAAGTCGTGAATCAGCAACGGGAAATAGGCGGATCCGGGGTTTGTCGCATTGTGAATCCGGGAGGGGGGTTGACGACCGGATTTCATGTGGTAGGCTGGATAACGAAAGCAGGTTCGCGCGAATCTGATTTGGAGGCCATCGAGGGGCGGATCTGCGTGTTCCTTGGTCTTTCCCCGCAGGAGGTGGCCGTCATGAAACGACGACTGTTCTCATCCGCCGCGTGTGCCCTGATGGTGGCCGGTGTCTGCTTCGCCGGGTGTTCCGACGACGATGGCGCCCGGCCCGCTGCGCCCGATCCGGGCGGGTCCAACCCGATCTCCGCCGCCGACGTGGATTCGCGGCTGGTGGACGCCGACACCCGATTCGCATTCCGTCTTTTGTCGGAGCTCACCGAGGACGGCGTCACCGAGAACGTTTTCATCTCTCCGCCCAGCATTGCCTTTGCGCTGACGATGACGCTCAACGGGGCCGGCGGGGACACCTATGACGGGATGGCCGAGGTGCTGGAGATCGACGAACTCACCCTGGATGAGATCAACGAGACCAACGCCACCCTCAAGGCATGGCTGGAACAGAACGACACCGAGGTTCAACTCAGCATAGCGAATTCCATCTGGGTGTGTGGCGGGGAATCCGTACTGCCCGATTTTCTGGAGAGATGCCGGGACTACTTCGCGGCCGAAGCCTCCACGCTCAATTGCGCCGAGCCGGCGGCTCCCGGTCAGATCAACGACTGGGTGAGCGAAGCGACCGAGGACAAGATCACGGAGATCATTCAAGAAATCGGGGCTAATACGGCGATGATCCTCGTCAACGCGATCTACTTCAAAGGAACCTGGACCTATCAGTTCGACGAGGCGGAGACCGCGGATCGTCTCTTCACGATGCCGGACGGCAGCCAGAAGATGCATCCCACGATGCACCAGTCTGCCGGCCTCGAGTACCTCTGGACCGAAGGATTCCAGGCCGTCCGCCTTCCGTACGGCGACGACCGGATGAGCATGTACGTCTTTCTGCCGCACGAAGCATCGAGTCTGGCTGCGTTTCTCGACGGGCTGAGTCCGGAGGCCTGGGAGAATTGGATGGCGGGGTTCGGTGAAACGGATGTGGACGTAGCGCTTCCGAAGTTCAAACTGGAATACGGGGTCCAGCTGAACGACGTTCTGAAATCTCTCGGGATGGATGTGGCATTCTCCGCCGACGCCGATTTCTCGCCGATGCTCGGCACGGGCGGGTACTGGATCGGTGAAGTCCTCCACAAGACGTTCGTGGAGGTGAACGAGGAAGGCACCGAGGCGGCCGCGGCGACCTCCGTGAGTATCGAATTCGAATCGGCGCCTCCGGCTGTGACGGTCGATCGGCCGTTCTTCTGCGTCATTCGGGATGACTTGACGGGAACCGTCCTCTTCATGGGAGCGATCGTGGAACCGGTGTTGTAGGGCGGGGGCGCGCGACGAACGGGATCCGGCGGATCTTCACCGCGGCCGGCCCGGGTTCGTGTGTTCCGGCTCTCGGCTTTCGGATCTCTCGTGCGGGCCTTTTGCCGCGGCAAAGGTCCGGCGTCTCTTGGCCACGAGCGTGAGTGAGGTATTGAATCGGCAAGGGGGGCGGCGATCTGCTCGGGCCGAAACGCCACGCTCGGGCCTTCGATCCGGCGGATCTTCACCGCGGCTGGCCCGATGGATGTGTTGTCGACTCTCAACTTTCGACTCTCGATTTTCTGCAGTGCGGGCCTTGCGCCGTGGCCTTCGATCCGGCGAACCTTCCCCGTCGCCGGCCCTGGGTCTGGGTTGTCCACTCTCGACTTTCAACTTTCTGCAATTCCGCGGCCGGCCGGGGTCAATGCAGAAAGCCGGGAGCTGGATCCGGCTGTGGCGCGACCGACTGGGGGGAGGTGTAGGATGAACCGGACAAAGAGACGGCACGGGTCGGGTTCGCCCCTCTTCTTGGCGGCGCTGGTGGCGCTTGTGGCTCTGGTCCCGTTGCCGGCCGCCGGAGAATCGCTCCAGCCCAACGACCCCGTCATCGCGGGCAACGGTCGGTTCGGATTCGACCTGCTGGAGCGACTCATCGAGGACGAGCCGTCCGAGAACGTTTTCATTTCTCCTGCCAGCATTTCCCTGGCGCTCACCATGACGCTCAACGGGGCGGAGGGCGAAACGTTCGATCAGATGGCGAACGTCCTGGGGCTCACGGGACTCGAGATCGAAGACATCAATTCGGTGAACGCCGATCTTCTTGAGATCGACTGGGCCCGCTACGGCATCGAGGATCTCTCCATCGTCAACTCTCTGTGGGCCGACCGGGGGTTTTCGTTTGAGCCGGGATTCATGAAGGTGAACCGGGACGTGTACGGGGCCCGGATCACGACTCTCGATCTTCAGGACCCGGAAACTCCGGAACGAATCAACGCCTGGGTCAGGGACGCAACGCGGGAGAGGATCGATCGGATTGTCGGCGTGATCCCGGATTTTGCCGTCCTCTATCTCATCAACGCGGTCTACTTCAAAGGAGCGTGGAAGGAACCCTTCGAAGAGAAGAACACCGAGGAAGAGGATTTCTTCCTGCTCGACGGGACGCCGACGAGAGTTCCGATGATGTTCAACTCCGGCTCCTACCGCTACCTGGATGGAGAGGGGTTCCAGGCCATCGCCCTGCCCTACGGCGTGGGCCGAATCTGCATGTATGTCCTTCTGCCGGACCGGGACGTGGGGCTGGCCGGATTTCTCGCGGGTCTCGACGGGGGGACCTGGGGGGAATGGATCGGCGAGCTCAGGAGTCGAGGACCCCGGGACGGTTCCCTCAAGATGCCGCGGTTCGAGCTGGAGTACGGCGTGAGTCTCGGTGATTTCCTGCAACCGATGGGAATGGCGGTCGCGTTCGATCCAGCCCGGGCGGATTTCTCCAGGATGATCCCCGAGCAGGTGTGGATCGACGAGGTCAAGCACAAGACCTATCTCAAGGTAAACGAGGAAGGAACCGAGGCCGCCGCCGGTACGTCGGTGGGAATCGCTCTGAGCATCATGCCCGAGCGCCGGGAGCCGTTCCGGATGGTGGTCAATCGCCCCTTCTTCGTGGCCGTCCGGGACAACGCCACGGGCTGGATCCTCTTCATGGGCGTGGTGGCCGACCCGAGGCCGTGAGATGGCGAATGGGCGAGTGGGCGAATGGGCGAGTGGGCGACGAAACAACGTCTGCTCGACCCGTTGATGCTCTGTAACGCCCTCCTTCCGAGAACGGATCAAGACGCACGAATCCCGCCCGATCCCAAAACCATTGCATAGGGCATGCGAGTCCGGTAAGGTGTTTCCACCGGCGAGACGGCGGAATCTCTGTCGGACTTCATCCGGGGGTCGGTCGTGACCGCAGGAGCCATCTTCACCCTTTTTGTCCTGCCCGGGCTCATCATCGCCGCGTCGATCGTTCTGGCCGCTCTCTTGAAAGAGAAGGGGGAGTAGGGTGGAGGGGACCGGGGCGGTGGGGGCCGACACGCAGGTCTACGTTGCATTCTCTCTGTACTTTCTCATCATCGTCGCCATCGGTGTCGTCGTCACGCGGTTCTCATCCGCCGGCATCGGCGAATACTTCCTGGCGAAGCGAAAAATGCACCCCGCGGTCGTAGCGCTTTCGGCCGTCACCTCGGGGCGTAGCTCCTGGTTGATCCTGGGCGTGACGGGGATGGCCTTCGCCCGGGGGATCTCGGCCGTGTGGGCCGTCGTCGGCTACATTGTCGTCGAGCTGTTCCTGTTTCTTTTCGTGGGCAAGCGGCTCCGGCGCTACACGGAACTGTTCGACGACATCACGATTCCGGATTTCCTCGAATCCCGCTTCAAGGATCGCGGTCACCTGCTCCGGGTGCTCTCGGCCGTGATCATTATCGTTTTCATGGTGGCCTACGTAGCGGCCCAGTTCAATGCCGGGGGCAAGGCCTTCGCGGCCAGCTTCGGGACGACGCCGTTCCAGGGGGTCCTGATTACGGCGGGGATCGTGCTCCTCTACACCATCCTGGGCGGCTACATGGCGGTGGCGCTGACCGACTTCGTCCAGGGGATCTTCATGATCATCGCGCTCGTGGTGGTGCCGGCGGTGGCGATCGTGGATCTGGGGGGTTTGGGGGCCGTCCTGGGGAATCTAGCGGGGCAGGACGCGGCGCTCATCGATCCGGTGTCGCTCGGGGCCGGTGCGCTCATCGGATTCCTGGGGATCGGGTTCGGGTCTCCGGGGAATCCGCACATTCTGGTCCGCTATATGTCCATCAAGGACCCGCGGCGGCTTCGGGCCTCGGCGTGGATCGGGACCCTGTGGAACGTCGTGATGGCGTGGGGGGCCGTCTTCATCGGTCTGGCCGGGCGCGCACTCTATACGTCCCGGGAGGCCCTCCCGCAGGCGGACACCGAATCGCTCTTCCCGTGTCTTTCCGCAGAATACCTGCCCCCGTTCCTGTTCGGACTGGTGCTGGCGGCCGTGTTCGCCGCCATCATGTCGACGGTCGATTCACAGCTTCTCGTGGCGGCTTCGGCCGTGGTTCGGGATCTCTTTCAGAAGGTGGCTCGCAAGGGGTCGGAGATGTCCCAGCGCGGGCTCGTGACTTTCAGCCGGATGGTGGTGATCGTCCTGGGTCTGGTTGCTCTGGTTCTGGGCGCCGTGGCCAAGAAGCTGGTCTTCTGGCTGGTGCTCTTCGCCTGGGCCGGATTGGGCGCGGCCTTCGGGCCTCCGATCATTCTGGCCCTCTTCTAGAAGCGGACGAGCAAGTGGGGTGTCGTGGCCGGTCTCCTGTCGGGTACGGTGCTCACCATCGTCTGGAACCAGACCCCGGCGCTCAAATCCCGCATGTACGAACTGGTCCCCGCGTTTCTGATCTCCGCCCTGCTGACCGTCGTCGTCAGTCTCCTCACTCGCCCGCCGGACGGCGCGGCCGAAGAGCTGAAGAGAATCTCCGGGCTCTATCGAAACTAGGTAGAGCTCCGTATCAACCTCGGGGCGCCTTCGCTTGTGCTTCCGACTGGATTCCTTTACCTGGATGTGTTATGATTTAGATCCTTCCGCCTGAAATAGACTGTTCTTGCCGCTTTGGACGCTGTCCAAGAGAGGCCGCTCATGGGTTCCGTAGCCGATCGCTCCCGGTGTCTTCCTCTTTTTCTGGTCTTTTTGTTGGGCACCGTATCCCAAGTGGTCGCAGGCGAATTGAGCCTGACCTTGGATTTCCCCGCGCCCACCGTCACCGAGATTGACGGTACCGTCCGGCTCGAGTTTCCGGAGACCTGGACCCATGGGGAGCCGGGAGCCCCGGCGCTTCCGTGGAGAGGGATTACGGTTCTTCTTCCTCCGGGAGAAGAGATCACGTCCGTCGACGTGCGTGGGGGCGAGCGGCAAACGATCGACGGGCGGTGGGTTGTGGCACCCGCCCAGCCGCAATACCCCTTGAGCCGGGAAGGTTCTGTGAGGCCGGTCGGATTCGACCCCGAGGTCTACGCATCCGATCGGATTTTCCCGGCGAATCCCATCGGACCGCACTCGACGCAGTTTCTCTCCGGTCACGGGATCGGGACTTTTTCTGTGTGCCCGGTCGAGTACATTCCCGCCGGGGGTAAGATTTCCTACTGGACGGGCCTCGAACTGCGGATCACGACACAATCCACCGCCCGAGCGCGGCGCTCGCTGGATGACTTGCTTCGATCGAGACCGAGGGACGAGCGTCGTATCCAGCGGCTGGTTGTAAATCCGGAATCGCTGGCGGGCTACCCCACCCGCACCGACGTGCGTCTCTCTCGAAGTCTTGTGGATCCCGCCGAGGACTACGAGTACGTCATCATCACCACGAGTACGTTCCAGTCCATCTTTCAAGATCTGGCCGCCTTCAAGACCGCGCGCGGTGTGCCGGCCACGATCGTCCTTCTGAGCGACATCTACGCCGAGTATTCGGGAGGGGATGATCCGGAGAAGATACGGGCCTTCATCATCGACGCCTATAACGGCTGGGGAACGGCGTACGTGCTTTTGGGCGGCGACGACGAGATTCTGCCTCACCGCGGGTTCTACGCAACGGCGTACAGCGACGTGGACGACGACATCCCGGCCGATCTTTACTACGGCGCCCTGGACGGCACATGGAACACGGACGGGGATTCGTACTGGGGCGAAGAGGGCGAGGAGGATCTCCTTCCCGAGGTTCATATTGGTCGGGCGACCGTCGATAACGCCGTCGAGGCGCAGAACTTCGTCGACAAGACAATCCAGTACCAGCAGGACCCGGTGGCCGAGGACTGCAATCGTGCGTTCCTGCTGAGCGAGATCCTCTGGGCCGACCCGACCTGGGGAGCGGACTACAAGGACGAGATTCGCTTCGGTTCCTCCGCCCACGGCTACACGACAGCGGGCTTCGCCGGAAGTGACTTCGAGGTCAGCACGTTGTACGACCGGGATCACGGTGAGTGGGAGAAGTCGGCCGCCATCGATTCTCTGAGTGCCGGAGTCAACCTCTGCAACCACCTGGGTCACTCCACCGTGACCTATGCCCTTCGAATGGTGATCAACGATGTCGACACCGAGTTCACCAACAACGGCTTGAACCACGGATTTTTCATCGTCTACTCGCAGGGTTGCTACTGCAATTCGTTCGACAACCGCACCGAGTATGGCCTGTACACGGTGGACGCCATCGGGGAACATTTCGTCACGGACGACAAGGCCGCCGTCGCCTTTGTGGGAAACACTCGCTACGGGTGGGGAATGCACGAAAGCACGAACGGATCCTCCCAGTATTTCGATCGCCAGTTCTTCGACGCCATCTTCGCGGAACAGATCACGCGAATCGGCGAGGCCAACGACGACTCAAAGACCGACAACATCCCCTTCATCACCTACGGCGCGAACCGGTGGTGTTTCTACGAATTATGCCTGCTGGGCGATCCGGAACTGGACATCTGGACGAGCGTCCCGACGAGCCTTTCCGTGGTTCATCCCGATTCGGCTCCGACCGGGCCGTCCTCCTTCACCGTGGCCGTGAGCTCCGCGAAAAGTCCCGTCGCGCAGGCGCAGGTCTGCCTGATGAAGCTCGGGGACGTCTATGAAGTGGGATGGACCGACGCAACCGGCCAGGTTGTCTTCACCCCCGCCCCGCAGTCGGTGGGATCGATGACGGTCACCGTCACGAAGCACGACTTCCTGCCCTATTCGGCGGCGGTGGATATCGTAGGGAATGTGCCGCCTTCGGCGCCTGAGGACCTGGCGGCGGTGCCGGGTGACGGGGAGGTCGAGCTCTCCTGGAGCGCCAACACCGAACCGGATCTCGCCGCCTACGTCATCTACCGATCGACGTCGCCCGACCCCACGGATTCTCTGGTCTCGATCCCGGCGCCGACCACGGAGTGGCTCGACGACGGGGTCGTGAACGACACCACCTACTACTACAGGGTGAGAGCGACGGATACAGCGGGGATGAAGAGCGACTACTCGGATCCGGTCCAGGCGACCCCCGCTACGCCGGTGTGGGTCCAGATCGCCCACACGGCCCTGGAGGACACGGAGGCGGCGGACGCTCCCTATCCCGTCGTGGCGACCATCACGACGCACGAGGCGCCGCTCGATCCCGATTCCCTCTTCGTCGTGTGGAACACGCAGGCTCGCAGCTGGGCGTGGGCCCTCATGGAATCCACGGGAGCGCCGGACGAATACATCGCACATATCCCACCACAGTACTGCGGCACCGGTGTCGACTACTACATCCTGGCCGTCGACTCCACGTACCATCGGGCGACGCATCCGGATGGCGCCCCGGACGTCTTTCATTCGTTTCTCGTCGACTTTGCCGTAATCCTGGAGGACGATTTCGAGACCGATCATGGCTGGGTGGCGGGTGCTCCGGGGGACAGTGCGGTCCTCGGGTTGTGGGAGCGGTGCAATCCGGAAGGAACCGAGGCACAGCCGGAGGATGATCATTCGCCCCCCCCGGGGATGTCGGCCTACATCACGGCGTGTGAGGACGGCTTCAGTCAGGGAAGTTACGACGTGGACGGAGGACGTACCACGCTCCTCTCACCGGTGTTCGATCTCTCCGAATACACGAGTGCCACCGTGAGCTATTACCGCTGGTACTCGAACGACACCGGCGTGGCGCCGGGATTGGATTTCTGGGTCGTGGAAATCACAGGCGATGGTTCCGAGTGGGTGGCTCTCGAGAATACCAATCAGAGCGATCGCAGCTGGGTGTGGATGGAATTCGATGTCGAAGACTACGTGGATCTGACGGATGCGGTTCAGCTACGGTTCGTGGCGGAGGATGCGGATGAAGGTTCCATCGTCGAGGCCGGCGTGGACGATTTTCGGATTACGGCCTGCCGTGGACTGGTTGATCTGCAATCTCCCGTCGTGGTCGTGTCGACCCCCAACGGCGGCGAGCAGATCCCAGGAGGAACCGGGAACCCCTACATGGTTCATTGGACGTGCTCCGACAATGTCGGAGTGACGTCGACGGAGATTGTCCTCTCCACCGACGGCGGGAGCACCTGGCCGCAGATGTTGGCGTCCGGGCGGCTGGAGTCCCCCTGGCCGTGGAGCGTGCCCGACGTGAATGAAGGCGCATGTCGAGTCAAGGTGATTTGCCGTGACGCGGCGGACAACGAGGGGATCGACGAGTCCGACGGGGATTTCGAGATCGTCGGCTCGACGGCGGTCGGGGCGCTCGCGTCCGGTGTACCGGAGGTGCGGCTCCGGCAGAACCGGCCGAATCCCTTCAATCCGGCTACAGAGATTGAGTTCGTCCTGCCCTCGCGCCAGAGCATTTCTCTCGAGGTCTATGGTGTGGACGGGCGCCGGGTGGCCGTCCTTGCAGGTGGTCTCTACGAAGCCGGGGATCACCGCGTGGTGTGGAGGGGCGAGGATGATGCGGGGAGGAAGGTCTCCACGGGTATCTACTTCTACCGCTTGATCACCGAGAAGAAGATCCTCGCACGGAAGATGGTTATGCTCGAGTGACGAGTGTGGCCGGATCGCACGATCCACGTTCGACGTTGTGAATCGACTCCCAATCGGATATTCTGATTCGTCGGCCGGAAGTGGACGGCCGTCCATGCGTCGCCGAATCGCCGGAGCGACGGGCCTATCGATGTGTTCCGCCGGATCGAGATCCGGCGTAAACCCGCCGAAGCAGGGAGGCCGGGTTGATTTTCGGCATCGGGATCGATACCATCGAGGTTTCGCGAATCGCCAAGCAGCTCTCGGAGGACGAGAGATTCACGCACCGCGTGTTCACCGAGGGGGAGATCGAATACTGCGAGGGCAAGAAACACGCGGCCGAGCATTACGCCGCTCGATTCGCGGCCAAGGAAGCGCTCCTCAAGGCCCTCGGCACCGGCCTCCGGGGCCCCATGAAGTGGACGGACATGGAGGTCTTCAAGGACGATGCCGGAAAGCCCGCGATCCGGGTCTCCGGTCACGTGAGGGAGCTCGTGGAGAAGAACGGGTCGTTTCGTATTCATGTATCACTCAGCCACATCAAAGACATGGCCTCGGCCGTGATCATCATAGAAATCCAAGGCGCGGCGGCCGGAGGATCGAAAACGTAAGGGAGGCCGAATGTCCAACATCGGTTCGTATGAAGAGCGGGCCAAGGATTTTGACTGGTCGCTGTCCGAGAAGGAACTCGGTTACCGGACGGGCGGTGTCATCAACATCGGCTGGCACTGCACCGACCGGATCTGCGAGATGGGCAAGGCCGACAAGCTCGCGCTCATCTGGGAAGGTCTGGGCGGCCGGACGAAGAACTACACCTTCAACGATATCCGTCTGGCGAGCAACACGATTGGAGCGTTCCTGAGACGCCTGGGAATCCGTGACGGCGATCGTGTGTGTCTCTTCATGGATCGCGTCCCTGAACTCTACCTGGGATTCCTGGGGATCCTCAAGATCGGCGCGATCGCGCAGCCGCTCTTTTCGGCTTTCGGCGATGAGTCACTCCTGGTGAGGCTTGACAACGCGGAAACCTCGGCCGTGCTCACTCAGAAGAAGCACGTCCGCAAGGTCAGGAAGATTCGAGATCAACTGCCTTCCCTCAAACACATCATCGTGGTCGATGCCGATGACCCCGGGGCGCTGAAGGACGGAGACGTCGCGTTCTCCCTCGAGTCGGAAGATCCCGTCGAACATCTGGAGATTCATCCCACGAAGGCCGAGAGTCCGTCGGTGCTGCACTATACGTCCGGAACGACGGGGCTTCCCAAGGGTGTGCAGCATGTACATTATTCCCTCATCGCCCAGTACATCACGGCCAAGTGGGTCCTGGATCTGACCGACGACGACATCTACTGGTGCACGGCGGATCCCGGGTGGGTGACCGGCACGTCCTACGGCATCATCGGCGTCTGGAGTCTCGGGTGCACCCAGTGCGTTCTCGACATGGGTTTCATGGCGGACGCCTGGTACACGTTCATCGAGAAGCATCGTGTCACCGTCTGGTATTCCGCTCCGACCGCCATTCGCTCGCTGATGAAGGCGGGAGAGGAACTCGCGAAGAAACACGATCTCTCTTCGCTCCGTCATCTCGTCAGCGTCGGTGAGCCCCTCAACGCCGAGGCCGTGATCTGGTCGGAGAAGGCTTACGGGCTTCCCTTCCACGATTCCTTCTGGCAGACCGAAACCGGAAGCATTATGATCAGTGTGTTTCCGGGCATGAAGGTCAAGCCCGGCTCGATGGGAAAGCCTTTCCCGGGGATCACGGCGACCGTGGTTGACCTCGAAACGTATGAGCCCATCACGGAACCGGGAACCACCGGACTCATTGCGTTCCGGCCCGGATGGCCTTCGATGATGCGGGGATACTGGCGGAACGAAGCCACCTATCGCGAGAAGTTCAGGAGCGGCTGGTATCTCTCGGGCGACCGCGCCCGGATCGACGCGGACGGCTACTACTGGTTTGTGGGGCGTGACGATGACGTCATCAACACCGCCGGACATCTGGTGAGTCCGTTTGAAGTGGAATCCGCTCTCCTGGAGCACGAGGCGGTGGCCGAGTCGGCCGTCGTCAGCAAGCCGTGCGAGATCAATATGGAAGTGGTGAAGGCCTTCATCACCCTGAAGCCGGGGCATGCGGCGGGTGACGACCTGGAGCTTTCGATCATGAACTTTGTGAGGAAGAAACTGTCGCCGCTTGCCATGCCGCAGGAGATCGAGTTCGCCGGCTCGCTCCCCAAGACCCGGAGCGGCAAGATCATGCGGAGGCTCCTGCGCGCCCGGGAATGGGGAGAGGAAATCGGCGATACCTCGACGGTTGAAGACGACTGATGGTTCTGCTAGAGTGTGAGTCCGTCAGATCGATTCGCAAACGCTAAGGAGCGCTCGAATGGACGAGATGCAAAGAGCCGTGCTCGACTACGTGAAGAATGAGTATCTTGAAGACGACGACGAGGAGATCACACCGGATACGCCTCTCATTTCCGGGGGCATTGTGGATTCCTTCTCGATGGTGTCGCTCAAGCGATTCCTCGAGAACAAGTACAAGATCTCCATTCCCGACGACAAGGCGACCCCGGACGCGTTCGATACCGTCGGCAAGATCTGCGAACTGGTAAAGGAGTTCGGAGGCCAGTAGGGCGGATGTGCCCGACGCGACATGTCCCTCACGGGTCCTGTCTCGAAGGTTGTTTCCTCGCACTCGCTCGACTCCGTCTTGCCGCGCGCGGCGAAGAGAGTCTCTGAGCCACCCGCTCGGGAATGGGGGAAGCCCTCACCGCAAAGGATTGAATTCCCCGGGGGTGCGGCGGAATCGCCACGGGCCGCCCGGAATCAGGAGACCGACAATGGCTTTCAGTACCAAAGTCCGAACGACGTACCAGGAAGAGATCGAGAGTATTCGCAGGGGCGGGCTATTCAAGGAGGAGCGCCTCATTCATGCTCCACAGAACGCCGACATCGACGTGGAGTTTCCCGCAGGGTCCTCGCTGAAAAACGTGATCAACATGTGCGCCAACAACTATCTGGGGCTGTCGAGCCATCCGGATGTTGTCAAGGCGGCACATGAGGGACTCGACACGCGCGGCTACGGCATGTCGTCGGTCCGGTTTATCTGTGGGACCCAGGACATCCACCGCGACCTGGAAAAGCGGGTGACCGAGTTTCTGGGAACGGAGGACACGATCCTTTTTCCCTCCTGCATGGATGCGAACGCCGGCGTGTTCGAGGCCGTGCTCGGAGAGAGAGACGTCATGATCGCCGATCGACTCGTTCATGCGTCGATCATCGACGGGATGAGGCTCTGCAAGGCCCAGCAGGACACTTTCAAACACTCCAACATGCAGCATCTCGAGGAAAAGCTTCAGCTACATCAGGACAAACGCTTCAGGATGATCATCACCGATGGCGTTTTCTCCATGGACGGCGACACGGCCAAGCTGGATGAGATCGTGCGTCTGTCCGAGGCATACGATGCCATGGTGCTGGTGGATGACTCCCATGGCACGGGCTATGTTGGGAAGACCGGGCGCGGGGCTCATGAGAAGTGCGGGGTGATGGGTGAGATCGACCTCATTACGACGACCTTCGGCAAGGCGCTGGGGGGAGCCTCGGGTGGATGTGTCTCGGGCCGGAGAGAAATCGTCGATATGTGCAGGCAGCGGGCGCGTCCCTATCTGTTCTCGAACACGATGGCGCCCGTGATCGTCGCCGGAGTCCTGAAGGTCCTGGAGCTCCTCTCGGCGAGCACCGAGCGGCGCGACAAGCTCGAGACGAACACGGAATACTGGCGCAAGGGACTCACCGAGGCCGGGTTTGTCCTGAAGGAGGGGGATACGGCGATTGTCCCGGTGATGCTCTTCAATGCCAAGCTATCACAGGACATCTCGCGCGATCTGTACGCCGAAGGCGTGTATGCGGTGGGTTTCTTCTTCCCCGTGGTTCCCAAGGGCCAGGCGCGCATCCGGACACAGATTTCCGCGGCCCACGAGATGCACCACCTGGACAAAGCGCTCGAGGCCTTCAAGAAGGTCGGGAGGAAGTACGACATCCTGGGCAAGACCAAGGCCGAAATCGTCGAGATGTACGGATTGTAGAACGAAGACTCGCCACAGGTTTCTCAGATTCCACAGATGAGGTTCTTCCGGAGTCTCGGGTTTTGACCCGAGACTCCGAGTCGCTTGTCCTGTTTCCGGGCCGGGCCTTGCGCCGTGGCGAAGGCTCGGCGTCTCTCTGCCGCAGCGTGAATGGGGGATGATCATTGTCGAGGAGGGCGGAATCTCGAGGTGTTGAAAGATACCACGCTGCGGCTTTCGATCCGGCGAGCCTTCACCGCGGCCGGCCCAAGCACTGGGTGTTTCGGCTCTCGCCTTTTGGTCTTGCGCAGCAGTCTCTTTGTCGGCGGTTCCCCTTGTTACCGTGTCGTGCTCTCGCAGGGCCTACCACGTCGCGCTCACGCCCACGATGGGGAAGAAAGTGGTTCCCCAGTACCGGTAGGCGGTGTACTCGCCGGGACTGATTTCGAGTGCCGAACGCATGGCCACGTTGTCGCGGTCCAGGAGATTCAAGACGTCGACGAAAAAGGTAACCTCGCTGGTTTCCCGAATCAGCCGCTGTTGGATCTTCACGTCCAGCCGTTGAAACCGGGGGAGACGGAGAGCATTCACCTCGTGATCCTCGGGAAGACCCGAGTTGAGATCGAGCGGAGTGTAGGGCCGGCCGCTCAGGTCCTGCCAGGCGACGGAGATCGTCGTGGTCTCCAGAATCGGATAGCTGCAGCTCAGTCGCCAGGCCCTCGGCATGTCGAAGTCTCCGGGCCTCTCGACCGCCAGTGTCCCTTCCCTCTTGCGGATCTCGGCATGGCTGAAGGAGACCGAGAGGGAGAGCCCGCCGGGGTGTCGCCTGCGAAAGGCGATCTCATAGCCGAACCCGTCCCCGGCGCCTCCGCTTCCGACGCCGGATACCCCAAGCGAGTCCGACCACTGCCAGGTCGCGAGATTCCGGTATTGCCGCCTGAAGCCGTCCGCCTCCAACGCGGAGTAGTCCGCAAGGCGGATTTCCCCGTGGATGGACACCTGGTCCATTTCGACGGCGAGGGCTTCCTCCCAGGAGGCGGCGTAGCCCCGCATCAGCGCGCCCGGATCGACGGGAACGGTTGCGAAGTGACGGGTTTCCGTGAAGAGGAAAGGGGTCTGGTGCGACCGCCGGTAGCCGACGGCCAGTCTCCATCGGCGATGGAGTCCCAGGGTGAAGGATCCGTAAGCCTCCGGCTCCATCTGTTCCGTCCAGGGCTCGCGGGTGGTTCCCGCGCCGATGACCAACACACTCTGCTCGAGTAAAGATAGCCGGCCCTCAACGGAGAGCGCCGCGGGATAATCTCCGGCGCTTCCGCCGTAACCTTCGTATTCCAGCGCGCCGATCTGCCCGGCAACAAACAGGCCGGCCGGACCGGTCTCGGCCTCCAGTTCTCCGGAGAGGTACGTCCCCTCCAGCCGGTGCTCCCGCTCTTCCCCCCGTGAGGAGACATCGTCCCGCGAATGGAAGTACGAGTGGTGCATTCGGAGCCGGCCCGTCCACCCGCCCCGCGGGACCGTTAGGGTCGCGCCGGCAAGGACGGAGCGGGTCTGCCGAGAAGTCTCGATGTCCTCAAACGGAGAGCCGATCTCTTCGTCCGTCGCCCCGATGAGAAGGGCGGTCAGTTCGGTGGATCCTCCGGCGCCGACGGCCGTCCGGGCGAGAAGATCGCGGAAGGACTTGCTCTTCACGCCCGCCTGCTGGTAGACGGGCAGGTTGAAGAAGCTGGACTTGACGGATCCCATCATCGAGAAGGAAGACGTCATTCGCCGCGTTGCGGCCGCAGCCAGCGACGTGATATCGCAACGGAAGAAATTCCGATTCTCTTCCGCGCTCATGGGTGACATCAGAATGGTCCCCGAGAGATTGCCCCGGAAACGCAGGGGAGCTCCCCCGGGAATGAGAACCGTCTCGCGAAGCAGATCGTCGTAGATCAATCCGGCGAATCCGCCGTGGTGCGCGTAGTGGGCCATGGGGTAGCCGTCGAAGTAGACACGGTGTTCCTCGGGATCGCCGCCACGAATGGCGGCCCGGGAGTTGAGATCGATCCCGTCAAAGGCGACGCTCGGCTGGGATTGAATGGTCCGCAATGGATCGTTGGCGATGTTGCCGGCGCTCTCGATGATGAAGTCGTGCGTCAGGGCGGTCGAGCGAACGGGGAAGGAGACGTCCGCGATTTCCCCTCGAACCAGCACCTCGTCCAGGGCGTAGGACGTGGGCTGGAGGGTGACGATCACGGGAAGGGTTGTCGGCGGCCAGGTGATATCGATGGACCGGGCTGCGTACGAGATGTGCGTGAAGGCCAGGGTGTGGCGGCCCTCTTCCGGCTCGGGAATTCGAAACGTGCCGTCCTGTGCCGTCAAACGGGCAAAGGAGCCGTCCAGCCGGACCTCGACCAGGGGGATCGGCCGGCGGTTCTCGCGGTCCAGAACAAGGCCCGTGAGATCTGCGGCGGCGCAGGCGACCGGCACAGCGCCGACAACCAGAATCGCCGCGAGGATGGGTATCTTGATTCCGGGATGGGGACGCATGAATCCTCGAATGATGGGATGACTCGATTGCCCGACAGGACAATGTACCCATCCCGGTGTGTGAAGCCGATCGGTGTCGATCCGTCCTTCGTGATTATACCCTCTCACGGGACTTCAGTTCCGGCGGAGATGGTTTCTACACAAGAGGGGCGTCACCCAGTGTCTGTCCGGAAAGGTACGTATCGACGACTTTTTGAGCCACCGGGAGTGCGAATTCCGAGAAGAATCGCTTCACGGAGTCCGAATCGTAGGTGACCCGCCCGTTCTCGTCCTGATCGTTCTTGCTGAGGACACACTGGAGCTGCCCACGGCCCTCTTTCCACTCTTCGCCGAGGATCGCAAGGATCCCGGCCCCTTCCCGGACGTGGCGGACGGGGAGCCGAAGTTCGACGTCGTAGTCCGCCAGGAATCCAACGTACGCGTCCAGCGCGTCGGCGATCTGATTCAGCTTGATCCGGTTGTCGTGGTTTTCCCTCTCGCCGGAGATCACGGTGTCGGCCCCGACGCGCTTGGCGAGAGGAATCCGGAGTGCGTGAACATACAGGTGGCACCCCAAACAGGTCGTGGGCAGTCCGTAGCGGGCGGTATGGATCGACGCCGGGCGGCCGCAGAGCAACCACCAGAACCGGGGGGAGCCGAGGAACACCGGAGGACGAACGGTGATGCCCTCGGCCGAGAGCCGCCTCCGCAAATCTTCACATTTCCGGAGGGGAACCGCCCAGTCTCCGAATTCGGTGGCCGTGTAGGCGATCGTGGGGAGAATCGTCTGGATCGGCCGCTGCCGCACGGCCTCAAGAACGGCGGCCGCACTGTCTCTTCCGGCGATTTCGGCGATCACAACGCCTTCGCCCGCGGCTCGCGGTTCCAGAGTCTCGGGTGAGACGAGCCAAGCGGGAAACTCGTTCACCATTTCCGGTTTTCTCGCCAGAAGTGCGTTCAGCTTCGCCGCATTCATCTACGGGGTATCCTCCAGCCGAAGGGGCCGACGCGATCCGGGATAGTAGGGTTGGTCCTCGGGGGTATCCATCAGGCCGAGCATCTTGGCCCGGTCCAGGAAATTGAGAATTAGAAACATGAGCTCTCGGCCTCTTGCGAGTCCCAGGGCGCCGCCCGAGCACGCAATCTCGTCGAACTTCGACACCGCATCCCGGCGGGGATGTTTCCCGACCATCATCAGGGGAACGGTTTCGCCGCTGTGGATGAGAGGATCGGCACAGGGAGTGGAGTGGTCCGCCGTCACGACCAAGAGGGTTTCCGGGTCCGGAGCGATCTCCCGCACCGCAAACTCCATGGCGCGATCCAGCGCTTCGATGATCTTCTTCTTGTGAACCGGATCCTTGGTGTGGGCCGCTTCATCCGGTGCTTTGGTGTGGACGTGGATGAAGTCCGCGTCGGTCCGATCCCGGGCGATCTCCAGCCTTTCCCGCAAATCCCGACCGGGGTCCGGGGAGTCTTCCACCCGCTCGACACGGATTCCGATGTGCTCGCACAGCCCCCAATAGACGGGCCCGGAGGAAACGGAAAGCGGCCTGAGCCCCCACTTCTCCTCAAAGGGAGGGAGCCGTCGCTTTCTGCCGGGCCGCTGGGTGACCATGGCGTTGGCCTCGGGAAGGCCCCGCTCTCTCCGGCTCGCGTTGGTTGGGTGAGCGGACAATCGACGGTAGGCCCACTGCAGGTATGCTCGAAGCGCGCGGGCCGTGTCGTGTGCCTGTGGCGCCTCGGGGGTCGCGCCGACGGCTTCCACGGCGATAAGCGGGAGGCCCGCATACATGGAGTCGCTGTCGGTGACGGCGGGCGAGACCGAACCCGAGAGGGTCAGGACACCCTCGATCTTCTGCGTGGGGAAGAAGCGGATTCGAATGCCGCCCGATTCGAAGTCGCGAACGGCCTCCCGGAGCGGGGGAAGGAGCGATTCGTCGATATCGGCGCGCTCCCGCACGAGAATCAGGCGCCCGCCGTCTTCCCGAACCTGGCAGAAGTGGGCCAGGACCGCCACGTCCTCGTCCGACGTGTCGATCCCGTAGCCGATCGCCTCAAGGATCCCTCGGCCGGGGAACTCGGATCGGTCGTAGCCGAACATCAGGAAGTGCGCTTCCTCGCTGGGCAGGGGTTGGCCCTGGAGAGAGGCATGGTAGAGCCCGTTCATGCCCATCCCCGCCAGGCGGTCCAGGTTCGGCGTGCGCGCGGCCTGGAGGGGGGTCCGCCCATCGAGGACTTCGTACGCTCGATCGCCCAGGCCGTCCAGGATCACAAGGATGCAGCGCACAGACACACTCCCTGCGGCGGTTGTTCTTACTTCTTCTCTCGATGTGGACTTCGCACGGCCAACTGATCGACGACGGTCTCGACAAGTGCCTCGGCGCTGCGGATATCTTCAAGTCCCAGAACGCCCCCCACATAGGAGTGGAACTGAAATACCACCTTCCGGGCACCCGTCTTCGTCACGAGGATCTGGATGTCGGATTTCCGTCGATAGGAAGGACTCTGGCCGGCGGAGACCAGAAATTGTCGAAAGTCCTCGAAGGCCTTCGTCGCGGCTATCGAAGATTCGATATCGGCCAGGAACAAATGGTAGCGGTTTTCATCTCTCCGATACTCCAGCAGATGGCCGTTCTTCAGGAACGCGTGGCCGAGAAAATTGTCGGGCACAAAGCGCTCGCTTCTCTCGATTCGGCCCTCCTTGGGGAGAAAGCGGAAGAGCTCGGGCGGATCGAACCGGCCGGGGATGGACGCCGAGACGGCCCTTGCAAGATTCAGCAAGGCCTCTCCGGCTCCCTTCGAGGACCGCATGGATGAGAGTTTCACATAGTGGGGCCCCTTCCAGAAATTGAGGAAGTAGGCGCCCTGATAGCCGTCCACGTCGATGGCAATGGGGCGGTCGTCCGGGGATCGTTCGGCCGAGTAGATGCCGAAGGCGTGGTCCGGGCTCTCCATTCGGTAGATCTCGATGGTCAGCCGGGTGGAATCCTTCGTGGTTGTCCACTGCGATACCAGAAGTTGCTCGAATCCATACTGGAGATACGTATCGGCCGCACCGTTGATGTAATCCCAAAGGGTCCCGCGGCTGAAAAACAGGGGGGGTGAGGTGCGGGCACACCCGCCGAGTGCCCCCGGGTCCGGGAGCAAAGCTTCCAGCGCCGGCAGGTCCGGCCCGTCCTGCGGAGCTGCCCGGGCGCAAACCGCCTCCGGTCCCGCGGGAACGAAAGCGAAGCAGCACGGCATCACGATCCCAAAGAGCACCATCCTGAACCCGTTTACCATCGATACTCCTCATCCGGTGACCGGACACCATGAGGTCAGACGGCAAAGGCGTGGCTCTCGGCCAGAGACTGGAGACGCCGGGGAATGTCGATGCCTCGCCGGCAGGACGCCGTGCAGGACGGGCAGTCCCTGCACGCATCGAGCCCGCGCGCCTCGGGCAGAACCTCAAGCGTCGCCGCCGCCTGGGCGAGGTTCCCGTAGCCTTCCGTGTACATGTAGGCCCTCATCAGCGTCGGGATCTCGATCCGCTCTCGACACGAGGGCACGCATTCGCGGCAGCTCTGACAGTAGAAGGCCGGCGCCGAGAGCACCAGCTCCAGATCCCGTTTTTCCTGGTCCGAGAGCGCCAGATTGCTCATCACCGCGAGATCGGTCTCCAGCTGATCAAACGTCGTGATTCCGGGGATTGCCGCGGACACGTTCGTGTCGTTCAACACCCACTTGAGGGCGCCGGTGTGGTTCATGCCGGCCTTCTTCTCTTCACTCAGTCTACCGCCTCCCTGAGTTTTCATAGCGATGATGCCGACCCCGTTCTGATGGGCGTACTCGATTGCACGCGACGTCTCCTCCCTGTTCTCCTTCATGAAATTGTACGCCGTCTCGATCACGTCCACCACGCCGGTGTCGACGGCGGCGCGAATCACGTCGGGCTCGCGCCGATGTGTGGTGACTCCGATGAACCGGGCTTTTCCGGATGCCTTCGCTTTGACCAGGGAGTTCAACATCGGTTCATACGTCGCCATCTCAGGGCCATAGCAGTTGTGGAGGTACAGAATATCCACGTAATCGGTTCGGAGCCTCTTGAGGCTCGTAGCCAGCTGAGTGTCGAAGTTCTCTTGGGTCGCCCCCGCCGCCCGACCATCGCCATCGGTGAGGAACAGGCCCGCGTCCCGGTCGCGTGCGAAGTACATCTTCGTGGCAATGTGGACCTTGTCCCTCATTCCGGCGGTCTCCAGAACCTCACCGATCGCCTTCTCGCTGTTTCCCCGAAGGTAGACGTGCGCCGTATCGAGGTGGTTAACGCCCGCATCCAGCGCCCTGCGGATGAGGTCCAGGCTGTCGGTGTTCATGACGCCGAAGCTTACGATCGAGAATTTCAATCCCGTCCGGCCCAGCGGCCGGAACACGATCTCGGGCGTCCGGGTTCCGCCTTCCTTGCGCTCGCATCCGGCGAGGGCCGGCAGGCCTACGCCGGCCGAAAGAGCGCCGAGACAAGCGGTGCGAATGAATTGCCTGCGATCGATGCCTTGGGGTGTCATGGAATGCCCTCCATCTGCGAGGAGTGGAGCGAGAGCGTTTCTTCGAAGAGACTACGGGATGAACCCCCGGCGCGTCAAGCTGGGCAGGCTCGCTCGGAGCCGACGGCATCGACCGGACATCACCGAAAGCTGAAATCGAACAAGGGTGGGGAGGGCCTCCCGGTCCGGTCTCCGGGGTGCTCCGATGGGTGTGGGAGCGCGGGCGGGGCGACTTTCCCGAGATTGACAACGGTCACAACGCGCGGTAGTATACCGAATTGGTCTCGGATGACTCCCCGGATTCAAGTCGGCGTATTGCACTGCAAAACCACAGGATAGGAACAACTCATGGCGCGTCTGTTTGAATATCAGGGCAAGGAAATCCTCTCCCGGGGCAAGATCCCGGTGCCCACCGGCAAAGTGGCGAGAACGCCGGAGGAGGCGGCCGAAGCCGCGCGCGAAATCGGGAAACCGGTCATGGTCAAAGCCCAGGCCTGGGTGACGGGTCGGGCCGGCCTTGGTGGGATCAAGAAAGCCGACGGTCCCGACGAGGCCGAAGCGGCGGCCCAATCGATTCTCGGAATGGACCTCAAAGGATTCACGGTGCATGAGGTCCTGGTGGAGGAACAGATCTCGATCGCTCGTGAATTCTACGCCGGGATCATCATCGACGACGTCGCTCGTCAACCCGTCGTGATCGTCAGTTCGATGGGTGGAACAGGAATCGAGGAGATCGCCGAGGCGCATCCCGACAGAGTGGCCAAGCAGCACGTGGGCATCACCCGGGGACTCTCGGCCCACGAAGCCCGCAACCTCTGGCGCCGCGTGGGGATCTCGGGTCCACTCCAGATGAAGCTCGGCGCGCTACTCGTGGGTCTCTACAATACCTGCCGGACATACGAGGCGCGCTCCGGCGAGATCAACCCTCTCGTCGTCACCGCCGACGGCCGGGTGATGGCGGCCGACTCCCGTCTCACGATTGACGACTACGCCGTTTTCAGGCATCCGG
>Ga0180432_10002747_pt1 | contig 26139 bp, 24 predicted proteins | sample SS_ome_10_FD_132414 | JGI IMG/M metagenome (GOLD analysis project Ga0180432, IMG submission 132414) | Hypersaline lake sediment archaeal communities from the Salton Sea, California, USA - SS_1_MS_2 metaG | ecosystem: Environmental > Aquatic > Non-marine Saline and Alkaline > Hypersaline >... | reverse complement strand
TTGGGCGAACGCCGAAACTCAGCGGCCGATGAAGCCGCAGGAAGGACGTTGAGAATGAAAGAGAAAGGTTGGCGCGGCCTTATTGGTACGCTGAAGTTTTTTGTTCGGCGCAGACGCTACGATGAACTAAAGCGATATGCCGACCGCCTGTATGCCGCACTCCGGGCAAGGGAGGACGGCTACAAGACGGGCAACGAAGCTATCGCCAAAGAACGCTACATCAAGAACGCGATGAAACTGTACGAACAATGGTGCGACCGCAATGCGCCGAACCACTGATTATCATAACTATACTACATGATATGGCATATTGAGGCCCTGTTTGTGTAAAACAGTAGAGGTTGCAATATGCGTTACAATAACGACAGAACGAGGAGGCGGCAATGAACGATGATTACAGATTCGCGTGGCTGTATGCTCTGATCGTGGTGATCGCTCTGGGCTTAGGTATTGGAGCATGGAAACTGAAGCGATGGATTCATTGGAAGTTCATCTATGGCCCGAAGGTTGAACAGCGAATTGAGCAACTAGAACGGCGGGTACAATCGCTGGAAGATTCGACAGAACGAGGTAACTGATCTCTTGACATGCCAGGGCACCGCGCCCTACGCTTCTTGCATGAAGATCATTGCCAGAATTAAGGCGGCAATCGGCGAAGTGGTTTTCGTGGCGCTCATCCTGGCCTTTTTCCTGGGCCTGGCCCGGTACCAGATGGGACTCTCGTGGCCCGGAGCGATTCTAACGGTTCTGCTCTTGGGTATCATCGGCGCCGGCGTTATTATCACGGCTTCGAGATAAAGAACCGGCCCTTTTGTCGCGCGCGCTCCTTGGCGGTAGTATGCTCTACCATGAGCTCCAGGACCCGTAGCCGCTCTTCTTTGCTTTGCGCAGTCTCCAGCTCTTCCATCCAGGCACCGCCCAGGTGTGCGCTCATTATCCGCTTGAGCCCATTGTCGATATATTCGTATTTGCGCGCGACCAGGCGCATCTCTTCGTCGCTGAGCTTGTCCAGGCTACCATCGGCCATCTTTGCAACCGCTTCGTGCATTGTGTCGATCCCGGCATCTGAGAAACGCTTTGTCAGCTCTCTCGCATCGAGGATCTCGCGCGCTTTCTCCCGTCGCACCGGCATCTTGGCCTCTTCGCGGATCATCTCATGGATCCCCCGGTCACTGACCCGGATCCAGCGTCCGGCGAAGTTACTCATCACCGGCAACCCAAGCACCTTTTCGAGCTGGCTCTTCACGTCCCTGGGATCGTCGCTGTTGAATCGGTGAATAATGCCACCGCCGACAGTGTTCCAGGTATCACGCAGCATAGTCTTGAACCCTCGCATATCTTGCGCCTCGAACTCCTCGTCAGACAGCAGACCCCGCCCCCGGAAGTCGTCGTATGGATTCTTGCCGCCCAGGTAATCGCTCCAGTTCTTGACCATCGTGAACAGCGGATACCGGCTCGGGAGCTGGCCGGCAGCATAATCAATCACGTTCATCCCGGCCGCGCGAGGATCCTTATTGAGCATGTTCCACAACACACCACCGAACGCGCGCGCTTCTTCGTCCATCGGGATCCGCAAGTAGATCACCTTGCCGCTCTTTGTGATACCGAACGGAATACAGTTGTAGTTCGCCAGGTCATAGTCTGAGATCGCCAGCATCAGCTCTTGCGCGGTCACCGCCTTCTTCTCATCGTCCGCTGGCTCATCATCATCTCCCCCACCCCAGGGCCGCAGCATGAAGAACCCGCCAACAATACCCGCGCGCATCGCCCAGGCCATGATCTTGCCCAGGAACGAAGTGATCCCCATCTTCATCCACCATTCAGAGGGGCTCAGCTGATACAGCTCATATTCCGCGCGCCAGCCAGCCTTCATCGCGTCCGAGAATAGCCATGCGTTATTCGTGATCGGAGAGCCCAGGGCTTTCATCAGGAAGTCCGGGGATCCGGCCTGGACCCGAATCAAGTGGCTGATCTCCTGGCTCGACAAGTCGCTTCTGTTCTCCTGCAGATACATGCGCCCAGCGATCTTCGGCACCCGCTCGAACGCGTGCCCGATCTTCCCCCAATTTCTCGGCAACCAGGTGAACAGGGCCCCCATAAGCCGCCTTGCCGGGGCCAGCTTCCGCTCGCGCTCAGTCAAAAACTCCTGGGAGATCCCATACTTCTCCATCTCCCGCTCCAGGGCCTTTTCGTCACCCACAACCCCGCGCGGATTCGACATCGAGATGAACTCGCCCTTCTTGAGCATATCCCTGGTCAGCTCATCGCCGTCCGCAAAGATACTCCGGAACGCTGGCCGGATCCCTTTCCACCAATACTTATGCGCCTGGGCCAGCTTCATCTTCGGCATCCCGCGATACATCTTCACGAAGTCGCGCCGGAGATTGAAGAACCAGAATCCGTAGTTCCAACTCACATAGGCACCACGGAAGAACGGCGAGAGGGTTACCGCGCGCATAAATGCCCCGAGGCCCTGTAGCATGCCGACAGTTTCGTTGTTCCATGCGAGAGAGATCATCTTGGGCACATCCCATGCCTGGACCTTGCCGTTCTCCAGGTACACCAGCTGCCCCCGCTTCGAGTCGGCCGGCCTCAGCGGCTCCCGGAACCGTCCATTCCAGCGCGTCTTCGCCGGCGTCGCCTCATTTCCAGGCATCTTCCGCAACAGGTTCACAATATCGCGCTTCGCGACATGCCGACGCATGCTCGCAATCAGCGCCAGGTCCTTGAGTAATGTCGCCGTCGCCGGGTTCTCGATATCCTTATGCGTCCCGATCTGTCGGTGGATCTGCGAGCCCACAACCCCGCCATACTTCTTGCCCAGGTACTCCGTCACGCTAAACGTCGCATAGAACTCATTGTCAGCAACATGCTCCCGGAGCTCCTTGGTATGCACCTTCAGCTCATCCATCAGCTCGATAACCTGGCTCTGCCGCAGCTTCCAGAACGCCTTGCGCGCCTCCTCCATTGCCAACACCCCGGCATCACCATACTGCTTCCGCAACAGCTCCAGGCTGTCCGTCGCGCGCTTCGGTGGGACCCCCCACGGATTCGGCAGGTCCGCACGATCCGAAAGGATCCTCTTGAACATCACATACATCCCGAACGTATCCCAATCCACCCCGGCACGTTTCAGCACCCGGAGCACCTTCGCGTTCATATCGCGCATATACAGCTCATGCTCCGAGCCAACGTGAAGCGAATGCTCAATCGAATAGCGCGGATCCGTCTCCGGATCCAGCTCCGCTCCCTGCTTCAACACCTTATGCCGCATATCCCAAGTGACCTGGTTCTGGTCGAAGAACCACGCCTTCACAGATTGCAGCACATATTCCTTCGTCGCCTGGGCTGCGGTCAGAACATCCCGGCGCACCGCTTCAGCGCGCTCGAATCCCGCCCTGACCTCCGCCAGCGTATCCCCAACATGCACCCCATCGCGGATATCGCTCTGGATCCGGTCATAGGCCTTCTTCATCGCTGGCTTCCGGTTCAGCCAGGCCAGGAAACTACGATAGAACAGCGGAGCCCGCAGCTTCAGCGCCGTCGGGTTATTGAGTAAGACGCTCAGCGCGTCAGCGTATAGCTCGCTTGGCTTTTCCCTATAGGCCGTGAATTGCGGGTCCGCGTTCCTATCAAAAGGCTTCCACCACATCGAAAGAGCCAACAGCTCCTCCATGATCTGGTCCCTGGTCACAAGTCCCCGCCTCCGGACCTCCTCCGCCACCAGCTCCTTATACTTCTGCGCAATCGCCTTACTATCCTTCTTGTCAGACACGGCCTTGCGCGCCTGTTTACGCAACTCCTTGCGGTCCTCCTCCGTCAACAGATCCGCCTGGTTCTCCGGGATAGCGCCCAGCATCCGCTTCATATACTTCCCGAAGCTCGCGATCCGGCCCAGGATATTGCCGCGCGACATATTCTTATCGTCCGACCAATCAACCGCATGCCCAATCTCGTGCGCAAGCGTTCTCAGCGCGTCCGCTGGCTCATCATACTTCTCACGCTCCTCTGCCAGCAGCTCCTTATAGATTTCCGCCGCCGTCCGATCCGAGCTCTCCGCCATATCCCGCGCCTGTTCTCGCAGCTCCCGTCGCACATCACGCGGCACCCGCTCATACAGGTCCGCGCGCATCTCAATTCGCGCGTCCAGCTCATCCGGATAAAACGCCCCCAACGCCAATCCATGACCCAGCCTCAGACTCTTCTTAATAACCGGCGCCTTCCCACCCAGGAGCGCCTTCGCCAGGCGAACAAGTTCCGGCAACTCCAACGGCACCCGCACCGTCTCATTGTCATTGTAGGCCTTCTCCAGGTCCTCGCCCGAAGGCTGATCCATCCGTCCCCCCAGGCTCGCAGTTTCACCATAACCGCCCAGGTCCCCATGCCCCCGCGCACCCCTTGGGGCCTCGCGCTCCAGGATCCCGTCGCCTGGCTTAAACGTCGCCCGGTCAAAATCCTCACCCGCCTGGATCCTCTGCTGAATCTCGATCTTCTTGCGGATAATCTCCCGTCGCCGCGTATCACTGAAGCTCTCATTCATATACGGGAAAAACACCCGCGCCGGGGTCTTTGTATTCCGCCGCGACACCCGCCCCACCGTCTGCTCGAACTGGTCCCCGGCGAAATTGGTCGTCAAGATCACCATATCACGCGGAGCGTCGCCCATCGTATCGTCCAGATTAACACCCGTGCCCCCGCTCTTCGGAGTCATCAGCGCCACCTCGACCTCGCCGCCCTGGAACGTCTCAATCGCGTCCGCCTTATCGCCTGTTCCATAGATCTGCGCATGCCCGATACCTTCAGCCTCCAGGCGCATCGCCAGGTTCGACAGCGACCCAGGCAAACTAATCGGCTTCTTAATATAGCGGTCCCACGCCTCCGCCTTCCAATCCCCTGGATTCTCAGCGAACCACTCAGAATCATTCACATACTCGCCAACCACGATCACCTTCCGGCCAGCCGCCAACGACTCCCGGATCTTATCCATCGCATAGTCCAGCTTATACCCCTCCGCCACAATCGACGTCGCCATCGTCTTCTGGCCCGAGAGATTCCGCTTCGCGTTCGCCTTATTCACCCGCCCGATCAGCGCGTCGAAATAGCGCAAGATCCGACGCTCCTTCTCCAGGCCCTCCGCCGGATACCGAACCGACTCATGGTGAAACGTACCCAGGAACGGGTAATGCCGGCGAATCATCCCAGACTGCCGAACAGCCTCATCGCGCAACTTAATCACATTGCCCAACACCACATCCCACGACATTCCCTGTCGCAGCACCGCGCGCTCAGTGTTCTTATCAGAACGAGGATCCCGCACCAGCTTGTACTCAAACCCCAACATCCGGCCCATCGCATACTTGTCCACACCCGTTATCTCAGCCAGGAAATACGCAGAGCCCAGGACCGTATCCATCGGAGTCGCCGTCGCAAACAACACATTATCAGCATGCGAACTGATATCCTTCGCGATCACCGTCTTATCCGACTCCTCATTCTTCAGATTATGCGCCTCGTCGAAGATCACTAGCCCGTACTCGCGCAGAGCCTTAGAATAGGTAGGTTTCTTGCCCGGCCGGATCCCCCGCATCACCTTCGGGGTCCGAGTCTTGTCCGCATCCTTCGCGCGAGACCGCAGAGAGGAATAAGTCGCCAGGTCAAAGTCGTCCAGGTCAAATCCCAACGAAGTCGCGTCCTTATAGAACGAGCCCTTAAACACCTGGACATTCTGAGAGACAATCAGGACCCGCTTCCCCGTCCGCTCCCGGTACTCCTTCGCCAGCACAAGCAGCTGCCTGGTCTTACCCACGCCCGTACCATCTGCCAACAGGAAACCACGGCCCTTGTAATCGAAGAACCGCGTAAGCGCCTGGTTTACGCCGCGCCTTTGCTCAGCATCAATGTCATAAGATCCATCTCCGACATAAGTTCGAGGTTCGGGTAGATCGCTTCCTCCAACCATTGCAAGGTCGCTTCGTCCCCCGCGTCTTCCGCTGCCTCCTCGATCTGCTGAATCATCGGCCGCGTCGGATCCAGCTCCAGTGTCCGCAGCGTCACCGCTTCCTTCGGAGCCCTCGGTATTCGTCCGATCGTCTTCATACTCATCATCCTCCAGCAACGCGCTCTCAAAGTCCAGTTGTTTCGTTGCGCTAATCTTCCGCGCCGCAGCCACAATCGCATCCATCCGATCCGCCGGGCTCTTCACCCGCATCCGTGCAGCCGACTCTGCGACTTCTACTCCCGCCTTCTCAGCAGCCGTCGCGGTCGCAGCCCTAGCACGCACCGGCCCCCAATGATCAGCCCACTCTACCGGCCGCAAAAACACAAAATCCTCGTCACGCTCACCCAGCTCATCGAGCACCTGGACCGTCCGGTTCTCCCCCTTCACCAACAACTCCCCATCTGGGCCCCGCTCCAGCCGCCCAGAGATAGACTTCTCCTTCGCGCCCGTTATCGGGTCCTCATCCTCCTTGTCATAGAAGATCACTTCCACATCCACACCAGGAGCCACCGCAAGCACATCCGCAGGATGCCTACGCCACGGTGGACGCTCTCCGCGAGCTTCGCGCTCACGGTACAGCTCATCCCTATCAAACAGCGTCTCGCCTGGCAGATCCTCAATCCACTGCCCGTAATGCTTAGCCGCCTTCACAGCCGCCTTCGTCGGCTTATTCCCGCGTCCTTTAGTGATCTTCCGCAACCGCCTCTTATACTCAGCCCTCGCCGCCGCCACGGCCTCCGCCTCACTCTCGAACGGCTCATCCCAAACACCCGGAGCCGAAAGATAACCGCTCGACCCGACATTCACTTCCATCCCGTATGCGTAGAGCCCGTTCGGCGCCCTCGCGATGATGATCCGATTATTCGACGGCCAACCCTTCCGGTGCGTCGGCGCCTCGATCTCCTTCACCTCCATCTCCTGACCAGGCGCAAGCCCCCACAAAGCAGATACCTTCCGCTCTAGCTCGCCGCGATCGCCAACTCCCGCCTCAACAGACTTCCGCCTTAACGGCTCCCTTACGCGCTTCAGCTCGCCCGGCGTTTCTGCCGGCTTCACATCCGCCTTTTCGCCAGGCTCCGCCTCAGTAGCCGCGAGCTCACCGCCAAAGATCGCAGTCGACTTAATACCCTTGTCCGTATTCTCGAATCCCCGGACCCCATCAAATCCCATCTGAGCGAACAACCCCTGGTAATTAGGGAACGTCGCCCAATCCGCGGCCTTCCCGTCTGGGAACAGGTACTCAAAATCCTGCTTCGTGAACGTGACCATCTCCCCGTCCACATCCTCATATTCAGATCCAATCCGCGCACGAACCGCTTCGCGCGCATCGTCCTCAGTCAGATCCAGGATCTTGCGGCCGCCCAGGTCCACCTTATACACCTTGCCGCCATCGTGATGCGCCGCGAACTCATCAGCAAACTTCCTGTCCGCAGTCGTGAATATCGCGCCACTGTCCCCACCATCCTTGCCCCCGCGCACCAGCTTCCCGTCGCGCAGCTCCCCGGGCCCCCCATGAAACTCGTATGTCCCCGGCTCAGCTGCCTTCGGCTCCAGGCTACTCTCCGCCTTCTTGGACTGCTCTTCGTTCCTCGCAGCCTCTACTGCCTCCCGTGCCTCCTCTTCAACCTTCCGCGCCGTGCGTCGATAGAACTCCTCGCGCCTCGGGCTCCTGTCTGCCTTCATCGAATACGCCATAGCCCAATACATATCAGCGCGCGCCAGGTCCCGCGCTTCATAGTATTCCGCGTCGCTATCGAAATCCTCCCGCTTCAGGGCCCGTCCGCGCTCACTATGCGCGTCTGATATCGCTTGCCAATCCTCCTGGGTCTTCGGGGCTCCGTCACTGGCCCCAGGTACTTCGCTCACCAGCCGCGCAATCCGCCCCTCATCAGTCTCCTTCTCCCGATCAAAAGCAGCCGGAGGCGTCGCCGAAGGTACGGGGTGAGCGGCCCCGCGTGGCGCAGCGTTCGGGTCAGCCTCCGGCCCATCATCCTTTTTCTCCGCCTTCTGCCCAAACAGATCGCGGAGAGTCTCCATCTTCTTCTCAAACGTGTCCCCGCCATCGATCCCCAGGCTATCGAACAGCCGATCCGCCCTCTTCTCGACGCGCCGGCGTTTCCCCTTCTGCGCCAGTTCCCCGGCTTTGCCAATCGTCGAAAATGCAGCCCCGGGCACAGCAAACGAAGCCGCCATATCCGGAAGCCCGTCAACCCATTGTGCCGCGCTTTCCACGAGACGATCCGGCAGCTCCATCGGCCGCCCATCCTCATGCCGCATATCGTCCAGGTTAAACCCGCCCTGGAGCAGCCCGTTCTCCAACTCTTCAAGAGTCTCAGCCGGGACACTCTGGAACTTACCGTACTTGCGTAACGCCTCGCGCGCCGTGCGCATACTGTCAGCCAGTTTCCCCTTCGGGCGCATACCGCGCACGATCTTCGTCACCAGCTTCTTCTTCTCCATCGGCAACCGCTTAAACACCGCGCCGCCAGCCGCATCGATCAACTCACCCGATCGCTCCGTCCAATACTCAAACGCGCTCTCAGCCGAAGCCTTCCAGAGCGAATCCCATCGCATCTCCGCGTCCTTAGTGACTTTCACCTCGCCATCATCGCCGATCTTGATATCAGGCGTCGCGCGCTCCTGGTACCGAATCGTCGCCTCCGGCGCAAAGGCCGGCATCCCCAGGGCCATCATCCCCCAGAACTTTGGTTGATCCGCCACCATCTGCGAAATGTTCGCCGGGTTCAAAAAGCCCCACGGCGCATCCGGATCCCCCTGCTGCACCCGCGCCGCGAAATCCTCAATCTGCTCGTCAGTGCCCAGGATCTTCTCGTCCCGGCGTCGCGCCTCCCCGGCAAGCATCTGCTGCAGATCCTCGTCACTGGCCCTCGGGAACAGTAACGACCTCGGCAACCCGAACTCCTGCATCACATACTTGTCCAGGTTCACCTTCTTCGCGCGCTCAGCGTACTTGTCCTCGATCAGCCGCTTCTTCGCAAACTCCGCCTCACTGCGCTGCACCCAGCCAGGTACCGGCGTCAACTGCATCAGGCCAGAGCCAGGCTTATCCAGCCCCACAGTCTCGCCCCGCCACCACTTCTTCCAGAACTCACCCGCCTTCGGCGGAGCTTGCTCCGGTGCCGCTTCCAGGGAAAGTACCGGCGACTCCTCCCGCGCGATCGCCCTGGTATTCGCCCAGCCCTCATCGCCCGTCACCTGGGGCCGAAACACACCCTTCTCCGCCAGGTCCGGTGGCGGCGTATTCGTAGAAAGCGTATCCTCATCGCTCGAAATCTTCGTGCCAGGCAACACCGGGCCCTCCGGCAGCTCCGCTTTCAACAGCTCCGCAGCCTTCTTCAGTCCAAACGGGATCGCCTTCGCGTAAGTCTCCGCATGATCCGCCGCGTTCGTCAGCCGGTCCCGAAGCGAAACCGATCGCTCCTGCACCCCCGAGACAGTCTCCAGGCTCTCCGGATCAATTTGCTCAGCATAAGACGGGTACTTATTCGTCAGGCCATTAAAGAGCTCATCATCATCCCACGACTCATAAGCCGGATACTTCGAGCGCACCGCCTGCAAGAAGGACTCTTTAGTGAACCTGTAATCGCTCATATTCGCACCATCCTGTACCCAGCCCCGAGCAACCTACTTGCTGCCTAACCCAAGCGGATCCGCGCCACCAGCGCCAGGGCCTCCACCCTTCAGCGACGGATACAGCGCCATAAGAAACTCACGCGCCTCCGGCGGCAACTGTGTCGACCCTGCCGGCAACGGGTTCTTTCCCTGGCTCACCAGGAGCGCGTTCATCATTTGTGTCTGCGCATCGACATCATTTCCATAGAGCAACTTCGCCGCCTGTTGATACGTCGGCAGCTTCGAGGCTGTCGCCGTCGGCTTCTTTACCCCCTTGATAAACGATTCGCCTGGCATAACGATCGCACTGTCTTCCGGCGTCTTCGTGGCCAGCTCCCCCGCCTTGAACGCCCGGTCCCATTCTGCGCGATCAGCTGCCAGGTCCGCTTCGTGCTTCTGTCCCAGGAGCGAGCCAATGTTCGCCAGGGCCCCGCCCCAATTCACTTGCGGCAACGGCTCCACCGGCGTCCTCCGGATCCCGGATCCGCCAGCGACCACATTCTGTAGATTGCTCCAAGCATCCTGCTTAGCGTTCGCCGCCTGGGCCCTCTTAGCAGACTTGCGCGCCTTGCTTTGTCCATACACGCTCGCGCCCGTACCCAGCGCACTCAATGCCAATCCAGCTCCAGCGAGACCCATGATCAGATCCTTTCTTCGTAGACCTTCGCGATCACGTCAATCGGAAGGTTAAGCGTTCGTATTTTCCGTTCCATCCCTTTGCGTCCACTCGCCCATCTCAAGCACCCGCACCCATGATCCCGGCCAATCGTCACGGCCACATCATGCAGCTCCTCAAGCCACTCCCCGAAAGCTATCAAAATCGCGCATACCGGCCCCTCTATCCTGCAGACCATCAGCGCCTTCGGGCTCGAATACAAATGGCACCGCGGATCCGTGCGCGCCTCGTCGACAATTCTCCGGACCTCATCCGGATCATCGCCGCTCTTTCGCGCATATTCCTCAAGAGTAGCCATACTTACTTCTCAGCCACGACGGGACCCTGTTAATGTCCACGTTCGGATCCGCCAGGCCCAGCGCGACACTCGCGTTATACCGCTCATCGTCCTTGAGCGCCTGTTCTCGCATCTGCTGATAATTGAGCCCGTTCCAATAATTTTGCCCCAGGAACGAAAGACTTGGCTGACTCGATCCCGCCTGGCTCTGGCTCACCGCGCTAGTCGCCGCTGTCGGCGGCCGCCCCAGCAACGCAGACCACGGATCCGGCGTCTCACTGGCCTCTTGCGCCAGCATCCCGCTCGCCTTCTGCTGCCGCGAGTCACGTCTCTCCATCCCCGCCAACGTCCGCAGCACCGATTCCCTGTTCGCCGACCCCTCACCAGGCCCAAACCCCCTGGCAACCTCCGCCGACCTTATCGACTCCAGCGCCGAAAGATTCTCCTCCGGCGTCAGCTGTGTGCCCATCTTGAGCTCACCGAGGATCTGATCCAGGAGCGCATTACGCATCTGCGTCGTCTGCGGCAGCTCACTGGCCGCCCTCACATCCTGGATATACGGCGCCAGGCCAAGCACATCCTTCGCGTCCTGGGTGCGGCCCAGCGTCAAAAGATTCCGCATCAGCGCCGCATACTTGGGCTCATACTCCTCCGCCAGGTCATACTGCTTCGCCGCAAACTGCGGCATATACCTCAGCTGTTGCGCCAGGATCTCCTGTATCGACTGCTGCGCCGACGTTCCCCCACCGCCGCCACCACCTGTTGCCGGCGGCGTAGTCGCCGCAGCTGCAGCCTTTTCCGCTGCAACCTTCTCCGGCCGATAGAACTCACGGAGCCTGTCATAGAACTCAGCCCAGGCTGTCCCCTCCACATTATTGCGCGCGTCCGACAAGAAACTCATTGCTTCATCCTTTCCTCTTGATCACGAAAGACCGCTTGCCAGGCTGCAGCCACATCCACCGCAGCCATAATCGACGAAGCCCGGACCTTACCAGCCCCCTCAACCATCGTCATAAGCCGCAAAAGCCTATTCCCCTCGATCCGGCTCATCTCGACAAACTCAAAAGTCTCCTCGCCCGGCTGCGCAACATAGAGCCCCCCGTTCTCCCACAGATCATCGTGAAAGAAATACGAGTTAAGAAAACGATCCTTCGGAAAGAACAACCGCGTCACATACGGGGTACTCCCCATATCAGACTCAAAATCCAAGCGCGTCCGAAACCGCCGCCCATCAGGATGAACAAACGTCAAAGGCTTCTCCCGATTCATATTCACCTGGAATATCGCCTTCGTGAAAAAGAGCATATATCGCTCATCGCGCAGCTTATAGAACGTGCACCCCGGCACATTCTCAAAGCTCGCTTTCTTTGGGTCCAGGTCCACTTCCTACTTCCCTTTATCAGCCTTACGCATCTCCACATCGCGCATATCCAGGTCAATCACCGCAGCGTCAAACTTGCCCACCCGGATCCGGAACACCTGGAGCCGGCCATCAGCCAACGACGCCAGCGGCGACACAATCTTCGATACCAGCCCTGCGATCCCCGCCAGGATCCCGCCCTTCTCCGGGACCTCCTCCGCCATCACCGGCCCCGCCACCAGGGCACACACAATCGCCAGCATCGCAACTCGCATCTTCATTGACTTCTCCCATGTTCCACACTTCGCGCCTTTCGCAACTCCTTCAACTCGGCCTCAATACGCGCCAGGGATCGCATGATTTCCTGCTGGACACTTCTTCCTTGCGTACAATCCATTTCGACCTTTCGGATCCTGGGCTCATGGTCCTTGCGCACAGTAGCGTCAACAGAAAGCACCGTCTGATTCGTCGTCGCCATCAGCGCGCTCGCTCGCCACAACAACCCCGCGACCACAACCACCGGCACCCCCAGGATCGTTCCACCAAGCGCGTACTTCTTGCTTCCGTTAAGTCCCTTGCTCTGTGATGTGCTACCAGCCATGAGATCTCTCCGTTACTCGTCTTCTGTTGGTATCCGCTCAAGTCCACTTGCTTCAACATCGGCCCAAAAGTTCGTAGTCCAGCGGATCACGCCGCCGTAGGAATCCCACTTGTCTCGTATCTGCTGAATCTTCGCTTCGTCAATCTGCCCTATCCCGCGCTTCAATGCCCACGCATCTTTCGAGAATACGGCATAGCCCCATACGACATTAGTATTCGCCTTACTACGCAAGTTCCATGACCAGCCAAGCGGTATCGGCGCATCGGTACAGTTCTGTAGAATCTCTTTGCCTTGCTGCTTTACGTTGGCTGGTATCGAGTCCCAATCGGTCTTGCGAATCAAGAACACCAAAGCGCGGTCAGCCGCGATAGCAGAAGTTGCGATGGTTGCGAGTAGCAATAATGTGAGTAGTAGTTTTTTCATTAGTATCCGTGATCTCCTTTTTCAAAATCAAATAACTGCTCAATTTCGTCTGGAGTCAAAACACGATTGTACATTCGCACAGAATCAATTAAGGAATCAGTATGGTACTTCCCCCCTGCGTCAGCACCGGGCCTTCGCCATGCGCCGAATGTCCACCACTCCAAAGTCTTTTGGGCTTCGCTGTCGGTTTGGTAAGAACCACCAGCAACATCATAAACACCATTAACATATAGGGCGCGTGTAGTAATGTTGCTGTTAATGGCTACAACATGATACCAAGTGTTTGTATTATACGATTGTGACCAGATATAGGGACAAGTGCCGTCACCATTTGATCGAACAAAAAATACAAAGTTCGAGCTACCGCCAGTATTTAACCCTATATAATCACCAGTGCTAGCACTGTCACTTAGAAAATAGATGTACAATCCAACTGTGTACATTTTTATCCAGACAGATATGGTAAGCGGATAGCTATTAACTGCCGTCGAATCTTCCGAAAACCAATCGTCAGTACCATCAAACTTCAGCCCATCAGATTGCCACGCTGGTATCTTGTTAGCTGTAGCTTGAGTAGCAACATTATCTACTATGCTGCTGTCGATAAAGCTTCCACCAGATACTTCGTTAGAATCAGCAAACTCATACCAGCACATAATGTTATTGGTGCTAATGTCCTCTACTCCACTTCCCTCCACATAGCTCCAATACCCATACGAGTCTTTTGCCGTAGGTGCTGGACGCAACTCAACGTAAGCGGCCCTGACTATCAGAGCCGTTGCGCAGAGTGCGGCTATTAGAAGTAGTTGCTTCACGCTTCTCTCTTAATCATTGTGCAAATAGAACACGTTGGTATTGGAGTCACCCTCGATGGCAATCTGGAAAGCGTTACTCCCACTTGCAGTATCTATCACTTTGAACAACCAGTTTGTTCCGTTGATGGGGAAGTAGATACCGTTCGGGTATGAGGGGATACTGTTAGCAGGGTCGATTGCCATTGCAGGGTCAGCACCTCCAGACGCCGTTCCGATGAAGTACTCGTCGCCATCACCATAGCTGTCCGAATCGGTAGTGCCTGCATGCCAAATAGCAACGCCATTGGTCTCGTACCTAACGTACGACTTGTCGCTACCAGAGTTCTTGTCAAGAATAAGTACTGCGTTTCCAGCAGCGTCGATGTCAATACGTCCAGCGATGAAGTCGTACACACTTCCATCGTTGATGTACTGCAAGTCTCCTGTGCTTGCCTCGAACATGAAGTGACCAGCCGCGTTCGTGATTATCACCTCGCCGTTATACGTCGCCTTTCCGCCCACTATGGTCCCGCCATAGGTAATAGTGCCGTCTGTTGTCCCATTAACCAACATACACCCCCGCAGAGTGACCGAAGCCGAGAGGTACTGCCTTACGTCGTAGTCGCTGCCACTTAAGACGCACCCGTAATATACCGCGATAGCGTCTCCACCCGCTGCATACGCTCCGCGAGACTGCCCGGCCCCAGGATCCGTGCTTGTAAGGGAGCTATTGAGCGCCGTCAGCGTGCAATCAGATTCCGAAGAGTTGTCATACTGAAACATGCCAGCGGCGGCGCCGGAGCCGGCAGCTGTAGCGGTCGCGTCAACACCGTACACCTTCAGCGTAGTCGCTGCTTCTGCCGTGCTCTTGTTCTCGTAGTAGATCCCGTATGCGCTTGTGCTTCCAGATGTGGCCGTGACCAAGCAATCGCGCACCTCGCCGCCAGCGTCCACATAATAGATCGCATATTGAATCCCGTCGTGGCTGTTGAGCGTAACCGTGCAGTCTATGATCGCCACGCCTGATAACACCGCGCCCCCTGTGCCGTCGACGTAGACCCCCCTGGTGCCGTTGGCGGTCACATCAATAATGAGATCTTGCAGGGTCACATCTGACACGGTGACATGAAGCGCATTTTTGCTGTCGGTCGTGGTAACGATCCTGGTCTGCCCTTTCTGCCCCCTGATCGTCAATGCCTTGGTTACGTCAATATCATCTGTAATCGTATAGTCACCAGACGCAAGAAACAGCGTGTCGCCGGCGTTGGCCGTACCACTAATAAAGGCGTCGAGGTCCGTGCCGAGCGGCACATACCAGACGTTCGTGTCCAGGGCGACAATCCCTGTGTAGTTATTCGTCGGGCCGGTCATTGTGTTCGACTGAGCCTTCATAGCGGCCGCGTTACTTACAGCCAGAATATCAGCCTCGATCGTAGACGTATCTACCGGGTTTATGGCCCCGCCCCCCCCGGCCTGGGCCATCACTACGCCGCTGACAGCCCCGTAAACCAGGGCTGCGAACACCATAAGCGCCACTATGTCAATTGGTCGCTTCCCGTTCATCCATCATCTCCTTGTGGCTATCTTCAAAACTCCTGGATACAAACGTTATTGGATCCTGCCGAGTCCGCGATCCCGTTCACTTGCCCCTGTGGGCAGTAGCCCAGGCTGTTGACCGCGTTGAATGTTCCGCCGTTGGCGTTCAGCCGGATCCCTTTGCCCCCGGCTCGCCCTGTGTTCGTCGAGGCGTTGTAGCCGAACGCAAGGTATATCGTCGCGAAGCTGTCGTTGACGATTATCAGCTGGTTGCGCGTTCTGTTGTGTAGGCGCCAGGTAACCGTGTTGTCGGTGACATCCGCGCTTACTGATGTGGGGACACTCGTGCCGGAGGTCCCGGCCCCAACACACCAATACGCCGAGCCCTGGCCGTTGGTCACAACGTTTCCGTATGTGTACGCGGTACTTGCGGCCCATCCGGTGTAGTTGGTGATCTGGGTCGAGGGCAGTATCATCCGCGATGATGTGCTCACCCAATTCGATTGCGGTTGCCGCATCACCGCGTTAGCAAACACAACGCCGCCCACGCTGAGCGCAACCAGGATCCCCAGGGCCACCAAGATGCGATTCTGTATCTTTCTGTTCATTCGTCTCGTCTCCTTGTCGTGGTCAGTTCCGATCACTTTCCGTATTTCTTCTTTGCATCCTTCTCAGCAATCTTCTCGGCCTTCTCCTGGGCCTCTGCGAGCGTGAGAGTCTCGGACTGTTGTCCCTTGAGCGCCTCGTGCGCGACTTCTGAGTACATCACGCTGCCATCAGCTGCGATGATCTCGTACTCACACATCAGCGTCTCGCTCTTGGGCAGATAGACCACCCGCTTCACTTCCAGGTCCCGCAGCTCTTTCATGTTTTCCAGTTTCTTCGGCATCACGTTTCTCCTTATGTCCAAACCATCGCCTGGGATCCCTGTATCACCTTGTCGCCAACGATCCCCTGGATATACGTCGTGAGCGCACCCGCTTCCGTAAAGGTCAGCACCAGGTCGCCGCTCGAATCCGTTACGCATAGCAAGTGCGTCTTGGCCGTGTGACTCGCCACGATCGTTCCGGTCGTCGCGGCCACTGCCCCGCTGCATGCTGTGCCCAGGGCCCCCAGCGCCGCGTCGCTTACCCAAAGCTCGATTGCGCACACCTCGCTTAATGCTTCGCCTTTGCCGTCAGTCATATTGACCGTAACAGTGACAACATCGGTGTCTTCATCGCTAACAGTGATCGTGCAGCCAGGTAACATGTCGGCGACGGCATCTGCGAGCTTGTCAGCTGTTACCGCGTCTTGAACCAGGTCCTCGGTATCCACCTGGCTCGTGAGTGCCACTGTAACCGTCGGTTTCGCTGCGAGGTTCTGTCGTTCCAGGGTAATAAGAAAGTTGCCGTTCGCATCATACGAGTATGTGTACCCTTCGGTGACTGTCGCTGTCACTGTTGTCATATTCTTGCCCCCTTTAGGCCGTTATCTTCCGGCCGGTGAAATAGGTATATGCGGATCCCTGCTTAGTGTTCAGCGTGGAGCCATTCGAGTGCTTCACATAAATCTGGAAATAGTCCGCGACATCATCCACCTCGACGTCAGTGCTAATTACGGCGACCCAGCGAACTTGTGTTGAGCTGACATCTTCATAGCCCCAATCACTGAACTGCCCCATCGCGTACAGCGAGCCATTCTTGTAGATAGCGATACTTATGCCCCTGTCGCCACTTGCAGCACCGGCAACCACTTCAACGCGAGCGCTGAGATGGTAGTAGCCGGTCGCGCCAGGCGTATATTTGCCATTCGCAACCGCAAAGACTCCCGCGTCGTCCCATGATTCAGTCTGGAACCCAACCGATACCCATGTATTAGATGCTACACTCGTGGCGCTGCTGCCATACGCCCGGAAACTATAAGCGTCCGCGGGGTCCACAATCCCGCCTCCCACGAGCTTACTCGTGGCTATGCTCCCGGCCAGCATCGCGTTCGTGATTCCCCCGTCCTTTACGCGGAGCCTATAGATTCCATTCCCGTCGTCGTCGGTGACTGTTCCATCCTGGTAAGTCTCGATCGAGGTCTGATCACAAATCTGGGATGATGCTGCCAGGCGCATGCGAGTGTACGAGTCTTCGTGGTTCGCTGCTGTGATATGGCCCGACTGTGCTGACCAATCCAGCCCTGGCAAGAAAATGTCATTCATTAAGCCCATGTTTCATCTCCCATCTATGCGCCGGTCGTCACGCGATTCCCGGCCGCGAGGATCTTTGCGCTGATTAGTCTCAAAATGCCTCTCGTGTTCGTTACCCGCAGCCCGATGCTCCGGTCATTCACTGTCACCGGCAGAAACTCCAGGCTGTGTTTCTCCATGATCCCGCCCGTGAGCCCGGCCGAGTCCGCTGTGATCCCGGCCGATCCCACCAGGAGCGCATAGTCCTTGCGATGCGGGTCATGGAAATCCAGGTCCGCGTTTGTCTCGTCCCAATCGTCTCTCACAACGTCGAACTCTGTGCGCGGATATTCCTGGTCACTGAATTGCTCTTCTTCTGTGCCGTAATCGCTCGATAGCGTCGCCAGGCTCACCTTCGGGTTATTGTGCTCGAAGAGCACTTCGGCTCTGCCGAACCTCATCCCGGGTTCCATTTCGGCGAGCTGGAATTGACGCATCTCGATCATCATATCAATGTCGAACGGTGCCCATTGGTCGGAGAGCTCTTCGTAGTAGTCCGTATCCGGTGGCGTTTGGCCCTGGCACGTTGCGGTCACCTTAAAGATCTTGTCGCCGCCCGACTCGTAGTAGAAGTAGTCGCCTGGCTCATACGTCACACTTGCGTCATAAGCTGGCGCGTCGTTGTATGGGTCCTCGGTGTCCCAGGGGTCGCTCGTGAACATCTCACGAAGGCGTCCGTCTGCGCCCAGGAAAATGAACTTGTCCTCATCGTTCCAGAACCGCACCGGGTTAAGCGCGATCCCGCTCCACGGTGGGCACCAGGCACCGCGCCCTTCGTTCGCGATCCTGTCATACACCAGCACGCAGTTGTTATCCGTGCTATTGTCCAGGGGAACAGCGAACAGGATATAGTTTTCAAACACTCCCGCACACGCATCACTGGCCTGGTCCCAGTTAACCCGGTCCAGGTACGGCTGAATCGGCGCCGATACCGCCACCGGCTCAATCTGCATCTTGCCTTCCGCGTTGCGCAACGTGCTGAAGATCCCGCGCCGTTGCCGGTCCAGGTACCACACGTCCTCGCCGATCGTAACGATCGCATGCTCTGCTATTCCACCACTCTTCGGCGTCACAACATCCTGGTACACATAATCTGCCAGGCCCGATCCTGCAGCGATCACGCTGTTCACTCCCATGAACGCATTGATCCGGTTCTTTTTGAAGACAAGCAGAATATCTTCATGGAACGGGTACAGGATAACCCCCTGCTCGCCTTCGCCGGCCTCGACCCGCCACATCCGGTTTGTATAGTCCCATTCCGTGAAATCATAGATCGCCGAGGCATAGACAATATCGCCAACTGACACCCACATCCGGCCTTCGTGAAAAAGGCCATTATCAGCGTGGGGAATGTTGTCGCCCACCGCAGCATCCGGGACCGCCACAAAGCCCGTCGAGGATCCATCCCAATATAGCGGGGCCCCGGATCCGCTTCGGAACATATAGACCTCGTTGTTAGCCTGGACAAACTCCACCGTCTCTGTTGACGACAGCAGACCACAGGCCACGGTCTCCAGGTACCCGTCTTCGTATTGGTAGACCACCCCGTTAGTCACAAAGATGATCTTGTTCTCAGTACTCGTCGAGAAACGCACCAGCGCAGCGCCCTGGATCGTGCCGCCCCAGGGCGAGCTCACGAACTGATAATCGAACCAAACGCCCGTATGGCCCGGGTCATTATCCTGTGCGTTATCCTCGTTGAACCAGTACCCGGCCAGGTACCCGCCATCCGCATTGAGATACTGCCGGATCCCTGGTCTCGTTGTGGGTTTCCCGTCGCGGATAATAAAATTGCGGCCGTCCCGGAACTGCCTCGGGCCCGGCTCATACATGTTCATGCCGCCATCGAAACGGTCCTGCACAAGCTCAACTTGTCTCGCGGAGTCTTTCAATAGTCGTCTTCCCAATTACCCACTTCGCCGTAGAGCGGACTACGGGGCTCTGTCCGCGTATTCACGGCCGCGTCCTCGTTCTCGCGCATATACGCAGCCTTCAGAAGCCTGTCCCCATTGCCGCGCATCTTCATTCCCTGGAAATCGCGCAGAGCGTCCTTCACCTTCGCCTTCAGTGCCGGCAACGCGTTATCCAGCGCCCACACCAGCACCCGGTAGTCTGTTGGTGTCGCCGTGGGATCATTCGCGTCATAAGTCGATTCGACAGTAGCCTTGGTGTACTTCTTGAGCGCCAGCGCTGCGTATAGCGGCGTATCCCCGCTCTCAGGCTCTTCCACCAGGATCCGTCGGTTCAGGCTCGAATCAGCGGCAAGGTGCCGGAACTTATCCGAAACCAAACGCTCCCCGCGCGCCCAGGCCAGGCGTGCGTCTTCGTTCCAGATCGGTGTATTATTCTCGGAATTATCGCTCTTCTTGATAACGGCTAGCACCTGGTCAACCGTGCTGCCAAACGTGATGATCCCGGTCGCGGCCGGGCTCACTTCAACTTCGTCGAGCAGCTCGTTCCGCCAGCGCCAGGTATTCCAAATAGCCTCGGCTTCTTCGTTCGCAAAGCCCAGCGCGATATTGCGCAGCTTCACCGGGATCGTATCGGTCGGTAACCCCAGCGCTCCCGAGATCGCGTCGGAGATTATCGTTTCATACGTTTCTGAAGCCATATCCGTCTCCCGGCACCCGGGCTAGAGCCCGGCGATCTTGCCGGGCTCCCCCAGGTGACTTAATCAGTCTTCGACGTGGTACACGCCACTGACCTTATCGGTGCCCGTAGCCGTGAGCAGGATATGCACCGGCATCTGCCGGTATCCCGCAAAGGCGTCGTATTCGTCGCGCACCGTCTCTTCGGCCGTAGTCGTCGAGATGATGTCCGCTGCACGAATCAGGAACACCGGGTCATTGGCCAGGCAAGTGACCGCCGTTGCCAGCGTCAGCGACACGGTCGACGACGACACTGCCGCTACAGCAGAAATCGCAGACAGCGTGAACACTGTCCCACCGGCCGTGCTGTTTGAAACCAGCACATAGTCATTGGTCGTCATAACCGTGCTCTCACCCGGGAAATACCCGTTCGAGTCGGTCTTAACAACCAGCGTGGTATCAGCTGATACCGCCGCGTTTGCCTTGCTGCGAGCGCGCGCCAGGTAGAAATCCAGCGTGCCAGCGGCCGCAGACGTATAGCCCAAACGCCGGCAAACGATCTGGCCGCTCTGCTGCGGGATCGTCGCTGCGGCTGAGCCGCTGCCTGTACCGTAGAAGGTACCTTTCTTAATCACTCTCATCTTCTTTTGCCTCCGGCCCAGCCTGTTTACTTGCCCCCTTTCCAGGGGAGACTAGACCTGGTTAAGGCTCACCGGTCCCCGGCACCCGCCGGGGATCCCGGCAAGCGCGTTTCCTACATGTTGTCCGGATCCCAATGGGTTACCGGGCCAGTGATCGTTCCGCCCCAGGCAGCGCGTTCCATCGCGACCTGGAAAGGAATGGTGTAACCGATGGTCTTCAAGACGCCCGTGATCGTCGTATCCTGGACCTTGAATGTCGGTTTCAGCTTGCTCTTCGAGCCGAGCTTCAGGAACGCAAACGCATGCGCACCAAAGCAGATCGAAGTGTGAAGAGGCCCGTATTCAACGCGGACACCTTCGTTGCCAAACTGCTCGCAGAAAGGCATATCGTCTTCCATCCAGTGGAAGCCCTTGAAATCTGCGATCTGGTTCTCCGCAAGAGCGCGGCTTTCCTTGAAGGCGAGCATGGCCTTGAGGAACAGCTCATCCTTCATCAGTTCGAGCTTTGTGCTCTCACTGATCCAGGAAACGTATTTGCCCTTGATCCTGGGCGCACGTTTCAGCTTCAAACGCGCACCTTCGCGCTCGAAGTCGCCCAGGCTCACCCGGTCACCCGGCTGCAATTCCTGGATATTGCCCTTGCCACCGGCAAACGATGCGTTTGCCGCGTCAAATGTGAAGGATTGCCCCCACATTGTTACCGTGGCCTCGGCCGCTGCGTCGAACGCAGTAGATTCGGTGCCGTCAGCAGCCCAGACGCCAGGCTGCATGCGCCCGACCTTGAAGCAATTCTGCACGAGCTCATGCGCGCGCTTCTGGTAAGCGCGTACCAGGTCGCCGTCTGCCCAGGTCCGAAGATCGTGCCTGGATGTCAAACCGGCTACCAGCCCAATGCCGACGTAATCCTGGATAAACTCGATCGGCACAACCAGCTTCGCCTCTTCGAGGGTCTGCCCGGATGCGGGATCGGCCGTGGGGTTACTCGACTGCAACTTCTGCGGCCGACGCGGTTCCATCTGCCGCGACACTTCGAGACACTGCCCCTTGTTCTCGGGGAGCATCAGTTCATCGGCGTACTGTGTGTGCGCCAGGCCGGCTTCGTATGTTTCCCTCGCCATCCAGCGGTCGACGAGCCATTTCTGTACTTCGGCTCTCGCACCATCCTGGTCGAGGATCGTATTCAATGTATTCACTGCAAACCTCCAGGTTCATAACTGTTCAATCTCAATGCGGGTTCTAGCCCGGCCCATGCCGTGCCTTGCGTCTTTTAAGTCCCGCAGAGGACCTCCAGTTAAGCCCTGGGTGGCTATGCAGTTTTCGTCAGCGCCTTACACACGCGCCTCCGGCCGTTTCAAGCGGCCGGGCAAAGTCATTGGCCGTATTTCGCGAACATGCTATCGAGCGCAGCGTCGGATCCTGGTGCCACCGCGCGGCCATTACCGCCAGGGCGCCCTTCCGCCCCCAACGGTGCTTCATCGCCATCGCGCTCTCTACGCATACGTTCCACTTCGGCCTGGAGCTCTTGATACTCCGCAGCCCGGAACGCGTTCATCATTTCATCGACCAGGCCGGGTATCTTCTCCGGCCGAAAGAGGTCCGCAAACTTGTCCGGGCGATTATCCGGGGTGCCCAGCACGTTTTGCTCCATCCACTCGCGAGCGAAGAGCACTTCCTTGCTCTCCTTGCCTGGCTCATCCTTTGTGAGCTCGGGATACTTCTTAAAGGCTTCGTCGAGCTGTTCCTTCACTTTCCCCTGGAGCTGCTGCAGCTCTTCCTGTTGCCGGCTTGCATCTTGTGCTGCAGCTCCGGCCCTGGCCTGGACGAGAGGCAGCTCTCTTTCCGCAAGATCCGCGATGTCCTCGCTATACTCACCAAGCTGACCGGCCCGGGCCTTCTGGATCACGTCCAACAGCTGCGCCGGATCCTTGAGCTCCGCGAGCATCCCGACCACCATCTCCTTGGCCTTTGTCGCAGCATCAGAGTCAACACCATCGAGCGGCCTGGTCCCGTCCAGCACACCTTCAGCACGCGCAAGCATGTCGAACGCCCCGGCAACTTGTTCCACTTTGAGTGGGCCGCTCTCGCCAGCTCCCGGCTCTTCATCAGGCCTCGGCGGCTCCTTGGTCGCTTCCGCGAGCTTGCGCTCATACTCTTCGCGCACCTCGCGCTTCTCTTTCCTGGCCTTCCAGAAAGCATGCTGCTGCTTCGGGTTCAGCCCTTCGGGAGTGTCCTGCTTGTCTTCGTCCGTAAATCCATCCTTGTCCGCGCCCTCGGCTGGAGTACCGTCGCCCTCGCCTGGCTTCTGGTCCCCGTCGCCGGGAGTCTCGCCGCCCTCGCCTGGCGTTTGGTCCCCGTCACCAGGAGTCTCGCCGCCCTCGCCCGGCGTTTCATCCCCGTCGGCTGGGGCCTTCTCCGGATCGTACTTGTCAGTGAGAGAGTCCAGTGCCGCATCGGATTCTTCCATCGCCTTCTCTTCCGGCGTTGGCTCCGGCGGTGTCTGCCCTTCTGCGCCTTCTTGCTCTTTTTCCTCTTCGTCGCCCATTGTGCTCTCCTTGGGTTACTCTTCTTCTGCGCTCATCTGTATGGGCGACAACTCCGGTCGCCCATCGTCGTCGACATAATGGCCGCTCGCATCCGGCTCCGGCCCATGCTCAAGTGATTCCAGGTCTTCCTCTTCGTGGATCTCGCTGTGTAGCGAGCTCGTGTCCACCGGTCGGCTCTTGCCGTGGTTCGCGATATATCGCAATAGCCCGGCCTTCGCTGCAACCGTCGCGCGGATCCGTTCGGGATCCAGGTCAGTCTCCGGGCCACCAAGAAGATCCGCGACAATGCTGTCCTCGCATCGCACCATCAGCTTCTTCCAGGTATCAGTGTCCATCACTTGCGCCAGGTACGCGCGATCCGCGTTCGTCCACATCACCGGGATCTCGCGGCGAATCACTACCCAGGGCCTCCGCTTGTAACACGTCGGCTCGTTCGTTGGTTGCCGGCCAAAGAGTCTGCTCAAAATACTCATGCGCGCGCCCCCATCGCTTTCTCAAGTCGCTCCGAGTTCTCCACTGCCAGCTTCCCGGTGCTCTGTGCCGCCGCTTCCAACTGCTCCAGCTTTGCCGTGATCTCACGCAGCAAAAGGTAGATAGGCGGCTGCCCGGCTTCCCCGGCCTCTTCGGGATCCATGAGCCAGCGCTCTGCCGCCAGGGGATCCCAGCTCGAAAGAATATCCCAGGCGACTTCTTGCGGGTTAAATACCACTCCCATCGGCTCCAGCTCTGTTTTGCAGAAACCCCACACTTCGCGAGCGCGCTGGAACTGCAGATCCGGGTTAAGCGTCTTCGCGTTGGCGCTGGGCACAATCAGCACCTTATACTCATACAGCATGGTCGGCATTACGCCTCTGTGCTCACCGTTGCGGATCATTGGCAGCTCAAGCCCCAGGCGCTTGAGGTCCATCCAGATCTCCCGGAAAACTCCGATCCAGGGCCCCACAAACCGATCCACCGACGCGCTTGAAACCATGTCCGCGTTCATGCTCTGCTCGCGAACTTCCGTCGCCGTCTTCTGGATCCCCTTCTTGTTGCTCATCTGGCCTGAATAGATATGTTGACCAACAATCCCGGCTCGTTGCCCGGCCTCGCGCTTGTGAAGCTCCGTAGTGAAGTCGAACGTGGGGGGCACAGCTGGCATCTGGACTGGCGAAACGCCCTCGGGCAAGAATGAGCCCGGCTCATGGTTCATGTTCTGGGTATTGCGTACCGGCCCCGTAAACTGCGGACGCTGATAATAGTCCATCATAACGTGCTTGGCGTTGCGTGTTTGGCTCGCGGCGATCTGGTCGTCCATAACCAGTTGCCCGGCGCCCCGGCTGTCGTGGAAATATAGTGACCTGTTCTCGTAGCGCGGCTGATGATACGGCCAGCTGCGATCCCGCCCAACGAGTGTGCGCGTCAGCTTCGGCTCGCGGTTTTCCAGGATCGCCATGCGCATCTCGCGCATCATTTCATCAGGAGACAACCTTTCCTCTGTGTCGCGCTCGCGCCAGGGATGAATTGCGATGATGTCGTGCGGACTCTGGGGGCTCCATATCATCTTGCACTTGCGCCCCACGATAATCCGCTCGCCAGCCGACTGCCCGAACAGCTCAATAGCTTTTGCCCGGTCCCATTCTGTCGCATAGTGCCAGAACTCATGCAGCACCACTTCGCGATCTTTCTCGTTTGAGGTCAGCCCAATCAAGTGCTTCGTAGTGTCGAACAGGCTCTTTATCTCTGTGCCCACCGCATCCTCATTCAGCTCCCCGGACTTCGCGCACGCGGCAACCTTCTTGCAATTATCCTGGTGCCAGCTGCGATTGCCTTTCGCACGGTCCTTGAACTCGCGAATCGAGTAGCGATAGATATCTGTGATTCTTTCGGCTGTCTGGATATTGCGCGTCTTTGCCGGGACAATCACATCGGCCAGGTCCCGGATATCAATATCAGGGATTGTCCCGTACTCGGGGTGTATCGTCCTGATATTCTTGACGATCGAGAAGCCGCGCGCGTTCTTCGTATCCAGCGCATGGTCCAGCTTCGGCCCGATCTCCATCGTGAACCGCAAGAACGTGTCAAATGCCACCTCGGCCTTCGCCCGATCCCTTTTCTTCATCTGTCCATCTAAGGACAGGAAGAAGGCGAACCGGGGCGCGTTGAGCATCATCGTGAGCTCCTGGTCCGTCTTACTGCGGACCACATCGTCCACGATAGGCACAACAAAATTGGGAGCGTTAAGGTAAGGTTTCCGCCGTTTTGCCACGCGCTCGGCCAGGCGACGCTTCAACACCTGGCGATCTCGCCCCGCCCACTTCGAGCGAGTGCTCGCGTCTTCGCATACCAGCGACAGATACGGATTCGCTTGCGTATCCAGTGTCGCCGGATCGTCTGTTTTATTGGCCGCAGAATCAGCCATTCATCAGCTCCAGGAGCTCGCCAGGAACCGGCGCGGGGGCAAGGCGATTTCCCCCGCGCCATGTATCCCGGCATCGTGGGGAGTTACTGCGTCATGTTTGTGAGCACGCCAGATGCGAAATACAGCACCGACGTACCGACCGAAGTATGGTCGATCGTCACCGTGTAATAGGCACCGGTATCCGAGCCCACTGTGATATCGTCGACAAAGAGCATCTCGTCGCAATAGATCTTCGCGTACTCTTTCGAGGCCGATCCCAGATCATACGAGTCGTCGATACCTGGATTCATATCCTGGAACAGCGTGATCGCTGCACTATTGGATATCGAATCCATGTTGGCTGTCCCATCGATATACAGGTCCATGAACTCCTTCGTGCTGGAGCCCAGGTCATAGGAGCCATCGATTCCACCGATGATATCCTGGAACAGCGTGATCGCTGCACTATTGGAT
>Ga0180432_10002746_pt1 | contig 26141 bp, 20 predicted proteins | sample SS_ome_10_FD_132414 | JGI IMG/M metagenome (GOLD analysis project Ga0180432, IMG submission 132414) | Hypersaline lake sediment archaeal communities from the Salton Sea, California, USA - SS_1_MS_2 metaG | ecosystem: Environmental > Aquatic > Non-marine Saline and Alkaline > Hypersaline >... | reverse complement strand
TAGGGTCAGGTGCATCCGCGCCGGCAGTGTTCTTATACGGGCTGATGTGCATTCCGTGGACCCAGACTTCGCCATCCGCAATCTGCGCATGAGCTTCGTTGAGGCTCACATTCGCCGTGCGCAACGACTTGACTTCACACCCCTGCAACTCGATGCCTACTTCGTAGCTATTGTCCACGAAGTACTCATGGCGTGCCTTCCGATTGGTCGCTACGTTACGAGTAGCCATAGTAGCACTATGGTAGCCCATACTTAGGACAGCGTCAAGGTCCTGTCTGCCAAGCCTCCTGTAACCTCCGATCCGGATCCGCCAAGGGCTTCTGCGGCGCAGGAATCTCCTCCTGCAACCGCGAAGAAACGTGCGCAGCAGTCTGCCGACGACAGCGTTAATGCCAACTTGAGTCGGGCATGTCACATTGATCTGACGGAGGGACGGGATGCTTGCGCGGGAACGGGTCATCGCCGCCATCGAGCACCGCACACCTGACCGCGTGCCAGTTGACTACTGGGCACTTCGCCCCGTTACCCGACGGCTACAACAGCAGTTCGGCGTAGCCGATTACGAGGCCCTGCTCACTGCACTCGGCGTGGACATCCGCGATGTCAGAGACCGCCGCACCTACGTCGGCCCTGAGCACCACTACCTCCCCGATGGTCGCGAGTGCGATGCCTGGGGTGTGCCGCTGAATCCCGGCGGCACCTATGCCGCCAGTGTTACCCACACGGTGCTGTCCACGGCGACGACCGTGGCTGAAATCGAGGCCCACCATCCCTTCCCCGATCCGGACTGGTGGGACTACTCACTAGTCCACGACGCCTGTCTGGCGGGCGGAGACCATGCAGTCATGGGCGGCGCATGGTCGCCTTTCTTCTGCATGGCGATGTACATGATGGGGATGGAAGAGCTGCTGACGGCGATGGCCCTATATCCGGCTGTGGCCGAGGCGCTGCTGACGCGGATCGTGGATTTTTACATGGAGTCATGCCGGAGGCAATTCGAGGCCGCCCGCGGACACATGCACATATTCTTCATGGGCGATGACTACGGCGGCCAAACGGGCCCACTGATAAGCGTTGAAATGTTCCGCAACTTCATCAAGCCACATCTGGCCCGCCTGTTCGCCCAGGCCAAAAGCTACGGTCTCAAGGTCATGCTCCATTCCTGCGGCAGTGTCCATGACTTCCTTCCCGACCTCATCGAGATCGGGATGGACGCACTCGATCCGGTGCAGGTTCGGGCCCGGGACATGGCCGCCGAGCGGCTCGCCCGCGAATTCGGTAACGACATCTGCTTTCATGGCTCGATAGACACGCAGCAGACGCTGCCGTTCGGGACGGTCGCAGATGTGAAGGCGCAGGTACGGTCACGGCTTGAGACGTTCCCGCATGGCGGCTTCATCTGCGGCCCCAGTCAGGAGTTCATGGACGACATCTCTACCGACAACATCCTCGCTGTCTATGAAGCGGCCGGAGCCTACACGCCTCCAATTGAGTAGGTACCTGCAAAGCGGCGCGCATACCTCTTGTGCAGGTGTCAGATACGCATACAACGAAAGAACGGTGCGGAACCTGGCCAACAGGCATTGACTGTGATACAAGACACGCTTGGGCCGCCCGCGATGAATTCGCATCGCCACACAATACCAAACCTGAAGACATTGCAGAACACGAGCAGGTAGAACTCGACGAGCTTTCCGAGCCGTAGTCGGATTACCCACATGAATCTTTCGTATCATCCGCCCCATTAATACTTGCCAATAGCCGAGGAGCCAACATCATGAACCCGTATGTGCTGCTCGCAGTAATACTCATATGCACGGCCCTCCCGATCGCGGCGCAAGACTCTGAGCATCCGCCGGTGGACCGGGAGCTTCCCGACGAGGAAGTCCTGCGCCTGGTGCGCCCCGCCTATCCGGGACTCGCGGATTTCGACGCCGCGATAAAGGCCAATGATCTGACCAAAGCTCACCAACTCCTGGTTGAGCATTTCGCCACTCGCGAGAAGCCCTTCGTGCCGGAAGCCAAATTCCCCGGCATCTCCGAAGGCAACTCCATGGTGCAACTCAAGTCCACCAGCACGGAATATGCCGACGACAAGATTCTCAAGCACATCTTCACCCAGAGCAACAACGACAAGGGTGTAGCCGAGACTTACCAGTTGGACCCGGTAATCAAGTGGATCGAGAATCCGAGTGAAAGTTTCACCTGGAATCTGTACCTCAATCAGCTAAACATGCTCCCGCAACTGGCCTACATCTATCGCGAGAGCGGTGATGAGAAGTACGCAGTCGAAGCCGGCAATATGATCACAAGCTGGGTCGAGCAGATGTGGCGCGGCTACTGCTACGTGCGCGATGGGAAAATCGTCAATTCCGGAATGGAGGTCCGTAACCGGCTGTGTAATTGCATCGCCACTTACGAGGTCATCCGCAAGTCCCCGTCTCTGACGCCCGAGATGCACATGGCGTTCTGGAAGCTATTCATCTCCCACGCCCGTGACTTGATGACGTATACGGGGGTGTCCTACCCCGGCCTGATTGCAGCGGCCGTTATGTTCCCGGAGTTCTCAGAGGCGTCGCAATGGCTCTTGCAGGGCGAGAAGTCTCTCCGTAATAGTCTTGTCGAGCGCGTCACCCCGGAGGGTGCGTGGGACACACACTCTATCGCCTATCAGAACGTTCCCACACCGTGGGCGATGCGCTCCCTGGAATTCATCGAGGCAAATCCTGAGAGCGGCGACTTCACCGAACTCGCCACGATGATTAAGACGCAGACCGGCAAGATGATGCGCATCGTGCTGTGGACGACCATGCCTAACGGGGGGCGGCCGAATATCGGCGACTCCTATGGCCGAGCTGACTGGGGCCCGACCATAGGAGCGGTACTGACATCGTACATACATAGCCAACTCACGCCCGAACAGCAGGAGCGCGTCAATGCCATAGGAGACATCTATGACCGCGCGAAGGCAGCCCTGGCAATCTACGAGGGGCACGACGGCGCCCAACCGCAGACCACCTCGATCGGCTTCCCCGGCACCGGCTATTACATCATGCGCAACGGCTGGGATGCCGATGCCGGCAAGTACCTCTACTTCGACCTCTCGCCACAGGCCCTCGGCCATGCTCATTACGACGCTTGTCACTTTGACCTCTATGCCTGCGGCAAGCCGCTGTTGACTGATACAGGCGACTACTTCCTGGGCTGGGGCTACCGCACGGCCCTGCACAACACCATCGAGGTTGATGAGAAGATGTCGGGCTGGGGCGCAGAGTTGATGCCCTGCGAATGGCTCACTACCCGGGGCTTCGATTTCGTGGACGGTGCTCACGCCGGCTTCCCAGACAGTGACATCATCCAGCGACGCAAAATCTTCTTCACCAAGCACAGCCCGGCAGGTTTCGCAGACTACTGGATACTCTCCGACCTGCTCACCGGTACGGGCAGCCACAAGTACGAACAGTTCTTCCATTTTGCAGGCCCCACGCAGTCAGATGGCGCTGAGGCCGTGCTCGATGATACGACCCTGGCCGCTTCATCAACCCACCAAGGCACCGCCAATGTCCGAGTCATTCCTGCCTATACCGACGGGATGCAGGCCGCCTTTGTCGAAGCCCAGGAAACCGCAATGCTCAAAGAAGACTGCATGACCAGGCCGGCCATGCTCGGGTGGATCGTCACTGGCGGCACCTTCAAGCGCACCAAGTCCGCCGTCGCCGTCTATACCCGTCAAGCCGATGCCCCAGTCAGCTTCTACGACGTGCTATTCCCAATTCCTGAAAGCGCAAGAGCGCAGGTCACTGTCAAGCCCCTGCCGGTCACCTCAGCAGGTGCTGAACTCGAGCCCACGCACGCGGCCGGTATCAAGATTGACTGCGTGTTGGATCGCTGCGCTCACGACCCGACCTCGGTAAGGGCCAACCTCGGCGATAACCTGGCCGCCGGCATGGGCGCTTCCATAGAACTCATTGCAGGCGAGGGCATCAGCTTTGGCGACGGGGCCGGAACAATGCTCACTGATGGTAAGATCGGCGTCACCACGATAGGTGATGCCGCCAACTCCGCTCCATACACGCCGGGCAAACCCCTGGCCGGGCGCTTCAGCGTTGACTTCGGCAAGCCAACGGAACTCAACACGGTCGTAGCTCATCACGGCACCTTCAACGGCAGCGGCATCATCTACCCGCCGACCGAGATGGCCATCCAATACTGGGACGGGCAGGACTGGCGGAACGTAGCCAACGCTGAGACGGCCCGCCAGCCCGATACTGCAACGAGCACTTCCTTCGACCCGGTGACAACGAACCGCATTTCCGTATATGTCGAGCGCACCGACGGCGGCCGCCTGGCAATGCGCGAGCTCCAGGCATACCTGCTGACTGATGCCGAAATCCAGCGTGTCGCAGCTCTGCGCGCTGAGCGCGCCGTCACCACCTGGACCGACTACTTCCTCATCTCGCACGAGGGTCCCGAAAAAAGGCACTACGGCGACTTCCTCTTCGATGGCGAACTGGCCCTGATTCGTTGCGACGCCGAGGGCAAGATCGTTCAGGCCTCAGTCAAGACCGGCTCCACCCTCGGTTGGGGCGACCAACTGATCTTCGCCGCGCCGCATCCTCTGGACTATCTCACTGCCCGCTGGGAAGGTGATACTGTCTCCCTCGAGTGTTCTTCATCAGAGGGTCTCCAGCTTCTCGCCCAGGATGCCCGCAAGCTAATCCATGGCGAGAAACAGCCGGTCACCTCCTACAAGGACGGTGTGCTGACCATCGCCTCGGGCGCAAAGCACACGGTGCCAGAGGTCACGGAAGCTGCCGTCAGACTCGAGCCGGCGCAGGAAGGCCTCCACGGTGCCCAGCCCTGGGCACTCGTCACGTGGCAGACGGATGTTCCTGCTACAACGCAGGTCGAGTTCAGCGCCGCCGATGGGCTGATCCGGCGCACGCCTCTGGATGTCCAACTGGTCACAGACCACGAGGCGAGAGTCGAGTTCCTCCGTCCTGACAAAGACTACCAATTCAGCGTCATCTCCGTAGACGCATCAGGCCGGCGCACGCAGTCAATGCTCAAGTGACGACGCCCTCTCAGTAATGGTTGTCCCATCAACAAACGGGGCCCCGAAAAGGCCCCGTCTTCATTATCTCCCAAGCGCTGCTTTCCACATGATTGCACGGCTTCGGCGCGTGGTGCCTCCCGTCAAGAAAAAAAGCCGGCATTTTCCTGACCAGGGCATTGACATCGCAGACCTCACCGGATATACTCATTCAGGAGATTGAAGGTTTCAGCGGGCAATAGCTATATTTTTTCAGTTTTTTAGTATCAATAAAGCGGTAATACATTCAACTCCTATAGAGCTAACCGGCCCGAATGAGACCAGAGAGACCACGGATGCCAACTGCAATACAAGGCCCCACTACAGCCAGAATGGTCAGTGTCAAAGTCACCGACTCGCGAGTGGCTTTGAAAGACTACCATGTGGACGTAGTTGGCAAAGAGGTCGTCATCGCCCTGGGACCTCAGAGCTCGATTCTCATTTTCGACGAAGAGAACTGGGCCAAGCACTGCAGCGAAACAACGGCAATGGCACAACGCGCCCTCACCCCCTGGGAAAGGCGCAAGGTGTATCGGCAAATGATAGCCACCAGTGCAAGTGTAACCCTCGACGGGCAATCCCGCTTGCGCTTGCCGCCTGCCTACATGGCGCGGGGACAACTGCATTCTGCCCATCCCAGCGTTGACATCATCCACATGGTTGACGGCGACTGTGAATGGCTCGAGCTATGGCCCGAGGCTACTTTGGGCGAGCCATACAACCCCGACAATCTTTACAACCGGGCCGAGACCATGTTGATTGAAGGCTGCAAACACCAGGCCGAGGTGGGAGCGGATGAGCCATCATGATCACCACCCCTGCATGTTGTCCGAAACCTTGCAGTGGCTCGCGCCCCGACCGGGCAAACTTATTATCGACTCAACCGTCGGTTGCGGCGGCCATGCTGTAGCGATCCTTAACAACTCGGCTCCGACAGGAAAGCTCATCGGCATTGATCAGGACGCGGAGATGCTCGCCCGTGCCGAACAGAGGCTTGCGCCCTACGCCGACAGAGTCTCTCTCTTCCATGCCAATTTCACACAGCTCCCTGAAATAATGATGCGAGCCGGTGTGGAATATGCCGACGGTATTCTTCTAGACGCCGGTCTGGCTCGGCCTCAGTTCATCAAACCCGAATATGGCATAGGCTTCTCGGGCACAACCCTGGACATGAGACTGGACCCCAGTGCGGGAGGCATGACGGCCCACGAGCTTCTCAACACGGCTGACCAACGCGAACTGCGCGACATCTTGAGAAGCACGCAGACAGGACGTGAGGCTCGCCAGATAGCACGCGCGATCTGTTCGGCACGGCAAAACAGGCCCATCGAGACCAGCGCCGAACTCGCCAGCATCATTACCCAAGCGACCGGCGCTAATCGCTCCAAGAGCAAACGACAACCGGCATCCGCCATGCTCGCCATTCGGATCCACGTGAATAGGGAGATCGAAAACCTCGAAGAGGGGCTGGAGCTGATGGTCAAAGCACTCCGGCCAGAGAGCGGTAGGCTTATAACTATTTCCTACCACAGTCTGGAGTTCCGTGCGATGCGACGAGTTCTCGACCAGCTGGAACGAGGCCATGATGTCCCGCCGTGGCTGCCAGAGCCATCGGATAGCAAACCACTCATCCGCAGGCTCTTCAACAAGCCCTTGAAGCCTTTGCCATCGGAGCCAAGGACCTGCAGGTCCGCACGACTTTTCGCCGTAGAAGCTTTGCCGCTGCCCAGCAGCGGTCAGCGAGTTCGGGGCTCAGGTACCCCGCCTCGCAGCGAACCTTGAAACCACAAGCCGACTACCGTTTTGGAGCCCGGTCTCCGTTCAGGCTACGGAGGTGCAGGGCTCCGGACACACGGGTGGGTGCGACAACTGGCGCAATTGACATCCCAACGGACGCACCAGCGAACGCAGTAAACGATGCAGCAATTGCCAAAGCAGCGATGCAGCAACGACGCAGCAACTATCGCCGACACATCTGCAACAGTTGCGAAACGCGGAACAGCAACAGTTACGGCAACCGCTGAACAACGAAGCACTGTATGCTAACACAGGACGCAGCGACAGTCAACCTAGCTACGAACCAACAGACGCCGCAATTCCCAACGTACTACCCACACCACGTCGTACCCACCCGGTTTTTTGTCTCTCAGTGCTTGTGATCATCATCCCGTGCGGATGATCAATTCTCTATGCACGACTGCGTGAGCCACCCCAGGACGCGGAGGGGCGCTCTCAGTCGGCATACACTCGGGCATTTCCGGAGCATCTCGCCGTGCACCGGCAAGTGCCAGATCAACAGGGGGCGTGTAAAGTGGGAGTACGAGATTCTCAGGCTGGTGGTGGTGTGCAGTGGGCGGTATTGGCCCGCATCGCATTGGCGGGCCTGGTACTTATTGGCTACACCTCGGGCTGGGCACGCATGAACGAATTGAACAGCGAATGTCGCCGCTTGGACCGTCTCATCGCCGCTGAGACGCTCAAACAAGGCGAGCTGGCGCGCCAACGCGCAGAAATCTGCGATCCCGCTCGCCTCGAGCGACTAGCTCCTTCGCTCAACATGGTGAAGGCTCCCGTATCCGGTCGCGTTATCGCCGTGCGCAGTGTCCCTGCTGTAGAGCCGTCGGACACACACGTGCTCAACGCAGCGGGTGGTGGTACGCCGCAGCGCTCGACCCCGATTCTACCGCAACTCCCGGCGGTCGAGGCCGGCATGACAGGTTGCTACTTCTGGTGGTAACACGTCGGTCCTGGCAGGCCCTGCTGCCTCGCCCGGATACCGAGTGCATCCGTCATCCTGCCTGCCCTCGGCGCGCACCACGCCATCCTCTGCATGTGCGCGACCTCCGTCATATATCTGCTTACTATGCCCTGGAGGGTCAAACATGAACTATGAGCCACAGCGGCAGCGTGCGCTGTGGTTGGGCCGTCTTCTGATCGGCGGCCTGATCCTCATAACATTGCGCCTCATTGAAACACAGATCATCCACGCCAGATACTACCTTGACCACATTGCGCCATATGTCACCAATGCCCCGCATACCGACATGGCGCTCCCGGGCAGTATCCTCGCCAGTGACCACTCATTACTGGCCCAGAGCATCTATTCATATTCTCTCATCGCTGATCTAAAAGTCATGCGACAAGAAAAGGAGCCTCTTGCGGGCGCCGCGCAGCAACTCGCGCAGATCCTCCATCAGGACGTTGCATCAATCAGAAAACGCCTCGAAGCCAAATCAGGCGCTGGCCGCGTGCTCCTGCGCCAGTGGCTCGAGCCTGATCAGGTACAGGCAATTCGTGACGCGAATATCTCCGGCATCATATTGCACCCCACCTATAAACGAAGCTATCCCCACGGCAAGCTGGCAGTCCACGTCATCGGCACCCGTAACCAGTTCCACGTCCCGCTTGGTGGCATCGAGCACAGATATGCTCTGCTCCTTGACGGCAAGCCCTCGGCAGTTACATCCGTCGCCGACCCATACGGCGGTCCGACACTGGGACAGGATGGAGCATATCTCCCGCCGGTCGCCGGCCTTGACGTTATGCTGACACTCAACGTCAAGCTGCAAAGCTACGTCGAAGCCTGCATGGATGCTTTATGGGAGAGAGAAACCCCCGTTGGGGCAACTGCGGTGGTAATCAAGCCTCAAACGGGGGCTATACTCGCCGTGTGTTCCCGACCGACATTTGACCCCAACATTATCGTGGCGGGAGCGGACGCTCCCAAGGACGCTAAGCGGGCCTTGACGCAGGACCACCTGACAAACATCGCCGCAGAGCAGGACTTCGAGCCTGGCAGCACTCTCAAAGTGTTCCTGGCCGCGGCATCTCTGGACGCTGGAATAGATCCAAAGGCGACCCATTACTGCCCGGGCCATTTCAATGCAGGTGGTCGTCCCATCAGTTGCTGGGGCGAATGGGCTACACGCGGACACGGTACCGTTGACATGGAACGCATGATAGCCGTCTCCTGCAATGTTGCCGCGGCACAGACCGCATTGGGCCTTGGCGCCGACAAGTACATCCCGTTCCTGCGGCTGGCCGGCTTCGGCTCGCCAACGCGCGCCGGCTTCCACGGCGAAACCGTCGGTCGCATTCCACGTGCCGACAACCTCCCCAAACGTGACCTCGCCTCAATGGGCTTCGGTCAAGGCCTCAGTGTCAGCAGCCTGCAGCTTGCGTCTGCAGCAGCAGCACTCGCCAATCACGGTCTCCGAATGCATCCTCATATACTGGCAGGCGTCTACAACAAGGACGGCACATTGTACAAAAAACCGGAATTGCCCGAGCCGACTCGCATTTGCAGCGAAGAGACGGCCAAAACGGTATTGCACATGATGCAGACCGCCGTTGAGAACGGCACCGCACGAGTCGCTGCCATCGAGGGTGTAGCGGTAGCTGCCAAGACAGGAACTGCCCAGAAGTGGGACCCCGTCACCCGCTCGTTCCCGGCCAACAGGCACGTGACATCATTTCTCACCATCTGTCCTGCCGATGATCCACAATTCGTCATTTTTGTCGCCTGTGACGAACCGCGTAGAAATCGGCATGGCGCTGATACCGCCGGCCCGGTAGCTCGTGACATAGCCGATTTTGCCATGCGACAACTATCCGCTCGCTGAGAATTCTATGGCGTTACGCTCAACCGCTGATAACTCAAGCATAGGAGTGGACGAGATACCACCATCCAGGACGCTGTATCAACTGGCAACAGGGCTGTCTGAGACAGGACCGACAGGCCCTGACTGCGCCGCCCCTGACGTCGTTGTCACCGGCCTCACAGCGGACTCGCGCCAGGTACAGCCCGGATACGTTTTCGTCGCCATCCCCGGCTACGTTCACGACGGCCACGACTACATTGCCGAGGCCATCGCCAAAGGTGCCGCCGCCATTATCTACAGCGATCCTGCCTACGCCGCCACGGCCTCAGGAGCAACCTCCACATTACGCGTGGACGACAGCAGGCGTGCTCTGGCCGTGCTTGCAGACCGCTTCTACGATCATCCATCGCGTCATCTCACGCTTGTCGGTGTCACCGGCACCAACGGTAAGACGACCACCGTCGCCATACTTGATGCCATCTTCCGCGCCGCCGGCCACGGCACTGGCACAATCGGCACGTTAGGATCCACCATACTGGACCAGCATGTCTCCGGGGATCGCACAACTCCAGACGCAGTCGAGCTGCAACGTCTTCTGGCTGAGATGGTGCAGCGGGGAGTGACGCATGCAGCTATGGAGGTCACCTCACACGCCCTGGACCTGCACCGTGTCTACGCAGTCAGCTTCGCTGCGGCGGTTCTGACCAACATGACGCAGGATCATCTCGATTGGCACGGGGACATGGACAGCTACTTCGCCTCCAAGGCGGTACTCTTCGGCCAGTACGTCGCCTTCTCCCCGCACATGGTCGGCGCTATCAACCTGGACGACCCGTGGGGGCGGCAGTTAGCCCGACAGGCCGACTGCAGCGTCACGGGTTACTCAATTGAAGCGGAGGGGGAGGTAGTGGCTGGGGGGCTCCAGCTCTCCCCCTCCGCATCGAGATTCGATCTGCGACTCGGTCAGCAGCAAATGCCTGTACGCACGCCTCTGATCGGCCGCTTCAATGTCTATAACTGCCTCGCCGCTGCTGCAACATGTTACGCTCTCGGTTTCGACCCTGACGTCATCGTGGCAGGCCTTCAAGCGGTGGCCCAGATGGATGGCCGTTTCCAGCGTGTCCAGCGCGGCCAGCCATTCGCAGTCATAGTGGACTACGCACATACGCCCGAGGCCCTTGCCAACGTCCTCAAAACCGCCCGCGACCTTGACCCACAACGTCTAATCTGCGTCTTCGGCTGCGGCGGCAACCGTGACCGCACCAAGCGACCGAAGATGGGGGCCGTAGTGACCCAACTCGCCGACCTCAGCATCATCACCTCCGACAACCCGCGCTCTGAGGACCCCCGGGCAATCGTGGCTGAGATCGTGGCGGGAATCGATGAGGCAGAATTTCACATCCAGGTGGACCGCCGCCAGGCAATAGCTGACGCAATCCGCGCAGCCCAGCCCGGTGACCTCGTGCTGATCGCGGGCAAAGGCCACGAAACCTACCAGGAGTTCGCCACCGGGCGTATTGATTTCGACGACCGCGTCGTTGCCGCAGAGGTACTGACCGATTTAGGATACGACGACCGATAAAGGCCACTAAGGTCGGGATAAACATGCTGGCAAAACTGAGCAGACTACTTAACGAATGTGGCTTCTCCCTCGCTGCGGAAGCCCAGACTGACCCACAACTCCTCGGCGTAAGCACGGACACGCGCACCCTGCAGCCCGGAGAGCTGTTTATCGCGCTGGCGGGTGAAAATTTCGACGGACACAACTTCGTTGCTGAAGCGATCCGCCGTGGCGCCGCTGCTGTTGTCGTCGAGACCGGACGCGTTGATGCAGCTAATATCGGTGTGCCGGCTATCGAAGTTGCATCCACAGTGGAGGCACTCGGGGCGATTGCGCTATACTGGAGACGCCAGTGCCCGGCGCAGGTCGTCACCGTCACCGGCAGTGCAGGCAAGACGACGACGAAGGATATGATCGCCTCCATACTCGCCCAGGTCGGTCCGGTAACCGTTACCGAAGCCACTGAGAACAACGAAATAGGTGTCGCCCAGACGCTCTTGCGTCTCAGCGAGCATGACCTCTTCTGCGTGCTCGAGTTCGGCATGAGAGGTGCGGGCGAGATTGACTACCTGGCCCGCATCAGTCAGCCCAGTGTCGCAGTCATAACCAACATTGGCGAGGCCCACATCGGACGCCTCGGCTCCCGTGAAGCCGTCGCCCAGGCAAAGGCCGAGGTGTTGCACCGACTGCAGTCGGATGATTTTGCCGTGCTCAACGCTGACGATTTCTTTTTCAGCCTCCTGGCCCAGATGACGACGGCACAAGTCGTATCCTTCGGCTTTGGCGACGCGGATGTCGCCATCCGGGAGTTCACGCATCTCGGTCTCAGAGGTAGTCGAATGCTACTGCGTGTCGGCCAGGCAGCTACAGACGATAATCTGCTGCATGTCGAGCTTCAAGTACCCGGCAGACACAACGCCGCGAATGCGGCTGCCGCGGCCGCTGCTGCTTACGCTCTGGGAGTGGGTCTTGCTCATATCTCGGCCGGCCTCAGTGTGTTCACGGCCCGCGATATGCGCAGTCAGGTCATCGCGGCTCACGGATACACCATCATCAATGACGCCTACAATGCTAGTCCTACATCGGTCCCGCCCGCGCTCGAAGTTCTCGCCCTGGCTGAGGGGCGCAAGCTATTCGTTTTCGGCGACATGCTGGAGCTGGGAACCGCGGCCGAAGAGGCGCACCGCCACATCGGCCGCCTCGCCGCAGAAACCCAGGTGGACATCATCATCGCCGTAGGAGAGCTGGCACCTCTGGCGGCAACTGAGGCTGAGCCATTGGGAGTTCAGACGTTCAGGGCAGCGGACGCAGAAGCCGCAGCCGCCCTGGTCCGTGACATAGTAGCACCGCAAGACACGATACTGGTGAAGGCTTCGCGAGGCATGGGCCTGGAGCGGGTGGTCGAGGAGTTGCTGCAATGATACATCTGGCCATGGCGGCTCTGACGGCAGCGGTCATCAGCGGCGTGGCGACCGCCGCCGTTCTCCGTCAGTTGCAGCAGCGCGGCGTGGCTCAATCGGTGCGAGACGACGGCCCGGCATCACACCTCGAGAAGGCGAATACGCCCACAATGGGCGGGCTGGCCATCATCTTCACCATCATCGTGGTGGCCCTGCTCTGCGGTCATGCGCTTGGTATCATTGGGCCCCGTGCCTACCTCGTCACAGCCGTGACAATAGCCTACGCTCTTGTTGGACTGCTTGATGACTTGGCCAAGACAACCTCCGGTAAGCCCACCGGCTGGCTTGCCCGCTACAAGATACTCGCCGAGCTACTTCTTGCCGTCCTGTTCGTGGCCGGTGTCATCTATGTGGCCCGTTCCTCAGGAGCATCGCCATCTCATGGCCATCCTTCTACCCAGTGGCACTCCAATTTGCTCTGGCTATGGGCCCCGTTTGGTGTGTTTGTGGTCGTAGGGGGAGCCAATGCCGTCAATCTAACTGACGGCCTCGATGGGCTGGCTGCCGGTCTGACTGCCATCTGCGCGATGGCGCTGGCAGCCATTCTGCACCTCGCCGGCGACAACGAGATGGCACTCATGGCGGTAGTGGTCGCAGGCGCAGCCGCAGGCTTCCTATGGCTCAACGCGCACCCAGCTCAGATCTTCATGGGGGATGTCGGGAGTCTTGGCCTGGGGACTGCACTAGCTGCGATAGCCGTCACCGGCCGCATCGAGTGGCTATTCGGCCTCACCGCGGCCGTCTTTGTGTGGGAAGCTCTCTCGGTCATCATCCAGGTCGTCTGGTTCAAGCGCACCGGTGGTAAGCGCATCTTTCGGATGGCACCCTTCCACCACCACCTCGAGCTTTCCGGCTGGGCGGAGCCGACGGTGGTAGTTCGCCTCTGGCTCATTGGGGCGGCCTGCGCCTTGCTTGCCATCATCATTGCAACAGGTGGTCTCCGATGAACTCCCCTCCGCTACAAAAAGGGCTGCTTCCCGAGCGGGTCGAGGCCGCCCCAATCCCTCTCGCCGGCATCCGCGTGGCCGTCTTCGGCATGAAGCGCAGCGGCATTGCAGTTGCAGACTTCCTTGCCCAGCGCGAAGCCGTCGTCACCGTACTCGACGAGGCCAATCCGGACAAGCTCGCCAAGTCTCTCGACACCCTTAGTGCGCTGCCTGTCAAGGCCGTTGCGGGAGCGGAAAGCTACGAACAATTCGGCGCGCCTCAGCTTGTCGTGACCAGCCCGGCTGTGCCCTATGATCACCCGTTCCTGGCCGCCGCCCGCGCAGACGACGTCCCGGTCATCGCCGAAATCGAGCTTGCCTGGCGCTTCTGTGAGGTACCGATGCTCGCCGTTACCGGTACTAACGGCAAGGGTACCGTCGTCACACTAGTCGCCGACATGCTGAAACGCGGTGGCATCCGCGCTCAAGTCGCCGGTAACATCGGCATCCCACTCATATCGCTGGCGAACATTACAGATACACTCGACGTGGTAGTCGCCGAGATAAGTAGCTTCCAACTCGAGAATACCCGGCTTTTCCGACCCTGGCTCGGCATGTTGCTCAACGTCTCCCCTGACCACTGCGACCGCCATCCTGACATGGCGCAATATCTGAGCATCAAGTCCCGTATTTTCGGACATCAGCACGACTGCGACCTGGCCGTACTCAACATGGATGACCACCACGTGGCGAAGCTAGCTCCTGAGTTACGTGGCACCGTACTCGGCGTGTCGCTGCACTCACAGAGCACCGCCGGGCGCATCATTGACGGCGACCTAGTCGTGCAGCCCCCGATGGCGGCACCCGTGCATATCTGCTCGCGCAAAGATCTCCCCTTCAGAGGCGACCACAACGTCGCCAATGCCTTGTGCGCTTCACTTGCGGCGTCGGCCTGTGGCATATCGGCTGATGCCATGCTTGAAACACTCGAGAACTACGAGCGGCCACCTCATCTCCTCCAGCTCGCCGGCAAGGTGGACGGTGTCACGTTCATTGACGACTCGAAGGCTACGAATCCGGCGGCCGCGATAGCGGACCTCAACGAGATCGAGGGGCCGCTCATACTTATCGCCGGTGGTCTCAGCAAAGGTGCCAACCTGTCCGACTTCGCGATGGCTGCTGCGGAACGCGCCAAGCATCTGGTACTCATCGGCGAGAGTGCTGCTGAAATCGCCGCAGCCGTAGCGAACCGTGCCGCTCAGGAAACAGCCATCACCATGGCAGAAAGCCTGGCGGCCGCCGTGCGCACAGCTTTTGACTTAGCCGCACCTGGTGACACGGTGATTCTTGCGCCGGGCGGTGCCTCCTTCGATATGTTCGAAGACATGGCGCAGCGCGGCGAAGTTTTCTGCCAGGCAGTCCGCGACCTTGCCCACGGAAACTGAGCAGACCTGTCGTCTAGAACTTGTGGCAGCAAACCCCGAGGGGATGCGGGGAGCTCCCAAACAAAATCCCATGCGCAAGCTTTGCCTGCGACCGACATCCCCACGAGATAGCGTTCGCCGAAATACAGAAGGGAGGATACGACGTGGCTGCAGGTCCCGGTAATCAAGCCCCTGACGAAGCTCTGCGCCCTTTGCACGGTACGCTACTCTCACTGGTGTTCGGGCTAGTCATTCTCGGACTGGTGTTTGTGTTCTCAGCCAGCTTTACCACGGCTAGCAGGCCTCTGGCCGACGGTACCCCCGGTGACAGCTACCAGTTTCTGCGCTTGCAGGCCGCGCACGCCATCATCGGTTTTGTCCTGGTCGTCGGCATCAGCTTACTTAATCCCGTGACTATCGGCCGCGCCGGCGGTTTGCTTTTCCTCCTGACATTCTTATTGACAGCGCTCACTCTCACCGGCCTCAGCTTCGTACGCTGCTCACACGGGTCGTGTCGGTGGTTGCAGTTCGGTCCGCTCCGCCTCCAGCCATCCGAGTTCGCGAAGCTTGCACTGATTCTCTACCTAGCCGCGAACCTCGCAAGGGGGCCACTTAATGCCCGCAATTTTGGCAGAGTCGGACTGAGAATTGCGATGGCGTCCCTACTGCTTGTTGTGATCATCTTTATGCAGAAGGACCAGGGGATGGCGACTCTCATCGTGCTCATCACGCTCGCGCTCTGTTACCTGGGGCATTTGCGGGGTTGGTGGCTGGGCTTGCTCACTGCTACTACGTTCGGCGCGGGCCTGCTCGGTCTCCTGCTCGAGGAGTACAGGTGGAAGCGCATACTAGCCTTCTTCGACCCGGTACGCTATCGCAGCACGTGGGGTTGGCAGATCCTGGTGATGAAGACGACTATAGCCCGTGGGGGCCTCGGCGGCGTCGGTCTGGCTCAATGCCCGGAGAAGTTGCACTACCTCCCAGAGCCCTACACCGACTCCATATTCTGCGTATTGGCCAGCGAAGCCGGCTTCATTGGCGCTGGAGTGCTGTTGGCGCTTATCGGCGCACTCATCTTCTATATCATGGAGATCGCCTCCGAGTCGCGCTCACGAGTCGGATACTTCATGGCCGCCGGAATCGGCGTAATGCTCTCCCTCCAGTTCCTCATTAATATTGGCGTCGCCGCCCATCTCTTGCCAGTGACTGGCCTCACCTTGCCTTTCATAAGCTACGGTGGCAGCAGCCTTGTCGCGTGTATGGCCGGTATCGGGGTCGTGATGGCCGTGCATCGGCACGGCGAGCCGAAACAAAGGCAAAGGTGACACATGATGCGGCTCGTTTTCGCAGGCGGCGGCACCTCAGGGCATCTGGTACCGTCTATCGCCGTCGCCCAGACGCTGCGCCAAATCAACCCTGACGTCGAGCTGCACTTCGTCACATCGCGCCGCCCGCTGGACGCTCAGATGCTCGCCGCACGCGGTTTCCAAGCGCACCCGATATCAGGCCGAGGCATGCCCTACGGCCTCTCCCCCACGGCCGCCGGCAGCCTCTTTCATCTCGCAGCAGGTAGCTGTCAGGCACTGCGTCTGCTCAGACGCCTCCAGCCGGATGCGCTTCTTGCCACGGGCGGGTTCATATCCGCTTCCGTGGTCCCCGCCGCACGCCTTCTCCGCGTGCCGATCATGCTGCACGTATCCGACGTGATGCCTGACCGCACCAACCGCCTCCTCGCACGCTGGGCCGACTGTGTCTCGCTCGTATCCGATTCGGTGGCCGCCACCTTCGCAACTCGCCGCGTTGTCGTCACCGGACAGCCAGTCCGTCCGGAAATCCTCGCCGTAGATCCACTAGCTGCGAGAGCGTCTCTCCAGATACCCGACACGGGTTTCGTCGTACTGGTAACTGGCGGCAGCCAGGGGGCCCGGAGACTCAACGATGCGGTCATCGCCGGCCTCCGTGATTTACTGGCCATGCCGGATACCTACATCATTCACCTCACCGGAACGGGCAAGCTCACTCCGCCGGAAGCTCTCAGTGACATCAATGGCGCGAACACCCGTTACCACGCTCAACAACGCCGCGACGACATGGGGACGGTGCTGGCCGCGGCGGATATCGTTGTCACACGTGCCGGTGCCAGCGGTCTCGCCGAAGCAAGCGCCTGGGGACGGCCCATAGTGACAGTCCCCTACCCCCATGCCGGCGGCCACCAGCAGTACAACGCCCGCCTCTATGAACAGGCCGCGGCAGCAGTCGTCATAGACGACGCCGACCTCACCGGGCCACGTCTGGTCGAGACTCTCACCAATCTGCGTAATCAGCCGGGGCGTCTCGAAGCGATGGCTCAAGCCGCCACCGACCTCGGTTCGCGCAACGCCGCAAGAGCGGTTGCCAATCATTTGATGTCGCTTGTCTCAGACCCGCCGGACACAGCTTCTTGACTGTTTCAGCCCACATCTGGCTTGCTGTTGGGGACACTGGCAGTTGCCAAGTCGCGGCCGGCGGGCTACAATCTATGCAAAAGGCGCGGAGTTGACACCTATCCAAATGATTGATCTCGGCAATATCAAGAAAGTACACATGATCGGCATCGGCGGCGCCGGCATGAGCGCGCTGGCGCACGCCTTGCACGATCGCTCCATACAGGTAACCGGCTCCGACACTCACGACGGCGAGCAGGTGGCGAAGCTGCGCAGCCTCGGCATCCCTGTGACCATTGGTCACGCCGACGCCAATATTGATGCCCCCGAACTGGTCGTATACACCTCAGCCATCAACCCGCACAACGCGGAGTTGCAGACCGCGCGGAAACTGGGCATTCCCGTCATCCACCGCTCCGAACTCCTGGCTTCATTCACCACGGCCAAACGCGCCATAGCCGTAGCCGGAACCCACGGCAAGACCACCACCACCGCAATGCTCGGCAAGATCCTCGTGGACGCCGATTGCGATCCGACCGCACTCATCGGAGGCAAGTCGCTGGATTTCGATGACAACTACCGCCTCGGCGCCAGTGAGCTCGTAGTCTTCGAAGCCGATGAGAGCGACGCCAGCTTTCACCAGTACCGGAGTTGCTCTCATATCGTCACGAATGTGGAAGCCGAGCACCTCGATAATCATCACGACCTCGCCACAGTCTGCCAGGTTTTTGCCGACTTCATCAAGCTTGGCGACCCCAATGGCTTCCTCATCTACGGTGCCGACTGCCCCCAACTGTCGTCATTGTTTCACCATTGCCCCGGCATCGCGCGCGGCTTTTCTCTCAAGGATACCGATGCATACTATCGCGCCACCGACATCACCATAAATCACCGCTCCAGCACCGCCCGGATTCATCTCGCCGGTCGGCTCCAGGGAACTCTCACGTTGTCTACACCCGGCCGCCATAATGTCGCAAATGCCCTTGCCGCCCTGGGAATGGCCCACTGCCTCGACATACCCGTCGCTACGTCCCTCCAATCCCTGGCCGGCTTCTCGGGAATAGCCCGGCGTTTCCAGCTCATTTACAGCAGTGGAAAACTCCGCATCTACGACGACTATGCCCACCACCCCACTGAAGTCAGGGAAACGCTCGATACTGCCAGAGCCGCCTACCCCGATGCCCATATGACTGTTGTATTCCAGCCCCACCTGCCGAGTCGGACCAGGTTCTTCCTTGACGATTTCGCACATGCTTTCTCAAAGGCCGACGCCGTGATAGTCAACTCGATCTACGCGGCTCGCGAGGACCCCATCCCCGGCTTCACGGGACAACAGCTTGCCGACCGCATCAGCGAGTGCGAACCGACCAAACCGGTTCGCTATTTCCCCGACCAGGACGTACTGCGACAGTACCTTCTTGACCGGATTGCTGACGAAGAATTGCTGATATTCATCGGCGCGGGCGACATCAACGAGGTCAGTCGTGCCCTGGTAGCACAACTCCAAGCGGCGAAGGACTAAGCAGAGGCGGCATCATGCGCCACCATCGCAGGCTGGCCAACAGGGCCATGCTTCTCAGTTTCATCATCGGTGCCCTCGCGGGCATCGCACTTTCGCCATGCTGTCGCATCCAACATGTCCGTCTCGAGGGCCCCACCCGGAGTGTCGCCGAGGAGGTGCGCGAAGCGTTCCAGAAGACCAGCCTTTTCGACAACTGTCCTGCCATTACCCTGCCATTGCGTGAGCTTGCAGCCGTCGCGGCGAGCTGCTATCGCGTGAAGCGGCTCGCCCTCAGCAGGATTTCGCCGCGCGTTGTCAGAGTCCGCATACTCGAGCGCCAGCCGGTTGCGGCGCTCCATGCCGAGCACGGATACACGCTCATTGATGAGGAGGGCATCTGCCTCATACGCACACACAAAGCGGGCGCATTGCCTGTCGTCAAGGGTATCATGACGAAGCGTCCAGAGCTGGGCGCTACCATCTCCCCACAACAGTTGATACCGCTGGCTGAATGCCTCCGCAGCGCTCATGAGGCGGATATTGACCCCGCTTTCCGCCTCGACTTGTCCAACCCTCATCTCATTCTTCTCACAACATCTGACGGAGTGGTCGGCAAGCTCGGCGACATACGCGACCTGCGTTCCAAGATCATCCGTTTCGGCCTCCTCCTCGAGGCGCTACAGGCTGAGGGAGAAGACGTTGGATATATTGACGTCCGAGTGGCAAGTAGGCCTACGTGGTCGCAGCGCAAGTTACAGTGAACTGCTGCACCCCGTAGGTCGGTCGTTTTCCCTATACGCAACCCGACTTGTCCCGCTGTGTGGAGAGAGCTCTTGGAGACCGAGAAATATGCTGCCGGTATAGACATCGGCACAACTAAAATTTGCACTGTCGTGGGACGCTACACTGACGCAGCCGAACTCGACATACTCGGCGTCGGTGTTGCTCCAGCGCACGGCCTTAAGTCCGGCATCGTCGTGGATCGTCAAGATGCCGTGGCGTCCATAAGCCGATCAGTGGAAGAAGCACAGAAAATAGCCGAGTTGCCCATTGAGGCCGCCTATATCGGCATCACCGGTGACCACATCAGGTCCACTAACGTTGTGGGACGCGTCCATACCGGCATCTCCGGCGAAGTAACCACCGCAGATGTTGAGTTGGCGAAACAAAGCGCCTCTGACAGCGTACCTGTCCCGTTCGGCCGCGAAATCATCCATGCTATCGTCCGCGACTTCTCTGTTGACGGTACTGCCGGCGTATCTCGCCCGGTCGGCATGTCCGGCCGCCGCCTCGACGTTCTCCTCCACATCGTTACAGGCATGAGCACCGTGCTGGCCAACGTCCACGAGTGCGTCCAGGCTGCCGGCATCAGTGTCCAGGCCCATGTGCTCGAGCCCATCGCCACTGCGCGGGCCGTACTCACCGACGCAGAACGCGACCTCGGCGTCGTCATACTCGATATCGGTGGTGGCACGACCGACGTGGCGGTGTTCGTTAACGGCTCCATATGCCACACCGCTGCACTGCCGATAGCAGGAAACAGGATCACTCGCGATATTGCCCAGGTCTTGCGCGTCCGTCAAGAGGATGCCGAGATGCTCAAATGCCGCTTCGGCACGACCGTGCCAGACCTGGTGCCCGAAGACGATCTCGTCCAAGTAACCAAGGCTGACGGTATCGCCGAGGGCCGGGTACCCCGTCGCCTAATAGCACAGATTATCGAGGCGCGCCTCACCGAAATCTTCACCACAGCCAGAGACGAAATCGCACGTGCGCCTATCCCCAATGTCGGCGGCATGGTGCTCTCAGGTGGCGGAAGTCAAATCCCCGCGGCGACCCAGTTGGCCGGCACCATCTTCGCGGACATGGCTCTGCGCAGCGGAGAACCCAGAAACGTCACCGGCCTCTCCCACCTCGTCAGCAGTCCCGTACACGCTACCGGCGTCGGCCTGGCGATGATGGCTGCCGACGACGGCGCATCCGCAGTCCTCGAAGAGCCGCCATCCGCTCACCCCACGGAAACCGTTCGTTCGTGGATAAGCGATCTCTGGGACCGCATCTTGCAGCACGCCCCCTGGTAGGAGAAGTTCCGGATGCTGAAACTTTTCCGTCACCACGTTGTCTATAAATCCACACACACAAAGACGGGCGCAACTCACACCACTTCTCCATAGCTACGTGCTCGCCTCACGGGCAGCGTTGTCCGTTCAGCCGGCCCGAACGCGGAATGGCACAATGAACCGGTGTCCGGACGTACTTGTACTGCAGAGTTATGCCGATGGTGAGCTCTCGGCCAATCAAGCCGAGAAGGTCGCTCACCACTTGGCGCGTTGCCAAGACTGCCGATACATCGTGGCCACGATCCAGACGACGCACAGCGTATTGGCGGCGGCTGAAGCGGCGAAACCCCCGCCCGGCTTACTCCCCGAGATCGAGGCCGGCGTCAACTCGCGTGGCGACGGCTACTGCTGCCGCGACGTTCATCAGATGATCTCAGCCGCTCTCGACGACGAACTGACCCCCGCAGAGCACCGGGCACTGACAGACCATCTGCGGGACTGCGATGACTGTCGCCACTATGCCGAGCGCATGAGCCTGTTGACGGATTCCCTGCGCAGTGTCCCGCCGGCGATACCGGCCGCCAATCTGCGATCGCGCATAGATACGACCATTGACGCACCGACCGGCGCAGGCATTATCGGGACGCTCTTTCCTCACAAACTCAGACGCGCTCTTGGGGCTGCCGCGGGTCTTGCTGCTGCAGCCGTGATACTCGCTGTGGTTTTCAATCTTCCGTATCTCACCGCGCCGACTGACCTACCCACGCCCGTCTCACTGCCGTCTGTGGCCACTGCGCCGTCAGAATCATCACCTGCAGAGCCTCCGGGTACGCCACCGGCACTTCCGGATGGTACGGCAACTGAACCCGAGCCGCTAACATCTGAGCCGGCGGGCCCGGCAACCGCACCGCCTACTGCAAACTCCCATTCCAGCCCATCGCGCGCCAGGCTTGTTTCTTCGCCGCCTTCACCACCGCGACCAGCTCGCGAGACGACGGTGGCCGCTGCTGCCGCTGTTGCACCCCCCGATCCGCAACAAACCGCCACCGAGGTCGCTGTCCGTGAACCTGGACGCAGCCTCGATGTCACCCCACTGATGGGGGCCCAACCCGTGGCCATCGCTGCAAGGAAGAATACAACAGTAGCCGTCACTGCCGCCGCCGACGATCCGGCACACAGGGAGGTCATCGAGAAACCGATCCGCGTGGTGGTAATCCCCGACACGCCCAAGACCCCCCTGCCCCCTCTACAACATGCCACGCTTGCTAAGGCACGGCCGACAACGCCGGTCTCCCTTGGTGCACACAAACCTGCAGCCGACACCGGCACCATGCGTCTGGCTTCCGCGCGCACCAACTGGCTGCCCGTCAGTGAGCACACGCGTTCCGTTTATGAACCGGAGCGAGCACCTGCCGCACGTCTCGCAACCGCCGCCGAACGCGTCAGCAAAGAGGTGGACGAGCTCAGTCGCAGAGGGCGCACATCAGCCGTCTGGTAGTCGGTGCTATCCACAGATGATGCAGGTCATATCCGCCCCGCCGGCGAAATGAGCGGGGCTTATTCATTCTCCGTGATCTTGGCCGGATTCCGCCCCGTCTCCACAAAGCTCAAGCGGCCCTACACTTGCCGAAGGAATGATGCGATGCTCGCACGTTTCCGCTGTCTCATACTACACATCTCGCTTGCGGTCGTGCTATTGAGTTCCTGCACCTACGGTTCGCACAGCCCGGCCGGCGCCGCCGGCAACCCGCCCGAGCCGGCCGCCGATACCGCTCGCACCAATCCCAGCCGGCACGCACCGACCCCGACATTCTCGCAGCAATATCCCCAGTTCGACAGGGCATCCGCCTTCGACTATCTGATAGCGCAGTGTGACTTCGGGGCACGTGTTCCGGGGAGCCAAGCCCATGCGGATTGCCTGGCCTGGTTAATCCAGCGCCTCCGTGATACCACCGACGCTGTGATCGTTCAGCCATTCAGGGCCGCAACGCCCTTCGGCGGGCCTTACGACTTCACCAACCTTATAGCCTACTACGATGGTGATGCTGAGCAGGCCCCCATCATGTTCGGCGCGCACTGGGACTGCCGTCCACAAGCGGATGAAGACCCGGATCCGGTCTGGCGCAATCGCCCGGTAATGGGAGCCAACGACGGTGCTTCGGGGGTTGCAGTGCTCTTGGAGATGGTCCGCGTGGCGGCAGTCCGCACTGACCGCAGACCATTCATTGTCGCCTTCTTCGACGCCGAGGACTCAGGCAAACAGGGGGCTACAGACTTCGAGTTGGACGGCTGGGCCCTGGGTTCAGCCTATATGGCCAAGAACATGCCCACTGACTTCCCGACCCCGGAAGCACTCATCGTGCTCGATCTTGTGGGGCAGGATGAAGTCCACAATAAGCGCCTGGGGACTCCCAATGGCTCCAACGACCGCCTCGACTTCCCCATCGAGGAGCACTCGATGCAGTCGGCCCCCGGTCTTGTCAACGAGATCTGGACGATAGCCGAAAGTGCGGGACACACTGCCTTTGTACGCACCCGCTGCGGCCAGATTACTGACGACCACGTCCCGTTCATCCGTCAAGGCATCCCGGCCATAGACATCATTGACCTGCCTCACCCCGAGTGGCACACCGCAGAGGACACTCCGGATTGCTGCAGTGCCGACTCCCTCTACCAGGTCGGTGACACGCTGCTCCGCTACCTCTACGGCGTCAGACAATAGCCTCGGCCGGCCGCCGATATCTATCCATTTGCGGCTCGAGAAAGACGCACCAATTCCGTCGTCGCCACTCGCGGGTCCACCGCATCACTGATCGCCGAGACCACCGCGTACAGCGCAATTCTCTCCTCAGCAATCAACGCGATATTGTCGCCATTGATCCCTCCGATCGCGCACACCGGCAGTCTCGTGGCCGCCTTGGCCCGCGCGATCACCCCGAGCCCGACAGCCGCCTTCTCCGGTTTGGTCGGGGAATCGAAAATCGCGCCGATAGCCACATAGCTCGCCCCCTGTGCCTCTGCTGCTTTCACCAGCTCCATCGTTGGCGTCGTGGCCCCGATGATTGGCTCCGCGCCGAGCACCACACGAGCCATGTCTATCGGCATGTCATCTACGCCCAGGTGTACGCCGTCGGCTCCGGCAGCGACAGCTACATCCACCCGGTCGTTGACAATGACCGGCACACCTGCAGGCCTGCACCGCTGCAAAATGCTCTGTACCTCTGCAATCATCTGGCGCGTGGATTTGCTCTTTTCCCGGTACTGAACCATGCCCGCGCCACCGGCTACAGCTGCCTCGACCAACGCCAGCAGTTCCTTCGTCTCGATCCCGGCGGGAGTTATGAAGTATATCCTGCTATTCAGATTCGGCCACATCATCCTCGCGCCACCTTTTTCCCAACGCATAACTCAGCTGAGAACGCGCCACCATGCGGTACGCCAAGAGCCGCCCATGCGGGCGGCTCATTATTTATGTGACCGGCGCAATGCGAGCGGTGGCAGCCACCCGACAGAATCAGCCTGTTAGTCCATCGTGTATGGCAGAAGAGCCATCTCGCGCGCGCGCTTAATGGCCTGGGCCACGCCCGACTGGTGCCTTCTGCAGGCACCGCTCTGGCGCGCTTTCTTAATCCGCCCGCGCTCATCAACGAATCTCTTCAACAACGAAACATCCTTGTAGTCTATGATGTACTTGCCGCGACCTGCGCAGAACATGCACACCTTACGCTTGCGGTTGGGTCGGAACCGCCGCTCTCTCCGGCCTTGTCGTCTTCCGTTTGACACGTAACTGTTTTCCTTTCTATCCCCAACTGGCACAGGTTCTAAGTATAGCAGCATGTGCTCGATTTATCAAGCCTCCCCGGCCTCAACCTGCTGCGCCTTCCGCCGAGCACGCCGCCGCCGCAACCACAAAACCAGCAGCACCACCGGCACCCAGAAGATCGCTCCGGATATCACGACATAGACCACGGCATAGACCGCGCCCTCAACCAGACGCGTCAGTGCATTCCAGGCCGTCCGCACGTGATAACCGATCCGCCACATCTCCGGCTGAGCCACACCTGCCGGCCCAAGTTCATCTATGGACACCGTAATTGTGGATAGCGATACCTGGTTCTTCAGATACCGCAGTCGGCCCTCCATCTGTTCCACTTCACCCCGCACCCGGAACACTTCCCGCTGTACCTGCAGTATGTCCTCGAGCTCACCCTTCCGTTCCAGCAGGGCCAGCAGGCTTTTCTCCTCAGCCTTCTTATTGGCAATCCGCGCCTCGAGGTCCACCCATTCCTCCGTCACATCCTGGGAGTCTTCACTATAGCTCCTGGCCGACCCAAGCTTCTTGAGTTGCGCAAAAACCGCCGCGAACTCCTCTGCCGGCACCCTCAGCGTCACCTCACCCGCGCGCAGACCCTCGCTCGTCTCATACACATTGCTGCCCGCCAGGTACCCCCCGATCTCCTCGGCCAGCTTGCGGACCTGCTCTATCGTTTCAGTCAGGTCCGCCACCTCCAGCCGCAACTGACCGGTCATGATGATATGCCGAGTTATCCCAGCCGCAGCAGCGCTCGTCGCTGTCTCCTCCCCACCTTCTGCATCACTGTACGCCGCTTCCTTGACTGCATCGGCGGCCACCGGCGCTTCTGCCGAGGGGGCGCCCAGGCGCTCATCGCCTACCCCCTGTCGCGCCTCGTATTTCCCCCTCCCACAACTGCTCAGCACCACCAGCAGCGCCCCCAGTGCCATCACGATAAGCGTATACCGGCCATACCCTATTTTCCTCAATGCTCCCATCGTCGGTACCTGCTTTCGCCTCAACAGACGTCGTTCCCCGACCTCGGGGTTTCGCTATCTCCTACTGTGACGACCCGGACGGCCAGTTGGTTCCCCTGCGCCCGAACCGCCTCGCCCATGAGCAGCCTTGCCTACTCGTACCCAAGCTCCTGCCGCGCCGCATACAACTCCGCCAGCTTCTCATACGGAATCTTCTCCGCCGACCCGAGCTGCGCGACTGCCAGCGCCGTCTTGGCGAATTTCTCCAGTATCTCCATCCGGTAGTACGCCTCCATTAGGTCCGCCCCCAGCGTCAGCGCGCC
>Ga0180432_10002745_pt1 | contig 26161 bp, 20 predicted proteins | sample SS_ome_10_FD_132414 | JGI IMG/M metagenome (GOLD analysis project Ga0180432, IMG submission 132414) | Hypersaline lake sediment archaeal communities from the Salton Sea, California, USA - SS_1_MS_2 metaG | ecosystem: Environmental > Aquatic > Non-marine Saline and Alkaline > Hypersaline >... | reverse complement strand
TCAATGCCCAGTGACAGCGGCGTAACGTCGAGCAGCAGAACGTCTTTGACCTCGCCACCCAGCACTCCCGCCTGCACGGCGGCGCCCAGCGCTACGACCTCGTCGGGATTAACGCCCTGGTGCGGTTCCTTGCCGAACACTTCCTTCACATTCTTCTGAACCAGCGGTATACGGGTCGAGCCGCCCACCAGCACCACTTCGTTTATGTCCTTCGGATCGACACCGGCATCTTTTATCGCCTGTCTGCAAGGCCCGACCGTTCTCCCGACGATGTCATCGATCATCTGCTCGAACTTGCTGCGGCTGAGTTTGATATTGAGGTGTTTCGGCCCGCTCGCGTCTGCGGTTAGGAACGGTAGGTTGATTTCGGTCTCCATGACGCTGCTGAGCTCGATCTTGGCCTTTTCGGCAGCTTCTTTAAGCCGCTGAATCACCATGCGATCCTTGCTCACGTCAATGCCCTGATCCTTCTTGAATTCGTCAACCAGCCAATTGATGATTTTCTGGTCTATATCGTCTCCACCAAGGTGCGTATCGCCGTTGGTGGCCTTGACCTCGACGACGTTGTCACCCACTTCGAGAATGGATATATCGAAAGTACCGCCCCCGAAGTCGTAAACCGCGATAAGCTCGTCCTTTTTTTTGTCCAATCCGTATGCCAGCGCCGCAGCGGTAGGCTCATTGATAATGCGTTTGACATCCAGACCCGCGATGCGGCCCGCGTCTTTGGTGGCCTGCCTTTGGCTGTCATTGAAGTATGCCGGCACGGTTATTACCGCCTCGGTGATCTTCTCGCCGCCCAGATACGCCTCGGCGGCTTCTTTGAGTTTGGTGAGCACCTTGGCGCCTATCTCCGGCGGAGAAAAAAGCTTGCCCTGAACTTCGACTCGAGCATCATTGTTCTGAGCCCGTATAACCTTGTAAGGAACCATCTCGATTTCTTTGGCCACCTCGTTATACCGGCGGCCCATAAAGCGCTTGATGCTGAAAACGGTGTTTTCGGGGTTCGTGATAGCCTGGCGCTTCGCCACCTGGCCGACGAGAATCTCTCCTTCCTTGGAAAAGGCCACAACGCTTGGAGTGGTGCGGTTACCTTCCTGGTTCTGTATAACCTTCGGATCGCCGCCTTCCATAACGGCCACCACCGAATTGGTGGTTCCGAGGTCTATACCGATTATTTTGCCCATCGTTTGTACCTCCTTTGGGAAAAGCTAAAAAGCTATTCTATTTCTTAACTTTATGAACTTAATTTAATCACCCTGCCGTACGGAGTCAAGGCTAAACATGTTCTAAAAACGTTAATTTTCACAGGAAAAGTGTCTTTTTTGCTTATTGAAGCCTCAAATTCGGGTTGGAGAGCTTGAAGTTTATGTTCATTGGGCTAACCTAGCCCAAAAGCGTGGTTTTTTGAAAATATGGATATACTTTACTCGGATTACTATATGGCCGATATCGGGGAACACCTGTTTCCGATGCAAAAATACCGTCTTACGCGCGAAGTGCTTCTTATAAAAGGTGAATTCGGCGTCGAGAATTTCGAGGAGGCTTATCCCATCTCCGATGAGGACCTGCTGCGGTTCCACACGCCGGAGTATATCCGGAAGTTGAAGGAAGGATCGCTGACCCGGGAAGAAATCGATCTGCTTGAATTACCTTATTCCGCCGAGTTGTTCGATACGTTCCTCCATCACGCGGGCGGCACGTTGCAAGCGTGTCGGCTGGCGCTACGCGACGGCGTCGCTTGCAACCTCGGCGGCGGATTCCACCACGCATACCCCGATCATGGCGAAGGACTGTGCATGATAAACGACATCGCCGTCGCCGCACAAACGCTGCTGGATGAAGGCGCCGTCGAGCGCATTCTTATTCTCGACCTGGATGTGCACCAAGGGAACGGTAACGCTTTCTTCTTCAAAAACAACGATCGCGTGATGACTTTCAGCATGCACTGCGAAAGCATCTACCCCGACGAAAAAGAGACGGGCGGTATGAACATCGACCTGCCGGATGGGATCGGCGAAGATGAGTACATGGACACGCTACGCAGCTATTATTTCACCCTTTTCGACGATTTTTTCCCACAATTGGTAATTTACGTTGCGGGAGCCGATGTTTACGAAAACGACACGGTGGGCAAGCTGAACCTGACCATTCCGGGCATAATGCACCGCGATGAAGGCGTTTTCTGGGAAGCGGCGAGCCGCTGCATACCTATCGTGAGCCTCGCCGCCGGCGGGTACGCGCGCAGTATAGACGACATCATTAAAATACATGCCAATACCATACGCGCCGCCGATACCGCCGCCGTTATATTCCGCTGCCAATCCCGTTCTACTTAAGAGAACGGATCATAATCCGCCGCCTTCTTTGCCGATATTGGCCAATGCGATGCTGCCGGGGCTGACGACTCCGGGCTTGACGTGCGCGTTTATCATGCACACACCGCCTTGTTTCCGGGCTTCTTCGAGCGCCGGACGTACCTCATCGGGCTTATTGACTTCGGTGGCCCATCCTCCGAGCCCTTCAAGCATTTTGTGGTAAGGGACATCTCCCAGTTCGACGCCGCAGGTTCTTTCGGGGCCGTAACTCAACATCTGGCTATGTTTGACCATGCCCCACGCATTGTCATTGTTTATAACTACGGTGAGATTGACGCCCTGGCAAAGCGCGGTATGCAGTTCCATAAAATTGAACCCCACCGACCCGTCTCCTATAAAGACACATACATTGCGGTCGGGATTGGCCAAAGCGGCGGCGACACCGAAAGGTATACCCACTCCAAGGCAGCCGAACAGCCCCGATTCGAGCGTTGTGCCCGGCTTGAAATTCGAGCGCACCATGCCCATCCAAATTTGCGTATCGCCTCCGTCCAGCGCCATTATGTCATCCGGGCCGAGGAAATCCTCCACTTCCTTGCAAAGTCGCAACGGGTGCATAGGCATCTCGTCGGTTTCGATTTGAGGCCGGAAGAATTCCATTGCGCTCTTGTGAGCCTGATCGAGAGTGGCGCGCCACTCATCGAACGCAGCCGGGTCGACTTCGCCCTCGGCGGCGTCCGCCAATTGCGATACGGCGCGGCCGGCGTCCGCCACCAGCCCAAGGTCGGGTACGCGGTTGCGACCTAATTCCACGGGGTCGATATTGAGATGTATCATCTTCGCAGCGGGATTGAATACCCTTCCATACAGGAAAAACAAGCTTATGCGTGTGCCCAGCAGGAAAATCAGGTCCGCCTGAGTAAGCGCCGCCATTGCCGCTCCCGGCTTGAGAGCCATGCTGGTCCCGTAACCGAGCGGATGGTCGTCGCTGATGCAACCCTTGCCGAGGCCTGTGGTGAAAGTGGGAATCTTCGCTTTTTCGGCGAACCGCACAAGGTCTTCGGCGCCACGGGCGTAATACACACCGCTGCCCGCTATAAGTATCGGCTTTTTGGAGGATCGGATCATCTCGACGACCTTGTCCAACTCCTCCGGCGCAAGTCCCGGCCGGGGCCTTGCGATAGGCTCGGCGGGCACCACTTTCGAGTCCTCGATTTTTCTGCCCAGAATATCAGCGGGCACTTCGAGGAAAACCGGTCCGGGCGAGCCGCCTCGGGCTTGTTTGAACGCCTCGTGAATCGACTCGGGTATTCTCGCGGTCTTTATCACCGTTCTTGCCCAGTTCGTGATGGGTTTCATCATGTCGAGTTGATTCAAATCCTGCAAATCCAGCCGGTCGCTCATGTCGGTAGCCACGGTTCCCGCTATACACACCACCGGCGCACACGCCATATGCGCGTCCGCCATACCGGTAATGGCGTTGGTGAATCCCGGCCCGGCGGTAACTATGCATACCCCCGGTTCGCCCGTCGTTCTCGCCCATCCGCCGGCCATCATCGCCGCAGCCTGCTCGTGGCGCGTGGTGACCAGCTTGATATCCGACTCTAACAGTGCGTCATATATCGGCGCGATATGACCGCCGCTGATCGAAAAAACATGAGTCACGCCTTCCTTCTCCAAGGCGTTCACTACCATCCGCCCGCCGTTAATCTCCGCCATAATTTCTCCTTTCAATTAGAAAATACATTCTCCCAAATTTATATTTCCATCAATTGTCCGCCGGTAACGTTTATCGACTGGCCCGTGAGGTAAGAACTTTCATCACTCGCCAGAAACAGCACAACGTCCGCAACATCGTCCGGCGTGCCCAGTCTTTTCAATGGTAATCTGTTCGCAAGCACTTCGCGATACTCTTGTTCGCCGAGTTGCTCCGCCACCGCTTTCAATTTCCATCCCCATCTGCCCAATTCCGTTTCTATTTGCCCCGGGCAGACGGAGTTGACGCGAATTTTTCGAATCGACAATTCGAGCGCAAACACCTTGGTCATCATAATAAGCGCTGCCTTCGATGTGCAATACGCTCCGAGAAACGCCGAAGGCACTTTACCCGCGCGGCTGGACATATTGACGATGCTTGCGCCGTCAGCCAGCAGGTTCGCCACGGCACGAGTCACCCGGAAGGCTCCGTGGACGTTGAGATCGAACGAATACAACCAGGCGCGCTCTTTGATGGCCAGCATGGTTGATGTGCCCGGCGCGCCGCCGGCGTTGTTTACAAGAATATCCAGATTGCCGAAACGTTTCTCGACGACTTCAGCCATGGCCTCGATACTGTCCGAATCGGTAACGTCCACCGGCGCTCCCTCTGCCTGCATGCCCAATTCCTTCAAAGCCGCCACGGTTTTATCGAGGTCGGATGCGCCCGAAGTACGCACGTAGCCTTCAAACTCTTCCAGAGGCTTAACCAGGTCGGCAATCATGACCGCAGCGCCTTCGCCGGCAAGTTTTTTAGCTATCGCAAAACCGATCCCCGACTGCTTGCCCGCGCCGGTGATCAATGCCTTTTTTCCCTCAAGTCTTCCGCTCATTTTATTTTCTCCCCAGTAATTTTTCGAGGACTTCCTCTCCGGTCATCCCCTCGGTTATGCCTATTTCGCGCGCCTTGACGGAAACCATCGAGACGCGTGCCGAAAGAAGGTCTTCCGGCTCGACCAGCGGCAGGGAGGGAGTACCCTTGGCAAGCGCGCCCGCCATGTCGAACTCGTCTAATATGCCGATATTAAAAATCCCGCATCCCAATATTCCCCTATCGGTCGCAATAAAACAAAACTGGCCCCCGTCCCACTTGACGCTCGCCCCCGTCGCCCTGCCGTCGGCCATCGGTTTGGTTTTCACATCGTGCATTTCCTTCATCCTCCTGAACTTTTGTTGTATATCACCGCTTCAAACTGGAAACATCTTGGTCAAAATTGGATATTATCGGAAATCACCACGCACATAAATTTATTGTGTTGTATTCTTCCAGAGAAGAATATCGATTATTTTGATTATCTATTTCAGGTCAAGATTGCCGCTATTGAATTCAACAAGCTTAACCCAATCGATGACACCATCTTTGCAAAACTCCTCTAAAAAGTTCTTGGTAAATATGTTTATTAGCCGACTTTTCTGCTTTTTGAATTTTTCATTGTGTTGTTTCGCTCGGTAACCTAGAGGTTCAATAATATCAGTATATAGATTCTCATTTCCACTGATTAGATACCAAAAATTTTGCCCTACAACCTTTAAGTAACCCCTGACAAAGCTTGTCCTTACTCTACCGTAACAAATGCCAAGCACAGGTTGCACGTCAAGTTTACGATTGGACTGTTTCAGAACTTTAACTGCAGTTTGAAAGTCTTGTTCTTGTTTCTTATGTTGAGAACTGTTGCCCCAGTTAGGGCCGGACTTAATAGATACCAGATGATGAGTACCTTCGTTTAAGAACTCAAGATCAACTCCCGTTGCAGCGGACTTTCTACCCCCACAGGCTTTACCGGAAATGAATATAGCCAATTCCTCAAGAAAATCTCCGAACAACTTTTCTTCTGATGATGACAAATAAGCATCCAGAATTTCACGTATTAAATATGTTGCAACAGAGATGTTTTTCGCTTTGAATAAGTAAGGATTCTTGGATTTCAATATTTTTTTAAGATTAATAGAACGAAGAGATTTAAGTTTATTCTCATGAAAATTTACGATGTTTTTATTAACAAAAGTTTTTATATCGTTAAGGTTAATTGGTTCCATGGGGCTTCCTTTTCCGCTTTTATCTCCGCCAGTTTGTTTTCCGCCATGTCACAATATTCTCGATTAACATCAATTCCCAAGTATCTTCGCCCCAATCGCAATGCGGCAATGGCAGTCGTGCCGGAACCAACAAATGGATCTAATACTATATCTTCAGGTTTGGTGAACAATTTAATGAACCATTCGGGCAATCCAAGCGGAAATGCTGCGCTATGACGACGATTTGAACATTCGGTAGCTAAGTGTAAAACGTTCGTTGGATAGGCCATGTTTCTTCCTATCCAATTTTCTATTTTTTTACCGAAACCACTTCCCACTTTTGACTCGTCTCTAGTTCGGTCCGTAGAGCTTAAGTTTTTCAGTCTGGATTTTGCCCAATCGCCCGTTGGAACCATAACGGCCTCTTGATACATGTTAAATTTTTTTTCTTTATTAAACTGTAGACATCTTTCCCAGGCATCTCTAAACCTATTTGGCCATTTTCCCGGGTAACAATTTTTTTTGTGCCAAACAAACTCCTCGGTCCAGAGCCAGCCCATTTTACGCAATTCCATGATCAGTTCTATCACAAATGTATGGCGTTCACCATTAACGACCTTTTCTTTTATGTTGAGAATGAAAGTACCTTGTGGTTTTAGTAGACGGAGAAAAATTCTAGCCTTGGGTAAAAACCACTCTACATAGTTGTTGGGATGAATTCCACCGTATGTTTTTTTTCTGCTGTCGGCATAAGGAGGAGAAGTAACGATAAGATCAATACAGTTGTCGGGATAATTTTTCAGCACTCCTTCACAATTATCGCACACAATTCGATCAAACATTATTTCTTGATTGGCCATCAATTATTTATTGCCTCTGATTTGGATAATAGAATCTTTAAGATTATAAAGCAACTTTTTATTCGTTTCACCTCAATGTGCCTCACTCCAGTTTGGGCCGTGGCCGATGTCGATGGTAAGGGGTATGTCGATTTTCGTGATGTTTTCCATAATGCGTTTTACGGCGTGCTCGACGGCCTCGACATCTTTTTCAGGCGTTTCGAACAGCAGTTCGTCATGCACCTGCAAGATCATTCTTGTTGCCGGATATTTTTCATCGATATGTTTTTGTACCTGGATCATGGCCTCTTTGATGATGTCCGCCGCGGTACCCTGCATCGGCGCGTTTATAGCGGCCCGTTCGGCGTTGGCGCGCACATTACGGTTCTTGGCGTTGATATCGGGCAGTTGCAACCTTCTTCCGCGCAAGGTGTTGACGTACCCTTTTTTCCGCGCCTCAGCGACGTTGCGCTTGATATAATTCTTCACGCCGGGATAGCGCTCGAAATAAGTATCGTAAATTCTTTTCGCCTCATCGTGCGGTATTCTCAAGTTTTTCGCAATACCGTAAGGGCTCATCCCGTACGCGACCCCGAAGATAATCACCTTCGCCTGCCTGCGCTGGTCGGGCGTCACCTCTTCGGTCGGGACGCCGTAAAGCTCGGCGGCGGTGCGGCGGTGAATGTCCTGGCCCTTGCCGAAACTGTCGAGCAGCGTCTCATCGCGGGACATGTGCGCGAGTATGCGCAACTCGATCTGGTTGTAATCGGCGCTTATGAGAACGTTACCTCGCTCGGGCACGAAAGCTTCCCGAATTTTCCTTCCGACGCCGCTTCTGACGGGTATATTCTGCAAATTCGGATCGCTCGAACTCAGCCGTCCGGTGCTGGTGGTCGCCTGGTTGAAGCTGGTGTGGATGCGTCCTGATAGTGGGTTGATGAGTTTCGGGAGGCTGTCGGCGTAGGTGTTTTTGATTTTCGACAGACTGCGATAATCTAGCACCATACCGGGCAGGGGATGTTGCAGGGCCAGTTCCTCGAGCACGTCCTGGTCGGTGCTGCGGCCGGTTTTGGTCTTTTTTATCACCGGCAGGCCGATGTTGTCGAACAGCACTTCGCCAAGCTGTTTGGGGCTGTTCGGGTTGAAATCGACCCCGGCGGTTTCGTACAGTTGCTTGAGCAGCGCGCCCAGCTCTTCGGACAACTCGTCGCTTATCGCGCCCAGGATGTCGGCGTCCACACGCACGCCGTTCATTTCCATCCGGGTGAGCACCGGCACCAGCGGCATGTCGATATCGGCGAAAATGCTCCACAGGCCGGATTCGTGCAGCTTTTCGTCAAGCACACGCCTCAACGAGAACGTCACGGCGGCATCATCGCAGGAATAGTCCCGTGCCGCCTCGACCGAAACCTCCGCAAACGGTTTGGCCTTGGCGCCCTTTCCCACCAGGTCGGTGTAAGTCATCATGTTGACGCCGAGGTATTCCTGCGCGAGTATCCCGAGTCCCTGGCGACGCCGCGCGGGGTTGAGCACATATCCCGCAACCATCGTGTCGAAATCCACATCGGGTATGTCGATCCCGTGCCGCGATAACACTATCAAATCGTATTTGGCGTTCTGCGCGACCAGCTTCGTCTTTTTATTTTCGAGCACGGGCCGGAGCGCTTGCAGAGAATCTCTTGTGTCGAGTTGCTTAGGCGCGCCAAGGTAGATGTGCTCGAACGGGATGTAATATGCTTCGCCTTCTTTTACGGAAAAGCTCAATCCGACCAGGTGCGCGCGCATCGGGTCGAGCGAACTCGTCTCGGTATCGAAAGAAACCCACTCCGCTTTTTTCAGCTTTTTCACCAACTCGCCAAATTCCTTCTTTGTGGTGACGAGCGAGTATTTTTTCGCGGTTTTTCCGGGAAATTCTTCTTCCGGCGTCTCGAACAGGTCGAGCAGGCGGACAAATTCGAGCTTGCGGAAAAGCTTCCTGAGCGCCGCTGCGTCGGGTTTACCCGGCTCAAGGTCGTCCGGTTCGACTTCGAGGGGTATTTCGGTATCAAGCGTGACGAGTTTTTTACTGAGCAGCGCCTGCTCACTGAACTTTTCGAGGTTCTCCTTGCGTTTTTTGCCTGAAATATCGTCGATATGTTCGAGCACTTCCTCGATGGAACCGAACCGGCCGATCAGGTCCTTCGCAGTCTTTTCGCCGATGCCCGGCACGCCGGGGACGTTATCGCTCGTATCTCCCGCCAACCCCAGCACCTCGACGACGCCAGCCGGCCCGACGCCGAAACGCTCCTTTACCTCTTCAACTCCGGTGATACGGTCGCGCATGGTGTCAACCAGTTTCACGTCTTCGTCAACTATCTGGCAGAGGTCCTTGTCGGAAGTAACGACCAGAACTTCCATGTCACCGCCGGCTTTTTTCGCTACGGTGGCGATGACGTCGTCGGCTTCGTAACCCCGGACTTCAATGGTCGGTATATTCCAAAGCTCGACCATCTCTTTTATAAGGCCGATTTGCCGGACGAGATCCTCGGGCATCGCTTCTCGGGTGGCCTTGTATTCGGGATACATATCATTGCGAAACGACCCTCCCGGCGGGTCGTACACGACGGCTATTCTATCGGCGTGCAAGTCCTTGAGGACTTTTTTAAGCATCTGCACGAAACCGTACGCGGCGCCGGTAGGTTCGCCTTTCGAGCTCGAGAGCTTCGGCAGGGCGTGATACGCCCGGTAAATGTACGAGCTTCCGTCGATGAGAACAAGGCGTGGTTTTTTGGTCATGCACACTCTCCTTGATGGCCGGGTTAAATAGAATAGCGCGACGGTATCGCCGTTGCCAACAACATGTCGGGCCTGTACTATCCATATAAAGTGTTAATCTCGATTATCATTTTTATCGTCGGTTTGGTTATTTTAGAAACCGGCGCCGAGGCGATGGTGAGAGGTTCCGTCGGTATAGCCCGGCGCCTTGGATTGAGCCAGATCGTCATCGGTCTTACCATTGTCGCCTTCGGTACCAGCGCTCCCGAACTGTTGGTGTCGGTAATAGCGGCCATAAAAAAGTCCTCCGATTTATCGATTGGGAACGTCGTCGGGTCGAATATCGCCAACATCGGTCTCATTGTCGGATTGACGGCGATTGTTTTACCGATACGTTTCGACCGGTCATTGTTAAGAATGGACATTCCGGTCCTTTTCATCTCGATGGTCGCTCTTTTTTTCTTCAGTATTGACGGCTCGATTTCCAGGTGGGATGCCGTCGCGCTGTTTTGCGGATTGATCCTGTTTATCATTACAACCTACCGAAGCGTGTCGAAAAGGGGGAATAATAACACTGAAGGTAAAGAGGATATCGGGATTCCGAGTTCGTTATTTATCGGGATAATAGCGGTTATCGTGGGCATTGCGGGGCTTGTCGGGGGCGCGCACCTGATGGTAAAAAGCGCCGTATCGATAGCCCGGACTTTGGGGATTTCCGAACTGGTGATCGGCGCCACTGTCGTTGCGATAGGCACCAGTCTTCCCGAACTTGCCACCTCGATGGTGGCCGTAATCAAAAGACAGCCGGATATCGGGTTAGGGAACGTGATAGGTTCCAATATATTCAACGTTTGCTGTATTTTGGGAATCGCCCCCTTGATTCGCCCGCTGGGGGTAAATCCAAGCCTTCCTCATCGTGAGTACCCCATTATGATAATTTTTTCCATTCTACTCGCTCTCATGCTGACCAAGAGCAGAAATTATATAAGCCGATGGGAGGGAGCTTTCCTCTTTATATCTTTCGTGGGCTTTTTAGTGTGGTGTTTTTATCACGGCGGGGCGGCGGTTTAGGTTTTTACTCTCTCGGCGTCTCACAAGGATGTGGGTTTGAGGTTCTTCGGTATGGTGAAGAAAAAGGTGGTGCCCTTACCTTCCCCTTCGCTATTGAACCAAATTCTACCACGGTGACCGTCCTCGATTATGGATCTCGAAATGGGCATACCCAGCCCGGTTCCGACCATCGCTCTTCGGCCGTCGGGAGTCTGCTCGAACTTATCAAATACGGCGTCTTTTTCATTATCGGGAATTCCGACGCCATGGTCTCGAACGGTAACCTTGACGAAATGCTTGTGATCGCTGACAACTATCTCAATCTCATCCCCTTCGGGCGAGAATTTTATTGCGTTTGAGAGCAAGTTGTCGATCACTTGGCACAGCCTATCCACGTCCATTACAAGGGGCGGGCACTCTTCAAACGACGTAGTAAAACTGATGTCACGCGCTCCCGCCACCGGTTGCGCGCGCTCGATGCAGTCGGCGGCGATGTCGTTCATCAAGGCAGGCTCCATATAATAACGCATTTTGCCGAGTTCCATTTTGGCCAGATCGAGTATGTCGTTGACCATCCTGGTCAACCTGTCCACTTCTTTGACGATCTTCTCGGCAAAACCGACGCGCTCGTTTTCTCCAATCGTTTTTTCCAGCAGAAACTCGGCGAAACCGCGAATGCCCGCCAGCGGGCCTCTCAGCTCATGACCGACCATGCTGATAAGGTCGTCCTTGGCGGCATCTACTACTTTCAGTTCCTTTAACGCTTGTTCGAGTTCCTTGTTGGCTTCTTCGAATTTTCGTCTCAAGCGGTTTTCGCTCTGGTCGCGGGCCACGGCGACGATACCCGCCAATTTACCTTTGGCGTCGCGCATTATGCTGGCGCTGAAACTTACCGGCACAATAGACCCGTCCCGGCGACGCCAGGCCACTTCGACTTCCTTCGCAATTGATGCCTTGAGCAATTTTGCGAATTTCTTGGTCTCCTCAGCGATATTTTCCGCGCCCTTGGCGAAAAGCATCCCGACAGGCTTGCCCATCAGTTCCTCTTCCTCCCAGCCCAGCATTTTCAGCGCCGCCTCGTTAACCTGGGCTATACGCCCGTTAGGCTCGACCACCACCAAGGCCTCGAGCATGGATCGCATGATGTTTTCGAGCGATTCCCTGATGTGGTCCTTTTCCGCTTCAGCAGCCAACCGCTGCCTGGTCTCCTCGGTAACGTCCACCATGCTTAACTGAAGGCCGACCGTCAAACCCTCGTTTTCCAGGCGCTGCGTCCAGATGACTATATGCCTGGATGCGCCGCCGGGGCGAACTATTCGGCATCTGTATAACTCCTTGCCGCCGCCGGCAAGCCATTCTTTCAGTTTTTTCTTGAATGATTTTTTGTCTTTAGGATGAACAAGATTCTCGAACTTCAGGCCGGGCAATTCGTCTTCGGCCCTGCCGGTAATCTCAAGGAACATCGGATTGGTGGTAATCCAGTCGCCGTTGGGGTCAAGTTGCACAATACCGAAACTGGATTTCTCGAAGAGGTGACGGTACTTATCCTCGGCAAGTTTAAGCATACGAGTACGAATCTCAACGGCTTTCTCCAGTCGCCGTTCCCGCTCCGAGGCGGTTTCGACGGGTTCGTCCGCCGGCTGAAAAATCCAAAGTTGTAACTCCGGAGATGCACCTAAAGGAGAAATCCGTACGATAAATTCTTTTCCATCGATTGTCGTTTTATTTTCAAGACCCTTGCCGGAATTTGCGCCGTAATCGGTTGCGTCAAACGCCGGATTCCATTCGGAGGGTTGTTTCCCGATCGGGTCGCCCAGAAGGTTCAGGGCGGAGTCGTTTGCAATCACCGCGACGCCGCCCTCGATCAGCAAGGCGGGTTGAGGTATTGCGTCGAGCCACTCTTGGGGCCCGAGCCCTGCGGAAGGCGCATTATTTTTTTCCGATAATTCCCCGCTCAAGACACTTCCTCAGCCATTCAAATTCTTTCCTCAGTCCGTCCTCAATTGAATATTTCGGGGACCAACCAAGGTCATTTAAGGCTGAATTCGTATCGGCTAAGGTAGCCCGAACATCACCGGCTTGCAACTCTTTTTCTACAAATTTCGGGGATCGCTCCGCTACTTGTGTGATTATATCAATGAGTTGGGCCACGCTTATTTTGTTGGCTCCGCCGAGGTTATATACTCCGCCCGTATTTCCGCTCGAGGCGGCAAGAACGGTGCCGCGAACAATATCCTCGACATAAGTAAAATCCCGGGTCTGGGAACCGTCCCCGAAAAGAGGAACTTCGGATCCGTCCAGAACTGATAAAAGGAACCTGTGAATGGCCATATCCGGCCGCTGCCTCGGGCCGAAAACCGTGAAGTACCTCAAGCTGACGGTATGCAAGCCGAAGTTCGAGTGGTACAGCGCGCAAAGATGTTCGGCAGCGAGTTTGGTGACACCGTAAGGGCTTCGCGGCCGCGTCGGGTCGCCCTCGCGCATCGGGATGCGGTCGGTATCCCCATAAACGCTCGAGCTTGAGGCAAAAACAAACCTCGGTTGAGCTTCAAGTGCCGCCTCGAGCAATCGCTGCGTCGTGCGGATGTTCGCATCGACGTATATGTCGAATGTCTTGCCCCAACTCGCCCTCACACCCGGCTGGGCCGCAAGATGAAACACCGCCTCGACGCCGTCAAGCAGGGCTTCGATGTCGCAAGAAAGAATGTCTTCGCGGTGAAAATCGAAATTGGGATTATTCAGGAGAACTTCGAGGTTGGCCTCTTTTATGGAAAGCGAATAATAATCCGTTAAAGAATCTATCCCCCGGACCGAATGGCCCTCTTCGATGAGCGCCTCGGCCAAATGGGAGCCGATAAACCCGGCACAACCGGTAACGAGGCACTTCATGGAACATACCGCCGACAATTAATCGGGAATGGGGTTAAGGCGGTACCATTCGATCATTTCTTTGAGACCCTCTTCAAGGCTTATAGCGGGTACGAAGCCGCCTGTCACTTCTTTAAGCTTCGTGGTGTCGGCGGCGCGTTCGGGGTATCCCTCGGGCATGTCGGTGTTGAAAAACGGCGGGTTATGAGAATCGGTAAGGTCCTGTATCCTGGCCAGCAGCTCTTTCATGCTGACCATATCGTCGTGTCCGAGATTTACGGGCTCGGGCTTTGCGTACTTTTCACCGAGCAGCTTCAGTCCGGCGGCGAAATCCTGCGCGTGGACGAACACGCGCTTCTGGTTGCCGCTGCCCCAAACTTCGACCGGATTCATACCGTCCATGACTTTTTTAATAAGTGCCGGTACGACGTGGCTGGTAGCGGTGTCGTAATAGTCGCGCGGTCCGTATGCGTTGAACGGCCTGACGATACCGATCTCCATCGAGGTTTCCTGCGCGTACCATCGAGCAAGCTTTTCGCCCATCCGTTTCCCCCATCCGTAACCTGCGTTAGTGGGTTCGGGCCCTCCCCTGTCTCCTTCCGACTCCGGCGTCGGCACTTTTGCGTCGTGCGGATATATGCACGCGGTGCTCACCTGCATGAACCTCGGCACCCCCTCGAGCGCAGCGGCCTGTATAGGGTACTGCTGTAACAGCATGTTACTTTCGAACATGTCCGCCTGGTGACTCCGGTTGTATTCGATGCCGGTTACCTTGGCGGCAAGGTTGAATATAACATCCATACCACGGCATATTTCGCGGCAGTTGTCGAGGTTGCGGAGATCTATTTCCACGAAGTCTATGTCGTTTATAACCGATTCGAGGTTTTCCTTTTTCCCGCGCTCGATATTATCGGCCACCTTGACTTTTGCGCCGTCTTTAACCAACTCTTCGACGAGATGTGAACCGATAAATCCCGCTCCACCCGTCACCACTACTTTCTTATTCGTCCAAAAACTCATTTTTCAGCATCTCCCTCCTAGACCGTTAAATAATAATTAGTTATTTTAAGAGTACTTGGCTCTGAAGGCAATAGGGGAAAGAATAAATACAGAGTTGTTATGTTAAGGAGGACAAAATGTTTGATAAAGCCGGAGCTCAGCATACCGACGAGGCGTTGGAAATTGCGATAAACACCGCCAGGAAGCACGGTATATCGCACCTTGTGGTGGCCGGCACTAAAGGCGATACTGCGCGTAAAGCGTTGACGGCGGTTCGGGAAACGGGCTTAAAGCTCGTCGTGGTCACTCACTCGACGGGTTTCGGCAAGGACGGTGTGCAGGAGTTCGACCCCGAGTTGCGCGAAGAAATAGAATCCGCCGGTCACCGGGTCTACACCGGTGTGCATGTTTTGCGCGGGTTGGGCAAAGCCGTCAAGAACCGTGTCGGGTGGAGCGAGGAGGAGCTTGTTGCGCACACATTGCGGATTTTCTGCCAGGGCGTAAAAGTTTGCGTCGAAATGGCTGCGATGGCTGCCGACGCCGGCATGGTGCCGTGTCCCGGCGATATAGTGGCGGTTGCCGGCACTGGCCGGGGCGCGGATACGGTCGCTGTTATCGCTACCGCGCCTTCCCATAAATTCTTCGACATAAAGGTACGCAGTATTGTGGCAAAACCGTTCGATTTCTGAAATTTCGGTCTGTAAGGAAATATATCCATGAAAAAAAACGCTATCGTGCATATTGTCATCGGGCTGCTTGTGCCTTTTGTGATATTAGCCGCATCGGGCGTAAGAATACTCAAGCACCCCACCAACTGGCAAAACCCGGAACAGGCTACTATCAAGGACGAGGAGCTCGCATTCACCGACAAGCGCTTCAAGCAATTCAAGAACGACGGAATTTTCTTTATGTCTCGATTCAACGCCGGATGGGTATTCATGACCAGCTTTATCGGATGGTCCTACGGCCCATTTAATCAATGGGGCATTTACGCGCTCGTTTCCGAGCCGGACGGTACCCGTCATTGGGCGAAACACGCGATAAACAAAGAAACCATCAAGATGGCCTCGGATTATCTCTATCTGAAAGGGGACAAAAATTTCGTCGAAGGGCGGGGAATGAAATACCGCGTGCATTACGACTTCGAGGGCTTCTACTGTGACCTCACCTATCGCAACGTTTTGCCGCCGTGGAAACCGGGCGACGGATGGGTATTCCTTACACCCGACAAGAAAATTTTCAACTACTACCTCACCAATTGCCCATGGGCGGACGTTACCGGCGCCATGAAAGTCGCCGGCAAGACTCTAAACGTGGTCGGACAGGGATACAGCGACAGAAGTCTCAGTGTGATGCCGCCCACCAGGCAAAACCCGTACCTGTACAGCATCCGCACCTTCAGCCCGGACGGCACTCCCCCGGACAAACGATGGTTCTTCGGCCTGCTCGAAAGCATCTCGCACGAGGAATACGGATCGAAGCGGCTGCCTACCCTCAAGCTGGCTCACGGAAATAAATGGGTACTGTCCACTAAAAATTATACCCTTACCCCGAAGGATTTCGTCAAAGGCCCCGACACGCCGTATGAATATCCAACGAGGCTTATCATTCACACCCGGGATCAAGGCTACGCGTTGGACGGCGAGTACCGTTGCCGGAAACTGTTCGATTTCACCGATATATTGGCGGAACTGCCGGCATGGGCCAGGAAGGCGGTGACCAAGTTCGTCAAGCGGCCCGTTTTTTTCCGTTGTTTGGGGGAATTTAACGCGGTTCTCAAAAATCCGGCCGGCGACGTAAAGCGCCTGCACCTTCTGGGCCCGCACGAGTACATGGTAGTTAAGTAAAAAAACGGATTATGTTCAATTTCAATACCGCCTGCATTATAGCCCATCAATCATGCCGGGGATTTTTAGCGAAAAACTCACTCAATTTCCCTGCCAGCACATTAACCGCATCGCTTGACAAATGTTCGGCGTCAAGAAAGGCCCAAGAAGGCAAGTAAGGCACTTCTCTGGAATCTGAAAGATCAATAAAAGCAATTTTGTACTTTTCACATAATGCCTTGACTTCACGACGCCACCGGTCCAACGGTGTCATCGACTCGGCTAGTTGCACCATTTCAGGATGCATGGGAGTCAGGAAAACGAACGAACGGGTATTTTTATTGCGTGCTTCCGATAATATTTCATCGAGCAATTTCATTTTTTTCGTGCCGATCTCGTCAAAGTCGCGGTATTTTATTTCCCTGAACCAAACAAGGCGTTTCCGTAGCTCCTTGAAACGCTTCGTGATAATTTTCTGCGGTGGCTTTACCAACTTGTCTCCGGGCTCGGCTTTGCCGGTAGGAGCACGACCTATATAAGGTATTCCCCTTTCATCAAAATTAATCAAACTCCGCCGACCCAAAGCAGCGCTTTTTAATATACGAAAAGAATGCTCCAAGGCATACAGGCGAAAAAGGCGTCTAAACCTTATATATTCAAGCCGGGTTTTTTCGGATGTCGTCCATGAAAGCCGGGACCTTAACTCCGGTATCGCATACAGCCCGGCTTCCATCATCGGCCCGGGGTGAAACATGCCTATATCAAGGCCTAAAATTAAATTATCGGGCGCGCCGGGGTGAAGTTCCAAGAGGTATTTCCACATTGCGTAAATGTCTTCCATCGATGGGTTGTATATCGCCAGGTTGATACCATCCCCGCCGGGAATCATGTTTCTCGGGTCCAATTCCGCCACTCGGCTGCTGCCGAAAATAACCGCGCCTATCGGCGGTTCGGCCTTTTCCAGCACTTCCTTTTTAATGATTCTTGTCGGTACTTTTGCCGGAATTATAATTTGCCAGGAATATTCGGAATAAGGGTTAACCAACGAATTAATCGCACCTATCAGGGCCAGGAGGAGCCCGCATGCAATCAGTGCTCTATATATGAAACGTCGTCCTTCCATTATTCCTCACTAGAATTGAAAATATATAAACGGGCTGTAAACCATTACACCCGCTATCGAGCACGTCAGCAGCAGGCCCGTAGCGTAAGCCCATCTCGGTGTCGGGCGAAATTGCAGATCATGTACATTCGGCGCGAAAAGGGCCAGCGCGAGTGCGACGAACAAAACGCACCATTGTATCCACGAAATTCCCGCCAGCAGCATGAGACCTCCATCGAGGTGCGCAAATGAACGGAAAACATCGATTGCTCTTGAAAATGAAGGTGCCCTGAAAAATATCCAGCCAAGCGACACGATTATGAAAGTCGCCGCCACCGAGATAACGACATTTGGCGCACGTAAGTTGAACTTCTTTCTGAAACGCAACCAGACGCGGTGAATCAGGATGAATAAGCCGTGATACAATCCCCAAAACACAAAAGTCCAACTTGCCCCGTGCCAAAGCCCCGCCGCGCCGGTAACCGACAGAAGAATTAAGGCATTGATCAATATTCCGCGGCGCGAACCGCCAAGTGGAATATATAAATAATCACGAAACCAAAAACTCAAAGTGACATGCCAACGGCGCCAGAATTCGCGAATCGAGCCGGAGCGGTAAGGAGACCTGAAATTTACAGGTATGTCCAATCCGAACAGCGCAGCAAGACCGACGGCCATGTCGGAGTAGCCCGAAAAATCGAAGTATATCTGAAGCGTGTAAGCCAAAGTGCCCAAAGCCGAATCCAAAGCCGTCGGCATTGCGCTCGAGTCGAAAAGAGCGTTGACTATCGGGGCGCAATAGTCGGCAAGTAATACCTTCTTGGCCAGTCCCACCGAAAAGATGGTCAATCCACGTGCCGCGCGCTGGGAGTTCGATTCCACCGGCAACGCGCTCAACTGCGGTATCAACTCGCCTGCACGCACTATAGGCCCCGCGACAAGTTGGGGAAAGAAAGTCATAAAGGTGAAAAAATCCAACGCGGGAGTCCGGTCGTTCAACTCCCCCGCCCTGGCCGCGCGCCACCTGTCCACGACGGCAGCGACTCCTTGAAGCATATAAAAGCTGATACCGAGCGGGAGCACTATCGAGTGCAGGCCGGGCGATACCTCATCGAAAAATCTTATGCGCGATAGACCGAAAAACACGTCCGCCCAAAAGCCGGCGTATTTGAAAACCATAAGTAGACCAAGATTGCCGACTACACCTAAAAGAAGTGGAAAGACACCGGGTTTACCGCCATTGCATGCTTTGTGTTCAATCCAGCGTATGGCAATAAAAGGTATTGCCGCCGCGCCGAGCAACAGCGGCACATGACGCAAACTCCAGAAACCGTAAAAGATTAACGACGCCAGAAGTAAAGCAAACTTCCGCCCCGTCGCATTGGACCGGCGCCCGAAAGCGTAAAACGCCAATAAGGTCAGCGGTAGAAAAACAAATAAAAATATGTCCCCGAAAAACAGCATAACAAAAGCTCTAGAAGCTTACTACGCTCAATGCCATTTTTCAAACCATTAACCCCCGCAAACCCGGCGGCATCCATGATAAGCGTCGTCAAGGGAGAGGGGATATCTCCTTACGGCGCCGGCGTTTTAGTTAAGTTTTGTTCTGTGATATATTACTTTCACCCGTAAGGGCGAGCGTGCGGATAGGAGGGATCTGCCCGTACGGGTTATATACTTTGCTTTTTTATTTTAAGGAGAGAGGTAAATGACGAATTGGGTTTCGATAGACAAAGACAAATGTAACAATTGCGGTTTTTGCGTCACCAGGTGCCCGCTTTGCTTTAGAAAAAAAGACGACGAAATAATAGCGCAGGCGGACGAGAATAACTGTAACCTCTGCGGCCACTGCGTTTCTCTCTGCCCGACCGACGCAATCGTCCACCACAAAATGGACATGGACAATTTTATTCAAATCGACGATCCCGTCGGCTTTGATACGGATGCGTTCGTAAGGTTCATTCGCGAGCGAAGAAGCCATCGTCATTTCAAGGACAAAGAGATACCCGGGGAGGTTTTGGAAAAACTCATCGATACCTGCCGCTACGCCCCGACCGGGAGCAACGTCCAAAGCGTGGAAATTCTGGTCATTCAGAATCCCGAGAGAAGGCGGAAGTTGTCGGACATGGCGGTCGATTACTTTGACGAACTCGGCGGGAAAGTGGAAAAACATATAGAGAAGCTCAAGGCCGAAGGGAAGGAGATACCTGAAAACATTCAACGCACCTCCAATTACAGGGGCCGGTTGATGTTGGCCCGAAAAGTGGGGTACGATCCGATCTTTCACAAGGCCCCGGCGGTCATAATATTTCATTCGCCGTCGCAAACCAGCGCGCCCAAAGACAATTGCGTGATCGCCTCAACCACGATGGGCCTGCTGGCCAGAACCATGGGCCTCGAGACGACCTACATCGGCCTCTTCGAAGGAGCCTCCAAAACATATGAACCGCTGATCAAGGAATTGGGATTGCCCGAGGGGCATGAAGTTTTCAGTGTCCTGATCATTGGCTATCCTAAACTCAAATTCCGAAAAACAGTCGATAGAAGACCGATAAGGACGAGATGGGAATGAGTTAATAGCACACATCGTAAAAGACGTGTGATTTTTTAAAATCGCCGATAAGCCTTTGTTTATAATGCCCATCGGCACGAAAACCTGACTTTCTTTCGAAGTATAGAGGGGCAGGTGTGCTGCACCTTCACTGCGCTCGCGGTGAATTTAGTGCTCACTCTGATAGGCATCACTGCTCGCGCCCCGGCGTTGCCGCCGGTGGCAAGAAACGCTCCCATTTTTAACGCTTGTAATTGCCTCGGAATAAGATGCGTGATACCTTGCAGTCATGTTAAGCACGGACGTAGCGGGGCGTTTACGAAACGGGTTGCTGTTGGGCATAGTTACGGCGTTGGCGGCATTTCCGTATTTGTTTCACCAGTCCATGGGTGCATGGTCGGCGCCGATTGCCAGGGATTGGGGAGTCGGCGGAGAAGCGGGGACGATTTTCGCTTTCGAGTTTTCACTGCTTCTGGGCGTGATATTCATGTGCTCGATAATCGGGGTTTTTCTTTCGGAAAGATACAATCTGCCCGGTTTCGGCAAGGCGAGGGACGCCTATCAAATCGCTTATCGATACGGCGCTCCCGCGCTGCTCTTCGGCCTGGTCGTAGGTTGGTTGCTTCACGACCGTACGTTTTATCAGGTAGTTCCGGCTGAGACGGGTATCGATCTTTATCCCCGAAACGTCTTGTGGTCGGTGGCGCTGCTGCTCAATGTGTCCGTAATGAAGGAAATGGTATTCCGGTTTGGAGTGCTTACGCTTGCGGCGGGGCTGTTTCGCGGCAGGAGGCCGATTTTGGCCGTTGTGCTTACCGCTGTTTTCGCAGCATCATTTTCGGTGAGGGAACTGCTGTTTGTGGATTATGCCCGGCTGGACGCTCAAGTCTGGTATTGCGTGATATGGTCGTTCATATCGAATATCATACTTGGTATGGTGTTTGTCAGAAAGGGACTGTTGTCGTCGATGAGTTTACGCGCATGCGTGGATATGAGGTTCGTACTATATCCCATTTTGGGAATGGTGTAGGGCAACTCATGGAGAGCCATCTTTCCGTACGGGGGGGATCTGCCACGTTCTATTTTAATTCGTGAGTCAAGGAGACTGAAGTGATGAGTACAGGAATAAGGAGAGCATCCGTATCAATGATAGCAATTTTGGCGGTGTTGATTTTTTCGCCGGTTTTGGGCGCGAGCGGCGACGAATTGCCGCTCAGACTGGTTCAATGCATCGAGGCCGCGCTCGCCAACAACCGCGATATAATTATCGAGCGTATGAACCTCCGGCAGGCGCGCGGGGAGGTGACACGCGCGTGGTCGACTTTCGACCCGTACGTCGTTGCGGAAAGCGGTTTTACTCACACGGAACAGCCTGCCGGTACGCAGCTGTTGGGCGCCGACGTCAGCGAGCAGGAAAGCGTCACCTGTAACGTCGGCCTTGAAGCGCTTGTGCCTACGGGGGGAATGTTGAGGCTCGATTTTCAAAACGAGCGCACCGAGAGCAATTCCTACTTCCAGGACCTCAACCCCCAATACTCGACGGCGCTGGCATTCACCGTCACGCATCCGCTTCTTCAAGGCGCCGGAAAAAGGCCGAACCTGTATCGGGTAAAGGTGGCGAAAAACAATCTTGCGGCATCGAAAATCGCGCTCAAAGAAGTGATTTTGCAGACGGTCTCCAACGTCGAGGACGCATATTGGAACTTGGTGCTTGCGGGCGAAAACCTCAGAGTGAGCAGGTTAAGCAGGCAGTTGGCGGGGGAATTGCTCCACATGACCAAAACGCAGGTTCGCACGGGCATATTGCCGCCGGTGGCGACTTTGCAGGCCGAGGCTAGCGCCGCGTCCAGGGAAGAGGCAGTGCTTGTGGCCGAAAACACCATACAAACGGCGCGCAGGGAGTTACTTCGAGTAATGAACGCTCTCGACGGAAAAATCGGCTCGGCGACGCTGGTTCCGATGGATAGGCCCGTGCCGGTCAAGTCGTTGCCGGACTTCGACAAAATCAGGAAAGAGGCCCTGCGCAACAGTTTTCAACTCCGGTCGTTCGAGTACCAGATACATAATGCTTTACTTGCCCGTAAAGTGGCGCGAAACGCCCTTCTGCCTCGATTGGACCTGCTCGGCAGCGTCGGAATCGTCGGTCTGGCCGGGAACGCCGGAGACCCCGCCACACGGGTCATGCCGACCGGCAGGATAATCCCCGACCCGACAGGATCCTCGATAGGTATAACCGAAACCGTTACCATCACCGACCCGCCCAACTCTTTCGACGGCAATTACGGCGACGCGCTTGGGTCGATGTTCGCTGACGGCTATGTGGCATGGAGCGTCGGCCTGCAGGTTCGTTATCCGTTGGGCAACCGTATGGCGCGGAGCGATTATTCCCGCGCGCTGCTCGAAGAAAAGAAAGCCCTGTTGCAAATAGAAAAGGCACACGACCTCGTCAAGGTCTTCATCGAAAACCTCATCGGCGATCTCGAAACCGCCGTCAAACGTGTCGAGGTTACCGCGAAATCCGCCGAACTGGCGAAGAAAAATATGAAGGCGGAAGAAAAAAAGTTCAAGGTGGGAATAAGCACCAACCGCGATGTCCTCGAAGCTCAGGAGGCTTACGCAAAAGCGCTGATCGCCGCAGTGCAGGCGCTTATAGATTACAACAAATCCCGAGGGCGTATCGAAAGAGCGCGAATGGGTTATATCGATGTTTCGGGAGCGACCGTTTCGATGGCCGGGTCGCAAACGTCGCCGGCGATGGGTATCGAGGCGCAGGGCGGATTGTCGGTTATCCCATCGACCGGGAGCATTCCCCAATCTACAGGTCTCGGCTCGACATCCATGCCGAGTCTTGGCAGTTCTCTCATGCCGTGATGTAAAGGAGTAATGAAGATGCGCACTATTTTATATCCGGTCTTTTTTGTCATGGCGATCTCGATATGCGCCTGCGGGGTCGATAAGCAAGATCGCCCCGATGACGTTGGTGATGCACCGGATTTAACGGGGGACTGGAATATAGTGTTGGTCTCGCTCGAAGGCACATGCCCGCTTATCGGCAGGGGGTTGGCGACGCATAGTCCGCTCGAAATCGAAGGCGTCACTCAAGACGGAAACAATGTATTGGGATCGTTCGAGGTGGATGGAACGACTTATTTTCTCACGGGGGACGTGGTGATGGGTTACCTCACGGTGGTGTTGGAATCGCTCGGGACTTTCATCGAGACTCTTGGAGCGCCGGTCGATTCGGATTCGCCGGTTTTTATGGGCATGTTCAACGGCACTGACCTGTCGTTGGGGTGCACCGAATCCGGCGTATTTATGACCATCATAGGCGAGGTCGAGTTTCCCGTCATCACCGGCGAATGGACGCTTACCCTTACGGGAGAAGCGAGCAATTGCGACGATCCGTCGGACGACGGTGAATTCTTAAGGACAATAGAAGGCATTGAGGCGATTTCTTTACAAGCTGGAACGTTTTTTGCCACTTATGAAGACCCATCGGGCGAATTCAACTCCCTCGCCGGGGCCGCGATCAACGATAGATTCTACGGCGGCATCTCCGAACTAATTTTCAACCCCACGCGCATGGCGCTTCTCAACGGCGCCATTGATGCCGATGCGCACACCGTCGCAGGAGACCTGGAAGGTAGATTGGTCTTGTACAACGCCGGTGATGCCTGTGAAGTTCAAGGGGATTTCAGGATAGATTATTGATGCGAAAGTATATTCCCAGGGCGATTTCCCTTATTCTTGTTTTATCGGCGCTGGGGATTTCAGCCGCTGTTAATTCGGGTGAAGAACCGCCGCGCCTCCCGAGAGAGCCGGTTTACCCCGGCCAGGCGCCGGCCGATGTTTCCGATACCGTGCTTGACGCGCGCGACCTGGTAATGCAACGCCGATACGACGAAGCCGAGCGGTTGCTGTGGAAACTCACAAGGTCTCGGCCCGACGACCCGACCGGCCCTACGGCGCTCATGGTGGTGCTGCAAATAAGGATGCTCGAGAACGAGGAGAATTTCCTGGACGCCGAGATGCGACGCGTAATAGCGATCAACCGCAGCGCTCTCGAAAAATTCCGCCAAAAAGCTCCGCGAAATGCGTGGTACTACACACTCGTCGGCGCGAGCCAGGGCGTCGAAGGCATATACCACCTCTGGCGCGATGAATATGTCCCCGCCGGCGTGCGAGGATATGCAAGCATTCAAAGCATGAAAAAGGCTCTAAAGGTCGAGCCGCTCAATTGGGAAGCAAGGTTGGGTTTGGGAGTGTACATGTATTACAGAAGTATCTATGCTTCCAAGGCTCCCTTCCTGCCGGATTCGATGGATCGAAGTAAAGAGGGGCTGCGGGAGATCGAGCTGGCCGGGAAAAAGAGATTGTACCTTTACGAAACCTCCCGGATAGCGTTGTGCCGCATTCATATGGACGGCAAACGTTGGGCGGAAGCGAGAAAAATTTCAGACGAGTTGATAGCTCAATATCCTCATTTTCTGATTTTTTACCTCTTCTCGGCAAGGGCGACTTTCCGGGCCGGAAATTTCCGCCGGGCGCTGACGTATTATGAAAAGGCGTATCGGATCGATCCGAGCCTGCCGTTCGCGCCGTACAGGATGGGCGTGTGCAACGAAAAACCGGGCAACCTCGCCGAAGCCGCGCGATGGTTCAAAATCGCCGCCGAAGCGGGCGCTAAAAGAAACCCCGATAAATGGGGCACAAAAGCACAAAGCCGACTCGAAATGCTGAAGGCCGGTAATTCACAGAACCCTTAGTGCTCTATTTCATAAATACGACGACGTTGGGCAACCCCGTAACCCCGGGTGGCCTGGACAGCTTTGCTGTCCGGGCCCTGCTAAAGCAGGGCAAGAGGTTGTATGTGAGTTTGGATTCGAGCCTCTTGTCCTTCGGACCCCGACAGCCCATACGGGCTTCCGCTTCGCTTCAGCAAGCTGTCGGGGCCACCCGCGTGGCCCCACACGTTACGGGCGCAATGAATTGCGCCCCTACGGCGCACGGAAAATCCGTAGGGGTTCGATTTATCGAACCCGAAGAAGGGCGCAATAAATTGAGCCACTACGGCCTCGTCCATGAAAATCACCACCAATCATGTCGCGCACAGCTTAGACAAGGGATTTAAATCCCTTGTCTAAGCGGCGTCAAGTCATACGACCCGTATGGGCCGCCGCACTCCAAATTCAGTCGACAATGCCCAATTGTCGCGTTTCGGTACAGGAACTAAATACGATAACGTTGGGTAACCCCGGGTGACCCGGGTCATGATATAGTCAATCTCAATACGGAACTAAAGAATTATCAAATTTCCCCTTGACACGCAAGATAAAACCTGCTATTAAAGTAGTATTCATATCGTAGACAAAAAATGTCGGGGATCATGGTAGGCATTAATGGAATAATGAGTGAAGGGCACGGCCCTTGGATTCACTCACCTGACACACTGAAAGTAAACCCGCCCAGGCGGGTAAATAATAAGGCATTCAAAGAAGACCCTCCGCCCGTGCGGATGGCGTGCTTTCTTATTTTAGAATTTAGGAGTGAAAAATGAACCGGATGAGAATTTGGATTTATGCGCTGTTTATTCTGTCCTTGTTGAGTAGACCGGCTTTAGCAGCCGATACCGACGACGACGGCCTGGACGATTCCGTCGAGACAAACACCGGCGTCTATATCGGCCCGCTTGATACAGGCACCGATCCAGGTAATCCTGATACGGACGGAGATACCGTGATGGATGGACCGGAGGTAAACACAGGTTCGCATCCTCTCAACCCAACAATTACTCCATCCGCTTGGAAGATCGGTTTAGATGTAAGAATTACAAACTATGTTGAATATTCATCTGTATCTTCCCTTGCCTGGACTGGCGCTGAGTACGGCGTAAGCTGGGAAGATGATCGAGACGTCTTTAATCGGGAGATATATTTTGCTCGGATAGACGGATATGGAAACAAGATCGGCTCAGATGTGAGGATTACAAACAATGACGGCACTTCGGGAGTTCCTTCCCTTGTATGGACCGGTACTGAGTATGGTTTGAGTTGGTATGATGATCGAGACGGAAATCGGGAGAT
>Ga0180432_10002743_pt1 | contig 26167 bp, 19 predicted proteins | sample SS_ome_10_FD_132414 | JGI IMG/M metagenome (GOLD analysis project Ga0180432, IMG submission 132414) | Hypersaline lake sediment archaeal communities from the Salton Sea, California, USA - SS_1_MS_2 metaG | ecosystem: Environmental > Aquatic > Non-marine Saline and Alkaline > Hypersaline >... | reverse complement strand
CTGCACGGGCGCGGGCTGCTGCTGCGGCGGCACCGGCTTCGGCGGTGCGGCTGCGGCAGCCTTCGGCACCGAAGCATCCGGGTCCAGTTGTATGGCCAGGCTTTCCAGCTCGGCGAAGGTTGCCATCAGCCTGCGAATCTCCGCAGCCCCCCGGTCGGTGATCAGACGGAAGCGGATGGCGCGTTCTTGAAACTTTCCGGAACGCATGTCCTCTACGCTGGGATCCGAGTGGGTGATCTCGCCCAGTTCGGCCAGGCGTCTGTAGATAAGGTAGGAACGCACCGACGGAACCGAGCAGTCCTCGGAGATGTTCGCTTTCACCAGGTAGACCCCGGCCGCGTCGGCATCGTGGATCGTTACGCTCGGCGCCCGGGCAACCGGGGTGGCTGGCGCCTTTTTCTCGGGGGTCTTCATCCGGCGGGTCAACCGGTCGACCCCTTCCAGTAAATCGAAGGGCACCTCTTCGAGCGGCTGATCCTCGGTGATGGCCTTCAGCTGCTTGCGGAACTCGTCCAGCCCTCTAAGCAGAAAATCCACCTCCTCGGGGCTCACCGCCGCGCCGTGCTCCCGATGGTAATCCATCAGATCCTCCAGCCGGTGAGCCAGGTTGGCCATCTCGTCGTAGCCCATCGAGCTGGACATGCCCTTGACCGAGTGGAGGTGGCGGAAAACCTCGTGGATGCGCTCCTTGTCGTCAGGCCGCTGCTCGAGCTGGACCAGTTCCCCCTCGAGGTCGTTCAAGTGCTCGCCGGTGTCGCTCAGAAAGAGCGATTTGTATTTCGACATGTCCATGAAAAAACCGGAGGGGCCAACGAGCTGCTAGCGCCGAGAAGCCAGGGCCTTCTTGACCACCTGGAGGACGTTCTCGGCCTTGAACGGCTTGACGATGAAATCGGTCGCCCCGGCCTCGATGGCCTCCATGACCAGCGACTCCTGCCCCAGGGCGCTGCAAATGATGATGGTGGCGGACGGATCCGATTTGAGGATCTCCCGGGTGGCTTCGATGCCGTTCTTGAAGGGCATTACGATGTCCATGGTGGTTACTTCGGGCGTAACATCCTGGTACTTCTCCACGGCCTCGACTCCATTAGCCGCTTCCCCCGCAATCTCGTAGCCGCTCGAGGTAAAAATCTCTTTCAGCGTGTTTCTCATGAAAACCGCGTCATCCACGATGAGAACACGAGTTGCCATTTCCTCCTCCTTCTTGCCGTCCGGACATCTCCTTCTTACTACGTACTCTCCCGCGCGTCAAATGATTGACTGGCGGCCGATTTCGGCCAGACGGCGCTTGATAGAACCCTGGATGTAGTCGGTATCTATCAATTCCATCAAAGCGCCGCGGTGCCAGGATCGTCTGCGTCCCTGACGGATGGGACCCTCCGCCCGAACCTCCTCCAGGGCCTCTATCTGCTCGACTGCCAATCCAAGACTCTCCCCGAACAACTCCACCAGGACGATCTGGCCCCCCTCCTTCAGGGGGGCCACATCCAGAAAAGCGCTCATCTGCAGCACCGGAACCACCTGCCCGTGATGGTTGATCATGCCGGCGATCCACCCCGGAGCTCCCGGGACCGGCGCCAGCGGCGAGGCCAGCTCGAACACCTCTACCACCATCACCAACGGCAGCCCGAAACGCTCCGAGCCCACGCGGAATATCAAAGTGCGCTCGCGGTCGTCCTCTTGAGGACGATCCTGTTTTTCTGCCGGTTCGGGCTTACTCATCGGTTTTTTCCAGCTTGAACTTACGTACTTCGGCGTCCATGGCACCAGCCAGGGCGACGATTTCGTCGGCCAGACGGGTCACATCCAGCAGCGACCTGCTCTGGGCTTCAACCGCCTGGGACACCGCTTCCGTGGAAGACGCATTTTTCTGGGCCACATTCGAGATGTTTTCTATGGCTTTTACCGTCTGCTCCGCTCCGGCGATCTGCTCCCGGGCCAAACGACTGATGATTTGCACCCGATCCGATCCGCTGGTCACGGTTGTAACTATGTTTTCCAGCGCATCGATGATAGAAGTGAGCTGGTCTCGTCCCTCGGAAAGATGCTGGCTGGTGTCCTTAACCGCCTGCACGGCCTCCTCGCTGCCGACGGTTACTTCCTCGACGATTCCGCCGATCCGCTCCGCGGAGCGGGAAGTGTTCTCGGCCAGTTGGCGGATCTCCTCGGCAACAACGGCGAAACCGCGCCCGGCATCGCCGGCGCGCGCCGCCTCGATAGTCGCGTTGATCGCCAGCAAATGGGTCTGCTGGGCCACCTCGGTGATGACCTTCACGATGTTGCCAATCTCCTTGGTGCGCTCGCCGAATTCGAACACCCGCTGGGAGTACTTCTCGATTCCCTCGAACACACCCCGCATCTTCTCGACCGCCTTCCCCGCCATCTGGCTGCCCGACTGGGCTACCACGCTGGCTTCGGCGGATGATTTGGCCGCATCTTCCGCCGAGCGGGACGTCCGCTCGATGCTCCGGGCCATCTCGTTGATCAACGCCGATGTCTTGGTCACCAGTTCCGTCTGCAGGTCGGCGCCCTTGGCGATCTGCTCCATGGATTGGGAGATCTCGCCCGCGGACACGTTGATCCGCTTGGCCAGCTCGGTCAGCGAGGAGGACGACGAGTTTGCCTGGCTGGAAGTTGAATGCAGCGTGTTGAGCATTTGCAGAAAGTTCACCCGCATCTTCTCGATGGAGGCCGCCAGGCTGTCCAGTTCGTCCTGCCGGCCGCCATGACCGCGGCGCTGGATTTTCTGGGTGAGATCTCCGACGCCGACCTGCTCGGCCGCCGCGGCCAGCACCCGCAGCCTCCGACCCACCGACAGGGCCCACCATACCGTGGCGGCGAATGCCGCCATCCCGGCTCCGGCTATGGCGGTTACCTGGATCCAGCCGGGTCGGTCGGGAGAATGAATCAGGAACCAGGTGGCCAACGGAAACAGCAGTACCAGCAGGTAGCCGATCAGGATTTTGTATAGCAGTCGCATCTTCCCTACTTGCCGATGAGCGATGAAACGGTTTTCACAAGTTGCGTACTAGTAAACGGCTTGGTCAGGTAGACCGTACCTCCCGCACGGAATCCCTCCTTCATCGACCCGGCGTCGTCCTTGGCGGTCACGAAGACCACCGGTATCCGCCGTTCGCTATCGCTGCCCCGCACCCACTGGCTGACTTCGAAGCCGTTGATGTTGGGCATCATCACGTCTAGAAGAATCAGGTCGATTTGCCTGCCGGTCTTCAATATGGAGATGGCCTTGGCGCCGCTGGAAGCCGTGACTACCTCGTAGCCCTCCCGCTTGAGGATTTTCTCCACCAGCGTCAGGATATCGGGCTCGTCGTCGACGGCAAGAATCGTTTTCATCAGGCTGCCTTTTCAACGGGAAGCAGCACGGTGAAGGTGCTTCCCTTTCCCTGTTCGCTCGCCACCTCGATGATCCCCCCGTGAGCATCCACCAGGTTGCGGGTGATTGCCAGACCCAGGCCGGTGCCGCCGTACTCGCGCGTGGAGGAGCCATCTACCTGGTAGAACGAATCGAATATGCGATCAAGCTTGTCACCGGGAATTCCAACACCGGTGTCCGCCACCGCGATGCTGACGAACTCCTCGGTCGCCGGCACCAGTGCCGCGGGGAGATCTTCGCCAACACGGGCGCTCTGGCCGGGCCGGGAGATCGGCTCCACTCTTACCGAAACCTTTCCATCCTTGCGATTGAACTTGACCGCATTGCCCAGTAGATTGACCAACACCTGCCGGATCTTGTCCGAATCGGCGTTGATGGTCGGAGTGTTCTGGTCGGCGAAGAAATCGATGTTGACACCCAGCTTGCGCGCCTGGGGCATGACCGTACTCACCGCCGAACGGGTCACCTCCACCAGGTTGGTTGGAGTCGGATTCAAGCGGAGGGTTCCGGTTTCGATCTTTGAAAAATCCAGGATTCCACTGATCAAGCCCAGCAGCTGCTCGCCCTTTTCCATTATGGTGCCGATGTACTCGCGCTGTTCGTCGGTTAACGAACCCGCCAGCCCCTCCAGCAGCATTTCGCTGTAGCCGATAACCGAGGTCAACGGAGTGCGCAACTCGTGAGATACGGTGGCGAGAAAATTGCTCTTGAGCCGATCCAATTCCTTGAGCCTCTCGAACGACTCCCTCAGCTCCTGGTTCTTGTGCTGTAGTTCCGTGTAGCTGGCTGTCACCGCCTCTACGTGCATGCGAGAGGTGAGTGCGTGTTTGTATCCGATGTAGAGCATGACCTCGATGGTCTGGGTCAGATGCCGGACTACTTTGAGCACTACGTCGGTTTTTACCTTACGCACGTTGCCCAGCAGGCGGGAGGCGATCCCCGAGTTGAATCGTTCTCCAAGGTAGGAGAGGTCGGGAGGTGAAAGATCGGCGGGGAGATAGGGACCATACACCAACCTGCCGATGGCGTCGCCCTCGTGAAATATCGGCGCAATGGCGTATTGCAGGCCGGTGAAACAATTGTGATATGAAAGATCCCGGCCGGGAATTTCCTGGTCGCGGATGGCGGACACCTCCTTGGTGCAGCGGGCCTTCCCCTCCGGAAACTGGAACAGATAGGCGCAAAAGTCGGCCCCGCTGCCCTTGACGTCCACCAACAGCTCCTTGGACTGATCGAAGATCTTGAAACCGATCTGAAACAAGCCGGCGTAGCTCTCGCAAACCTCCCGGAAGGATTCCAGGTCCAAAAGCTCACCGAGCGAGAAACTCTTCTGCAAGACCGAGGAGTCGACCGTTGACGAAGGAGAAGCCGGCGTCATCGCAGATCCTCCTCCTCGCGGTGGATGATCGGTGTTCCGGCCCGGGCGGATCTCTTGAGTACGCCCGAAATGAACTCGTTTTCCCTCACTTGCAGCTTCTCTTCCAGATTGTACTTATTGTTCAACGACCGCCAGGTCAGGCGCAGGATCCCTTCGAGGGTCTCCATTACACCCTCTCCCTTTATGGCCGTGGCCTTGTACACCGGCTCCTTGCCCTTGCGCCCCACCTCGGCGATCTCCTCGTCGGAACGCACCTCGGAAAGATCCCGCTTGTTGAACTGTATCACCATTGGTATTTCGCTTACTTCCAGGCCGTTCATCTTGAGGTTGTTGGCCATATCCCGCCAGGACTCGTTGTTGGCCTTGCTCAGGCTCTTTTGGGAATCGGCAACGAACGCGACGCCGTCGGCGCCCTGCAGGACCACCCGCCGGGTGGAGTTGTGCATCACCTGCCCCGGGACGGTGAAGATTTTCACCTTAACCGTGAACCCGGAGCGGGTCTTGAAAAAAACCGGCATGAGGTCGAAGAAAAGCGTCCGGTCGTCGGAGGTGTCCAGTACCATGAGTCGACCGCGGGAGTCGGGATCCAACAACTGGTGGACAACCTGGAGATTGGTCGTCTTGCCCGACAAGGCCGGGCCGTAGTAAACGATCTTCAGGGTGATCTCTCGCTGTTCCAGGTTAATCTGAACCATACCTCTTCACCAAAACCTTGTTCAGCACCGCGTCGATCTCCGCTCCCTGAATGATCTCCAGCTGCTTCAAGACCTCCGCGGGAACCGAATCGACGTCCTCGCGGTTCTGAACCGGAATCACCACCCGGTGCAACCCCGCCCGCAGCGCGGCCAGTAGCTTCTCGCGCAACCCGCCCACCGGCAGTAACCGGCCGCTGAGGGATATCTCACCGGTCATGGCGACGTCGCGTCTCACCGGAATCCCCGACAGGCGCGAGATCAACGCGACCGCCATGGTCAACCCCGCGGAGGGACCGTCCTTGGGAATCGCGCCGGCCGGCACATGAATGTGCACATCATGGGTGGAAAAGAAATCCTCCTGCAATTCCAGAGCGGCACTGCGCGACCGGGCGAAGCTCAACGCCGCGTGCGCGGACTCCTTCATTACCTCGCCAAGCTGACCGGTAAGGATAAGTTGGCCCCGGCCGTCCATCACCACCGCTTCCACCTGAATGATATCGCCCCCGGTGGGTGTCCAGGCCAATCCATTGACAACCCCGACCGTATCTTCGGAGATCTGGTCCAGGGGCAGGCGCACCGGCGGTCCGAGGTAGTCCCTCAGGTCCTCCGGCGTCACTATCCGGGGATGTTCGTCTCCCTCGGCCACCTGGCGCGCGGTTTTCCTGCACACCTGGGCGATGGCCCGTTCCAGTTGGCGCAGCCCGGCCTCCTGAGTATGCCGGTCGATCACCTGCCGAAGGGCCTCGGGTGAAATCTCCAACTGCCCTTCCTTCAAACCGCAGCGCTCCAACTGGCGGGGGAGCAGAAACCTGGTCGCGATCTCCAGCTTTTCCTCCAGGGCGTATCCGGGCAGACGGATCTCTTCCATGCGGTCCAACAGGGGACCGGGGATAGTGTCGACGCGATTGGCGGTGGTTATGAACATGACCCGGCTGAGATCATAGGGCAGGTTCAAGTAATGGTCGGCGAATGAGTTGTTCTGCTCCGGGTCGAGAACTTCCAGCAGCGCCGAAGTGGGATCTCCCCGGAAATCGCGGCCGACCTTGTCGATCTCGTCCAGCATGAAGACCGGGTTCACCGCTTTGGCCGACTTCATACCCTGGATTATGCGCCCGGGCAGGGCCCCCACGTACGTTCGGCGGTGCCCGCGAATCTCCGCTTCGTCCCGGACTCCACCCAGCGAAATGCGGACGAACTTGCGGTTCATCGCCCGGGCGATGCTGCGACCCAGGGAAGTTTTCCCCACTCCCGGGGGGCCTACCAGCAGGAGGATGGGGCCCCGGTTCTTGGGATTGAGCTTGCGCACCCCCAAAAATTCGAGCACGCGATCCTTGGCTTCGTCCAATCCCATATGATCTTCGTCGAGGACCTTTTTGACCTCCTTCAAATTCATACGGTCTTCGGTGGCATGCCGCCAGCGAAGATCCAGGAGCCAATCCAAGTAGGTGCGGATGGTTCCCGCTTCGGAACTCTCCGGATGCATGCGGGTCAGGCGCGCCAGTTGCTTCTCGGCCTCCTGGCGCGCCTCAGACGGCATGTCGCTTTCCCGGATGCGCTCGGCTATTTCGGCGTGCTCGTCGGACTCGGCGCCCTCTCCCAGCTCGGACTGGATCTGTTTCAGCTGCTCACGAAGAAAATAGTCCTTCTGGGCCTTGTCCATTTTCTCCCGGGCCCGCACCTCGATATTGGCCTTGGTGGATATCAGCTCCAGCTCGCGGTTGAGATGATCGGCCACCAGGCGCAGGCGCTTGACCGGATCGGGGGTCTCGAGCACCTCCTGGGCCGACGGCACCGAGAGCGGCAGGTTGGACGCCACCAGATCGGCCAGCCGCCCGGGGTCCTTCATGCCCTGCAGCACCACCAACGCATCGGGACCCAGGGTGCGAGAAAGTTCGTTGTAGTTCTGCAGGCGCTCCTGCACCGAACGCATCAGCGCCTCGGTCTGAACCGACATCTGCTTGAGAGGCAGGTCGAAGATTGAGGTCAGGTTGCCCAGCATGTAGGGCCGGGTCGAGGAGAAGCTGTCCACCCGCGCGCGCACCAGCCCCTGGACCAGAACCTTCAGGCGGCCGTCGGAGAGCCGCCGCATCCGCATGACCATGCCCACCGTTCCGACGCGATAAAGGTCGTCGCAACCGGGTTCGTCCACCTGCACTTCGCGCTGGGCAGTCAGCATAACCATCCGCTGCGAGCCCAGCGCATGCTCCACCGCCGCTACGGAGGACTCCCGGCCGACGAAGAGCGGCACGATCACGAAGGGGAAAACCACCAGGTCGCGCACCGGAAGCAACGGAAGCGCGGAGGGGATTTCAAGCTGGTCGTGTTCCTCGATGGAAATCATGTGCTCAGGCTAGCCGATGGGAACCCTGTGTCGTTGACCCCGGCGCTCTTTGATCTTGGGCAGGCGCACCCGCAGCAGCCCCCGGTCGTACTCACCCTTTATATTCCCGGTGTCGCCGGCCCCGGGAATCTCGACGATACGCCGGAATTTACCGAAGGCCCGTTCCATGCACTGGTAGTTGACGCCGCTGGGGGAGGACTCCTTGGGCTTTTTCCCCTCGATGATCAAAATGTCCGAGAGCACCGAAAGCTCCAGATCGTCCGGGCTCAGCCCGGGCAGCTCGGCCTCGATGATGATTTCGCCTTCGGTTTCAAAGACGTCCAGAGGCACCTCGACGTTCCCGCCTTCGGTCAAGGCCTCCTCCCGGGAGGGGTCGAAAAACTCCCGGAAGATCCGGTTCATCTCTCTCCGGAAGTACAGCAATTTCTCCAACGATTCTTCGGGGATACTGGCCACCCGGCACCTCAATCCGTCAATGAAGAAGACACGCTCGCCCGACGGGGAAAGCTAGCACCCTTCGCCGGATTATGCAAACGAATTCTGGAGTTGGATCATGCGCCGAACTTCTTCAACCGTTCGGCGTGGGCCAACAAGAGCGGCATCAGGTCGGTGGAATGGATCCGACCCAAGCCGCCCTGGAGGAAGGCGGTCTCCGAGAAGGAGGCACAGGCGTCGGTGCGGGCGGAGGCGGCCACCAGGCAGACCGGCACCGGGTGCCAGGAATGACTCTTGAGGCTGCAGGGAGTGGAGTGGTCACCGGTGATGCACAAAACCGCCGGGTTCAGCGCGGTCAAACGGGGCACCAGCCGGTCGAAGTGCTCGATTACCTCGAGCTTGCCGTCGAAGTTTCCGTCTTCGCCCATCGAGTCGGTCTTTTTTATATGCAGGAAAATGAAATCACTGCCGGGGTATTCGCGCTCCACCAGATCCAGCTCGGCTTCCATGGTGGACTGCCCCTCTTCGATGACCCGCATGCCCGCCAGCTTGGACACGCCCTTGTACATCGGGTAGGTGGCTATGGCGCAGGCCCTCCATTTGTACAGATCGCCGAAGCTGGGCAGGGGTTCGTATATGTCGAACCCGCGCATCATCACGAAGTTGGCCTTGGGCTCGTCGGACAGGACGTCTCGGGCCCGGGCGATGAAGGCATTGGAAAGCTCGGCGGCCAGCAACGCCTCCGCCGTGGGCTCGTCTCCGGTGGGCGCCACCTCCAGGGGCTTCTGGCCCACCCGCTGAGGATCGCTGTCGCACAGCCGCGAGTCCAGTTTCTTCCCCCTGAAAATCACCGCTGCGCGGTATTCCTTGACGTGCTGGAGCAGGACCTGAACTCCTTCGATCTCCTTGATCCGGGCGGCCAGCTTGGCGGTGGCCCGCCGTCCCTCCTCATCGGGAATGCGCCCGGCCCGCCGGTCGGCTACGGTGCCGTCGCCGGCCAGGGTGGCGAAGTTCAGCCGGGAGGCCAAATCGCCGGCTTGAAATTCGAAGGGGGTGCCGGCGGTGTCCAAAACGCCCCGCCCGATTGTGTAGCGGAAGGGATCGTAGCCGAACAGGCCGATGTGCGCCGGGCCCGACCCCGGGGTGATTCCCGGTGCCACCGGGTCGTGGAACCCGCAAACCCCCCGCCGGGCCAATTCGTCCAGGTTGGGCGTCCGGGCCGCCTCCAGCGTGGTAAGGCCGTTGGGCCCCGGCAATCCGCCTACCCCGTCGAGGACCACCAGAATTACTTTCTTGTCGTTCTTGACCACCAGAGAAGAGAGGAAATCCAGATCCATGGGCGCTCCTCAAAACGTCTGCAGGGAAGTCCGGGCGCTGTAGCTCAGCCCGATGGTCAGATCGGATGCCAGGCCATAGTCCCAGGAGGAGTAACGGTAGAAGAAAAGATCGTGGGTGACGGTGAAGAAAATCGGCCCCACCAAAGCGAAGTACAACCGGTTGGTCCAGGTGCCCTTGAGGGTGTTGGTCCTTCCGATGTCGCCGAAGAAGGCCGAGAACTTCGACTCGAACTGGAAGGGGCTGCCCATCAGGCTGAACAGATCCGTCCGGACCAGTTCGTAGCCCACGTCCACACCGTAGACGGGGTCGGCTTTGTCGTCCAGCACCTCGTGGCGCACACCGGCGCCGAACTTGGCCTCCAGGGTGGACAGCAGGGTGAAGCGGGCTCCCAGGGTGCCGGTAAGCTCCAGGTGGTGAAAATCGCGCTCATCCGGCTTGGTGATCTCGGTTTCAGCCTGGCCCTCGATGTAAAGCGCGGGCACATACCATCCCGACTTGGCTGTGCGCAGGGCGTTTAGCTTGTACAGCAGGTTGAAGGTGGTCAGGTCCTCGCTCTCGACGAAGTCGGCCTGGTTGGTCGAGCTCTTGGCGTACTTGGTCAGCAGCTCGGCGTAGAAGGCGTGAAAGCTGGAAGAAGCCCCCAGCTTGCCGCGCACCTCGCCTTTCAGGGCGATGAATTCGTCGCGGGTCAGCTGGCTCTCGCTGTAGGCCGGACCGTTGTCGATGCTGGTGTCGGCCAGGTTGAAGTTCAGCGTCCCCGCAAACGTCCAGCGCAGCCGGTCGGCCAGATCGACGAAGTTGGCCTTTAGGCCTATGGGTTCGGGCTCCGCCCCGCTGAACCGGGGACCGGAAAGGAAATCCCGCGCCATCTGGCCCAGCACCGGTGCGTCCTCCTCCGGAGCGGACCTGAACAACTTCATCTTCTTGGTCTGCTCCTTGAAGTATCCCAGCATGCCCTTGGCCAGGTACTCGATGGTAACCGCCGTGTATGACTCTCCGGACTCCAGCGCCCGGCCGTTGACCTTGATGGTGTCCCCGCATTCCAGCCCGCGGTGCAACAGGCGTACCTCGCCGGTGGCTGCTTCTTCCTGCTTCATGGCGGCGCACAGCTTGGCCAGCTCGTCGACGTTGAGCCCGAAGGTGTAGACCTGATTCCGGTGAGGTAGTCCGGAGAAGAAGTCATCCCTGGTGATCGAGCCCTCCAGGGGAAAAACCGTACGCGGATTGACCAGCCCCCGGTTGATGAAGGCCAGCTCGCTTTTGGTGGTGTTCCGCATGATCTCCATCAAGTACTTCTCGAAGTCCGCGGCGCTCATGGGCTCTTGGAGTTTTCCCCGGCCCACCGGCTTGTCCCAATCGGCGCAGTATGACTTGCGCAGCTCGGCCAACTCCCCCCGGATGACCGGTTCGGGCGGAGACGCGGAAGGATCCATCTCGGCGCTGTCGACGGACTCGACCCGCCAGCGATCGCCTTCCTTCTCCACGGACAACCGGGCAATCCCCAAATGCTGGCCGAAGAGATCGCTGCCCACGATTGGTGTGGCACCGTCGGCAAACCGAATAACGCCGATGCCCCTCTCGCCCTCCTTCGAGGTGAACCCGTTGGCGATGACCAGGTCGGCGCCGGGAAGCGAGCGGGCCAGTTCCAGGGCCCCGCGGGGCGAGGTCTCGGAGTGGTCCAAATGGGAAATAACGAAGATCAGATCGGCACCGGCCTTGCGCGCCTCCACCGCCACCTCTTTGGCCCGCTTGATCGGATCGGCAACCTTGATCCCCTTCAGGTTGTTCGGGGGCACGTCGTCGGCCAGATCGCCGTGTATCACCGAGAACACCGCGACCTTCAGTCCGGCGCGCTCGAATACGCGGTAGCGAACGGGATCGAGGAACGGACACAAGCCCTCTTTTCTGGACTCGCAGTCCAGATTGGCCGCGGAAAAGACCAGGCCGGCATCCACCCCGGCCTCCAGGTAGGCGCGCAGCCGGTTCGGGGCGGCGTAGAAATCCTGGTTGCCCAGTGCAACCAGCTCATAATCGGCGGCGCGCAGCCAACCCGCCAACATCTCCGCCCCCGGTTTGCCCTTGGAGAGCACGAAGCGCCCGAAGGCGTGGGGGCCGATGTTGTCTCCGCCGTTTAGCACCAGCGGCAGTGGCCGGCCGGCCTTGGCCTGAGTGTGGCGGGCGGAGGCGACGGCCGATACCAGGTTGGCGAAGTCGGCGGCCGGATCCGGCTTCCCGCAGGCGACCTCCGAAAAGCGGCCGTAGAGATCGGTGGTGAACAGGACCACCATCTCTTTTTTCTCAAAAGCCCCGGCGGTCGACCCCGCCAGGAGAAACAACGCCGTGAATAAGATTGTCCGGCGCATTTAGGCGGTCTTCTCCGGCTGGCTTTCCTTGCGGGCCATCTCCTCTTCCTTCAACGCCCGCCTGAGGATCTTGTTGGCGGTGCCCTTGGGAATCTCCTCGCGAAACTCCACCAGGCGGGGGTACTTGTAGGCGGCCATGTTCTCCTTGGCCCAGTCGACGATGTCCTTCTCGGCCACCTTGCCCTTGGACTCGGGCTTCAGGGCGATGAAGGCCTTTATCTCCTCGCCCACCTTCTGGTCGGGAACCCCTATGACCGCGCACTCGAGCACGTTCTCGTTCTTGTACAGGTAGTCCTCGATCTCACGGGGGAAAACCGAGTAGCCGCTGCGCTTGATCATATCCTTCTTGCGGTCGACGATGATGAAGTAGCCCTCGTCGTCGATCATCCCCAGGTCGCCGGTGTACAGCCACCCGCCCTTGAGAACCATCTGGTTCTCGTCGTCGCGCTTGAAGTAGCCCTTCATCACCTGGGGGCCCTTGACCAGCAGCTCGCCCACCTCGTTGGGCTTCATCTCCTTATCGCCGCTCTCCGAATCCACTATCTTGGCGTCGGTGTCGGGAACCGGGAAGCCGATAGTGCCGTCCTTGCGCCGGCCGTAAAGGGGATTGGCATGGGTGACCGGGGAAGCCTCGGTGAGCCCGTAGCCCTCGATCAGCTTGGCGCCGGACAGCTCTTCGAATCGCTTCTGGATGTCCACCGGCAGCGGGCCGGCGCCGGAGATGCATGCGCGGATGCTGGTCAGATCGTAATCCTTTACCCGCTCGAAGTTGTTGATGGCGTTGTACAAAGCGGCCACGCCGGGGAAGATGGTGGCCTTGTACTTCTGAATGGCCCCCAGCAGGTCATCCCACTCGGGCAGCTTGGGGAAGAGCAGCATGCCGCACCCGGACATTACCGCCAGGTTCATCACCGTGGTCATGGCGTAGATATGGAACAAGGGCAGCACCCCGACGATCACGTCCTGGCCGCCCGGCTTCATCTTGGGGTCCAGGGAACCGGCCTGCATGGTGTTGGCCACCAGGTTCTTGTGGGTGAGCATGGCCCCCTTGGGCGAACCGGTGGTACCCCCGGTGTACTGCAGAACCGCCAGATCGTCCTTTGGATCGATGTCCACCCGGGGCACGTTGGGCGGGGTGCGCAGCAGATCCTTGAATCTCAGCACATTGGCCGGCATGGGCGCCGAGGGTATCTTGCCCAGGAGACTGCCGAAGAACCTCTTGAAGCCCGGCAGAAAGTCGGCGATGTTGCAGCCGATGACCTTTTCGATCCTGGTCTTGGGGATGGCCTTGGCCGCCTCCTCGTAGACCAGATCCATCACCACCAGCACCTTGGCTCCCGAATCGGAGAACTGGTGCTCGATTTCCGCCGCCTTGTACAACGGGTTGTTGGCGGTGATCACCGCCCCGATCTTCATGGCGGCGAAGTAGGCTATGACGTAGTGGATGGAGTTGGGCAGCCGCAAGCCCACCACGTCACCCTTCTTCACCCCCATTTCGGACAGCGCGGTGGCGAAGGAATCCACCCAGGTTAAAAGCTGCTTGTAGGTTATCTTGGTGTCCAGGAAGATGACTGCGGTGTTACCGGCGTACTTTTTCGCGGTTTCGTCGAATATATCCCCGATCCCCTTGTCGGGGTAATCGAGATGCCGGGGGACCTCGTCGGGCCAGTGCACAAACCAGGGTCTCTCTGCGTTCTCGGTCATGGCAAATCCTCCCTAACTACTTGGAATTTAGAGGGTGAATCATACCGGCGCCCCTGTAACCTGTCAACCCAAGCCCCGGACACCGGGCTTGCTCTCCGCGCCGTTACCCCATATCATTGGCCCGGTGGCGAAGAAGATCCAAAGCTTTGCGGACCCATCCGGCCTGAGAACCATCAAGCTTCAATCGCTGGCGGTGGAGTTGTCTGAAATAGGTGCTCGGGCCTTCAGGAAGAAGTATCCCGGCCCCTTCCTGCTGGTGATCTACACCCCCTCGACCAATCCCGGGCTGTCGGAGCACACGGTGTGGACCCGGCACGGCCGCTCGGCCACAACTCCCCCAGACGCCATCACCAAGGCCATACCCCTGCTCGAGGAGAAAAAAACCCGCAAGAAGGTTACCGTCGGCCGGGCGGAACAGAATGACATCATCATCCGCGGCTCGGGAATCTCCAAAACCCACGCCGCATTCCTTCCCGGTATCGGTGGCGACTTCCGTCTGGTGGACATGGGATCGCGGAATGGAACCGCGGTCAACGGCATCACCCTCGATGAAAACCGACCAATAAAACTAAACACCGGAGACAAGGTGTCATTCTGGTGGTACCAGTTCCAGTTCGTGGAACTGAATGCATTCATCAAATCATTGCAGGATCTGGCCTGAAGCCGGCTAGGCTTCCACCCGCTTGCCCCACAAGAAAACGATACCGGCAAGCAGCCCGGCGCCGATGAGCAGCCCCAACCAGGCGGGATAGAGGCCCAGTCCGCAGGCCAAATCTCCGAAGAGCAGGCAGACGCCGCCGACTATCAGGGCGTAGGGGATCTGGGTGCGGACGTGGTCTATGTGATCGCAGGAGGAGGCCAGCGAGGACATGATGGTGGTGTCGGAGATCGGCGAGCAGTGGTCGCCCCACACCGAACCGGCCAGGATCGAAGAGATGGTGCCCAGCATGACCGCCTCCTGGCCCGGGGCCATCTTGTGGGCCAGGGGCACCACCAGGGGAAACAGAATTCCCATGGTGCCCCAGGAGGTCCCGGTGGCGAAGCTGACCAGCGCTGAGACCAAAAAGACCAGGGCGGGCAAGAGCGCGGGGCTCAGCCAGCCGCCGATTGCCTGGATGATGAAATCGGCGGTCTTGAGATCCCTGCACACCGCCCCCAGCGACCAGGCCAGCACCAGGATCAGCATGGCCAGCACCATGGACTTGACCCCCTGCAGCCAGGCCTCCATGGCCTGCCGCAACGTACAGATCCGCTGAGCCGTGGACATGCCGATGGCCACCACCCCGCCGATCAGCCCGGCCCACAACAGCGCCTTGTAGGAGTCCGCCTTGGCGAAGATGTTCCTCAAGGAGAGCTCCAGCCCGCCGTCCTGGCATAGCGCCCGGCCGTATAGGTACATACCCACCACGATGACCACTATCGTGGTCAGGATGGGAACCGCCGCGTTGATCCAGCGGCGGGGCTTGCCCTCTACCGGGGCCAGGGAGGCATCCTCGAAGTTGGCGGCGGGCTTGGCCCCGTCGGCCAGGAGCTTTCCCTCCAGGAGCGCGCGGCGCTCGGCCTTGAGCATGGGGCCGAAGTCGCGGCGCGAATAGGCGATCAGGAAGCCGAAGACCAGCATCAGGATCGGATAGAAGCGGTAGGGTATGGTCTGGATGAAGACGATGTAGGCGTCCCCCTCGAGCCCCAGGACCCGGTACTGGTCGGCGATCAGGCCGATCTCCATTCCGATCCATGAGGAGATGATGGCGATGGAAGACACCGGTGCGGCGGTGGCGTCCACGATAAAGGAGAGCTTCTCGCGGCTGATCTTCAGCTTGTCGGTGATCGGCCGCATGGTGGAGCCCACCAGCAGCGTGTTGGCGAAATCGTCGAAGAAGATGAAAAGGCCCAAAAACCAGGTGGAGGTCTGCCCCCGGCGGCTGGTGGTGGCGAAACGGGTCACCACATCGGCCAGCCCGGCCCCTCCGCCCGACCTCGCCACCACCCCCACCATTCCACCCAGCATCAGGGTGAAGATGACCACACTGGCGTGATCCGGGTGGGCCAGGGCGCCCAAGACGTAAGTGTCCACGGTCCGCAGCAGGCCGGCGATCGGATCGTAACCCGCCAGAAAGAACGCACCCAGCCACACTCCGGCCGCCAGGGCCACGATCACCTGGCGGAAGGCGATGGCCAGGCCGATGGCCACCACCGGCGGCAGTATGGAAATCCAGCCGGGCTCCATGCCCCTCATCATACTTGTCTGTACCCGATTGCCAAGTTTATGCTATCAGACTGTCATGTGCGGAATCGTCGGATACGTGGGTCCCCAGGACGCAGCCGGGCTGTTGATGGAAGGGCTCAAGCGGCTGGAGTACCGCGGCTACGACTCGGCGGGTTTGGCCATCCACGACGGGGAAAAGATCGGCATCCGCCGGGCGCCCGGCAAGCTGAGGGTATTGAGGACGCTGTTGCGGCGCAAGCCGCTGAAGGGCCGTCTGGGCCTGGGCCACACCCGCTGGGCCACCCACGGGCGACCCAGCGAGGAAAACGCCCACCCGCACAAGGCCGGCCGGGTGGTGGTGGTGCACAACGGGATCCTGGAGAACCACAGCGAGCTGCGGCGCCGGCTGGAGAAGAAGGGCCGGCGCTTCACCTCGCAGACCGACACCGAGGTCTTCGCCCACCTGATCGACGAGGAGCTGGGCCGCCGGCCGCTCGAAGAAGCGGTGCGGCGCGCGCTGCGGCACGTCAAGGGAACCTACGCGCTGGCGGTTGTTTGCGCCGACCAGCCCGACCGGATCGTGGCGGCCAAGAACGCCTCCCCGCTGGTGGTCGGGCTGTGCCGGGACGAGAACCTGGTGGCCTCGGACATTCCCGCCATCCTGGACCACACCCGACGGTTCGTTTTCCTCGAAGACGGCGAGCTGGCCGTGGTGCAGGCCAAGAAGGTCAAGATCCAGACGCTGACCGGCAAGCCGGTGCGGCGCAAGTCCCGACGCATCGACTGGTCGCCGCTGATGGCCGAGAAGGGCGGGCACAAGCACTTCATGCACAAGGAGATCCACGAGCAGCCCCGGGCGCTGGCCGACACGCTGACCGGCCGGGTGATGGCCGACTCGGCCGACGCCCACCTGGACTCGGTCAAGCTGCGGGTAAAAGATCTGAAGAACCTCTCCCGGATCGTGATCGTGGCCTGCGGCACCAGCTGGCACGCGGGGCTGGTGGGCAAGTTCCTGATCGAACGCTTCGCCCGCATTCCGGTGGAGGTGGACCTGGCCTCGGAGTTCCGCTACCGGGGCCCGATTCTCAACAAGAGCGACCTGGTGCTGGCCATCTCCCAGTCCGGGGAAACCGCCGACACCCTGGCCGCGGTCCGGGAGGCCCGCCGGCTGGGAGCCAAGGTGCTCTCCATCTGCAATGTCCTGGACTCCAGCATCCCCCGCACCTCCGACCACGTGCTCTATACCCACGCCGGCCCCGAAATCGGCGTGGCCTCCACCAAGGCCTTCTTGACCCAGATGGCCGCCCTGTTCCTGCTGGCCGTCCGCCTGGGCCGCGCCCGCCGGACGCTGTCGGAAAAAGAAGCCCGCAAGCAGCTGGCCGCCCTGGCGGCCGCCCCCGAACACCTCGAGCGCATCCTGAAAAACGAGCGGCGCATAAAGGCAATCGCCCAGACCTTCCACACCACCAAGGACTTTCTGTTCATCGCCCGGGGGATCAACTACCCCATCGCCCTGGAAGGCGCTCTGAAGTTGAAGGAGATCTCCTACATCCACGCCGAGGGCTACCCCGCCGGCGAGATGAAGCACGGGCCCATCGCCCTGATCGAAGAAGACGTGGCGGTGGTGGCGGTGGCAACCCAGAACACCACCTACGAAAAAGCGCTGTCCAACCTCTCCGAGGTGCGCGCCCGCGACGGCCAGGTCATCGCCGTCTGCAACCCGCGCGACAAGAAGATCGAGGCCTACAGCCCCCACCTGCTCCCGGTCCCCAAGACCCTGGAGACCATCGAGCCGCTGATCACCATTTTGCCCCTGCAGCTTCTGGCCTACCACATCGCCGACTTCAACGGCACGGATGTCGATCAACCCCGGAATCTTGCCAAGAGTGTAACGGTAGAATAAGGAACTACGGCTCGTACACCACGCCGATGTTGATGGTGAACGCGGTCAGCTCGAAATCGCGGGTAACATCCTCTCGGATGTATTCGAGGCATTCATCGTCGGGGTTCGGGACGCACTGCGGATTTCCACTGGCATCCCGCACCAACATGCTCTGTTCAAGGCTGGCCGAGCCGTAGCGAAACCCCAGCTCGGCGAACAAACCCCAGGGACCCTTGGCCCGCCAGGAGACGCCCACCCCGCCGCCGGCTGAAAACCCGTGGGCGATGCCCGGGTACAGATCGCCGTCGAGGGCCACGGCGAAACCGCCGTAGGCGATGAGGTAGACCCGCACGGGATCGTGCAAAAAGTTAACCTGGAAGATCACGTCCGGGTGGAACCAGGTGGTCTCGAAGTCGGTGTCCTCCTTGTACACGTAGTGCAATCCCGGTCGGATCCCGGCGTAGAACAGGTCGCCGATGGGATACATCAGGGTGGCGTTCACCCCGCCGATGAAGTCGATCCCGCCGATCGCCAGACCGCCGAAGCCGGAGGCGCCGATCTGGAAGGCCAGCTCGAACGGCTTGTCGCCCGATGCCATGGTCAGCGGCGCCGGTTTGGTCTCCGGTTCAGGCTCCTGCGCGGCCGCGGGAATACCGAATGCCAGCGCCAGTATCACTATTGAGCAGAATATCTTTTTCATGGCTTTCCTCCGCTAGAACACGGTGGGCAGGAACCCCTCGACGGTGATCCAGTGGTTCCGGTCGAAGATTAGCGTGTTGCGCCCGCCGATGTTCTTCTCATACTGGTAGTGGATGGAAAGCGGTATGTAGAAGGGGATCAGGTTGAACCCGGCTGCGAACCGCAGGACCTCGTAGTGTCCGGCGGCGGCCATCTCCAGGCCGCGCACCATCTGCTCGAAGCGCCAGTCCGCGTTGAACTCGGGCTCCTGGGCGTAGGAGTAGCCGATCCCCAGCCCCACGTCGAAGATCAACGAGCTGACCCCGATCTGCAAGAGCGCGTCGACCCCCACCCCGGGGGTGTATTCGAACGTCTTGCCGGTCAAGTCGTGCATATCCGGAAAGTAGTTGCGCTCCGCGTCCAGCATGTCCAGCAACGCGTTGCCGTCCCCGGTGGGCTCGGGAAAGTCCGGGTAGCGGCGATGGCTCTTGAAGAAGTACGCCATGGTCAATTCGACCCCGATGATGATGTCGACCCAGTGCTTGTACCGGAAAACCCGCACGTCGTACCACTGGGTGAAACCCATGCCGAATGACCCGACACCCTGGTCGAGCCCGGGACCGGTTGCCAGCATCAGCGAGTTCATGGGATCGGCTATCCGACCGGTGGGGAAGAAAACCCGCGCGCACAGGGCGGCGGAGATTCGCTTGTCGCGGTAGTAGTTCCAAGAGAAGCCGGTGTTGATGTCCGCCAGCACCAGGCCGTCGGTGATGAAGGACTTGCCCGGCCCCAGTTTGTCGGGGTAGTTGTCGGGGTCGCCCATCGAGGGCCGGCCCAGGCGGGGCAGGTAGCGCAGGAACCAGGCGGCGGCCTCGTTCTTGAAGCGCTCCTTGACCCGGCTGCCGTCGAACCAGTTGGGGTCGATCTCCGGGTAGCCCGGGGGCGCGTGCTGGCGGATGTTGGAGTTGATCATCGCCACCGCCAGCGGGTCCATGGCGACCACCTTGGGGCGCATCTGCACGTCCATGTACTGGAAGGGCAGCTCGAAGTAGAAATCCAGCGCATCGGTGATGCCGTAGCTAAACTGCATGGTCACACCGCCGCCCTCTCCAGAGGCCCCCAGGTTGATGGCCAACAGCGGGTTGTCCGGCTCCCCGAACTCGATGGGCGGGATCATGTCGGTGCGCACCCGGTGGTTGTCGAAACGCCCCACCGCCCGGCGCATGTTGTAGTCCACCTTGAACTTGAAGATCCCCTTGGGCAACTGCGCCGACGCCCCGTAGAGGTCCATGTCCATCACCCGCTCGAGGATCTTGTCCCAGTAATTGGTGTACTTGCCCCAGAGACCTTCTTCCTCACCCGAGGCTGCCTCAACCTCCTGCGCCCCGGCCCCCATCGGAACCGCCACCAGGAGCACAAGCAGCCATACCGCCGATCGACCTCGTCTCACGGAGAGCCTCCTTTGTCGAATTGAACCCGAAAATCCAGGGCATCATACTGAATCAACGCTAGGGGATCAACTCCGCCGTACAGCTGCTTCCACCGCCAGCGCCAGGCGGGCGGCCGACTGGGGGCCGGGGCCCATGGTGGACTCGTAGGCGTAGGCGCGGTCGTGGAAGAACTCGGGGGGGAGCAGGTAGCCCAGCTCGTCGTTGCAAAGGCCAAAGAGCAGCTTGGGGAATCCGGGGACGCGGTCGAGGATCTCCATTCCCAGTGACGGGGCGGCTTCGCCGGGGAGGGTGGTGATCGATGCCGGTCCCAGGCGGGCGAAGGACACTTCCGAGATCAGATCGTCTTTCAGGTGGCGGCACTCCACCACCCCCAGGGCGTGGACCAGGCCGAACAGCCGGTTGTCCTTGGCGGGCAGGCGCAGTTCGCTTCCGGCGACCTGGATCAAAGGGTCTTCGACGGTCTTGGCCCTTTTGACCAGACGCAGCGCGGCGGCGCCCAGTGCGTTTCCCAGGTCGTCGAGGAACTCGTCACGCTTTTCCAACGGGGTTTCCCAGTCCAGCGCGGCGGTGACCATGGCGCCCAGGGCGCCGTTGGCGTAGAGGGCTGTGCCGCCGATTTTCTTCTCGACCTTGCGGCAGCATGCTCCGCAGAAGTCCGCGGTGATCTGCCGGTTGGACTTCCACAGGGTCTCCGGATGGCAGGCGTGCTGAATCAGGGTGGCGATGGGCTCACGGTTCTCGCCGGTCAGATGCACCACGCTGATGCGGCGGTCGCGGACCTTGCTGCGCTCGTTGTGGATCCAGCGGTCCTTCTTGTCGAACTCCCCGGAGGCCAGGTGCAGTTTGGCAGGCACGGCCCGGTCCATCGCCGACTGGACGCAAGCTGCGATCTGCTCTTCCAGCCATGTCATGTAGCCGGCATCCAGGCCGGTGCGGTAGGGAAGCAGATCGAAGAGCGCCGGGCCCCACAGGCCTACGGTGTCGGGGCTCTGGTGGTTGTGGGTGCAGACCAGCAGGACCGAGCCCGGGTACTCGCGGGTAAGCCGCGAGCGGATGCGGTTGGTGCGCACCCGGGAGAGGCCCACCAGGTCCAGGGTTACGATCACCAGCGGAGTGGCTCCGTCGGAAAGGACCAGGGCGCGGGCGCAGATGGGATCGCGCACGCCGGCGCAGGGACGGTTGAAGTCGAAGCCGCCTAAGAGCATGCCTTCGGGATTTCGGGGGGTGATGTCGCAGGTCGCGGCGCCGGCCACCAGTCCCGGCGCGGCGTTGTGCACGAATGCGTCCAGCGGCGCGGGATCGGGGACCGGCGGCAGGGGATCGGGTGAGTTGGTACGTCCCAGCAGCCGGGCGGCCGCGGTCACCGGGCCCCAGAGTGGCAGGCGCCACAGCAGGCGGACCAGCTCGTCCGCTTCCATCAATCCTCCGAAAAGCGGATGCCGTGGTCGTTTTCGATCTCTTTTACCAGGATCTCGGAAAGCTCCACATCGGACACCAGGGGGTGGGCGCACAGCGCCATGATGGCCGTGCGGCGGCTGCGGGTGACTGCGGCCTGGACCGCCAGCTCCTCGTAGGCCTTCACGTGTTGCATCAATCCGCGGATCTGCGGCTCGGGGGGATCGAGCGGGAGGGGATGGGCGCCTTTGGCGTCTATCCGGCAGGCCACCTCGACGGCGCAGTCCGGCGGCAGGCCGGCGACGGTACCCTGGTTCTGCACGTTGACCACGTGGGTCTCGCCGAGGTCCAGGTGAATGGCGCGGATGAGCTCGAAGGCCGCGCGGCTGTAGTTGGCGCCGCCGCGCTTGGCCAGTGCTTCGGGCTTCTGCTTGGTGGAGGGATCGCGGTAGACCTTCAGCAGTTCTTCCTCGACCTCCATGACCTCCTCGGCCCGGCTTTTCTTTTTGGCTTGAAGCTCGGCCACTGCCTTTTTGGTCAAGTAGTAGTAGCGCAGATAGGATGACGGGATCATGCCCAGGGCCTTTATGAATCCCTGAGGGTAATCCAGCTCCTCGGGGATGTTGGCCGGGCGGCCGGCGCCGGTAACCGCCTCGAGAGCCCGAGGCAGCATGTCCTTTCCGTCCACCAGGATTTTGCGGACCCAGCTGAGGTGGTTCAGGCCGATGTAGTCCAGCTCGACCTTTCCTACATCCACACCCAGGTACTTGGCCACATCGATCTTGAGGTTGATGGGGTTGTTGCACAGGCCGATGGCCCGCCGGCGGCCGTGCTTCAAGATGGCCTCGGTGACCAGTCCCGAGGGGTTGGTGAAGTTGATCAGCCAGGCATCCGGGCAGAGGGTTTCCATGTCCTTGCAGATGTCCAGAATCACCGGGACGGTGCGCAGCGCCTTGGCGAAACCGCCGACCCCGGTGGTCTCCTGCCCCACCAGGCCGTGCCGGAGCCCCAGCTGGATGTCCTTGTGGCGACCGGCCTGCCCGCCGACGCGGATCTGGGTCAGCACGAAACCGGCCCCGTCCAAGGCGGCACCGCGTTCGGTGGTTGCCTCGATCCGGAAGCCGGCGCCGGCGTGCTCGACCATTCGCCGGCAGAAGTCCCCTACGACCCCCAGGCGCTCCGGTTCGATGTCCATCAGCGCAACTTCGGATAGTCCCAGATCGTCGCGGTGGGCGATCAGCCCTTCGATCAACTCGGGTGTGTAGGTACTTCCGCCCCCGATGACGGCTACCTTCACGTTCTCATCTCCGGACTCAGCGGCGGCGGCGCCGTCTGCGCTTGCGCCTCTTTATCTTCTTCTCAACCTTCAGGTCTTCGTCGATCCTCTCGGGCCAGTCGGGAGGCTCAATGCGAAAACGCAACGGCTCCCAGCGGCGCCCTTTGGCCTTGAGCACCACCTTGTGGGACTTGGCCGCCGACAGGTTCTCGACGGTCTTGGGCGTGCGGCCCACCAGTTCGCCGTCGAGGTAGATCTTGGCCTTGGAGGGCTTGGAGATGAACACCACGCTGCCGATGCGCTCCTCGAGCTTCTGCTCGATCACCCGGGGCTTGTCCGCCTCGAAGGTGATGTCGTCCTCCCAGGGGAGGTAGCCGGGAAGCGCCAGCTTGATGCGGTGCATGCCCGCGCGCAACCCCATGACCCGGGGAGGCTGGCCCTCCGGCTTGACCAAGTCCCCGTCGACGAACACCAGCGCGCCGTCGGGCTCGGTCTTGAACTGCACCGCACCGGCGAAGGCCTCCACCGGGGCGGGCGGCGGCTCGACCACCTCCTCCTTCTCGATCTCGTCTTCCTTGCTCAAACCGCTGACGATGAACACTATTATCAGAACCACCAGCGCGATGCCGCCGACGAGGAGCAGCAGCGTCTTGAGCTGCCGGCGCTTGCCCAGACCACCCTCGAGAATGGCCATCACCGTCTGCCCGGCGGAGAAGCGCCGCTTGGGCGGGGGCTTGAACTCCGGCTCCGCCGGCTCCGCCGGCGGTGCGGTCGCGGCCGGCTCCCCGGACGGCTCCGGGTGAAGCTTGACCAGCTCGTCCATGTTGTCGCCCTGGGCCATCCACTGGCTGGTGGCCTCGCCAAAGGCGAAGCCCGGTTTTTCCTTCCGGGACTGGTCCTCTTTCGCTTCCTGCTCTATTGTCTCCGCCGGCGTTTCCGCTTTACTGGCCTGCCCGGACATGACCTCCACCAGGTAGCCGGCCAGGCTCTGCGCATCCACTTTACGATCCCAGCGATCTTTGAACTGGCCGAGCTCGCCCAACAGGTCCATGGCGCTGGCGGGCCGGCTGTCCGGCAGTTCCTGCATGGTCCGGGCAACCAGTTCATCCAGTTCGATAGGTATATCGGCGTGCACCGAGGAGAGAGGCTTGGACCGGGCTGCCGCCAGAACGGTTCCGATGTCCGACTCCTCTCCCTTCGACTGAAGCTTGATACCGGTAAGCAACTCGTAAAGCACCACCCCGCAGGAGAATATGTCCGCGCGCGCATCCACTTCCTTGCGGCGGATTTGTTCCGGAGACATATAGGTATACTTACCCGCGAACGCACCCGGCAGGGTGGCCTGCAGCCGGTTGGCCAGCTTGGCCAGACCGAAGTCGACCAGTTTTACCTCTCCGGATGCAGACAACACGACGTTGGGAGGACTCACGTCCCGATGTACCAGGCCCATGAGATTGCCAAAGGGATCCTTTTGCCCGTGTGCATAGGCCAGCCCGGTCAACACCTCGCAGATGACGTGCACGGCTACTGTGGGGGGGAAGCGGAGGTTCTGTTCGGCCACGGATTGCATCAACGAAGCCAGATTGGTCCCCCGGATGTATTCCATGGCGATGAAGAGGCTTTCGTCGTGCTTTCCCCACTCGTAGGTCTTGGCGATATTGGGATGATCGAGCATCGAGGCCACCCGGGCCTCGTCCACGAAGCTGGTGAGGAAATTCGGATCCTGTGATGCTTCGGGGCGCAGACGCTTGATTACTACCGACAACTCGCCGCCGTCGGCTTTACGGGTCGTCGCCCGGAAGATGTCCGCAACCGGGGTGGACGCCAGCCTCTCGTGCAGCGTGTACTTTCCAAAGGGAATCGGGTCCTGGGCCATCTACGCTAACCTCCCCTCTATTTGCCCCGCCGCAGGAACCCTCCGCCCCTCTTCTTGCCCTTGCGCCGCATGCTGATCAACCTGAGCTCGCGCAGGGCTTCGGTACAGTCGGGGTTTACCTGGATGGCTTTTTCGAACTCGCTCTCGGCCATCTCCCGGTAGTTCATGGCCTTGTAGATGTAGCCGAGGAACAGATAGGCCTTGTCCACCTTGGGATTGAGCGAGATGGCCTGGTTGAGTTGATCCCGGGCGGCCCGCACGGCCTCCTCGGCCTTGGGATCGCTCTGGAACACCGCCCAGCCCAGAAAGGCGTGAAACTCTCCTTCCTCGGGACACAGCTTGCAGGCTTCTTCGAATAGATCCCTGGCCTTGGTGTACTCCCGCTTCCGCAGCGCGATCTCGCCCTTCTGAAAACAGCCCTCCGCCGAGAGGATATTGGACACTTCGCTGGAGACATCCCGTTTGGTCCCGGAGGAGAGTTCCTCCATGTACTGTTCCCGGCGAGCATCGTCCGAAAGAACGTCGTGGGCGACCGATATCAGGTTGAAGATTTCGTCGGCCAGATTGCGGATCTCGATCGAAGCGGTGGCGTAGAGCCGATCGGGGTGGTATTGCTTGGCCAGGGAGAAGTAGGCTTTCTTGATCTCGGCGCGCGAGGCGTTTTTCGACACTCCCAAGACTTCGAAGTAGTCTTGCTTCTTCATGTCCATGGCCTGCTGGGCCAGTTGCTCGCGCAGCGACCGCTCCTCGGGAGTCAGCTTGGCATCGCCCCGTTCTTCCCCGGTCAACTGGGGCACCGGAACTCCCCCGTGCTCGGTAAGCCGCCCCTTGACGCGCTCGCGCACCGGCGGAGGCTTGGGAGGAGTGGGCGGAGGCTCCGGAGGTTCGCTTATCTCTTCCTGGGTCTCTTGACCTTCCTCCATCTCTGCTTCCGCTTCCGCTTCCGCTTCCGCGTCCGCTTCGGCCTCCACCTCGGTCTTCATGCGCCCGACTTCTTCCTCTTGCAGCGCATCCATTTCACCGGAAGCCTCCTCGGAGGGCTCCTCTTCTATGGTGACCATTCCGGCGCACTTGAGCGCATAGACCATCTGGTAAGCGCGCTCCTTGTTGAGCCCCAGGTCGAGGATCTCCCGCAGAGAAAGATCGCCCCGGAGCCGGGACACGAAGTTCTCCTCGTCCTCGTCAAGATCCATTTCCTGGAAGCGGAACAGGGGATCCGGATGGGGAACTACGTACAGATCCAGATAATCGTCCATGAGCTTCTTCAGGCGCTCGAGTTTGTACTTCTTTCTCACCCCGTCGTAGATGATGGCGGCGGTCGTGTCGTCCAGCGAGACCGTCGTCGGCGGCACCGCGCTCTTGGGATTGAACTGGTACCCACCCTCTTCCCAGCCGAAAAGATCGAAGAGCTTGACTCCCAGCTGCAGCTCCAACGCGTACTGCAGGTTGTGCGGAGAAATGCAACCCATTTCTATCAGCACGGTGCCCTGCTGCCGGCCGGACTCCTTCATCTTGCGCAGCGACTCCTCGCACTCGTCGTCGGTGATCATCTTCTCCCGGACCATCACCTTGCCCAGGCATTCGTTGAGCAGATTGGACTTGACGAACACCGGATAACCCTTCTTGAAGTAAACGATCTTTTTCAAGCGGTCGCGCTTCAACAACAGGGCTCCATCCTCCCGGTTGCGGTAGATTTCAGCCAGCAACTCGGGGAAGGAGTTCTCCTCCAGCCGCCCGCGCCGGGCAACGCTCTTG
>Ga0180432_10002741_pt1 | contig 26180 bp, 37 predicted proteins | sample SS_ome_10_FD_132414 | JGI IMG/M metagenome (GOLD analysis project Ga0180432, IMG submission 132414) | Hypersaline lake sediment archaeal communities from the Salton Sea, California, USA - SS_1_MS_2 metaG | ecosystem: Environmental > Aquatic > Non-marine Saline and Alkaline > Hypersaline >... | reverse complement strand
TGGTGATAAATCTGAATCGGATGCCTACTATCGTATGGGCACACCGGAGGTAGATGGGGCAATTACTTGGGCAGATAACTGGGATTACGTGTGTGAAGCATATTACCCTATCCATATCATTACAGACTCAAATGGCTATCCGTTTCTCTCTGCTGGCAAAACTGTTTACCGATCAACGACACGGGACGGGACATTTACATCAGACGGAGCACCATATGTATTTACGGGTGATAGTGGGGCTGGGTATCCTGTTTTGGTGCCCCTGACGAGTGGCAAAGTCGCAGCGGTTACCACTGATGGCGCCATCTATGATCTTTTCATAACTCGTTGGGATGGGTTTAACTGGAGTGCTGAGAAGGAACTTGATGATACCTATCCTCTCAGTGACGTGGCGGCGATCAATGTGGACGACGATGTCTATATTGTGCTTAAACGAACCACTGGTGGCGGTGCTGCTGACCGCATTGCGATGGTCAAATACACGTACGGCAGCAATTCGTTTGGCAGTATCTTCTACGTCTACAATAACGATATCGGTAGTCATAACGACCCCACAGTCACCAAAGACACCAATGATGACATCTACATCCTCTGGCCTAATTACAATGCGCCAGCAGCGCAGAGCGACATCATCTACTACCGTGTCTACGACGTGTCTGAGGATGATGGCGAGAACTCCCTCAGTGATACGGTTGAGTTTGTGGACGAATCTGTGCTCGATGGACTCCCCGCGGCGTGCCAGGGAATTCACTGTGACTACGATAGTGATGGATTCCTCAAAGTGTACTACCCGGCTGATGCAGCGAGAGCAAAGGTCAAGGGTGAATCGCTGCTGGATGTTGACACCCTGATTCCAGCTACTGTAACCGAGACTTCTGCACGGCTTCGCGGCGAAATAGTAATGCTTGGCCTCGGGAGCGCTTCCGCTCAGGGATTCGAGTACCGCGAAGAGGGTGGTGCTACGTCCACCGAGACGGATAACGGCAGCTTCGGGCCGGGAGTATTCAACTACGACCTCTCCGGCCTCTCCGAGGGAATAACTTATCAGTACCGCGCGTTCGCCACGGATGCTACGGGAACCGTGTATGGTGAGTGGGTTGAGTTCCAGACGTCCGGCGAGGCTGAAGGCGGCGAGGGCGGCGACGCACCGGGAGCAAACGCCACCGCCCCTCCCGAGGTGACTACGCTTCCCGCGACGTACGTGGCCGTCCACACAGCCCAAGTGCACGGTCGCCTAGACGACGACGGAGACGGCATCACAGCCATGCGATTCCGCTACACCGACGGCGTCACGACCAGCTACACCCCATGGGTCTCGAACTACGCTACGGGGGACACCCACTCCGCCACCCTCACCGGACTCGACCTCGGCACAGCCTACCAGTTCCGCGTGGAAGGCCAGAACACCGAGGGCACGGACGAGGGTGCCTACCTGAACTTCACAACCTTGTCCAGTATCCAGCCACCAGGGAACGTCACAGCCTATGCGGAGGAGACCAGCATCGTCCTGTCGTGGACGATGGGAGCAGGGTCCACCAAAACCCTGATCCGGTACAAGAAGGGCGGCTACCCGACCAGCACGACCGACGGTTCCCTCATGGGGAACGTCACGGGAGGTTCAGCCGAGCATACCGGACTGGAGAGTGGCGCGACGTACTACTATTCCCTATGGGGCGTCAGCGGCAACCTGACGTCCGCGACGTACGCGACGGTGATGTCGACGACGATATCCGGCGTCGAAGATGAGGACCGCGACGCGCCCGACACACCAGGGCTGTGGTTCATCTCCACCGACTACACACGCTTCAGCAACATGCCGCTGTACGACCAGATCAACGATTTCATCGCTTCGCTGGGGATGCCTCTGGGGACGGGCTGGTTCTTCGGCGCGCTGCTGATCTGTGTCGCCGTATCCCTCGCGGTGTTAGCGAAATCCAGAAACGGGACGGCGGCCCTGATCGTCTTCGCGGTAGCGCTCGCAATCAGCTGCGTCCTGCAGCTCCTCCCTATGTGGATGGTCGCGTTCGTTATTCTCGCGTTCGTAGGAGTAGGCAAGATGGCGTCTGACCAACAGAGGAGGGCATACTAGTGCGCATCGCGTGGATGACGGGGCTCGTACTGCTCTACGTGATCGGTATGGTTATATCCCTGACTTTGGAAGGAGAGTTCCTCGGGTCGTCAGAGACCACCGTGCTCTACCGGCTCATGAATCCCGAGTTCGGGAGCTTCACGAACCCGCTCAGTGCGATCGGCGGGTTTTTCATCATGATCTGGAACTGGATACAGGCTGTCTGGGATATTCTCACGTGGGACTACTCCTTCTTCCGCGGATCACTGGAAACCTTCCGCTACGTCGGGTGGGCTGGATCAATAGCCATGGTCGTCTCGCTCGTCTTGGCAGTCAGAGGGACAGGGAGCAGCTGATGCGCAACAGCAGGGCAGGCAGCATCGTTCTCGGTCTGGCGTGGCTCGCCATGATCGTAATTGTCTACCCCACGTTGAAGCCTGTCATCGAGTCGTTCGTATCGGACATGCTCGGCGTGACAGGGATCACGACTGGGTTCGCGTTCTTCATTCTCGACACGATGCCCTACTGGGGACTGCTGGTGGGGATAGCTGGCGCCTTGTTTATCATCGCGTACGGTGGTAGGAGCAGCGAGAGCCGCTGATATTTTTGTCGCAATACAAAGAGGAGGTAATCAATCATGCAAGACCGGAAGGGAGAAGCCCAAGCGAAAACCCATAGAGGAGTTGAGTTAGGAACCGACAAAGGGAGCTTCGATGATTACTACTGGCGCTGGCCCTTTGCTGTCGAAGCTGTCATCAACGGCGTTCATTATTCGTCGGTGCACGACGAAGCCATGATGCGAAAAGTAAGTGCTGCGATCTTGAGGCCCAAGTTGATTGCCGATGTTGCGCTCGTCATGGGGAACTATCCCAGAAGCCCATTATACAAACAATATCCCACGGAAGCGCGCGGCAAGAAGCTATTCTCTAAGGTATACGAAGACCTCGTAGCACAGGGTTGGTTGTTCAACAAGACAGATGCCCCAAGCAGAATAGAAGTAGGTGTATACAAAGATGTCAGAGTATGGCACCCAGAACTCAAGGGGTACGAGATAGTCCTAACTGTAGGTAAGGACCACACCGTAGGGACGTGGGGAATCCGCTACATAGATGCGGCGAGCTTGGCTGATGAGCGTTGGGACGACACACCGCGAGCGAGAAAGGCGATAATTGACAAACAGCGAGACCAACGCAAACAATACGTCGAGGAAGAGCGGGAAGACTTACGGCGGATATTCACCAAAACTCACAAGAGAACCAAAAGCAAGAACCGAAAGCGGAGTACAACATCCGGAATAGGTGCTTGGTTCGGCGGTATCAGGCGGTGACGTGGTATCGCCGTTCGCCTGAGCCTATTATCACCTACGGCGGCAGGAGCAGCGAGGGCCGCTGATGCCATATTGCCCGTACTGTGGAACTGAGAAGTTGAAGAGGTTTGGCTTTTACCACTACCGAGGGGAAGCGAAGCGGCGCTACCAGTGTAAGTGCTGTGGGGGTACTACTGCTCGTCCGTTGAGGTGAAAGCCCAAGCGCGATCACAAGAGGAGGAGTCCGATGGCACTGAACGGCGGGAAACTGATGGCGGCAGTCAAGAAGGGCGCGGCCAGCATCCAGAAGACGTACAGGGACATGCAGCGGGAGGCCGAGGAGAGGGCCAAGCGCAAGATCGCCAATGCCAAAACCAAGCACGAGAAGGAGCTGGCCCGTATCAATCTCGAGAGGGAGAAGATCGCGCTCCAGCGCCAGATGTGTGAGGCGCAGTCTGCGCTCGCGAGGGAGAAGGAGGCGGCGGACAAGGCACGGAAGGCCGCTGGCAGGCTGACGCTCGGGGAGCGGTTGCAGGAGCAGGCCGGTCAGTTCTCCCGTGGGCTTCAGGATGCCCAGAGGAGCATCCAGAAGGCGCAGAGAGGGTCCGCGCGGAGCGGGACGAGTAAGAAGACTAGCGCGAGGAAGAGCATGGCTGGGAAGGCTACCAGAGCCGCGAAGAAGTGAGAAGGCCGACGGGAGCACAGACGGCTCTAAGCTAGCCTTCTCACCTCGTCACTACTCGGGGTCTTTGATCCATTCCTCACCGTTCCACACCTCGCCGTACTTCGTCTTCATGACGAAGTCGAACCACAGTTCCTCGCCGGAAGCGTGGACGTCTCCATACTCAAGACACCACTGCCCGAAGTGCACCATCATCTTGCGAGCGGAGACATACTCTTCACGCACCATGTTCTGCAACTGATCTTGGCGGGGGAGCCACGTGAAACGGTCGTAGAAGCCCCGCTGGAATCTCCTCTCCTCGATGCGGAGACCGTTGAAGGGATCGTCGATAAACTGCCACTCCTTCTCGGTGAACAAAGCGGCTTGGTTCCAAGCTACCGACCACCAGACGTCGCCGCGCTTGGGCGATGGTCGGCTGCCTTGTATCTTCACAGCTTCTCTGCACTTCTCAACATACCGTTCTGACTTGTCCATTTTCGCTAACCTCCCTCGTACCCCATCTCGCAGTCTACTCCTTCTCCCTGCTGACTTCTCTCCATTCCGGCTCCGACGATACCTTGCCGCATCTGCGGCACACTACTGACCCTGATGACCGCATGTAGACGTACCCAGAGCCGCACTCCGGGCAGTATGGTTTCCTGCCTGTCTTTGCTTTCTGCTGCGTCATTACTGTGATCCTCCTTACTGTGATCCTCCTTACTCTACCAGCCGTATTGCGCTGATGTGCTCGACTCCGGCGGACCTCATCGTCGCTTCCACTTGGGCTTGGTTGTTACCGAAGATGTGTGTCGTCGCCGGACCTACGTCGCTTGTGTAGTCTACTTCGTAGGTGTAGACGACCGCCATCATCTCTGTCGCGATAGCCGCCGCTCGGGTCACGGCGTTCGCGAAGGCGCGCGCCTCTTCGATGCCGACGGAGCCTATCGCAGAGTAGTCTCGCTGTCGTTTGGACGCTTTTGTTCAAGCTTCTCAGCCATCGCCCAAACCCGCGGCAGCAACCCAGCCCCAACCAACACAAACGTAACCGCTAGCCCCAGTATCACTTTCAACACCAACAACTCCATCAGCTTCACCCCTTTGGTCATCCTTACGAACGATCCAGTTTTTGTACCCGCATTCAGGGCATGGGTCCATACTGCCCACAAAGCCCTTGAATGTGTGTCCACACTTCTCGCACTTGTGCGCGACTTCCGCTAGCCAGATCATGCTTCCCCCTTTGCGATAGCGGCCCTTATCTCAACCAACAGCAACTCCTCGATAAACTCATGTTTGACAGATGCAAGAATAGCCAAGCTATGCTTACACGCCTCCAGCAGGTCGGGAGCTGCGGCGATCAGGCGGGCATTGGCTTCGCGCCGTACATTATCAGCCACGACATTTAGTATGGGTCCACTATGAACAATGGCGTATCCGATATTAGCTGTTCCCTCGATTCCCCATGGTCCTGGTGTATGCATCCTGTACTCCTTTCTCCCGGCTCATGGCCGGGGCTGGCTAGTGTTGGTTGGCAAGCCATTCGTCACGCTGGCGTCGCGCCTCTGCTAGGCTTCGGGCGACACAGCCAAACAGCTTGCCGTTGATATGGCGATAGTCATACTGGACTCGCATCCCACGAGCGAGAGGACTGTAATACTCCTCGTAAGACTCTTGCCCCATTGGGCAGGTCGAGCATCCGTCGATGTCGCTTTTCATCCTGTACCCTCCTTTTTCGTTTCAGTCCGGCTACTCAGAGAGGCTAGAGGCTTTGGCACGACTTCCCGACGATAGACCGTATGCGGTCGTCCCTAACATCGGCGCTGAATTCATCATCGACTATGATACCCTCGCCGTGACGCTGGAGTTCATCTAGGAGTTCCGACCAAGTGAATCCCGTTGGGCGCTTGCGGACAATGGTTTGACCGGGAAGCGTCTGATAAGTGTACCGTGTCTCCATTGTGGTTCCTCCTTTCTCTAGCTACTCGCTAAACTTGAGTGGGATTGACCCACCTGGTCCCTAGAATCTCATACTGGCCGACACCCCCGACCGGAGGGTCAGGGGCGGGAGTCAGAGGAGATTCTAGGGCTTTGTGGCTGCCTTAGACTCGCGGATACACTGCACACACTGTAAACTGATGACGAACTGGGGATCATCGCTCTTCGCAAGCGGGCAAGTCATCTGCGGGTGGTTGTGTATTGGGCAGACCTTTGGCTTGACCTTTGGCTCGAGTGTCATTTCGGCCCTCCTATTCTCACTTCAGCATCTCTGCTGACCGATGCCCCGAACTGAGTTCGGAACGCTAAGTCAGGAGTTTGAGGTACTGAGGTCAAGAGAGATTCACTTCCGATATTTCCTGAGCATTCGTTTCCTAGCCGCCTCGACTCTCTTGGCGACGACTGCTTTCCTGCTCTCTTCGGTCTTGAAGTACTGAGTTGTCGACATGGCGCCGTACTCCTCGCCGTTTCTTGTAATCATGATCCAAGCGGTGAAGAGACGTCCACACGGGATATCCAGCTGATGATAGGAGCCTTCCGTCGTACGCTCCTTCGACTTGGCTGTGCCCAGCACAACCTTGATGCCGACTGCGCGCTCCTTCTCGTCCTTGACGCCAAAGTCGATCTGCCGCCTTGATGTAGTCTCCCTGTTTGTGATGACGTGCTTCATTGCCTTGTTTCCTCCTCGTGTACTTCAGCGCATCCCCGCTGACTGGCTCCCCCAAAGTTGCCCTTGGGGGAGATGGGTCAGGAGAGATTCAGTATGTTAGGTTGGCCGACGAAACTCGATTAGTGCCAGGATGCCAACTACGATAAGGGCTACGGTGATCACGCCGACGGCCCACCACTTCGGCAGAAACACTAGGGACAGTATGCTGACAGTCCCAGCGGCTACCACGAGTCCAAGACCCTGTAGGAAATACTTGTCCATACCTTTCCTAGGTGCCTTCATCGTCCCATTCTCCTTTCACTCCTTTTGGTTTCTCTTAGCTCGAACAAATCCCACAACAACGCCTACGATCAACGCAGCAACAACAGCTGGTGCGGCATACCACAGACCACTTACAACCAATACCCAAGATGCAACTCCAACCACAACTATACCCGGAAGCGCGATACCGACTACATCAAGTATGGATTTGCTGCTTCTCATTTCCTATTCTCCCTTCTCTCTCTTATCTTTCTTGTTGAGGATGATGGTAAGGATAAACCCTATGATCCCCACGACAGGGGCAATGCCGATCAGAATCTCTGGTGTACTCATCATTTTCCTCCTCGTATCAGGTTGAGCGCCGCCCTATACGGCGGCCTAGCCCTGCTCCCGCAGCACCCTTCTGCGGCCCGCTTACTACCTCACGTCGATCGGTCGTCAGGTGGGGTTCGGTGCTGTGGGGCTTGCTGCCTGCCGCCCCTGTCTTGGCTTGTCTACCGTTTCATCCAACCTCCCGTTTCTCTATCTGCTGTAGTGTCTGCGTGTGGATTCAGCAGAAGAGATGTGCGAACTTGGCTACAAGCGTGCTCCAACAGACTCCTAGCACTACTGGGGCCACAACCAAGAGTGTTATCAGTACGGGGTTCGGACCCCATGCATCCCACAGAGGGGAAGCGATTGCTCCTGTTGTCACAAGCAGCATTGCCCATCCTGCCGTCTCTACCATCGTCTGCCTCGACTCATCTGCTGTCACTTTCTCTTTCACTGTCTTTACCCTCCTGTTTCTCTATCTGCCACAACTATAGCACACACACGCACACAATGTCAACCCCCCTGTCACCAAAATCATGAAAATCGTCAAAATCGTACGTAAAATCGAACCCATGTTCTAGGGATTTCCGAGGATTTCTGAGGGTTTCCGAGGGGTATAACCTCCTCCGGCACCCCCCGAGCGCGACCCTCGGGCACCAGCGTCGAGCGCCAGCGTCGGGCACCCGCATCGGTCGCCACGCGCGTCCGCGCCGGACCAGCACGAGCGTCGGAATCCCCGTTCCGTACGGATGTTCTTGACAGATGTTCTATTGTCGTGATAGAATATACAACCGTATAGGGCTGTCTTGCCCGAGAAAGTGGGTGCAGGTAAATGTCAGTCAGAGGATTGGTAACGGTGGTAAGTAACGATTGCCACCTAACCCAGCTCATATCGGTGAAACCCTACTGCTCGCGGCAACGGAGCAAGGGCAATACCGAGGGAAGTCGGGGAGATCGTTTTCTCCCTTGACCCCGTAGAGACTGACGACCGACTGCAAATGCCGAATCTAGGCGACATCGCGAAGGCATCGGAGATAGGCTATAGCGGGCGTGCGTTGTTCGTCTGGATAGCTTGCCCCGACTGCGGTACGCAACGGTGGCGTCCTCTCCACAACGAGATCACACGCTGCTGGAAGTGTTCGGCCAACAAGCGCGAACGCGACTTAAAGCCGATCACCTTCCTTGGCACGGGTGCGCCGATAGTCGGAGACACGACCACAGCGGCTGCGATAGGGAAAGCCGGAAGAGGAATCTATGCCTACACTGCTTGCCCCAAGTGTGGAAAAACACGTTGGGTTCGGTGGCGACAGATGGATTCGCTGTGCACAGCTTGCACGGCGCTATCGAACAGCGTGCGATCCGGCAGCGAACACCCCAAGTGGAAAGGCGGAGTCAAGAAAACACGAGGCTACGTCTACGTGCTGATTCCGCGAACAGACCCGCTTTTCCCAATGGCTGTTAAGCGCTACAAGAATCAAGGTGTTGTTGCCGAGCACAGGCTTGTCGTGGCACGGTCTATCGGTAGGCCGTTGCGCCCCGACGAGGTCGTCCATCACATCAACGGCACCAAGGACGACAATCGCAGGGAAAACCTTCGGCTGCTTACTAAGCAAAGCCACCACTCAGCCCTAGTGATGCAGGAGACACAGGATAGGGTGCGAAACCTTGAGGTTAGAGTGACGATGCTTGAGGCAGAGAACACGGCATTAAAAGCTAGTTTGCAGGAGGTCGGAGATAGCGACACCTCTCCAGAACTGAATTTGCGTCGCTATAATACGCTGGGCGACCTGCCTGACAAGCAGGTTGAAGGTATAGTCCATGCCCCCTAGTAATAGGAGGACAAACACGGATCGGCGTAGTTGCCTTTGTGGTCATCGACAGCCTAATCACGAACATCATCACGGGAACAGATACTGGGAGCGTTATACTACAGAATTTGCTCCGGGTGATCGTGGCAGCGGCCATCCTGATCGGTGTGGTCATGTCGATTGGTCGGAAGGGCTAGGCCCGACCCGGCCTCTCGGCTCTCCGCCCTTTGGGAGATCGCCGGAAGGAAGAGGAGAACAAGAGGGGCATCGCTGGTGGGGCGGTGCCCCTTCCTCTTATCTGGAACGAATAGTGGTAGTAGAGGAGGAGGTGGTAGCAGATGGCTGGTGTTCTCTTTGCCGGTAAGGTAGTCAACCTCGTACTAGCAAACATTACGGATGTCACGGAGAACCGCGAGGAGTACCGTGGAGCGTGCTTCGTGGTATCTGCCCCTCGGAAGCGGCACAACTCACCATTCAACGTAGCAGTAGCGCAACTGGTACGCACGTGGTGGCTCATGGACTGGTCGTTCGTGTTCTGCGAACCGAAGGAGGAGCTGGACAGCGCGATCCGATCTTACCTACGGGAGCAAGAGAATGGCTCGTGAGTCGCAATACTGGTACTGGCTCGTGTGTGCCGATCCTGAAACGGGTAAACATTTTCTTGTCGCGGGCGGCAGGACTGAGGACGAAGCCCGTCAGAAGGGAATGGAAGTTCTGGGTGGTGTCGACTTCCAGATCAAGAGGCTGCCGACGCGGAACCTAGCCCGGGCGTCCAGTCTGCTGAAGGGCAACAGGCTTGAAAGCACCCACTCACTGAAACAGGCATCGGAGCGCCTGGGGCACGACCGCTCATTGCGGCGCAGACGGAGAAAACAAGACCCGCTGGCGGGGTGGCCATAATGCTTGCCCTGCGGCGGCTTACATATACGGTGGTGACTGAAGGGAGGGAGGTCTTGTGACTGGAGCAGAAGTTGAGGCAAATTACTTCGGATGGCACATTATCACGTATCTGGTAATCATCTTCGCGGTGATGATCGGAGTCTACCAGCTGATCTGGTCTCGGAAGTGTTCCAAGTACGTGAAAGTGCTGGTCGTGAAATCGGACGGCAGCACCGAGACTGAGTACGCGCCCAAGTCCAAGGGGTATGTTGCGCTAACGTCACCTAACGACAACACGACGCGGTTGTGGCCGATCAGCAAGCTGTCAGCGGTAGAGGAGGACTACCCGGGCGACGGGTTCATCCCCAAGTTCCTCCAGAAGAAGATCAAGATGGTGATAGTGGACGAGGTGGACTGGGAGCCGTTGCTTAACAGGGGGTCGTACTCGCACGGCGTGGCCAGTCCCGACGTTGTTCGCGATCTCAGGGACGTGGTAGCTGATATACAAGAGGGGCAGCCGGAGATCGCGCAATCCCTGACCGAGTACATCAACAGCTTGGCGACGGCGCCGACACGCGAGATGGTAGCGAGTCCTGCCGTGCTGGGGAATATCGTCAAGGAGAAGGTCTCGGAGATGGCCGTGACAATCTCCAAGGACACGTTCGATCGGTTGGACAGTGTAATCAAGAAGCTGGACAAGATACCCAACGCCATGATCGTGTACATCGGGCTTGGGGTTATCGCCATCTTGGTCGTAGTCTCGTTCATGCAGTCCGGTGGATTCGGTGGCGAGACGGAACTGACCGGCATCCGGGCCGACCTACAGGCGATTAAGGACGCGCTCGGTGCGGCGGGAACGGTGGTGCCGTAATGGTGAGACGAAGCAGCGAGAAGAAGGATGGAGAGAAGACCAAGAGCAAGGTAGCCGCCAAGTCCGACGGAGATGGGGATGGCGCTGGACAGATCGGGATTGATACGGCACGGCTCAAGAGAGTAAAGCCGTCGAAGAGTGTTGCGGAAGAGGAGGAGGAAGTTGTAGAGCGGACCACACCAGCATCCGTGTCCGCCGGTCCTGTCGATAAGGTCATCGAACTGGCGTTCAACCCGAGCCGCGACAAGATCAGGGAAGTCACGATCATCGACCGGATGCAGGGCAGGTTGTTCCCGATCATGGATGCGATGAACACGCTGTTCGGCAACTGCCTCGAGATCGCGATGTACCGCCAGTCCAGAGCAGACTACAGGGCAGCGTACGGCAGGATCAAGCCGAAGCCGCTGGATATCATGGACGAACTGATGTTCCGAACGGCACAGTGGCAGAAGTCGGTCGCTGGGAAGAACTTGGAGAGGGCGACGGACATCGCGTTGGCGGAGACGGAGACGAGGGAACCCGAGAACGAGGATTACAGCAGCAGTGGCGGACGGGGGTTTGACGACTAGATGATCGACGTCGCTGGTATGGACATGATCGGAATGCTCTGGGCGGCGGCTTGGGTCGTCGTCGTAGTGTATTGGATGCTGGTCAAGACTGAACGGACGGAGTCCTGATAGATGACGACGAAGGAAAGAGCGATCGAGGACTGGGAAGAGAAGCTGCCGGACAGGACGACGACACGCGTGTCCAGTATGTCTGACGACCTGTTCGATACCTCCATGGGGTACGACGACGAGGTCGGCGTCCGGCTGGCAAGCGGCCTGAGTCCTGACGATGTAGAGCGCGCGAAGCTGCTTTACAGGTTGTTCAATGGCCTGTGGGGCGTCGCGATCGTGGTTGGAGACCCGGGGACAGGGAAAGACCTGCTCGGCAACTATCTCACCTACCGTATGAAGAGGTATTTTCCATGGAAGCGCATTCTGCGGGACGAGAAGCCGAGGCCGCTGTACGGACCCTACGCCGGATTGTTCAATGAGACTGTGTTGGCCGAGGAACTGGGGCGGATGAAAGAGGTGGCCGCTGGTGTCGGTGCCACGAAGGTTGACGCCATCATGGAGAAGGCAGCCGACGACTGGGTATCAAAGAAAGGCGCGGTGCTGCTGAAGAACTCCATCCTGTATCTCACGGAGTACTGGCGGTACTGCTACAACCGCGAGCCGCACAACCCGATGAACAAGACGATGGGTGGCATCCACAAGATGAAAAGACACTTGGACTGCCTGATATTGGGAACGGTGCAGCTTGCGACGGAACTGGATAAGAAAACGTGCCTGCCGTGGGTGGATTGGAGAGTGACGTGCACGCGGTCCCGGACCAATGTCACGCGGTTCAGCTACTTCGTCGAGCGCGTCAAGTACGACAGGCGATTGGACCTCCTGATCTCGACCAGCAAGCCGTTCCGTATATCGTTTGACGCCGGGAAGCCCCGAAGCGACATGGGCGACGGCAGGATCGTCGTCAGGAAGCACGGGTACAGGCCGGAGAACGAGGACGAGCGGGTCGTGCTGGACGCGCTCGCTGCCGGAGCCGAGACCTACGAGGACTTGGTGGCGCTGCTGGAGACGCACGGTGATATGTCGGAGTGGGAGACCCTAGCGACGCTGAAAGAGTTGAAGTTCCGACGCAGCAAGCGGGTGATTGACTACCCGTGCGACTTCGGGCTGTACAACTCGAAATCCGCCCCGCAAATCAAATCGAGCATCAAGATCGGGGATTAGGAGCAAGACAAGGAGGTTCAGGTGGGAAAGCCAAAAGGGTGCGACGGGAAGAGCAAGATCAGGTCCAAAGGCAAAGGGAAAGGTCTCGGGCGTGGGAAGGGACAAGGCCCGATAGGGAGACCGAGTTCTTGAGCAGAAAGAAATGAAACCGTGAGACGATGATATATGGCTGAATTGACTAGAATCTGCCCACGCTGCCTCGGTTCCGCGTTGGATTATTATGACCTCTACCGCTATCGCGGTGTATCTAGGCCGCGGTATAGGTGCGAAAGTTGTGGTCGTATCACAGCGTATCCGCTGCTTCGCCCCAAGCGCGTACGTCGGAAGAGGTAGGAGAACTAGGCATGAGGCTACCATCGGGGTCGTACCACAGGATCAAGACGTACGCCGACGGGCGTCGTGAGCGGCTGACTATCTCTCCCAGCGGGAGGATTCTCGAGTCCGCCCCGATGCGGCGAGTTGGCACGACGAAGACGAGCAAGAGCCTGTCGAAGCGACGTGCGCAGAGAGCACGGAGAAGGAGGATGGTAGGGAGATGACGGAGAAAGTAGAGAGTCAACAGAGCAGGCCGTTGACGGGGACCGATATCCGAGTGCTGGCGAAGGGGTACTGGGGACGCTACTTCTCGTGGCGGTTATACCCGAGAGTCAAGTGGCTGATGGTCGGAGGAGCCGCTGTGTTCGCTCTGCTCCTTGTCCTAGTGTTGGTAGCCAGTGCCGCAGATATAACCTCGGCAGGATACCGCGTTCTCTTGATACTACTTGCGGCAGTCGGTGTCGGTTGTGTCGTCGGCGCGTTCGGTGTTTACCTCATGGACAGAGATCACTACGTGGACCGTTGCGTCGATAAGTGGGAGCACGGCGACCCGACCTTACCGGACGAGGAGTCGGTCGTGCAATTCGCCAACGGGATGAAGAAAGCGGCAGGAGGCGACGATGGCTTACCTGTTTGACCGGATGCGGAGAGGAAGCAAGGCGATACCGGCTAATGCTACGTTCCGGCTCACGGAGTCGGGGCGCGACAAGCTACAGGAGTTCTCCGGCGATCCCCAGAGCAGGATACTGGTCGCTCTGGAGACGCGGGGGTCCACCAATATCAGTGAGATCGCACAGGCGAGTGGCTTGAGCCGCGGGCAAGTAGAGAGGCTCGTGCCGACCATGGTGCGTGGGGGGTACGTGGTGTACATAAGCGCGGCTATGGGCGGCGGGGACGATATCTAGCAATGGAGTACGATGCGCGGACTGCTGGGCTACAGGGTTAGTTGGTTCCGGCTGGCCTGGTGCGCCTTCTGGCTGTCTTTGCCGGCAGCCATTTTTGTAGTTGCGCAGAGGGTAGTATGACTCAAGCAGAGCACAACGCACGAGAGCAAGAGGCACGGCACAAACTAGGTATCCTTGGCCGTATTATCCTCGCTCTCGTTGTTTTTGTTGTCACTCTTCCTATCTCTATCTCGCTCGAAACGCATGTTATCCCCTATTTGCCGTGGTTGGGGAGTGGAGAGCAGAATGTCGCTCGTGCAGAACCCGACGTATCTGATTTCACGTACTCGCATATCGTCACGGTCAAGAACAACTCAGGAGCAGCAGTCACAAATCCCATACTGCGAATCCCTGTAATCCCCTACGAGGCTATTGATGTATCGACGTGGACAGTCACACTCGCTGATTCTAATTCTCATACCTACAACACCTGTATCCCTATCCGTGTGGCAGAGATGGCGAATGAGACCCTGACGAATCATGAAGTCAAGGTCGGGCCAATTGATACTGAGTGGCTCATAAATAACAGTTGGGCCTCGGCAGATGGGAATGAGTGCGTTTTTGCTACAACCAATGATAGCACGATAGCTGCCTCAGACCTGATGCGCTGGTATTGGGACGGGCAATCCGATGGCCCTTATGGATGGGATGAGCCTGATACCTACTTCTGGGTTGAAGGCAACCTGACTGCATGGGGTAATGACACATGGTACATGCTGATTGACCCTGACCTTGGCTCCATCGTACCAGGAGCAGGGACGACGAAGTGCACAAGTGGCATTTTTGATTTCCACGACCCTATGGACGATGGGGATAACTGGGATACAGACGATGGCTCCGAGTCATACGCTGCGGGTATCTGCACAATCAGGGATGGCACAGACCCGGAGCAGATTACCTCCAAATCAACCTTTGGTGAAGATCATGGGCTACGAGCCAGGGTCAATGTCCCAAATGCAGACGGGAATGATATTCTTGAGGGTTCACAATTCGGGTTCTCGAATGATGGTCGCACTCTTGATCTTGCTTTTATCAACCTGCAATTCGCTAATTATGACGAGGCCATAGAGTGTGACGACGCGGCTGTTACCGTGGAAGACGACCAATACCCCTATGTAGAGGGCTCCTATGCGGTCTATGACATCCAGCGGCGCGACGACCATAGTGCAGATAACAGATCGGTATGGGGCCAATTCCACTGCAATAATGTTCAATTGACCGACGCGCCAATATGGACAAATGTACCCGACGACGCCCTTGAAGTCCTATTCTGGTCAGACGATGAGAATTTACTTATTGATTGGGTGTTTGTCTACGACTATGTTTCGCCCGAGCCGATAGTCAATATTCCCTTCATACACCACGACCCTGATACCGTCTTCCTGGCCGAAAGGTGCGAGCACTGGCCCTACGATATAGAGTTCACCAAGACGGGGAACACCTCTGAACTCTACAATCATGCTGACCGGACAACGCTCTCCTCGGAGTACGCGACTGAGTTCTATGTTGAGTACATCGGCACGATCAATAACGGGGCTTCAGCCAACGTAACCATTCACTACGGCAACGCTGCCCAGTCGAGTGCATCAGCCTATCGGGATGCCTCCAAAGTCTTCGACGGCACAGGCGCGTTCTGGGATGACTTTGAAGGCGTCATACTATGGGCCAATACATCAGGGACGTGGGGGCTGTCAGACCAGCAGAGAGCAGAGGTTTTCGACTATCACCTGATGAACCAGGACGATGACTTATCATCTATCTGGGCGGGTAGCCCTACATGGACTTATGACGGAGATGAGTGGATGCTGCCGTTCGTAGGCTCGTGGGCGGGGACAACCAGTAACAATCAAGGGGACCCCCAGTGGATGATACCGTGGGAGAATGTCCTATATAAGAAAATTGGGAGCCAGTGGTATAGGTGGGGATATGTTCTGACAGGCGAATATGACGAGTTCAACCATGCGTCTTCGCTGGGTAGGTTTGCATGGTATGGCGACGACTCACACATGGGCAACTCTAGTTGGCTTTACTTCCTCCTTGGGGTTACTACTGTCGAAGATGGAGATGGTGCCTCATTCCTTTTCTATTCAGAGGACGGTGGTAAACACTGGAAAGTCCTGAACGGAGGTGCGCCCTACGTTGATCTCACCTGTACTGATGCTGTTGATGTGCGGGGCCGTTTTGCCAGCTTGGTCTACGACAATGGCTATTGGTTCCAAGGCTACACAAATGCTGTGGATAGTTGGGACCCGAGTTATCTCTATGCAAACGATACGGCTTTTGAGGATATGCTGTACGACCGAGGCACGATCGTTCCCGCTGACGTATGGACAGACGGAGGGGAGATAATAAACACAGGCGTGGGTGAGGGGATAGAGGAGTTTTACTGGTATCAAAAAGCAGGCGGGAACTGGACACTCCAAGCCGAAGTGATAATAGATGACGATTTGGTTTATTCAGATTGTGATGGCGATGACTTTGGAATAACCATGGACTCAACCGACTGGTCGGCGCTGGCAAATATGAAAGACCATGACGACATCTATCAATGGTCTGCCGTTGACAGAAATACCCCCCACTCCGTTGTAGGTGGGGATAGCCCCAATATGGTCTTTGGTGGGGCGCAGTCACCTATGGAAAGGACCACACAGCTTGCCTTTGCACACAGTAGCAGTTTTGCTGGCGATGATTGGACTCTCCAGAACATTGACAAGGAACGATGTCAGGCTGCCGATGCAGCAGCGTGGCAAACTTCAACTGTCACAGGAGGGAACTACTCAGCAGGGGAGATCATTGCTGAGTGCACAGTCCACACAACTGGCGGAGATGGCTACGCAGGCATCGTGTGGCGCTACGAGGACGACGATAATTTCTGCGCGTGGGTTGTGAATTCCATAAACGACACGATGTCTTATGGTATTCAGTCAGGCGGTGTCTGGAGTGGGTTGACCAGCTATGACCCCGGCGAGGAGATATGGCTTGGCGAGAACTACCGCCTCGCAGTGGAGTTTGATGGGGCCACAACGACGCTCAAATACTCAAAGATCGGCTGGGAGTGGACAACAGCGTACAGTGACATTGACCTATCAGATGGCAACGTGGCGAACTATGGCAGCGCGGGAACGATCACCTATGGCACGTATGGCCTGTTTGACGACTTCCGCATATCACCGAATGCGCTTGGTGATTTGGAGATCACCGACCAGGGAATGCTCACCGTCACGACTGAGGCAGCGACAGGAGTAGGTACAACATCGGCCACCCTCGTTGGCAACATCACAGCAGGGACAGCGGCAGCGATAGGCTTCGCGTGGGGTACAGCCTCATGCGGTGATCCCGGCGATACAGCACCGGGAGATTCGTCCTACAACCTTGATAGCCGGACCAACGTAGATGAGTGTGCCACAGGGCAATACACCCACGGTGCAACTGGGTTACCACAAGGATCAACAATCTACTACCGCTTCGCTGCACAGTCAGAGGCGTTCCCCGGCACATGGTACTGGGGAGATGAGGAATCGTTCAGCACTGCTGGAACACCAACCTGTGTAACGGACACCGCGACAAATGTAGACGAGACATCGGCTACCTTGCGAGGAAACATCACCGCAGTTGGCAGCGGCAACGCCACCCACTACCACTTCGCCTATGCGAATACCACTCATGCCATCACAGGTAATGAGACAGTTGCCGAGATGCAAGCGCTCGGCTACACCGTCGTCAGCACCGGCCCCAGTAATTATGGTGTTGGTGATTACTCCGACGCAATCAGTGGACTCAACGAGGGCACCTGTTATTATGCCAGATTTGGTGCCAACAATACGGTCGGCTTTGGTTGGGGCAGTGAAGTTACTCTTGTCACATTGCCCCGTCCACCAAACACCTGCACCGTTTCGAGCTATGACGAAGACTCAATCTCTCTGACGTGGAATGCTGGTAACGGCTCAGGCGATACCGTTATCCGCTATGGAACATCATGCCCAGCCAATTATACAGACGGTTCCAGCGGCTATGTCGGCAACGGAACATCCTGCACTATCAGCGGTCTCTCGGAAGGGACTCAATACTGCTTCCGAGAGTGGAGCAACACTACATCTTGTAGCGAGACGGTATGGTCGAGCACCTACTGCGAAATCACGCAGTATACTTTGCCGGGGAATATCACCAATCTCGATGCCGATAATCCAAGTGCGACGACGATTGACTTAGAGTGGACTGTTGGCAGCGGAGCCAATAGCACTGTTGTGCGTGGAAAGCAGGGTTCATACCCTACCGATAGAACCGATGGTGTTGAAGTCTACAATAGCACCGGGAACTCGACAACCCACACCGGGCTTGGCTGCGGAGAGTCATGGTACTACCGCGCGTGGTCGTATGATGCCGAGTCAGGATACTACAGCGCCGGATACAGCGAGGATGCCAACGCGACTTCAGCCTGCAACGCTCCTGCCGTTGTCACGACTTCTGCGACGTCAGTCAATGTAACCTCAGCGACGCTGAACGGGAATATCACCGACACCGGGAACAGCGACGTCACGAACTACGCATTCGTGTGGGGGAACTCGTCGCAAGCCGCACCTGTGGGAGCGCCGCCGGGAAACTATGATGATTCGTGGACCTCCGACGCTGGTAACTATACCGTCGGTGACTACAACCATGGGGCACCGGGACTCAACGAGGGTGACTGCTATCATTTCAGGATTGGCGCCAACAACTCCGGCGGCTGGACGTGGGGCGACGAACTCACGTTCGTGACGCTGCCGTACCCGCCACACACTTGCTCGGCTACTCTCGCTGACCTCACCGACACCTTCATGCCGTTCACGTGGGTCAAAGGATCAGGAGCCAACGAAACCGTGTGGCGATATGATACCGTAGCCAACGGCTGCCCAGCCAACGTCACTGATGGACTGGATGCTGGGACGTACAGCGGGACGAGCGGGAACATCAGCGGCTTGGCTCCGTCTACCGAGTACTGCGTGTGGGGACAGTGCAACACTACTGCCTGCAACGAGACGGTGTGGAGCGACGGGCATTGCGACTTCAACCAGTATACACGCCCGGGGAACTGCACCAATTTCGACGCAGACAACCCGTCCGATACCACGCTTGACATCGAGTGGACAGTAGGGTTGGGATCGGACTACACGATGGTCAGGTATCGCACCGACACCTACCCGACGGACGAGGCGGACGGGACGCAAGCGTACTACGACACGGGGAACTCGACGACGCTGACGTTGGACTGTAATACGACCTACTATTTCCGCGCGTGGGCGTACTATACCGTGTCAGGGTTATACGCGGCTGGCTACTGCCAAGATGGGAATGCAACACTGACCTGCCAGAACTGCACGGTCGTCACCAATCCCGCGACCGACGTCGAGGAAACGAGCGCGACGCTCAACGGCAATCTCACCGATGTCGGCTCGGGGAACGCTACCGACTGGGGATTCGTATGGTCCACGTCGAGCCATGGCGCGCCCGGTAACGTCGCTCCCGGTGCGTCAGGGTACGAGCAGTCCAGCATTGCCAGCGGCAACCATGGAGTCGGGACGTTCAGCGGCGCTACTGGTGATGTTCTGAGTGAAGGGGACTGCTACTACTTCAGGGCGTGGGCGAACAACACTGGGGGGTACTCGTACGGCGAGGAGAGACAGCTGTTCACGAAACCGGACGAACCGAGCGGGTGCTCCGCGACCGACCACACCTATGACTCAGTGACGCTCTCGTGGACGAACGGGGACGGGTACGGGAACGTCACGGTGCGGTATGACACGACGTTGAACGGGTGCCCTGCCGACGAGACGGACGGGTCTCTGGGGTACTGGGGGACGGCGGCGACGACTACGGTGAGTGGGCTAGACCCGAACACGGAGTACTGCTTCCGCATCTGGAGCCATGCGGACGGATGCAACAGCACGAGCTGGTACTCCGACCTGTACTGCGAAGTCACGGAGTACACGTCACCGGGGAATGTCACTAACTGCGATGCACACGGCCCGACGTACACCACCATCGACCTTGACTGGACGGTGGGCAACAACAGCGACATGACCCTCGTGCTGGGACGGAATGACGGGTCGTACCCCACGGGACCGACAGACGGGGCAGCGACTACCGTGTACTACGGTGCGGGGAACACGACGACGCACACCGACCTGACGTGTGGTGACACGTGGCACTATGGGTTCTACGGATACGCTGTCAATAGTGGCTATTACTCGGACGACCCGTGCCAAGATACGGAGACGGTGGTGGCGTGCATCGCTCCGACCGTGCTCAATGTGAGCGGGAACTATACGTCCTGCTCGACTGCCAGCATTGTCGGCAATGTTACCGGACTCGGGGGCACCAACGTCGTCCGGCGCGGCGTCACGTACGACACGATTTGCAGGGCTGATCCGGGGAACGGGACGGCTCCAGCGGCGAGTGCGTGGACGTGGAACGAGATGGCGACAGGAGACTGGGGCGTCGGTACGTACACTACGTCCCTGACTGGACTGACAGAGAGTACGACCTACTACTGGATGGCTGTTGTTTATAACGGGTTCTACTGGGACTACTCGGGGGTATGCGGCAACTTCACGACTCCGGCGTGCCCTGAGTGTGTTGAGCCGGGGAACCTGACGGCCACGGCGATCAACGATACCAAGATCGAGCTGGAGTGGTCGGGCGACACGATCAACAACAGCATCATACGGATGGGGCTGGACGAGGCGCCCAGTGGGCCTACTCAGGGTAATCCGGTGTTCGATGACGTCGGCAATTCGACAGCTTACTACTACGATATGGACTGCTGCTTCGATGGTGATATCTACTTCTCACTCTGGACGGACTGTGGAAACGGGACGTACAAGGGGCCATCGACAGCTTCAGTCACAGGAGGTGCGGGAGTGACTGCAATAGGGATAGGGCTGAACAGCCTCGGTATGATTCTGCTAGCGGTGCTGCTGACCGTCGCGATGTTCCATACACGGAACAAGCTGCTCGGATTCCCGTGCCTAATCTTCTGGGCGATCCTCGGCGGGTACTTCTACCAGCAGTCGGAGGCCACGTGGGATATCAACTACCTGCTCTTTTTCGCCTCGATGGGCATGGCGATCTTCACAGGGTACGCGGCGTACGCGCTGCGGAAGTCTGACCTGTCCGGCCCGAATGCGGACGAGGGTGCGTTCATCGACGAGGGCGGAGGTAGTGGTGGTAAGCGGTACGTGGAGGACAAAGAGTCGGATGAGTACATTGACGAGGGAGAATCGAAGCCGAGTGCACGCACGAGAGACCTGCGGGCGCGTGCTGCACGGAGGCGGTCGGGGAACGTGAGCAGGAAGCCGTCGTGGGACGAGTTCAAGTAGCGGGGGAGGTGCGAGCAGAATGAGCACGGGTGTTCTGGTACTGATCGGGTATTTCCTCTGTGGGGCTGCTGCACTGGCCTTGTTTGACTTGGCGACCAAGCGGCTGCGGACGAACTGGGACAAGTCCGTCGTGGAGACGCTGTCACGGATGTCGGAGGCCAATGTCGGACTAAGCGTTCGAGCGTGTGCCATGCTGTTCGGTGCTGTGCTGTGGTTATTTTGGCCTGTGGTGCTGTACGGCGCACTTCGGGATGCCGTCGGCGACATTATCAACAGGGGAAGGGGGATCGGAAGTGGGTAGGTTGAAGAGGCTGCGAAGGGAACGGGTGGCCGCAGGACTGGAGGAGCCGATGCGGGAGAAGGTGGCCAAGGTCGCGGGTAGTCGCGTTGGGCGGAAAGCACTGGGAATGGTCAGCCGCAAGGGAGTGGTGGACCAGTTGACTAGCGGTACTACTGAGGAGGTAGTCAGGAACGCGGACGAACTGGTCACGACGGGCACGGTCGGTGATCGCGCAATGAAGGACGCGATCATGAAGAAGGCTCCCCGTGAGATGGACAAGGGGATCAGGAAGTTCCAGAAGGGAGGGAAGGAGATCACGGTGGACGCTCTGTGCCACGAGGTGAAGACCACACCGGGATTTCTGGAGATGTGCGAGAGGGTCGGGTTGCCCTTGGAGTGGTTCGAGAATCTGGCGCGAGAGCGGATGGCCGCGAAGGGGATAGAGGAGCAGCAACAGGAGGGGTGAGTGATGAAAGCCGAGTACAAGGGGGACATACTGTCGGTGCGAGCAGTCGAGGATTGCATTCGTGCAACGCGGAAGTACACGAAGGGTGTGTTTTCCCGCAAGGTCAAGCACCCGATACAGGGTGAGGACTTCCCGAGCAGGTTGCTGACGGAATACTACGAGGTGTACCCAGACACGGAAGTGAGTTGGGATATGCCTGCGGCGAAAGCGTGGGCGTGGGTCTGGGGAGACGTCACGCGCATCGACGTGCGGTTCTCGTATGACTATCGCGAGGACAAAGCACGAGTAGTCGTGTACGGTGGCGAGGAAGCTGTGCGCGAGTTGGCGTCTGGGATACCGGGGTTCGCAACTGCGTTGGTCGCGGTGGGAGCACAAGCTCCCGTTGTCGCTGCTCCGGCTGCGGATATATCTACGGTAGGCGAGGTGGAAGGGGATGGACGACCTGTCAGCGGATCGCGGAAACGCACCAGAGCCACCGGATCAGGAGCAGGTGCACGGTCAGGAGCAAACACAGGCGGCAGGAGACGGACCCAGAAAGGCCAGCCGGTGGTGGATAGCCCTGATCGGGTCGGGGCTAGCGCTGTCTCCTATCCACAATAGCGTTATTACCGACTGGACGACGAATGAGAAGGGGGAAACCCTCTTCTTTTTACCCGCTTTTGCCTATCTGCTGCTCCTGATGGGGTCGTGGATGTTCCTGTTGTGGAACTGGGAGCGGGTCAAAGAGGTCGGCTGGGGGAGCAGGATGATTACTGTTCCCCTTCTTGTTATCTGCGCCGCTATCGCCCTCTCCGGTATTGCCGTCGAGGGAGGAATAGGCGACAAGATTGCTCCCTTGGGCATGGGGGCGGCGCTGTTCTCGCTGTACCTTACCGCGAGGGTCTTGGGTCGCGACCTGTTCCTTCCGCTGGCTGTCGGGGCTGCTGTTGCGTCTGGTGGGATTCTGGTGTACCAGCTGCTGTACTTCGGCGGGCCGACCGGCGGGTTCATCTTCGAGGACAACTACGACATCGCTACGGGGTACATCCTCCTCGGTGCGGCGCTGTTGGTCGGGAGGAAGTCGTGGCAGCAGGGGCTGGCGTTCTTGGCGCTGATCGCCCTGTTCCTCTCCGGGTCCGCGGAGGCTGTGTTCGCCGTCGGTGTCGTAGGACTGGCGATGCTTGTGCGGCGCGACTGGTCGCGGAGGGCGGTTGTGCTGCTGGCTGTGTTCGCAGTCGTAGCAGTGGCTGTGTTCGCGTCTGGGTACGGGAGCGGGCTGCACAGCCTTACGGCTGGTGGGCTGACTGGAGACACGGAGCAGGCGAGCCGGACGGGGAGTGATGGTGAGGAGCTGACCCTTGCAGAGGACCGCTGGGAGCTTATCACGAACGCTATGGCCGATATCAAGCCGCTGGGAGAAGGGTACATCGTCACTGAGTTCCAGAAGGTGGACATGGTCCACAACGTGCCGCTGGTGATCGTCCAGCAGCTGGGATGGCCGGGAGTGCTGGCTGCGGCGGCATGGCTATGGGTGTCGCTCTGGTGCCTGGTGCGGTCGCGCTGGAAGTACGTCTGGATTCTGGTGCTGGCACTCAGCGTCTGGGACCACTACGTTTTCACCCAACTGGCGCCGCTCTGGCCGATGATCGTCGGAGCGTGCTTGGTGGATACTGTGGATTCCGACCTGATATTTCGTGGGCGAGGGCTTGACAAAGGTAGTACCTTAGTAGTATAATACTCATGGTAGCCGTGGTTGATGTGGGTGAGTTGATTGATTACACAGGAGGTACCAATGTTTGGCCTCGTTTTTCCACCGCTTTGGTTCGTAGCCGCCGTAGTCCTTTTCTGGAGAGCATTCAATCCAATAGACGAAGGCATTTCGGTTCCTGATTGGGGAGCACTAGGAAGCGGCCTCTGGTTGACCTTTACCAGTCTCATCTGGGCTGCAGCGGTAGTTTGTGACGCTATCAGGAAAGAGATACGAGAGGCTGCTGCACGTTTGGCAAAAGAACCAACAAGGGAGAGGGGAACGACCCGTGATACGAAATGATGTTCTGTGCTCTGGGGCAATCATCCCACAACCTGATCTGGTGAACATCTACGGGTGCGAGATCGGAGAGGGTACGAAGGTAGCTGCCTTCGTGGAAATCGGGACCGGCGTCGTTATCGGACGCAACTGCAAGATAGAGGCGTTCGCGTTCATCCCCTACGGCGTGACCATCGAAGACGATGTGTTCATAGGTCCGCACGTCTGTTTCACCAACGACAAGTACCCACCGTCGGGCAAGATAACGCGGACGCACGTGAAGCGGGGAGCAGCGATAGGAGCGGGAGCGGTTATCGTGTGCGGCGTCACCATCGGCGAACGGGCGAAGATAGGAGCCGGTGCTGTGCTGCTGCGGAATGTAGCGGATGATGAGGTTGTCGTGGGGTACGCAGCACAGGGACTCGCCGAGTCGCGCTGGAAGTAGGTGGATGTTGGGCCTGCTGAGGAGTGCGCTCGTGATGTTGGTTATCGTGGTTTCGTCTCCCCTGTGGGCCACGTGGGCGGACGAGGAGTGTGGAGACTCGCACCAGCCCACTGTATGGGAGACGATCAAGGCTATCACCGCGTGCGTTGTCTTGCTCCCGATCACAGTGCCAATGGCGGCGACCACGGCGATTGACAATCTGAGAATCGGACGTGGGAAGAGGTGAGCGCGTGACGTATCAGGTCTGTACCCAGTGTGTCTTGGACGCCACAGCCGGAGTCACTTTCGACGAGAACGGAGTTTGCTCGCTGTGCCACGAGAGGGACATGTTCATGGCTACGGAGTTCTGCTCGTCGTACACACCGAGCATCTTCGGGACGCTGATAGCCTCGATCAAGCGCGAGGGAAAAGGGAAGGACTACGATTGTGTTATCGGGCCATCCGGTGGTGTGGACTCCAGCTACGTCGCGCTTCTGGTGAGAGAGTTGGGGTTAAGGCCGTTGGCTGTGCACTTGGACAACGGTGGGGACACCGAGCAGGGGCGGCACAACGTGTCTCAGGTAGAGAAGGTGCTGGGGTTCCCCGTGCACTACTGTCGTCTGGACAAGGGAAAGTTCGCGGCGATCCAGAGAGCGTACTACCGCGCGTCGGTGTTGGGCATCGACAACCCCAGCGACCATTTCATTATGGCTTTGCTCTGGCACACGGCGGTGGAGCACAGTATCCGCTATATCCTGTCCGGTCACAACTACGCCACGGAGTCCATGATCCCTCCGGCGTGGGCGCATAACGCTTATGATCTGGTGAATATCAGGGACATCTGCCGACAGTATGGAGCGTCTCTCGATGGGATGCCGGTTATAACTCAGCGAGAACGGAACGCATATATGGGGCGGGGAGTGCAGGTCGTGCGCCTGCTTAACTTCTACCCTTACGTGAAAGCAGAAGCCAAAGCGCACTTGGAGCGAGAACTGGGCTGGCAAGACTACGGCTGCAAACACGGAGAGAACATTTACACGCGGTTCGCCCAATGCTACCTGCTGCCGATCAAGTTCGGTATTGACAAGAGACGCTATCACTTCTCGAGCCTAGTGCGCTGCGGCCAGATGGACAGGGAGGACGCGCTGGCCGAGCTGGAGAGGCCGTCGTACGACTATGACCTGTTCTGCGAAGACAGGGAGTTCGTGCTGCGGTCACTGGGATTGACGATGTTCGACTTGGACGAGGTCATGACGACTGCTGTGCGTCCACACACGTTCTATCGCGTCGGGCGTGATGGCCAACCACTATCGTGGCGGTTGTATCGGGCTGCTCCACCTCCAGTGCGTGTGGTGATGCAGACTGTCAGGGGGTGGGGGAAGCGATGAAGCAGACGAAGAGAGAACGGGTGGAGGCGGAGAAGCAGCACCGTAGCGCCGAAGTCGAACGGTTGAAAGCCGAGGCGGAGTGGGCGGGATGGTGCGGCCCAAGACCCATCAAGATTCTGTTCGCTACGGTCGGCGTCTCGCTCCTACTCTGTCTCGCCGTGATTATGGCGTGGATGTACGCGGAAAAGAGAATCGACCACTGGCAGGACGTGGCGTCCGACGCGCAGTCCTCCGAGCAGAAAGCGAAGCGGGATTACCATGACGCTTGGATGCGGGTCGAGTTCCTTGCTGAGAAGTCAGCTATAGAACTGATGGACGACGAGATACGGTGGATTTGGCACGTCGACGCGGGAGGAGAAGTCCCTGCGTGGTTGTTGGAAAAGAGGGGGCAGTA
>Ga0180432_10002740_pt1 | contig 26188 bp, 19 predicted proteins | sample SS_ome_10_FD_132414 | JGI IMG/M metagenome (GOLD analysis project Ga0180432, IMG submission 132414) | Hypersaline lake sediment archaeal communities from the Salton Sea, California, USA - SS_1_MS_2 metaG | ecosystem: Environmental > Aquatic > Non-marine Saline and Alkaline > Hypersaline >... | reverse complement strand
TCTTGAAGCGAAGCTTCGTGAGTTGGCTGAAGAAGAAGGAATTGACGGAAAATCAAAGGTGGCGTAAACTATGAGAACTGGAGTGGCCATTCAAACCTCCAACTACGATTGGGACAATGTCATCGGGACTATCGGGATTGGCGAGGCAAACCCGCAATTTTTTCTTTTTTAAACCGCCACTCACCAACCACTATACTTCTTCTACCCATAACTTTCTGATATGTCAAACGATATTTGACTCTTTTTGACGCTTTTTGACTCTTTTTGACGCTTTTTGCCATTTTCTTGCATTTTCTTACTCTTTCTTACTCTTTCTTTCATTTTCTTGCGCTTTTTGCCGCTTGTCGCGGCGAAGCCTCTGGCGAAGCCGGATCAACCAACAAACCACTTTTCTTAGGAATTGATCGGGGTCTCAGACCCCTTTTGCGCGGAGTACCGAAAGAACCACACAAAACGCTTGACTTTTGCCTCTAATTCTGTTATAATACCCCCCATGTTTGCCATTAGGCAAACGTAAACCGCCGGCAGGCGAAGGTTTTGCGGTGAACCGCACGTTTTCGTATCAGCAGATACACGCCACAATAAGTTCAAAGTTAAAGGAAGCTACGAACAATGAACAACGAATTACGGACAACTGTCATCTGGCAACCGGCGACTGCAGCTCTACATCTGTCGAGTGTCCTCTACAAATTCACTCTTTTTTGCAAAACAAACCCAATTTACCTCGATTTTGCGCCAAAAACTCACTTTTACAAGAAAAACAAACCCAATTCAAACCCAATCAAACCCAGTTTTTCGCGTCTTTCTTCTTGCCCATCCTGCCTGTCCTGAGCAAAGCCGAAGGGCCTATTCACCCCATTCAAACCCAACCTGTAGTGAGCTTGCCTGCACTGAGTATCATCGAAGTGTCGAACCTATCCCAAACCACCCCCGCAATTTTGATTTTTAAATTGCTTTTTAAAGGTATTGAAAAAAATGCTTGATACGAATTAATTGGCAGTTATAATGCAGGACTATTTTTAAGTTTTGGCGTGCTCTTTAACTGAAATATTCGGCGGTTTGGCTAAATAAGTCGATTAACCTCGATACTGCCAAATAGCGATTAAAGCGAATTAGGCAGGTCTTTTATAGTATATTTTTCAAATTAACAGGGTTTTGAGATTTAGTTCTTAAAAATCCGGGAAGGAGCTGAAAATGGCGAATGTTGCCAAAAAAGTGGCTGAAACGCTCAAGGAACTTGGCGTGCAATACGTATTTGGGGTTCCGAGCGGTAACTGTGTGGATTATATGGAAGGGCTTCGGCAGACCGATGGTATAGAATATGTGCTGGTCAGTAATGAGGCGGCCGGCGGTTTTATGGCTGACGTCTGTTGGCGGCTTACAGGCAATGTAGCGGCCTGTTTCGGAACGTTCGGCCCGGGTGCATGCAACCAGAGCACCGGCGTTTGCTGCGGCTCGCTCGACCGCTCGCCTATGATTGCATTTGCGGACGAAATGACCGATGCGATGCTGCATAGAATCAGCCAGATGAATATGGACCATCAAACCTTCTTTAAGCCAATCTCAAAGATGCAGACGAGGCTAAAGCCGGACAAGGTAAAAGAAACACTGTATAAGGCCTATCAGGTAGCGACCTCAGAAGTACCCGGCCCTGCTTATGTTGGTCTTCCCGCCGGCGGGATGGGCACCAAAGAGGCGGCCGAAGAAAAAGTTAAACTGCAGCCATCAAAGCGGGCGCCTGCTGCGGATGCGGCGGCGCTGGACAAAATGGAAAAGCTGTTCAAAAAGGCACGTAAACCGGTACTGGCGCTGGGAATTACGTCTATGCGTGCAAATGTCAGGGATTTGATACTGAAGATTGCCGAGAAATTTCAGGCCCCTGTCATCCAGACGCCAATGGCCAAGGGTATGGTTCCCGAAGACCATCCCTGTTATGCCGGTGTGCTGGCACATGCCCTTGCCAATCAGGTCGGCCAGACACATCAGCAGGCCGACTTGGTCGTTGGAATCGGTTATGACCCCATAGAAATCAACTATGAAGACTGGATGCCCAATGTGCCGCTGCTGCATATCGATACGATACCGGCTGATTTGGACAAGAGCAAATTTACGCTCGGCTGTGATGTAATTGGCGATTTGAAAACCTCGCTTGAACGATTAGCCGCTCTGGATGAAGGTAAAAAAGACTGGGATATGAAAGCGCTGGCACAGAGGCGGGAAAAAATGTTTGAGCAGCTTGCCGCTCCAGACGGCAAATTTGAGCCGCGTACAGTACTGGCAGGCCTGCGGGAGAAAATGCCCAAAGACGGTATAATGACCTGCGATGTGGGGGCGCATCTGCACCTGATTGGTCAGGCATGGAAGACGTATTCGCCGGAATGTCAGCTTATGACTAACGGCTGTTCGTCTATGGGATTCGGCATTCCAGCGGCAATCGCGGCCAAGCTCACTTGTCCTGACCGAGAGGTGGCCTGTGTAGTCGGTGACGGCGGCTTTTTGATGATGTGCGGTGAAATGGCTACTGCAATGAGGCTCGGAACAAAAGTTGTATTTATCCTTATGTCGGACAAAAACCTTTCGCTGATTCGTATTAAGCAGGAAAACAAAGACTACAAGTTTTATGGAACAGGGCTGCATGGCGATAAATATGCTTCAAGCAACAGCTTTTTCGGCGTTCCGGTTCTTCCTGCTCATAATACCGAAGAGTATCAGGCGGCACTCGATAAGGCTTTTGCCTCAGACGGGCCTGTAATTATAGAGGCCTTTGTAAATAAAGAAGATTATGAGGAATTAATTCTTAAAGGAAACAAATGATGAAGAATGTGAAAATTGTTATGTGTGGGTTTGGCGGTGTCGGCAAAGAGTTTGTGCAGCTGCTTATTGACCGCTGTGCTGAAATCGAAGAAAAATACGGGCTGCGGCTTGTCCTCTCGGCTGTCGTTGCTTCGAAAGGTGCGGCCATAACGAATTCGAAGGATGGTCTTCCTATGGCAGAGCTGCTTGAGAAGGTCCGCGGCGGGACGCCCGTTCACGAACTTGACAAATATGGTAAGCCCGGCCTTAGCGGCGAAGAGGCACTCAAGCAGGCAAAGGCCGATGTGATGGTTGAGACTACGCCGACGAACCTGACCGACGGCGGCGTGGCGAAAGGGCACGTTTTTACAGCAGTTAAGCTGGGTATGGAAGTGGTAAGCGCCAATAAGGGGCCGTTCGTACTGTTCTATAAAGAAGTACACGAACTGGCGAAAAAGAATAATTGCGGCCTGCACATCAGCGCCGCAACAGCGGCGGCACTTCCTACGCTCGATGTCGGACGGGTGTGCCTGGCTGGTTCCCGCATAAAATCGGCTGAGGGTATTCTCAACGGTACGACAAATTATATCCTCTCGGAGATGCGCAACAAGGGAACATCCTATGATGCGGCCCTTAAAGAGGCACAGGAAATGGGAATCGCCGAGACCGACCCGAGCTATGACGTTGAGGGCAAAGACACAGCCAACAAAACGGTGCTTATCTGCAATCGTATCTTCGGCACATCGTTCGGATTGAATGACATTACAATCGAAGGAATTACAAAAGTTACGCCGGAAGATATTGAAGCGGCCACAAAGCAGGGCAAAGTTATTAAGCTCATCGGCACCGCTGAAAAAGTGGATGGGAAGATGAAGCTTAATGTTACTCCGAAACTGCTGGATGAAAAACATCCGCTGGCGTTGGTCAATGGCTCCGAAAAGGCTATTACTTATATGACCGACACTATGGGCGGTATTACGGTGATGGGCGGAAAGAGCTCTCCCGTCGGGGCCGCAGCGGCGGTACTGAAAGACCTGATTAATGCATATGTATAGACGAGAGTTTTCAGGCTGAAAGTGCCTGACGATTTGATTATTGAAGAGACCCGGGCCTGCAGGTTTATAATCTGCAGGCCCGGCTTCATAAAAGAGGCGAGAAGAAAAAACAAAGTTAAAAGTCAAAGTTGCGGAAGTGCTGTGTCCGGCTTCGCTGCGACAAGCCCTTCGACTCCGCTGTGCTTCGCTCAGGATAGACGGGTGGGGTTGAAATTTGGCTTGATTGGGGTGAATAGGCCCTTCGGCTTTGCTCAGGGCAGGCAGGATGGGTAAGGAGAAAGACGCGAGAAATTGGGTTTGATTGGGTTTGTTTTGGCTTTGTTTTTCGGCAAAATCCTTGTTTTTGGCGCAAAAACGGGGGAAATTGGGTTTGTTTTGCATAATTAAGTATTTTTGTGCGCTGGGGGAACCGGCTGGGCTGGGAGAGGCGGGGTAGGCGATGTGATGGGTATAATATATCCTGAATGCAAGAGCAGCAGCAAGCTTTATGATGGGGGGTGAGCAGTGAAGGGTGAGGGATGAGGGGGGTAGGAAAGCAGATAAGCCAAGAGGGGGTCGGTGGATTCCGGGGGCAGTCGGTTTTAGCTGATGCAGAGGGTATTCGAGGTGAAGTGGTGCCGGAGGCCGGAATGAGGAACATATAGTATTACGCAGGGGCGAAGCACCGCAGTAAGTAAAAACAGTCCGAACAGCCCTTCGGCTGCGCTCAGGACGGGCAGGCAGCACGAATGGTGGTTTGTAGTTTGTTGTTTGAGGTTTGTGGATCGCCCGCCTTGGCCTCGAACTTTTCGCTCGGCCTCTTAACGAACCGGTCATTCGGATAAACTCTCGGGTCATAATTGGTACACGGTTAATATGGTAAATTGGGTAATTGGTTAAATAGTTCATTGTTTTTAGTTCGCAGCTTTCTTTAACTTTGAGCTTATTTTGGTGTGTATCTGCTGATACGAAAACGTGCGGTTCTCCGCAAAACCTTCGCCTGCCGGCGGGTTACGTTTGCCTGCTTGCAAACATAGGTGTATTATAACACAGTTTTAAACAAAAGTCAAGCGTTTTGTGTGGTTCTTTAGGGCGTCTGCTGGGATGTTTTTGATTTGACGGGGTCTGGGAAGAGGATTATAATTTTGGGCGGAATTGACAGCGGTTGGGAAACTTCTTTGTATTTGGTTGAACGAAATATGTCCGAAAAGCAGACTTTTTTCATTAAGTTTTTAAGGCAATAATTATGGATAATGCAACATTGCGAAAGATTGTTGAGGCGCAACTTTTTAATCTGAGAGGAGGCTCATTCCAAGACCTCTGTGACCGTTTATGCATGAGGCTTTACCCTGATGACTACACACCGGTGAGGGCTGGTGGGCCAAAAGGGGATACTAAAAATGATGGTTATTGCCCGAAGGCGAAGATTTATTTTGCGGCTCACGCAACAAGGGGAGAAGCAACTCTTGCTACCAAGAAAAAAATCAGGAGTGACTTTGAAGGTTGCTTAGAAAAGCACAGAGACGTCCAAAAATGGGTTTACCTTACAAATGATACGCTACTGGGTGACGTTGAAAAGTTTGTAGAGGAGCTAAGAGACGAATACGCAGATGTCAATATTGAAACGTGGGGCCACAAGAAGATTACGGAGAAGATACTAGAATTTGACGAAAAAGATATCGGGAGTATCTTAGACCTAGACCTTGGAGTCACCGTACACTTACAAGCAGAAATAGAAAATGGTGTACAATTGCTGAAAAGACGTGAGGTATTAAAAGCGCTAGTTTTATTTGAGCGATTGTGGGAGCAACACGGCAGTGCCATGACTAATAATCAAAAATACCGGACTCGAGCGAATATAGGGCACGCATATCTCGCACTGGAAAAGCACGAAAAGGTGGCTCATTGCTTTCTAGAGGCGAAACAGTATGACTCTGAAAACGAGAAAGCGCGAGCAAGAGAGGCTCTGGCTTATCTGCTCTTAGGAAGTCAACGAAAAGCACACGAATTAGCAGAAGCTCTACTAAATGACTTTCCAGAGGAAAAGTTAGGCAGAGCTGTTTATGTTAGAAGTGCTCCTAAAGAACTTAAATTTGATGAAATTGAAGAGATGGTGCCAGAACATCAGCGAGAAGATTCTGAAGTAGAAATGGCGTTAGGTGAAGCCGCGATGTATCGAGGTCGTTTTGACATCGCAGAAATATACATTGGTAAAGCCCTTAAAAAAGAACCAAATCAGCCTCAGATAAAGGAGATCATGGGAGATCTTTTGCTACAAAGAGCTCGGATATCAGAACAGGCAGTTAATGATAGAGGCCCAACAAAAGAAGAAAAGGAATATCTTGAAAAAGCCAAAGAACTATTAACAGAAGCTCTCAATGAATACAAGAGTAAAAATCTCACTGCAAGAATCATACGAGTGCTCCTAAAAAGGGCAAATGTATATATGGGTTTAAACAATTTTGGGGCGATGGAGGAGGACATCGTATTTGCGTACCAACTTCAGCCAACAGATCCTGAAGTAGTATACCGATATACAGTCATAAAGACAAAGGCAGAAGATTGGGATGGGGCGATCAAACTGTTAGAGGGGTTGATTGGAAAGGGATTAAGGTGTTCTGCGGATTTAACCTTAAGCCAATGCCTTGATAAAAGGAATTTGGAAGGGGATAAAAAACGCGCCGTTGTATTATTGCAGAGCCGGTTAAATGACTTAAGCAAAGAAGAGCCGGATTTGCGTAGAGAATACTTAGCAACATTAGTTGATCTCGAACGACAAACAGCCGGTGTGGAAAAAGCAATAGAGACACTCGAAATGTTAACAGAGAAAATAGTAAGTGATGAATTTGTTATAGTCCTTCGGGGTGAAACATACAGAATTGATGGAAACAAGGATAAAGCTGAGAACGAAGCCAAAAAGGTAATTGAAAGGATAAGTCCTGAGACTTACATTCAAGATAAGAGAAGGATAGCGACTTTTTTACAAGCCATAGGTATGTACGAGGATGCGCTCGACATATGGAAGTCAGTCGTGAAGGCAGAGTACATTGGCAGAGATACCTATCGCCTAATGGAATGTGCACACCAGTGTGAAGATGTTACTTTCATAACAGAGTTTTGTGAAAAGTTGCGTGCTGGTGGGCTATGGGAAAGAAAGCTATTCGAATTAGAATTGGATTATCGTGAAAAATATCATGACGATAAAGGAGAAAGAAAAGTCCTTGAGGAATTTCTGGACAGTCCTCCTGATCAGTCATATGCCCCATACGCCCGTTTGAGATTATCTTTACTTGGTATCCGAAAAGGAAAACAAGAATTAATAGAAAAAGACTCAAAAAAACTACCTCAAATCACAGAAGTTAATGCGCAAATTGGTAGGAGTGTAGCACTTGTTCTTCGACATGGGCCAGAAGCAATCAAAGGAGTGGAGTATGCATATGAATTGGTAAGGTTAAACTGGAATCAAAAAGAAGCTCACATGGCAATGATAGAATCAGTTTTCGCTCCAGTTGGACCAACGGTAGATATAAAACATCCTGAAGAAATAATAGTGCCTGGTATAGCTATTCAATACCAAGAAGATGACACCCGTGAGTTACGCTGGCACATAATAGAAAACTCGGTTGTAAGAAAACCGGAATCAAGTCGAAATGAATTCCCCCTGGACCATCCCAATTCTCAAAAAATGCTCGGGAAGAAACAAGGTGAGCAGTTCGACTTGGTAAAAGACGGGATTCAAGAGCGAACCGCAAAAATAAAAAATGTGGTTAGCAAGTATATCTATCGGTTTAACGATTGCCTAAATGAACTCGAAAATCGGTTCCCTGGTACACAGGTAATAAAGAGAATGGTTATAAAAGAAAGTGACGGGAAACCAGACCTTTCACCGTTGGATCGGCTTATTGATATAGATGCAAAATATGTAGAGAAAATTGAAGAGACATATGACAAGCATCCTGTTCCTATATATACAGTGGCTAATTTGAAGGGTAGGCGGATTGTTGAAGCGATACAATATATAATATCCACTCAAAGTGTACGATTTAAGTGTTGCAAGGGAACTGATGAGGAGAAGGACATAGCAGAGCACGCGTTACGAGAATCACAAAACATGGTTATCGATGCGACAGCTTTAAGTACGATATTTCTAATGAAATCTTGCGAGATGCTCAACAAAGTTCCATGGAGATTGGTTGTCTCTCAAGGTACCATTGATGATTTTCGACAGTTGCTGCATACTTATGATAAACCTAAAAATATGACACTTACATATACTAAAGATGGGCCTATTTCTTGGCCTCTAGAAGATATAGAAGAGATGCGCAGAAGTTTACAAGAATTAATTGATTTGATAGAAAAATGCTGCATAGTTGAATCAGGTCTTATTATTGGGGGATTAGAAACATCACGTCGTAATCAATTAGTGCAAATATTTGGTCAATTGGGCGTGGAGTCAATGATGTTGGCAGCCAGAGCCGGAAATAGTCTTTGGACCGACGATCTTATAACAGCAGAGTTTGCTCGAATGGAGTTTGGATGTCAAAGAGTGTGGACACAGGAGATTTTTGGCTATCTCTGTAGTGAAGGCATACTTGAAGCAGACTTTGAGGCTGAAATGACTATGAACCTAACGCAAATGAGATACTATTACACAAGACCTAGTGTAAGATCCTTGCTGAAAGCGGTCGATAAAACGCATGGTGATGTTGACAAAGGGCCGCTATTACAAACTCTCGAATGGTTTGGTGATTCAAATGTCAATATTGAAGGAGTAAATTATATTGGCGCTATGTTTCTCAAAAGTCTTTGGCAAAGTGGTCACTTGGAAAGTGTTAGCCAAACAGTAACCATAAGGATACTAGAGCAGCTTACCACGAGACGGCAAGGAATAAACATCATACATTTTTGGTTAAGAAATATATATAATATCTTTGGGATAGATGTGGTAAACGCAAGAAAGGTGGAAGATGTAATCCGAAGTTGGCTAAGTGGTGGTGGAAAAGGACGAATTATCATACCTTAACGTTAAGCTTTCGGTGCCCTCTGCGGCTAAGAAAAGCTTTCAATAATCAAACATCATTAAGCTGTTGAATTTTCTGAGCGGTATGGGAGGCAAATGCGGCATTAGAAACCAGATGCCGAGTATGAAGACAATTACGAAGACAATTATAAATGATATACCTGCTGATAGCCATTTCATAAGATGTCTCCCAATATAGTCGCAACTGACAAGGCCAATAGAAATATCGTCTCGGTGGTGCGATTTACAATTATACTGATTCTGGGTAGCGGTGCAAGGACTTATTTTGATTGGTTTGCTGCTGGCGTAGGCCGGAATGAGGGCGCGGGGCATTCCATTGATGAATTTTGGAGTTAGACTTTTGTAGGGACGGGTTTTGACTTTGCCGGGACAGGTTTTGTTGCAGTTTTTTTTGGTGGTTTGTGCATGACCTGCATAGCGGCCTTTATTCTTTCTGCAGCGGCCTGTGTCTTTTTGCGAAGCTTGTCGGCGTCGGTAGAGCCAATAAAACGAAGTTTCCTGTACCTGTTCTCAAGTAAATTGTCGAGCTTTGTTCGCTTTAGGTCGCGCAGGGTCTTTACGATGTATTTTTCGACGTTGAAAACGGTATCGTGAATGTTGGTGTGCGCGCCGCCAAGTGGTTCGGGGATAATGGTATCAATCAGGCCGAGCTTTAGCAGGTCCCCGCTTGTTAGTTTAAGGGCTTCAGCGGCGTCCGGCGCCTGTGAGCCATCGCGCCATAAGATAGCGGCGCATCCTTCCGGTGAAATTACCGAATAGTACGCAAACTCGAGCATTGCCAGCCGGTCGCCCACACTTATACCGAGCGCACCGCCTGAGCCGCCTTCGCCGATACATATACAAATTATGGGCACGGGCAAGCGCGACATTTCGGCCAGATTAACTGCGATTGCCTGGGCCTGTCCCCGTTCCTCGGCGCCGATGCCGGGATATGCGCCCGGGGTATCGATAAAGGTAACGATTGGTAAGCCGTACTTGGCGGCGAACTTCATTTTTGCCAGTGCCTTTCGATAGCCCTCGGGATTCGGGCAGCCGAAATTACATGCGATTTTTTCGTCGTGGCTTCTGCCCTTGTTCTGGCCGACAACGAGTACCTTGTCTCTGCCGATTTCGCCAAGTCCTGTTATTACGGCGCTGTCGTCGCCGAAACATCTATCGCCGTGTAACTGGCGAAAGTCCTTTACCATAAGGTCGAGGTAGTCGGAAAAGAGCGGCCTTGCGGGATGTCGAGCGACCTGAACCGTCTGCCAGGCGGAGAGATTGGAATAGATTCGTCTCAACTCGATGACTCTTTGATGCTGTAAGGTGCGAATCTCGGCGGAATAGTCGATGCCCTTTACGGAGCTGAGTTTGCGCAGCTCGTGCATCTGTCGGTCGAGGTCGGCGACTTTTGCTTCGAAGTCGAGATAATCACCATTGTTCGAGTTATTATCTTCGTTATCCGGCATATCAGTCATTACCATAAAGCCCGGCTGTTTAATACAGCATCTCACAGGGCCGGGCGAGACGTTCACAAAAAAACCCTGCCGCTAAATACCGGCCGGGACACTATTTTGTTTAGCCATATTCCCTGGCTTTTTCTGTCAAAGTAGAAATAATAACATTTTAGTTGGATAAATCAAAGAAAAAAATTGACATTGGAAAAATGTTACGATATTTTTTATTCAGCACCTGTTTTTAGGCGAAATTTCATAAGGGTTTGGTTTTGAAAGACTTAAGGCAAATAACGATTATAGGAACAGGGCTTCTGGGCGGCTCAATAAGCCTGACAGTTTTACGCACTTTTCCGGGTGTAAAAGTAGTTGGTTACGCACATCGCCGGGCGACGCGTGAAAAAGCAAAGGAACTGGCGGTCGTAAGTGAGATTGTCGGTAATATAAAACTAAGCGTATCCGATGCAGACCTTGTTATCGTGGCGACGCCTATACATACATTTGAGAAAATTTTCGGCGCGATTGCTGAGGCACTGCCGAAAGGGTGCATCGTTACCGATGTCGGCTCGACAAAAGTTTTACCTCACCGGTGGGCAGCGAAGAATCTTCCTTCAACTGTTCGCTATGTCGGCTCGCATCCGATTGCAGGTTCGGAACAAAGGGGCGTTGAATTCGCACGAGATGATATGTTCGAAAATGCAATATGTATTCTGACAACGGCGAAAGGCGGTAACACTTCCGCAGCGTTAGTGCTCAAGAGATTCTGGAGCGCGCTTGGCTGCTCGGTATATTTGATGAAGCCGGCCAGGCACGACAAGATTTTTGCGAACATAAGTCACCTTCCACATATAACGGCGGCGGCACTGGTCAATTCCAGTAATGCGGAGGAACTTAAGCTGGCCGGCAAGGGATTTATAGATACATCGCGAATAGCATCGGGGCCGGCGAATATCTGGGCCGATGTGCTGTTTACAAATGTTAAAAACACCGCCGAAGGGATTGACAAAATTATTGCTGAACTGTTGAAAATTAAAAAGGCAATTAAAAGCGGTGATAAAAGAGAGATTGAAAAGCTGCTGAAGAATGCTCGTGACAGACGTGCTGCGATGATAAACTATAAATTAAAGAAGAAGGAACTGATATCGTGAAGCAATGGCGTTTTGAGATTTTTAATCGGCCTGGATTTTCCGATGTGCACGGCAGCAGTGTGCTGGAGGACATCAAAGAAATGGGAATCGATACGGTCGAGGCGGTGCAGTCGGCGAAGGTATTTATGATTGAGGCCGACTTCGAGGGTGATTTTGCAAAACAAGTCGGCAAAGAGCTTTTGACCGACCCGGTGTGTGAAGAATATTACATAGGCCGAAGCGCGGCGCCGGCGGGTCTTGCAAAAGCGACTCTAATCGAAGTGCACTTGAAAAGCGGTGTTACCGACCCTGTGGCAGAATCGGTAACGACGGCAATGAAGGATATGGGGGCGGTTCCCGATAACGTTCGGACTGCCCGAAAGTATATCCTGCTGGGTGACATCAGCCAGAGCCAAACCGATACAATCGCCAAGAAAATCCTTGCAAACGATTGTATCGAAGAGGTGATGGTCGGCAACGAAGCCGAGCCGCCCAGCCCGCACCTGAAACCATACGAGTTCGAGGTAGTTCACTGGCCGGTATGCGAGCTTGACGACGATGAGTTAACGGCCTTGAGCAAAGGGAAAGATTTGTTTTTGAACCTGGTGGAGATGCAGACAATCCAAAAATACTATAGAGAGCTCGGCAGAGAGCCAACCGACGTCGAACTGGAGATGCTGGCGCAGACCTGGAGCGAACACTGCGTTCACAAGACACTTAAAAGTTCAGTTGATATGACAATCAACGGAGAGCAGGTGCATTTTGACAACCTGCTGAAAGAAACCGTTTTCAAGGCCACCAAGCAGCTGAACAAAGAATGGTGCATATCGGTCTTCGATGATAATGCCGGCGTGGTGGAATTTGACGATACAAGTGCGGTTTGCTTCAAGGTCGAAACGCATAATCGTCCTTCCGCACTGGACCCTTACGGCGGGTCGGCTACCGGCATCGGCGGCGTGATTCGTGACCCAATGGGGACGGGCCTGGGCGCAAGGCCCATCGCCAACACGGACATATTTTGCTTCGGCCCGCCCGACAAGAAACTCGAAGATATTCCCAAAGGAGTTCTGCACCCGAGAAGAGTGATGAAAGGCGTTATGGCCGGCGTTCGCGACTACGGCAATAGAATGGGAATACCGACGGTCAACGGCGCGATTTATTTCGACGACAGGTATATAGGTAATCCGCTGGTCTATTGCGGTAATATAGGGCTGATGGACAAAAATAAATGCTTCAAGAACCCGCAGGCCGGAAATATTATTATCGTTGTTGGCGGGCGGACAGGCAGAGACGGCATCCACGGGGCGACTTTTTCTTCCGGCGAAATAACGCACGAGTATGAAACAATCTTTTCTCACGCCGTCCAAATCGGCAACCCCATAGTTGAAAAGAAGATGTTAGATGTACTGCTTCAGGCAAACGAGGCCGGACTGTACGATGCAATTACAGACTGCGGGGCCGGCGGACTGAGCAGCGCGGTGGGAGAGATGGGGCAAGAGCTCGGGGCGGAAGTTGAGTTGGAAAAAGTGCCGCTAAAATATGCAGGGCTGACCTATAACGAAATATGGATTAGCGAAGCACAGGAAAGAATGGTCATAGCTGTTAAGCCGGAAAATGTGGAAGCGATAACGAAAATTTTCGATGATGAAAACGTCGAGTCAACAATAATAGGGAAATTCACCGACGATAAACAATTGGTATTAAAATATAAGGGGCAGGTGGTCGGGCAAATCGGTATGGATTTTCTGCATGACGGCGTTCCGAAATATTCGCGCAAGGCGGCCTGGAAAAGTCCTGAGCTTGCTGAGCCGAGCATACCTGAAAAAGCTGATTACAATGATGAACTTCTGCAAATTCTTTCTTCTTATAACGTGGCGAGCAAGGAATGGGTAATCCGTCAATACGACCATGAGGTACAGGGCAACTCGGTCATCAAGCCGCTGATGGGTGTAGATAACGACGGGCCGAGCGATGCAGCGGTGATTCGACCAAAATTCGATTCCGATAGAGGCCTTGCGATTAGCTGCGGAATGAATCCACTGTATGGCGATATTGACCCGTACTGGATGGCGCTGGCCGGCATTGATGAGGCGGTCAGGAATATAATATCTGTCGGCGGACGAGTTGACAGAATCGCACTGCTGGATAATTTCTGCTGGGGCAACTGCACGAAGCCGGAAACGTTCGGGCCATTAGTACGGGCGGCCCAGGCCTGTTATGACGGTGCAATGGCATTCGAGGCGCCGTTTATCTCAGGTAAGGATTCGCTGAATAATGAGTTCGCCTGTGAAGACGGAACGACAATCTCGATTCCACCGACACTTTTAATCAGCGCCATATCATTAGTTGACGACATCAAGAAGTGCGTAACGATGGACGTTAAAAAGGAATCCAACCTGCTCTTTATAGTAGGCGAGACGAAAAACGAATTAGGCGGTTCACATTATTATAAAATCAACGGCCGGCTCGGTGCCAACGTGCCGAAGGTGGATTTGGAAACGGCCCCTAAAATCGCCGGCAGGATTTGTTCGGCAATAGCCGACTCTCTTATAGTCAGTTGTCACGACTGCTCCGAGGGCGGACTGGCTGTTGCGCTTGCAGAGATGGCCTTTGCGGGCGGATTGGGGATAGAGGCCGACCTGCGGGGACTGCCCAAAGAAGAGAACTGCACACGAATAGATTCTCAACTGTTCAGTGAATCAAACTCGCGATACATCGTGGAGGTTGAGCTGGAAAATTACGATGCCTTTGCGTCTCTGTGCCTCAATCTGCCCTTCGGACAGCTTGGAAAAGTAACACAAGAAAAGAAGCTTATCATAAAAGCACAGGACGGCCAAACGGTTATTGAACAGGATTTGGCTTCGCTTAAAAAAGCGTGGCAAAAAACATTTGACTGGTAATAGAAAATCAGCCACAGGGACACAGAGAATAAATTTAGAAGGTAAGAGATGGGACAGGTAAAAGCAATAGTATTACGGGCGGCGGGGATAAACTGCGATATGGAGACCCAGTATGCTCTCGAAGCAGCCGGCGCAGAAGCTAAAAGTGTACATATAAACAGAATCATCGAGGATAAAGGGCTGCTCGGTCAATTCCAGATACTCGTTTTTCCGGGCGGGTTCAGCTACGGTGACGACGTTGCAGCAGGTAAAATCTTAGGCAATCAAGTAGTGCATCACCTTCTTGAAACCGTTAAAAAGTTTATCGATGACGGCAAACTGGTGCTTGGAATCTGCAACGGCTTTCAGACATTAGTCAAGGCTTCGATTCTACCCGGTAATAATGATACAGCCGAAAAAGACGCCAAGAGCAGTCACTCATCTTTTGTCAATGGTCAGGAGGTAACCATAACATATAATGACAGCGGCAAATATGAGGACCGCTGGGTATATCTCGCACCTCAAACCAACAGGTGCGTTTTCATCGAGCCGGACAGACAAATCTATCTTCCCATCGCCCACGCCGAGGGTAAAATGGTAACCAAAGACCCGGCCAGTCTCGATAAGCTGAAGGCCGACGGACACGTTGCGTTCAAATACGTCGATAAAGACGGCGCCGAAGGTGACTACCCGGTTAACCCCAATGGCTCGATGGGCTCGATAGCAGGGCTGACCGACAAAACCGGCAGGGTATTAGGGCTTATGCCGCATCCGGAAAGGTACATAAGGCATACCCAGCATCCGCACTGGTCACGGCTGGAAGAGAAAGACGCCGGCGACGGGATGATAATCTTCAATAACGCTGTAAGGTACATCCAGGAAAACTTCTAAGAAGCTTGAACTTTTATTGAAAGGCGTCAGGGGGTGAATTTTCTTGCAAAAATTTCGGCCTTAGTGTAATTTAATTTGCGAATCGCCATGCGTTTGGCCGGCGTGGCTTTTTCGGGCCCGTAGCTCAGCGGTTAGAGCAGTGGACTCATAATCCATTGGTCGTAGGTTCGAATCCTACCGGGCCCATTCAGATTAGCCGCACCGCCCTGCCTGAAAATCACTTACTATTTCTTTTTCTCAATCTCACCACACCATTTTACCGTTTGATTCGATACAAGAATATGTGCCTCTGATACAATCATACTTTACTTTTTTAAGCCGGCCCATTAGGCAGGAAATCAAGACATGTTTTGGAATCAATGTCATATTCAATCCTAAAATAATTATTACCTCCATCCAAAACCAAAACAAACATTGAAAACCGACTGGGAAATTTTGTTGGATTCGTAAAAAAGTTGCAATATATACGTTTCCTGCCCTTCACAACTATGCCAAAATACTGTCGGCCGTATTTATGCAAACGTGTGAATATTTCTGGCTGTGAGATTACTGTATAATTTTGAATAGCAGCTTCGGTTGCGTGAATATCTTCTTCAGAAGGAGACCAATATCCATCAATATTTCTTTTACTGTCAAATTTAATATCAGTGCAACCGGCAGAGAAAATAACACCGTTAAATTCTCGCACTGTAATAATCGAAGGCTTCTTATTTCTTTTTGGTTTATAAGAAATATTCTCCGAACACGAGTTCACAAATATAATTGTGATTACAACGCTGAATAGCAGAATAAGTTTCTGTTTATTATTCATATCATCCTCTTATTAGAAAAGTTAATCCTGTATCATTTTAACGATTGCCTGCCTTATTGTTTTTGCTCATCATTTTGCTTTGTATTGGCCACACCAATCGGTCGGCTGAACAAGCGGCCAATTAAGAGAAGCTTCCTTGTAGAATTTATCGTTCAGCATCGGATGTTTCGGCGATGGAAGTGGTGCATTAAAACGGCACTTACCGATACCTTCGCCAGCACCGTCGCTCTCATAAAAACCACAATTCTCACATCTTTTCTCATTTTCAGTCATAACACACCTTCCATCTCTGTTTTTTTTATCGTCAAAATCTCTCATATCACTGCAGTATTTTAACGATTGGCTCTTGGAGTTCAACTGATAACTCCAGCCAACGCTCGATAACCAAATACAGCCGGGCAGACTTAATGGAAAAATCATAATACCCTGCAAAGTTATTGGCAGAGTTGGTTTTTGGGTTTTCCGTAAGTGCTTTATTTTGTGGTGTTTTAGGCGATTTTAGCAGTGGACTCATAATCTATTGGCAGCAGGTTCAACTCCTGCCGGGCCCGGTCTGTTATTCTTTGTCGTGCAATAATTGTTGAAAGCTGCTATAAAGAAAGGTATAATGATATGGTAGTTTTGGGACATAAGAAACGGATTCGGTTGATATTAAGCAAGAGGCTATTATGTTATCGAAGCTCATTCGTTTTCTTAAAACTGATATCTGGCGGATACGCTTAAAGAACTATCCCCGCTCAAAATCGTTCTTCCTCAGGCAACTTAGGATAATTGTCCTTGCCGTCCGTGGCTTTGCTGAAGACAAATGTAAATTCAGGGCATCAGCGCTGACTTTTTATTCTCTGCTTTCTATTGTTCCTGTAATTGCAATGATGTTCGGGGTAGCAAAGGGATTCGGCCTTGAGGAAAGAGTTAAAGCCGAAATCATGCTGAAGATGCAGACGGAAGAACAAATAAACGTTGCTGAAAAAATTATCGAATTTGCCAATTCATTGCTTGAGGAGGCGAGCGGTACTTTTATCGCCGGCGTAGGTGTTGCTTTTCTGTTTTGGGCAATCATAAAGTTGCTGAGCAATATCGAGAATTCATTTAACGACATCTGGGGCGTAAAAAGCCCAAGGAGTATCAGCAGGAAATTCAGCGATTATCTTTCTGTGATGCTGGTCTGCCCTTTTCTTTTGGTTATGGCCAGCAGTATTACAGTTTTTGTAAGCAGCCAGGTTCGAGTTATAATTGAGAAATTTGACATCTTTAACGTGCTGGGGCCGTTGGTATTCGTATTACTAAAATTGCTGCCTTATTGCACTATTTGGATAGCGTTTACGTTCGTTTTCATTTTTATGCCAAATACCAAGGTTAAATTAAAATACGGTCTTTTAGCTGGAGTGGTTGCAGGAACAATCTTTCAATTTGTACAATGGGTCTATATAAATTTCCAAATTGGTGCAGCTAAATACGGCGCTATTTACGGGAGTTTCGCCGCTTTGCCTCTTTTTTTACTATGGCTGCAGCTCAGCTGGCTGGTGGTATTATTTGGTGCAGAACTTTCTTTTGCCCATCAAAATGTAGAGACTTATGAATTTGAGCAGGACTGCTTATCCGCCAGTTACTCTTTTAAGAAATTGCTGGCACTCTTAATAACCCAGTTGCTGGTAAAGAACTTTTGTAAGGCGGAGAAACCATCGGATGCTGAGAAAATCTCACATTCACTTGAAATACCCATTCGTCTGGTTCGGCAAATACTATTTGAATTAGTCGAATCAGGGGTTCTCTCCCAGGTCAAAAAGGACAATAACAAGGATGTCGCCTATCAGCCTGCGGTTGATGTCGGGAAACTGACCGTAAAATATGTAGTTGAATCTCTTGAGCAGCGAGGCAATTCGACCATACCGGTAGGCCAGAGGAGTGAGCTGGAGAAGCTTTCAGATTGCCTGAAAACATTTGCCGGTGATATTGAAAAATCACCAGCAAACATTCTTTTAAAAGACCTTTAGATATTGATATTCAAAGGGCACAGTCAGCCTAAACGTTATTCTATTTCTTTGTCGGCAGCAGGTCTTTAAAACCCTTTATAAGGTCTTTGCCTTTATCCTTGCTTTCTTCCAAAAGCTTTTTGCTTTCTTCGACAGCGGTTTTTCCCAACTCTGTTGCTGTGCTCAAGGTGGCCTTCATACCATCTGTCATACCTTCAGGCAAAAGACCGGCACCCTGTTCCGCCACGCCTGTGGCAATAGCCAAAAGGATTTTGCCTGATAACTTAGCCACATCTATTTTTTCATCGCTGCCTAAATCGGTCATCTGGATTGGATTAAGCTTCAGGGTAACGGTGTCTGCTTTGCCGGGTATAGGTAAGAGCTTCGCCTTAACAGTTACATTAGTGATTTCCAGATTATCTATATGAAGCTTTTTGGCGGGCTTTCCTGTTGCATCCTCAGTCCCTGGTTCTCCTTTGGGGATTGCCTTGATAATATCCTGGAGATTGTTGTTTATAAGGTCTTTTTGTTCGAGCACAACGTCCACACCATCGAACATAATTTCTTTTATATTGACGGTATCCTCCAGAAGCGAGCCAATGCTGACCGCAATACGAGCGTTACCAACTTCAAGCAGCTTATCATATTCATAGCCCGGCGGGTTATCGACTACAAGATTTTGAAAACCGACGCTTCCACCTAAAATTGAAAAGTCCATATCATCGATACTGACCCCGACACTTAACGTCTTGCTTGCTGCAGTTTCAATTCCTTTCTTCAGAGCGCTGTTACCAAAAAGATGGACCAAGACCACAATGCAAACAATCAAAACTACAATCACACCCAAAACGATACTGAGGATTTTACGTACACCTTTCATTGTTCTGTTCTCCCAAAATAATAATAATTATTTTCAGTTTTACTGCTCGGCCATTTCCTTTACCAGCTAAATGCTTATGGTTGATAATACTTCATAGCTTCCGGCATCAATTCTTTTATTTTCCTGATTCTGGTTGCATCGGCTGGATGAGTGCTTAATAATTCCGGAGGTGAACTACCCGTCTTGGCAGCGGACATTCTCTGCCAGAAGCTTACCGCCTCATGCGGGTCATATCCTGCCATTGCCATAAATATAAGTCCCAGATGGTCGGCTTCTTTTTCGTGGACCCTGCTGTATGGCAGCAAGAGGCCGTATTGTGTGCCTACGCCGTAGGAACGCATAAAAAGGTTTCTGGTTTTTTCCGGTCTTTGTGCCATTGCCTTCGACAACGCCGTCCCGCCCATTTCCACAATCAGCCCTTGTGTCATTCTCTCAGCACCGTGCCTTGCAATAGCGTGTGCGATTTCATGGCCCATCACGACAGCCAGGCCGGCTTCGGTCTGGGCCACAGGCAGCAGGCCGGTATTTATGACTACCTTACCGCCGGGCATGCACCAGGCATTTATGCTGGCATCTTCGACGAGATTGAAGTCCCATTCGTATCCTTCTAACCGTGAAGACAAATCATTTTTGGCGCAATATTGTTCCACAGCTCCCTGAATTCTGCGCCCCACACGCTTTACTTCTTCGGTTTGCTGAACGTTGCTGCTCAACTGATTCTGGGTAAGAAATTCATTGTAGGATTGAAAGCTCATTGAATGCATAACCGTATCAGGAACAAGATTCAGTTGCTTTCTGCCGGTGATAGCCACCTGTGAACAGGACGACATCAATAGCAGTGAACCACACAGACAAATCATTCGAAATTTCATACTTCTATTCATCGGATTTATCCTTTGCCTTAAACTGTTATTAACTTAAGAGTTGTTTATTACTCCCGTCTTTTATATGGATATCGTGCTGCGGGAAAGGTATCGATATACCGTTTTGGTCGAGACTGAGCTTGACTTTTGCCGTTACATCGAAATAGACATCCCAGTAATCTGCGGGTTTTACCCACGGCCGAACAACGAAATTGACACTACTGTCGCCAAGTTCAGAAACTGCCACGGTTGGGGATGGTTCTTTAAGAACCCGTTCATCACCGGCAAGAGTCTCTTCAATTACCCTTTTGGCTTTTTTCAGGTCATCTTCATAGGAAACCCCGACTACTAAGTCAACGCGCCTTGTTCCATTGACGGTGTAATTAAAAAGATTACCACCAGTTATCTGGGCATTGGGAATTATGGCACGAATATTGTCCGGGGTATTGATAATCGTATTGAATATCTGAATTTCATCGACTGTTCCCTTCACTCCGGCTGCTTCGATAAAATCACCGACCTTAAAGGGACGAAAGACAATCATCAGAAAACCCGAAGCAAAATTAGCAAGCGAGCCTTGTAAAGCCAAACCAATAGCCAAACCTGCCGCACCAATAGCTACAGCAAACTGAGTTGTCTCAACTCCCAGCCTTGACAGAGCAGCGATAACTACGAATATCAATAAAACTATACGGCTTAGATTCCTGGCAAATTTAGCCAGTGTCTTGTCAACGTGTGATTTGATGAGCCCCTTTTCTATCAGTCGTGAGATGATTTTAGCCAGCCACCGACCAACGATAAAGATTAATAAGGCCGCTAAAACATCCAACCCGTATTTGGCCAAATATTCATAGATTTTTGTAAGAATTTCATCCATATAGCAGCTCCTTTTTGACGACTGGGCGCCAATTATGAATTAGCAAGCCCACTTATTGCGCCCTAATCTGTGTTATTTCTACCATAATAGGCTGCTAATGTCTACAAGTTTCAAAAAGGCGCCACGGCGGCAGCCCACGCCGTGGCACCTAACGTACACTGTCCTAATCGTAAAGATGCGTAGCTTCAGTCTCTTGAACAGGCCGTGTAAGCTGATCAGTGTTCATCACAACGGTGAATCGTACGTCTCCGGCTTTAACAGCCTTTACAACTACCCGCCAAGTTGCCTTTGCCTTTGGTGCCAAGCTTCCTAATGGTGAGAAAGTAACAGTATTACCGACAGAAGAACCACGCGTCGCCCCACTGGAAGAAACATACTGCATATTATCTTCAAGCGTACAGACTATCTTGATGTTGGTGTCAGGTGCTGAACCCTGATTGGTAGCTGTTATTACATAAGTTTCGTTGCTGCCGATTTCAATCGGGTCTTCTACATCTATAACCTCAAGCAGCACAGCGGAGATACCTTCTACCGAAGTAGTCGCTGAAGCACGTACACCCTGCGCACAAGTTGCGGTAGCCATAGCTGTATTGGTTATGCTGCCGGCTTTCATCGGCGACAATGTAAGACTGACCTTTTTTGAGCGTTCAGGTGCAAGCGTACCCAAGTTCCAAACTACCTTACCGCCCATTGGGCGACCACCATTACTGGCAATGACAGATTTTACTCCCGTTGGTAATTGATCCTCAACTACCAGTTTTTCTGCTGCGGCATCACCTTTGTTTGTAATGGTAATTTCATAAGTTACTGAGCGACCAAGATATCGTTTTTCTGGTCCTGTTTTGGTGATTACAAGTACCGGCTGACGTACCACAGTAGTTGTTTCAGATTCAGCTTTTAGACCGCCTGCTGAGCTGGCCATAGCTGTGTTGACATATTTACCAGTCTTTGAAGCTTTAAGAGTAGCTGAGAATGTCTTGGACTGACCTGTTGCTAAAGTACCTGCATTAAACATCAAGCTGCTCTTACCATCGCTTGTGCGTAATCCTGAGGGAAGACTATCGCTGACTTTGACATTTTCAGCAGAACCGCTGCCGGTATTAGTAACAACAAATTTTACTGGAATCGGATCGCATAACAAAACTTCCGCCGGTGCTGTTTTCCTTAGTTGTAACTTAGGCTGAACAACTTTAACATTGGCACAGGCGGGTACCACGTAAGTCACTGCTGCACAGGTTTTGACACAGTCGGTGTTCGTGGCCATCCCGGAAACAGTAATTTGCTTGCTTTGTTTCGGGGCAAATGACCCTAATTCCCACACAAGCTCGCCGCCATCTTTTGTCGCTGCTGGATTGGTATTCTTGACGCTGAGATTGTCAGGAATGTTTTCAGTTACCACGACATTAGTTACAGCCATATTGGTCACATTTGTAACATTGATGGTGTAATTGAATGGGGCGTTTAATTGAACTTCACCTGGCATGGTTTTATTCAACTGGATAATCTCACAGCCTCTGCAGGGATAGCTTTTTGAGACAGTGGACGGACCACACTCACTCACAGGGGCGGGCTTTGGTTTAACAGGGGCAGGCTTTGGTTTGGGCAATGGTATTGCTTTGGCCATAGGTCTGCATTCTTTATCAAAAAAGAATTTATGCTCGCAGCCCGGCTCTACAGGCCCTGTCCCCCAGAAGTCGTTCCAGCTTTTGCAGCTATAGCAGCCCGATAGAGTGAGCAGCGACAAGAGAATTGAGATGTTTAGTAGCTTTCTCATAACGTACCTCCTTTAATAAAACCATCACAAATGGATTTGTAGTTTTTCTCGCAATACAACCATTAGAACGGCATTACCTTTATGGGCCTCGGGCAAACTGTTTTCGATGGTCTGTTTCCGGATAAGAATTAAATGAAGTCAAAAACCCTTCACCAAGTAACGAATATGCATAGCACATTTGAATCGCCCCTTAGTCGAACCCCTTATTTACCAAACAGTATAAAAACACAATATCGAAAATGTCAACTTTTTTATGGGAATTTATCCTCAGAAAAATTGCGGGCTGCAAAATACGTAAATTGAAGCTTTGCGGGCTAAATGAACATAAGGCTTGGTATTACAAGAGTTTGCGATTGTCGAGCATATCAACATCAACGCACAGGAGGTCGTTGATTTGTCCTTGAAAGAAGCAGCAAATGAAAAGGCCCTGCTATTTAGCAGGGCCTTTTGGTCTTCGAGTCGTGTCCCCGGTCAGCAGGGGGTTACGTTAGTCGCACATGGGCCTTTTTTGCCTTGTCCGACTTCATACTCGACCTTCTGGCCTTCATCAAGCGATGCATAGCCTTCTGTTTTAATCTCCGAATGGTGGATGAACAAATCGTCACTACCATCATCCGGAGCAATAAAACCATATCCCTTACTCGAATTGAACCATTTCACTATACCTGTATCCACTTATACATCTCCCTGGCCTATCAATAGACCATTTAACAATATCTCTCATTCTTAATTTATTAAGGGCATACTCTTGAGAGACGAAAGAATATTCCCTCTAGGTTAAGTGTATTATACAAGAAAGTTTAAGTGATTCAACAAATAAATCCTGTTTTGACATTTTTTTTTACAGACAAAAATAAGGCCTTTTTCAACATCTAACCACGTTTATACCCGAAAAAAGAAGAAAACTTGCCTTTATCAAACAGAATCTGTATAACAGTACAAAAATAATAATTTTCCCCTGATGCAGTGTTGCGTTATAGAAAGGGCTTTATATGAAGACTATGGAAGTTTATATTTTACGAGTAAAGCCGGAAGAGGAACTCGCCGGCTCCATAATCGAATACTGCAAATCAAAGCAGATAACCTCCGCCATAGTTACAGGTATCATCGGCTCTCTTGCCTCGGCCAGACTGGGTTTCTTACAGGCCCTGCCCGGCAAATACATAGCCAAAGACTTTCCGGGTCCTCTGGAGATTGTTACCGCTCAGGGCACCGTTGCGATGTGCGATGACGAATTAGTGCTGCATATTCATATTCTTATCTCTGATGAAAACCGCGCTGTGGGCGGCCATTTAATCGAGGCAGCGGTATTCAGCACAGCAGAGGTGGTTGTTGAGCAGTTGGACGAACAGATAACGCGTAAATTCGACGACTACACCGGCCTGAAAGAACTGCAAATATAAATTCGTTACACCGACTGAATATTTTGCCGCCCCACTATTTTAATAATTGCCACCGGTTGTTCCGATTTACTTATTATTCTTTATCCTTCTGCCCTGATAATGACCTCTTATTTTGATTCGTTTATTGTATTGACTTAAGTTTCAAAGCCCAGTCCTTATCCGATCGCTTGAGGTTGCCCGGGAAGTTGGGCATTGTGATGTTGCCTTTGCCGTCAGCGGTCAGTTTGCCGTTGCCAACATCGCTCCACTTGCCCCTTCGAGGGTCAAACCACTGTGCCTTGTACGTTTTGTTCGGTGCCATATTCGAGAGGACGGCTTTGTCGCAGCCGTTCTCGAAATAAAGCAAGGCCAGGCTCTTATCTGTAGTGCGCATCATATATGCCCAGCCGTCAAGCCCGTTATCTTCGGCGCCTGTACTTTTCCTGGGCTCTATATCATCGCTGGCCAACAGAAGGTTATGGTACGCCGCTCCTTCAGAGAGTATGAACTTACCGAGAAATCCCATCTGTCCGTGGGCCGGGAAGGTAAATGGTTTCCAGAAGTGGATGGCCCTGCGTGGCTTGCTATAGTCAGGTTCACCGGTCGTTACACCGGGCCAACTCAGGGAACCATAGACATGCCCTGCCAGGGCGCCCGAGAGAACACTGCCATACATCTGCGCACGCCCGTAGTAGTTATCGCGCTCGGAGTTAAGTTCAGGGAATCCGCCGGCAATGGCGACACCGGAACTCTTGTGACCTACATAGTAAGGTTCGTTATTGAAGACAGGAATCGGGTTGGCGTGATTGAACTGTTTCTCTATCCATTCATAGATTTTATGGTGACGGGCGTAGTTTCCGGATGTGTGGATTTTCAGCCAGCCGGAATCATCCACGTGACCAAAGTAATAAAGTGTGGCTCTATTCGCCATGGCCGTCGTCGGCTGTCCGAAAGGCATAGGGCCATACTTCTGGTAGTACAAATCGACTGCCGTGTCCAACTGCGTCAGCCATCTGTTCTTCTCCATATAGTCACCGTGAAACAAAGAGTAGATGAAACTGTGGGTGTTGTAGCGGGCGCGAATATACTTCAGGAAACGTACAAAGGATTCATCGAAGTTGTGATAGCCTATCCAGCTTGCGAAGTGGTCGCGACGCACGCTTTCAAAATATGGGACAAAACCGTTTGCCGACATATAGTCCATCTTACGGTCCAGACTCTGCCAGTAGGCTGGATTTATCCTGTCGAAATCGGCGCAGGCATCCGTTTTCCCATTGCACCTGCCGGGCAGCATAAAGGAGCGGTTGCCATTCTCATCGTGCATATCCATCGCTTTGCCTTCATCGCCGGGCTTTCCCCAGGCCGAGCGGATTTGCACGCCCGAATCGTCGGAAAGCCTATTTCTGTACTTATCGCGGTTCCAGTTTGGAAAGCAGGCAATCATGCCGATGGAGTTGAATCCTTTCTGCTTGAGGATACCAATCGTCTCCTCGAAGCCAATGCCCGGCCCCGGCTTATAATCGTCCGAAGGCGCCCTGCCTTTGAACGGGTATCGCCAGGTGCCGGCTGACCAGTGGGTGTCGCACAGAAGGAAGAACAGCGTACCGTCAGCATATTGCAAGGCTCGGCCGTTGGATGTGGGGCCGATGGTACCTCGTCGGTTCGGATTGGCTTGCTTTTCAGCTTCGCTCCAGCTGATTGCCTTGAAACGCCCGCTTCTGCCGCTCAGACCAGGGTCTACTGGATTCGAATGGCTTGTCCATGTCCATGTTCCGGGCGCGGTGGCCATAATACGTATGCGGAATGTCTTTTCTCCGTCCCAGAAGCCGTAGACCTTCTTATCAAAATTCGGACCTTTCAGCCGTACCCAGACTTCCACATCTGTGTAAGGATTCGAATAGGAATTTTCAGCCGTCAGTTTGATTTCAACTTTTTCCCACGTGTGAGTATCAGCCGCAATTGAATATGAGCATAAAGCAGTCAAAGACATTAAGATAATAAAAGCTCTTATGACGGCCTTTCTTGTTCCTGCCGGACTAATACCAAAAAACATTCTCTGTGCTCTTGTGGCTTGATATGTAAATTGAATCATAATTAATCCCCTTCCGGTTTTCTAATTATTAATGGTGCTGAAATTTTTTTTTATATCATTACGATAGTTAGAAAGTACTGCCGCAGCCGCGCCCAAGCCAACGTCCCTTAGAAAATCACGTCTGTTCATTTCTTTCCTTTCTTTACATGGAACATGCAAACCTTGCCTATCACTTTTTCTTTTTTTTGGTCCTTTTCACAGGCCAGGGCCGCACCCCGCATCGCTCGGCCCAACTCTCGTACATAGCTTTCAACTCCGCCATTTTTTTGGGATGCTTCTCAGCAAGATTATTAAGTTCAGTGCGGTCGGCTTCGAGGTCATACAGCTCCCAGCCGCCG
>Ga0180432_10002739_pt1 | contig 26196 bp, 13 predicted proteins | sample SS_ome_10_FD_132414 | JGI IMG/M metagenome (GOLD analysis project Ga0180432, IMG submission 132414) | Hypersaline lake sediment archaeal communities from the Salton Sea, California, USA - SS_1_MS_2 metaG | ecosystem: Environmental > Aquatic > Non-marine Saline and Alkaline > Hypersaline >... | reverse complement strand
GGGCGGAACGAGCTGCTCAAGCACGATGACGTCTATTGGCTGTCCTACATCGGTGGCGCGCTGCCGGGCCTCGAGAAGGAGCCACTCGCAATCGGCCTCGCCTCGACGAGCCGCCCCGAAGAGCCGGCCGAGTGGACGCGAATCGAGCACAACCCCGTCCTGCATCGGGACCAGCCCAATGCGCGCGCTTTCGAGGCCCAGACGCTGTACAAGAGCACGGTCATTCTCGACGAGAATAAGACCCTCGGTCATCCGTTCGTGATGTACTACAACGGCAAACAGAAGGGGGAATGGGTGGAACGGATCGGCATGGCCCTCTCCGACGATATGGTCCACTGGCAACGTCACGGCGACGGCCCCGTCGTGGACAATGGCTCGGGGATCAGCGGCGACCCGCAGCTCGTACGCATCGGCGAGGTGTGGGTCATGTTCTATTTCGGCGCGACGTACCGGCCCAAAGCCTTCGACACTTTCGCCTGCTCCCACGATCTTGAGCGCTGGACCAAGTGGGACGGCCCGGACCTGATCGAGCCTTCGGAGCCCTGGGACGACGTCTTCGCCCACAAGCCGTGGGTGATCAAGCACGACGGCGTCGTGTATCATTTCTATTGCGCCGTCGGCGACAAAGGCAGGACGATCGCGCTGGCCACATCGGAGGACATGGGCCGCAGCGCCCTCACGGGTCCTCGTCGACAGTCGGAATGAGGATAGTGCGCTGATGACGGATCCACACGCTCGACCGGCCCGATACGCACTGCGCAGGACGCTGCCGCCCTGGTGCTTCCAGGAGCGGCTCGATGAGCTCCTCGACTTCTGCCGCGCTGCGCACGTTGACGAAGTCATCATCAAGGTGGACACGGAGGAGTTCAGCCACGGCCTGCCGACCGTCGAGTGGCTCAGCGACTACCTGCCGATGCTCGCCCGCGCCCGCGACGCCCTCGACCGCATCGGCGTCGCCTTCTCACTCAACCCGTGGGTCACCGTCGGCCATCTCGATCGCGGCCGCGACCTTCGCGACGTGTTCCCGCAGATGGACTGGATGGTCGGCCATCGCGGCGAGCAGTGCCGTGCGTGCGCGTGTCCGCTGTCGCCGGGCTGGCGCGAGTACGCGCAGGCGCTGTGGCGGCTGTACGCCTCGCTCAAGCCGAACATCATCTGGGTCGAGGACGACATCCGCACGTTCAACCACCTGCCCGTCGAGTTCAGTTGCTTCTGCGACCTGCACACCGAGGCCTTCAGCCGGCGCGTCCGTGAACTCGTCTCGCGCGAGCGCCTCGTCGAGGCGCTGCTCCGGCCTGGCGAGCCGCACCCGTGGCGGCGCCCCTGGCTCGAGCTGCAGCGCGACTCCACCGTCGAGCTCTGCGCCATGCTTGCGAAGACCGTGCACGAGGTGTCGCCCGAAACCTTCCTCGGTCTGATGTCGAGCGAGCCGGCCTCACACTGCCTCGAGGGACGCGACTGGCGCCAGCTCGCCGAGGCGCTCGGCGACGGCAAGCCGATCTACAGCCGGCCGACGCTCGGCAACTACACGGAAACCTCGCCTGACGGGCTGTACTACGGCGCTGAACACATCAAGCGCACGCGCTTCCTGCTGCCCGACAACACGATCGAGCAGACGGAGGTCGAGAACACGCCGTTCACGGCCTATTCGAAATCGGCAACCTTCACGTTCCTTCAAATCGCGCTCTCCGTCGCGCACGGATGCGACGGCGCCACGTTGAACCTCTTCGACCACGTCGGCACGCCGGTGACGATCAATCCAGACATGCGCGACATGCTGGCCAGCAGCCACCCCTTTATTGACGCGCTCGCCGAGGCACATTCACCGCGTGCTATGTTTTGCGGCGTTCGCGTCTTGCATCACGAGCAGGCAAGTGTTGTCCGCCGCCTCGGCCCGGGCGATGATTACGGCGACCTCGCGCCGCCCGATTACGCGTGGGAACGCGCCCTCAACGCGCTCGGCTTCACGACGACCTACGACGCCTCCCCCGTGATCGCGACCGACGGCCAGATGATCGCCGCCTATGACGACGCCGAGATCAGAACAATGCTCGCCGGCGGGATGTTACTCGACCTCAGAGCAGCCGAGGCGCTCATCGCGCGCGGCTTCGAGCAGCACATCGGCGTGAGCATCGAGTGGTCCGGCGGCCTGCATGAAACGCTTGCGATCAGCGCCGAAGAACTCACTGACCCGGTGTTTGCCGGCGCCGAGGGCCGCTACCTCACCATGACGATCCCCCACCTCAACGGCAACCCGCGCTTCGGACGGCTGCACCTGCACCCCGGCGCACGCGCCGTGAGCCGCCTCGTCAACCCCGAACGCGAGACGGTCTGCGACTTCATCACGATCTTCGAAAACGATCTCGGTGGGCGCGTGGCCGTCGTGCCGCTCGAGATGAGCGAAGCCCTCGGCCCGCCTTTTCTCCACCCATACCGGCGCGAGCAATTCCTGGACATCCTGCGTTGGCTGTCGCGCGACAAGCTGCCCGCCGCCGTCGCAGGAGGCGTTTACCCGCTCGCTTACCGCATGGATTTCCCCGACCGAGTCATGCTCGGCGTCTTCAACCTGAGCCACGACGATTGGGCCGAGGTGCGATGGGAGGTCCATCTCCCGACCGGGCTCCCGCGCGCTGTCAAGCGGTTAGCCGACGACGGCCAATGGCACGACGCGCATGCCGTGTGCGAGCTCGTCGCCCCCGACCGCGTGCGCCTCACGGTCCCCGGCCCGCTCACCTTCCGCTTCCCGCTCGTCCTCGCCCTGGGAAAATAGGGACAGTCACCTATTTTTCGTCGTGATGCGGTTGCGCTCAACTGTAGCGAAGGCCTTAGTGCCTGATCTGGCGTTGCCTCCAAAGCTCAAGAAAAACAGGTGACTGTCCCCACGGGTGGCTAGCCCGGCGGCGGCGTTTTCTGCACAGCCTCGACGATGGCGAGGACGTTCTCGATGGGAACGTCAACCTGAACGGCGTGAGCCGGCCCCAGGATGTAGCCCCCGCCGCGTCCCAGCGTCCGGATCAGCCGCGCGCACTCTTGCCGGACTTCCTCGACACTGCCGCGCGGCAGGATCTCCTGAATGTCCAACCCGCCGCAGAAGCACAGCCGCTCGCCCCAGCGCGCCGCGATTACCTCCGCCTCCATGCCGGCCGCCTTCGGCTGAAGCGGGTTGAGGATGTCCACGCCGATCTCGATGAGCTCGTCTATGATCGGCACGATCGAGCCGCACGAGTGATAGTGAAACACCACGTCGGGAAACTCGCTCCGGACTGCCTCATTGAGCGTGCGCTGCAGCGGCTTGATCGTCTCACGCCACACCTTCGGCGGCAGCAGCATGCCCGACTGCGCGCCCACGTCGTCGGCGATATAGACCATATCGGCCCGGCCGTTGCAGGCGCGAAGCGTCCGCAGCGTCTGCTCGATGTAGAAGCCGTTGATGCGTTCCATGACTCGCGCCGTCACCTCGGGCCGGACGAGCATGCCCTCCAAAAAGTCCTGGAAGCCAACCAGCGCCCACGCACGCTCGAATATCGAGCTCTCCCCCACCCCGATCCATTTCTCGCCTTGCTTTTCGGCCGCCGTGATCTTCGTCGGCAGCCCCGCGTAGTCGAAGTCGTCCGGGTTCGGCCACGCATAGTCATCCACCTGCTGCACGCTCTCGACACCGGCCAGCGGATGATGACAGAACTCGTCGTAGGAGCCTCCGTCGTACCGCGTCCGCCGCGTGACAAACCCCCAGTACGACGCCGTCGTCCCCTCCCCCAAGTTCTCCCGGGGCGGGCCCGCGTAATCCGCCCAGACCCACACGACGTCCAACCCGAGCGCGTCACGCACCTCCGCCTCGGACTCCACGCCGAAGTGCCGCCTCAGCTTCTCGACCGTCTCAGGTGTCCCCCACATGCTCAGCGGCACCCGGTCGGTGCGCTCGTGGCGCAGCGCCGCGGCAACTCGCCGGCGGGAACTGAGCTGTTCAGATGCTGCCATTCGTGGTTCTCCCTTCTCGACAGTCTACCATACGCGTGCTCTGGACGAGAAGATCGGGCTCGAAACCGCAGCCCACGCTGTGATATCATAATGTGTTACGTGTAAGAGGTCTTGATGAGAGACTCGCGCGAAGCCATCAACGCCATGATCCGGGGCGAGCCGATCCGCCCCGTCGTGGCCCCGCTGTGGGACGGCATCTTCGGCGCCGCCCTCGTCGGCAAGCGGTACGCGTCGGACGTCACCGTTGACGAGAAACTGGAAGTCGCCGAGCGCTGCGGCTTCGACCCAATCCTGCAGCTCGATCCCGGCATGCTGTGGGCCGGGGTCGAAGCCTTGCAGCCGGAGACAGACGTCGAACAAGACGGTGACGTTCGCGTCATCACCTCGACGCTGCGCAGTCCCGCCGGCACGATCGGCACGGTGGCGCAGGAGCCGCCGCACGCGGGCGGGACGTGCATCAGGGACGCCACCGGCTCGGACCTCGTCTACGACGTGCTCGAGTGGTTCGACAACGAAGTCCTCCGCCATCGCGACCTCATCCTGGCCGAGGCGAAGAAGCTCGCCGCAGAATACGGCGGCCGCGCAGCCCTTGTCTCAGGCTGGATGACGCCCTTCGAGCTCTCGTTCATGGCCTATCCGACGGTCATCACCTCGTACCTCGACCACCGGGACCGCCACCGCGAGCTCATGGAGCTGCACATCGCCGTGGTGAACATGATCATGGAAGTCGCAGGCGAAGCGGGCTGGGACGGCTTCAGCACGGCCGGCCCGCCCATCGAGCTCGTCGGCATGAACATGTACGAGGAGGTCGCCGTCCCGTACCTCATCCGCTATCGCGAGATGGCCCACGAGCACGGCCTCTGGTTCCGCTTCCACAACTGCGGCCACATCCGCGGCCTGCTCGAGGCCGGCACCTACAACCGCGTCAGGCCCGACCTCTTCGAGACGCTCGCGCCGCCGCCCATGGGCGAGCTCGATGACCTGCGCTGGGCACGTGAGCAGCTCGACCCCGCCATCTGCACGCGCGGCAACATGGACCTCGAGTTTCTCAAGCACGCCCCGCCCGCCGATATCGCGCGGCGCACAAGCCGGATCCTCGACGAGACCGCCGGCTACAAGCACATCGTCGCCGCCGCCGACGAGATCCTCGCCCACACCCCCGTCGAGAACGTCCGCGCGATGGTCGAAGCTACGGCAGGCGTGTGATTCTTCTTGCCTGACGCGCAAGTTCGTGCTAGGAACTAAGAGAGCGCGGGCACGGCCGACACTGGGCTCACACCCAGAACCTTGAAAGACACCTGCGGTGTCTGCGGAATGACCCCAGCATTCGGAGCGCTCATCGCATCGCCTCCTGCCCGCCGAAACTCAATGCGTGGGAGGAAATGGCCATGACGTCCTCCAACTCAACGGTCGTTAGAATCTTCGCGGGGTGCTTTGCCTGCCTGGTGCTCGGTTGCCAAGGCACCGGCCGGGAGCCGGCGCAAGAGCCCTCCCCGGATGCCAAGGCCATCACGGATCCCGTTACCATCCGTATGGCGGATGACCCGCGAAGCGACGAGGAACTCATCCGGGCGCTGGGAAGCGAATTTGACCCGGATGCGTTCTCGCTCTATCACTGGAGGCCTGAGTATCCGGGATTCTACCTCTTCTTCTGGCGTGAGATGGATCAGGTGAATGATGAGGCGCATACCGTGTTGTTCTGCAGGCTGGTCGTGAAGGACGATCCCGCCTATGCTACTGAGGTCCTCGGCAAAGCCTTGGATTCGGGGAATTGGCTGTCGTTCTGTGCGCTCGCAACAGGGATTGCCCACTACTATCCGAGCTCGGAGCAGGTCGTTCTTCTGCTGCGGGCTTATCACATGGAGAGGGACCGAAAGAACCGGGAGGCGATTCTGCTTGCCCTCGAGTACTATCTGGATTACCTGCGCGACTCGGAGGTCTTGACGGATGCGGCCCTGGCCTACATGTACTCGGCATGGCGTCTGGAGCCGTCGCAGGCGTGTCTCGCGCAGTGGGCTCGCGTCTACGCGTGCCTGATTCCGCATCTCGGCTACGCTGACAGGAGAGAGGAGGACAACAGGATCATGCTTCCGGAGAATGAGCTGGCCGTGACGTTTGAGAAGGAGCGGGCGCGCCTCCAGAATATCCCGCCGCCCGACGAGACGATATCGCTCTGGGAGGACGAGCGCTTGTCAGAGTATCCGATTTTCCCCGGAGAAGACGAGGACTGAGATCTCAGGCGGCCATTTGCGGCGACAGGGGCACAGCGGCCGATCCCGGACCCATTTCACGACGCGGCAGGTCTGGTTGCCGGCCGCCGGGCAATAGGCCTGCGCGCGGCTACTCTCAGCACGAACGCACGAATGACTGATTCTTGTTGATGAGCCGCAGGCCCTCATTCCTCCGGCGGCGGTTCGTTGCTGAATTTCAGTTCGCCCTTCGGGTCGGTCAGGCGAATGGCGAACGCCCAGGCGCCATGCCAGTTGCAGTTCTTCACGAGCATCTTGTTCCAGCCCTGCTTGAGCGGGCACGCGGCGATGAACTGGTCGCCGAGGTAATGGCTCCACGTGTTGTTGTCCAGGACTTGCGTGTCATTGACCCACATGGCGATCCCGTCGTCCTTCGCGATGAACGCCCCCGCCGTCTGCTCTCTCGGCGACCAGATGTACGTCAGGCCGTAGCAGCACTGCCACGAGTCCCAACCGAAATACGTGTGCGAGGGCACGCCGCCGCCGGGCGGCAGGACGATGGGATGCCACTTTGCCTTGATCTCAACCGGCTTGCCCTGGCGCTGCACGGTCACGTCGTACACGGCGTTCGGGTCCTGCTCGCGCTCGGGCGGGTTCACCGTTTCCCAGCCGCCCTTTTCCGGGCACGGCCACGGCCCAATCACCAGCCACTTGCGGATCGTGGGCGCGATCGTCGGCGAGCAGTGGACCGCCACGAGGCCGAAGTCCATCGCCGTCGCCATCTCGTACCGGCCCTGCATGATGAACTTCAGCGTATGCTCGCCGCCCGTGAGGTGATAGGTCCCGACGTCGAAGCCCTTCGCCGGCAGAAACGTCTCGTTGTAGGCGTTCAGCGTACCGAGGTAGTGCCGGTCGTCAATGATCACGAGCACCTTGCCGTAGCTCGGGCCCACCGTCAGGAAGATCTGCATCTTGTACCGGTCCTCGCCCGGTACGAAGAGTGTGCCCGTGATCGTCTCGCCGATTTTCTTTGCCGGGCAGAAGATCTGCATCCGTTTGGGCGCAAGCCCTTCGGGCATCACGTCCGTCCAGTATTCCGGGTCCACCGTCCGCAGGTGGCGCACCTCGACGGGGCTGCCGTCCGAAGTGAACGTCCCCTCGAACCGACACCCCATCATGACCGGGGCCACAAGCTCGCTGCGCGGGACCCGCTCGGCGAGCGTCGGCAGTGTCGGCGCCGCGACGGGCTTGTCCATGTACCAGTAGCCGACCGACGCGTAATCGGACGGGAAGTTGCTCACCGGCCCGTGCTGGATGTCCACCTTGATCCGCCGCTTGAACGAGATGAAGTCGGTGATATGCCAGCGGTACGCGCACACCCGCCGCATCGCGTCGTGGCGAATCGTGATCCCGCCGTAGCTCTGGTCCATGTCCTCGCGCTGAATTCCGTTCCAGTAGTACGAGCCGTTGAAGTAATCCTCGGTTCCGGTACCGACCCAGCGCGACGGCCACGTGGTTTCGTCGTCAACGTAGATCGCCTCGTCGCCCTCGAGGAAACTGATGGACTCCGTGCCGATGGACCCCTGCATGAACAGGTGGCAGCCGACAAACTTGCCCCGACCGCCGCTCACGTCGAGGATCGTGTAGTCTTTGCCCATCGCCGGGTTCTTGTCCTGGTGGTATGCGGCGTGGAAATAGCCGGCGCTCGATGGTAGAACGGCGACCTTCTCGACAGAGACACTCCGGAACAGGCGCGCCGCCCCGCCCGTATCGTTGTGTACCGCGATCCGGATCTTCTGCCGATACGGCAGCGGGAAGTAACAGTAGTTGCCGTCGTCGGTCGTCCCCATCGGCAACGATCGGTAGCGCAGGTCGGCCGCCATCGCGCCGAAGAAGTCGCCGACCGGCACGTTGACGCTGTTCGCCGTCGAGCCGTCGTACTGGATCTGCAGCACCAGCCCGCGCAGGTTGATGTTCATCGCCCGGTGCAGCTTGACGCGCAGCGCACGCACGACACCCGGCCCCGTCCCCTCGAAAAGCACGGCCGTGCCGCCGGCCGGAACGTCAACGGGCCCCTCCGTGACGAGCATCGGCTCGTCGGGCGGCGCCGGCATTTGCCCCCGCGCCAGAAACATCGCGGCGGCCTTTTCGAGCGTGGCGCGGTTCTTCTCAGCAAGCGCCATCGAAAAGCTCTCGACGGGCGTGCCCGCCGGATACTTGAGATAGTCCACGTGATAAAAAAACAGGTGGTTCGTTGTGATCTTGATGTGCTTGCCGAACGGGATCGGCACGTAGCAGAGGCTTGCCGGGCCCTCGAGTGCGCCGCGCCCGCTCTCGAACGTCTTCGACAACGGCTGGACGAACGGCCACTTCGCCCCGCGGTCGCCGAAGAGCTCCGACGCCGCCAGGTCGAGCCGGGGCGTTGCCTCGCCATCAAAATAGAACCGTACCCGCGTCTCGGGCGAGAGATGCCGGCCCGTGATCCCCGTGGACCACACCCGGTAAATCACGCCCGGCCCGTCGGTGTCCACCATCACGTTCTCGCCGTTCTCTTCGGTCCGGATGAAGTTGCCCGCGTCGGCGTTCTGGTGCTCGCGGCTGTAGCTTGCGTCCTGGTACGCCGGCCAGTCCGCCAGCAGCGGCAGGCGGTCAAACGCCGTCAACGCCTCGAAACCGATCGCCGGCGTCTCGGTGGTCGCTGCTGATAACGAGCCCGACGACACAACCGCACACAGCAAGACCATAATCGGAATCGCTCTCATGACTCTGCCCCTTCTACGATGAATCCGGTAACACCTCAGTTGATTGCCCTGTAATCCCATCGCACGCGTGGTAATTAGAACCTTCATCGAAAGTCGAACCGCACCGCCGTATGCGTCCGAAACGGCGCCAGCTCGACGCGGACATACCCGTCACGTTCGTCGGGAGTCATGGTCAAAGCGTGTCCCAACTGATCAGCCGCCGTGCACGCGCGGCCTTCCGGCACGCGCAGGCCGATCCTTACATCATGGATGCCGACCGCCGCGTCCATGAAGAACGTCTCCCCGGCTTCCCGGGTACCGGGGCGCGACACGGACGGCGCGATCACGTGTACAAACACGGCCTCGTCGTTCGTGCGCAGCGCGACCTCCGCAATCGCGGGCAGCCCCTCGGCGTACACCTGCCGCCGCCCATCGAGCAGCGTGTCCAGACACGCCACGATCATCTTGCGCAGCGCTGAATACGACGTGTGCCAGTAATCCGTCGCGATCGGCGCAGCGACGCCGATCACGCTGCCCGCGCCACGCGTCACACGCCAGACGGCCGGCTCCTCGGTTGCCGGTCCCGGCGGCCCGTGCTGGTGGGAATAGAAATCCCCTTTGCTCTTGCCCGAAAGCGGATGCGTCCAATAGCCAAGCGCCTCGGCGCCTGCCTCCAACTTGACTCCATGGCCCTGGATGCGCGCCAGGACCGGCATCGACAGGTCCCCCGGCGGCGCGTCCGCCATTCTGATGTAAGAGACCGGCGTTGGCAGCGGCTTGGCTTCCGTCACGCCGAGCAGCGGCCAATAACGTTCCGGCCCAACGCCCACGGAAAGAACATGGCCGCCCGATTCCACGTATGCTTCCAGCGCAGCGACGCCCTCGTCCGTGTCCGGCAAATTCTCGTCGATTAACACGACCGCGTAGCGCCCGCCGGCCAACGCGGCCAGGTCGGCGAGCGCCGCGACCGGGCAGTGCGCGTCCATCACGGCCTTGAACAATCCCTCGCCGTTGCGGCACGCGTTGCCGTTGTACTTGATTCCACCCGGGTCGCTCGCCGGCCCACTCGACGCCGCGAACACGCCGACTTCGGCCGCCGGTCTCGTCGTCCCACAAAACGCCTGGCGCGGTTTGAGCCAACGATACGCGTCGCCGATGCGTTCGTACACCGGCGCTTCGAACCGGCCATCGCCGTAGAGCTGGTCGCCTATACTCGGCAAACCGCCATGCGCGAGAATCGTCGCCGTGTCGTGCTTGAGCTCCTCAAGCGGCCGCAGCGTCCAGTCGCCCCACCCCATGTGGAAACGCTGCGAGCAGATTTCAAACGGCCGCGGCCGCACCGCATTGTCGAACAGGCTGCTGTAAAGGCTCATCGCTGTGAACGTGTGCGGCCGATTGCCGACCGCCTCCTCGCACCACTGCCCGTCGTCCTGGTTCGTCACACCGGCCGCCTTCTCGCGGATCCCCGTGGCCGTGTTGCACAACAGCTCACAGCCGGGACGCAGCCCGGCAAGCAGCGTGGCCAGACCGCCGGTGTACTCGTCGAGCATCTGCCGCTGCCACCTGTAATAATCCGTACCGATGCCCGCGTCCGGCTTGTCGTCGTCGAACGGCAGGTCGTGTCCCGTGCCCCGTTGGTACGCCTCGCGGCATCGCGCGCACACGCACACCGGGTAATAGCCCACGATGTCCAGCCAGACGCCCGCGACGTCATAGCCGCGCACAACCTCGGCAAGCTGCTCGCGCGCGTACTCGCCATATGGCCCGTTGACGCACATCGCCGTCCACGGCCCCCAGCTCCGCTGGAAGAACGGCTCCGGGTGCTGCATCGTATCGGGATGCTGCGTACCGTACCAGACATCGAATCCGAGGCTGTAATAGGCGAATGTGCGGACGCCGCGCGCCGCCGCGCCCGACACGAATTCGCCCAGCATGTCGCGCTGCAAGCCCGGATGCGCGCGGCCGACTTTGGTCGGGTAATATGCGTTGCCGTAATGGCACTTCGCAAAGAACGCCGCCTGCTCCACCTCGCCACCCGCCAGCGCGTCGGCAAGCGCCTGGGCGCTAAAACGCTCGCCCACGTTCGCGACGAAGTCCGGCGTGTGGAAATCCAGGTGCACGCGCCGCTTGGCCGGCAATGCATTCACGAATCCAGAGGCGGCCATTGCCATACATCCTTCACTTCGGGTGCCGGCACGATCTTCAACGCCGCGCTGCCCTTGCCTTCGGCGTTGAAAACGAGCGGCACCACGTACACTTGATCGCACATCTTCTGCATGACCCGCTCTGTCGCGCCGCGTCCCCATGCGACCGCGGTCCCCTCCGGCACCTGCAGATACACGGCCCCGCACGCTCTCGCGACACCCGAACCCTCGATCCGCACCGTCCGTCCGCGCACGCGAACCTCGACGTGGCGGCACTGGTTATCGTGCCAATTCAGTCGCACGTCAGTCCCGTACGGCCGCACAATCAACGGCAGCGGCCCGCCCGAACAATCGAGGCCGCGCATCGCGATCCGCCCGCGCTGCGGCTTGACCACCTGCCATTCCAGGTTCGCCGCATTCAGCACGAGGCATTTCTTCCACGGCTTCGGCAGCCTCACGGAGAACGACGTCTTCGCGCGTCGCGGTCCATCGTTGACGACGTACACCAGCATGCTCTCCTGCTTCAAATACAGCGTCGCGCGTGTGTGCGTATCCCCGCCCGTGAACAGCCGGTCATACTCCTTGCTGAAACGGTGCACCGGTCGCGAGCCGCGCAGATCATACTGCACCAGGGGCTGCACGTGCTGCATGTGCTTCAGGATCCCTTCGGGCGGATACCCACGGATTCCCTCCTTATTCGGACACAACCAGATCACTCCCCCGGCGTCGGCCGCATCATTGTAGATCTGCGGGCTGGTGTAGTCGTAGCTGTCGCTCGAATACCAGATAAAGTTCACGCCGTTCGGAATCGCGGAGTATCCGTAGATGACATTCTCCGGCCGCATCCGCTTGTGGCGTTTGAAGGCGTCCTGCTCGCCCGGCATCGTGTAATCGCTCACACCCGCGACCGGCGCCACGTGCTGATCCCAGTAGTGATTCACCAACACGTACTCCCGCTTATTGCGGCGCGCGTAGTCGTCGAGGAGCAGGCGGAGGTCCTGCTGGAAGATCATGGACCCGCGGACTGATGTGCTCTCGTCGGGGCTTTCGCCGTGACGCGTGTTGTGGCACGAGCACACAAACGAGCTGTCGAGATAGACGCCGTCGAAACCGAGCTCGCCAAGGTGATAGTCCACCATCGTGAGGATGTGCGTCCGCCATGGCTCGTAGTTGCAGCACATCGGCCCGGACGCCTCTCCCCACACCGGCGCGCCGTTGTTCTTCGGCCCGAAGTGGCTGATCAGCTCCTGCCGCCCATCGCGGATTTCCTTCGCCGTCAGCATCCCAACCTTCGGATGGCGCTTCAGGTTCGCAAGCGACCGTTCGATGTACAGAATCACGCGCACGCCGTTCCGCCTCGCCATCTGCGCCGACCAGCGCGTGTATTCTGCGTCCATCGGATCGTTGCAGCCGTGAGACTCCCCGTGACATACCATCGTCACGCCGTTTCGCCCGAAGTGATTCAGCACCGCCTCGGCCTGCTCGCCCTTCGCGTAGCCTCCCCCGTCCGCGCCCGGCACGAGATACGCCGACCCCAGAATGTCGCTCATCGGCCGCCACCGCTTGTACGGCATCGGGCTGAACGCACACGTCGCCCGATACCCGTCAGGCAGGTCAATCGTCCTTGTCGTCCCCGTCGAGAAAAACGTCAGATCAATCCAGCTTGACCCGTTGCGGATCTCGCCCGTCCCGTAAATATACTTCTTCTCGGACTTGAGCACGCGGCTCTTGTCCCAGGAGATCGAAAACACCTGCAGGCCGATGTGCCCGTCCGTCCAGAGCTGCACCGTGTCTTTTTCGAATATAAGATCAATCTCATATTCGTTAATCACCACCGGCTTATACGGGTGAAACCGCCGCAGATAATGGTGCGGCGCATAAAACGTGTCCAGTGGCCGTGGCGTCTTCCCCAGGCCGTGCTCGAGCGTCAGCCTCCGCACGCTCAGCGGGCCGGGAACGTCCATCGTGCAGAACGTCGTCCCCGTCATGCGGTCCATCTCGTAGACAATCGGCACGCGCCGGCCGTCGAGCATGAAGTAACCTTCCAGAAAAAGGCTGAACTTCTCGTGCCGCACTGTGAGATCGCCGCCCGTTGAGTCCACCTGCTTCAACGCGCGCCCATTGTGGTCAATCACCAGCAGGTGCGGCAGACAGACGCTCTTCAACGCGATCCCGTCAATGACCGCGCGCGTCACCATCGCCCGACGCTTGTCGAACACCAGCGTGTACGTCTCTCGCTCGACTGTGACCGTCCGCGTCGTCTCGGTGACCTTCACGTGGTACTGCGGCACGTCGTCGAGTTCTAGCTTTGCACGCAAGCCCGCAATCTTCCTGCGGGTCTCGTCGTAGCGCTTCCGCCAGTTGATGGATTCCCGCCTTTTCGCAGGCATGTTGAGACTCCCTTCTGCTTAAAAACCCTAATGCCCCGGGGCCACTACTTCCCGAGCGGCGTAACCTTCACGCTGTCGTACGTTACGTGCCCGCGACACGCCACCAGGCCGATATAGCTCCCACGATCGGGCGCCAGGTTCGTAATCTTGAGGCCCTGGGCGACTGTCTTGCCGTCGGCCGCGACATCGTAGGTTCCAGTGCTGTTTCGGACCGTCACCTTGAACGTGTGCCATTCCTCGTCACGTGCAACGCCGGTCTGGACGCTGTGCTCGAGGCTGAAGCCGCCGCCGGAGTTGAACGGCCCGCACCAGAACGCCTCGTGCCCGCAGAAGCGCACCATCTGGCTCGGCCCCTTGGTGAATCGCGACGGCATGTTGAACACAAACCCGGCCTCCATGATGCCTTGAACCAGCTTGACCCTCGCCTCGATCACGTAGTCGCCCTTGATCCTCGCGTTCGCCGTCGAGAGGAAATCGTAGCCGTTCGTCACGAGCTGATGGTACTCGCCCGCCTCCATCTTCCACTTGCCGCGCAGCGGCAACCACACCGGCAAGCCGATGCTGCCGTCCGCATATGAGCCGAAGTCATCGCTGAATGCGTTGTTTTTGCTGAAATCCTTGAACGCGCCCGGCACACTCGCAGGCGTTGATGCGGCGACCGTGCGTTTCAGCTCTGAGACCTTCTGCGGATCGGCGAGATTCTCAATGAGAGCGGCCGTCTGCTCATAGTCCAAATCCAGCAGCATAGTCACGAAGCAGCCCTTGCCGACTTGTCGTGCCACGATTGAGGCGGCGGATTTCTCGGTTTCCGGGTGCGCGAGCACCACCATCTTTTCGTACACGTATGCGCTACGAGCCTGCAACTTCTTGTCCGCGTCCACGAGGCCGAGAAGGCCGAAGACTCTCACGCCCTCCCCCTCGGTTGGGACAACCGTCGAGGAATCGAGCGGCACAGTGAAGTATCCCGAGTCGCCGAGCAGCTTCCCAAAGAACTCGGACGTCGTTTCTCCCGTCCTCAACGCGACGATCGTGCCGCCGCCTTCCATGTAGTCGGTGAAGAGTTCCGTCAATTCCGGATTGCCCCACCACTTCGCGTACTTGAGCGAGCTGCTGACCGAACCCGCCCCCATGAAGAACAACGGCGTGTTGATCGTCCCGTCGGCTTTGAGAAGAAACGGCCGGAGCCACGTCGGATCGCTCGGGTTGTATGCACAAATCAAGCGGAACTTGACCTTCCCTTTGAGATGATCGTATGTCAGCAGGTCGGCGTTATTACGCTTGCGGGGCTCGTTGTCCCACAGCACCACCTCGTACGACGGCACCTTCTCCGGAACGATATACGCGTACCGCTCCCGTGCGAACTTGACCGGCGCGGCCGCTTGCTTCTCGTAGGCGACGGAAATAACCGTAGCCTGACGCGGCGCCAGCGGCACCTCCAGCTTCGCCGTGGTCAGGCCCCACTTGCTCTGCGGCGTGACAGTCACGGGCCTGCCGTCGGCCTTCACCGACGTAATCTTCGCCTGCGGCAGGGAGATCTTGAAGTCGGCGGTGATCGGCTTTGACCCACTCCACTTCACCGTGTAGGTGCGCGCCGACCCGTCGTCCTTCACGACAACGTCAAGCGTCCCGTCGGCGATCCGTTGACCCACGACCGACATTTCCTTCCACCCGAAAGGCAGCCGCGGGCACAGGGCGATCCGATTATTCCCCACGTCCGGCGCCAGGCCCGTCAAATAGTAATAAGCGGCATCCATGTTGATGCCGCCTTCCCACGGCCTGATGCGATGGCCCCGAAACCCTGACTCGTAGCTGTTCGGGTCCGTGACGTGCTTTTCCGTGTACTCCCCGCTGGGCGACGCCACTTCCATCATCGCCTTCAGCGCTGGCTCGCCGAACGGATGGTCAATCGCCGCCAGGTTATACAGAAACATCCCCGGCTGCATTCCCACATAAACGCGCAGCGTCTCCGTGGCGTCCGTCACATAATTCGGATTCATCGTGTACTTCATCGTCTTAACGACGTTCGACACCGCCTTCGGATCGTCCGGCTCGAGATAACCGATCCAGAGCGGGTTGAAGTTCACCATCGCGAACGGCGGCTGGTGCACGTCGAGCGACCGCATGCTCATCGCCGGCCCGTACAGACCCCGCTCCGCCATCCAGTAGTCGCGCTCGCACGCCGCCCGGCTCTCTTTCGCGATGCGATCGAGGTCCTTCGCCGCCTCGGCATCGCCGAGCCGCCCGGCAAAGTCCGCAAGCACCTCAGCCGACATCACAAACTCCCACGTGCTGTCCGCGCTGTACGAATCCCAGTGCGGATGATCGTTCGGCTCGGGGAAGACCTGCGAGTTCAACACTTCGAAGCCCGGATAGATCCACGTCTCGTCACCGTGATGCGGGAAGCGGTACATGGCGTTCGGGCCCGGCTCCCTCGACCCGTAATTGTCCGTGTGAAACGGCTCGCCCTTCTCGTCAATGATTTGCCCGTACAGGCACCGCTTCAGGTATCCCCAATGCTGCCGGATCGGTTCCAGGTCGCCCGTATAGTTGAAATACCACGCGTGCTGCAGGATCAGCCAGCACGGCGTCTCGACCGGGTCCGTATGCACCGTTGACCAATCGAGGTCCGGATCGATCGGCTGCGTCATGTCAATGTCCATCGGCTTGTTGTTGGAGACGTACTTGCTGTAAGCCGTGCCGCGGTAATAGAACTCGAGCATCTTCTTCGCTGCTTCGAGATCCCCCATCCGCAGGTAATAAAGAAACGGCCCGTTGGAATCTCGCACCCATACGCCTGCAAAAAACTCCATCGGCCCCGCCGCGTACTGCGGCTCGGCCGTCTGAATCTTCACCAGCATCTTGTTATCGTCGAGCAGGTCGATGAGCCGCTGGTCGGGGCATTCCAGGCGCGTCGTCGAGGCCAGCCACCTCTGCCAGTCGTCGTACGTCTTCCTGAGCAAGCCGACGCCCTCCTTGTTGACACGCGCGAGGGTCGCCGCCTCATCGCCGACCTCCACCATGCTGAAGACCAGGTACTGCGTCCGCACCGCCTCCGATCCGGCGGCCAGCGCACCGATCTTCGTCGTCAGCGTTCCTTGTCCGGGGTTCTCCTCGGGCCCGGCCGCCTGGTGCGGCTCGAGAAATGCGCTGAACAACTGCCGCGTCTGCCCCATGGCGTTGCCGCCCGTACCGCCCTTGAAGCTGTTGTACAGGCGCCCGTCTCTTAACGTCGTGCGGTTGATCGTCGCCGTCAGCACCACGTCGGCAAGATCCGTGTTCGACGTGTTTGTCACCACGACCGTCCGCAGCAGCGCGTTCACGTCGAACGGCGCGTAGTTGAGCACCGTCATCGTCACGTCCGGCGACGCAAGCTCCATCACGACGATATTCGTGCCGCGCACCTTCGAAAGCGTCTGCTGCGTGAACTGCACCGGCTTCCCGCCCACGCTGAGATTCAACGTCGTCGGCCCGAACGCGGAGCCGTTGTTCATCAAACCCGCCAACATGATGTGCGGCCCGGTGATCTGGTGGATCATCGCGTTCGGCAGGTTCGCACCCACAATCCCGAAGACCCGCGAATTCCCCACGGCCCACCAGCCGCGCAGTCCTCCGCCCGGTCCGGCCGTCTCGGACCACGCGCTCCGTTCAGCCAGCCACGGCCTCTCCACCAGGAAGCCCGCTCCAAACGCGCCCTGCGACGCCAGCGACGCCAACGCAAACGCACTCAGGACGACCCGCCATGCGTGCTTCATCGTTTCATCCTCCTATGACGAAAACCGATTTTTATTCCTTTCCGTGTCAGCACAGAGTCGAAGGACCGCCGCGCGAGCCACCCAAGCCGCCTCACTTCACCAGCTTGAAATACCCATACTCGCAGGAGTCGAACATCTCGAACGCGTAGCGCGGGTCCTTGTTGTTCTCGGTAGGCGGCAGGAACCCCTGGAGCCACAAGCGGACACCCATCTCCTCGCCCTCGACGAGATCGAGCCCCACGTTTGCACACTTCGGGACGGCGAGCTCGATCACGTACCAGCCGTTCTCCGCCTTGCCCCACGCCCACTTGATGTCGTCCCGCTTGTCAAACAGGCCGTTGGTCCAGTCCGGTATGCCGCGCTGTTTGACCGGTTCAACGTTATTCCAGACCATGACCCCAGGGGGAGGCAGGACTGTATTCGACTTGCCTTTCGATTCGTCGCGCGGCACCGCGACGCTAAGCCGCGGATTATCCTTGCCACTGAAGTACCCATCAGCGTCGCAGTCAAGCTGCACGCTCATGGCGAATTTGTACGGGGCGGTCGCCGCGACGTACAGGTACTCATCATCCCAGTTGAGGTAGGTGTTCATCCTGTAATCAGCACCCTTGGGAGGCGCGTACGCAGCCCCCAACGGCGCGTCGGGCTTCGCGGGCGTCGCCGCGTTCGGTGTCGAAGTGAACTCGTCCCATTCGTCCGGCTTGACCGCCCCGTCAATCGTTGGGCTCTTCCGCCTCCGCTCGTACTTATAATCAAACACGGCGAACGGGTACTTCAAATCAACCTCCTTTGTCAGCAACGGGTGCCTGTGTCCCCGTACCGCAGGATTGAAAACCTCAGCCGTCAGGTTCTGCAGATCCGTCAGGCCGTTCTTGTAGCTGTACGTATCATTCGCCTCCGTGCCGCCGCGTTTCTCGTCGAGAATCACGTTCGGATCACTGTCGGGAACACCATCACCGTCCTTGTCGGGCGTCAGCCTGACCCGGCCCACCGCAAGATTGAGGTACGTGTCCGGCGGCATGACGCGGAGGGTATGAGCCAGAAAGTCATAGTTTTCGCCAAACCTGCCGGGATGGCCCCAAGGCGCGTCCGCGAATCCGTAACCGCCTTCCCCACCAATCGGAATTCCGATCATTCTCATCCACCCTTCGGTCAGATGGTGGAACTCGTGCGTACTGATCCAGGCGTCGCCCCCACCGCAAAAGCAGCAGCCGGTCGTGTAGGTCAGCTTGCCGCCCCACCACGGCGTCGGCCACGGGTACGCGTAACAGCAATTGCCGCCTATGACGAGGACCGCGCCGAAATCGGTCGGCGTCAAGCCTTCGCGGTCCGCAAGTGTTTTGAGGTCCGTGTACACCTCCTCGCTACTCGAGCCAAGGTAGGCGAACTCCACCGGCCGAGTGATTCGCAGGTACAGGCACTTCGTATCCAGCCGAAACAGTGAATTCGTCCAGTAAAAGTACCGCATGAGCTCATGATTCTTGATGACGTGCTCGAACCACGCTTCATCCTGTATCGAAGGATCCGGGACCGTCCCATCCGGGCGCTTACGCGAATTGAACGTCACGTTCGAGTAGCACAAAATGGCAAGCGGCACTTCTGCGTAGGCCATCATTCCCGTCGGTGCCTGCGTCGCGAACCGGTAGTCAATTGAATGCCCGCTCGCCGGGATCATCTTCCGCGGCGAGCCGATCGCGTAGGTGTAGCGCGTCGCGGGCTTCAGGCCCGTCAACTTCACGACGTGGTCCGTGCGCAGCGAGCCATCACCCAACACGGCGGCCTTCGAGTAGTCAACCGACGACGGCCACGTCGAACCCTGCGGTGTGTCCAGCAGCATGAGCCGCGTTGGCGTCGGCAGGTCGGTCTGCCAGCGCACGACCGCAGACGTGGCACTCACGTCGGCGGCTTCGGGCGTCACCGGCGTAAGCTGCGGCGACACGATGAGGACGCGCTTGCCCCACCAGTCACCAATCACGATATTGCCGTCCCGGTCGAACATCGACTGGTAGGGCCACAGCTCGCCGATCGCATCAGCCGCATAGTCCTTGAGCGGGTTCCAGTCCTTGTCAAACGTCGCGACGCCCCGCCACATTGACACGACATACGTGCCCTTTCCGTCGTAATCCACGGCACACGGCTCGCTGCCTTGGGCCATCGGCACAATTTCCGGCGCTGCGGCAACATTTCCCGGATCGAAAATCTGTATTCGCCGGTTGCCACGGTCCGCCACAAACAGCCGCCCGTTAATGACACTGAGGTGCCCGATCCGCTGGAACTGCCCGGGTCCATTGCCGGCGGCACCGACGGTGCCGACAATAGTACCGTCCGCCTTCAATGCGACGAGCCGGTTGTTGCCGTTATCGCCGACCCAGATCCGCCCCGCTCGGTCAACGGCCACGCCGAACGGCTCCTTCAGAGCGTCCTCGCCCGTCGGAGCGAGCACTGCCAGCGATTTCCCGTTAGGCGAAAACACCTGGACGCGATTGTTCCCGCCTTCCGTGACATAAATCCGGCCTTCCGTGTCCGTCGTCACAGCCGTCGGCAGGTTCAACTGCCCTGCCTTCTCGCCAAACGTGCCGAACTCCCTTACCAACTTCCCGTCGGGCGTGACGATCTGAATACGATGCATGTTGCGCACCGGGTACACGATGTTGCCGTCGGGCGCGATGGCGAGCGACATAATCCACTCGGGCGTGACCACGCCGTGGGGCGAGGCGCGCCAGTCGGTGCCCTTCGTGACGGAGATCGTTACGTCGTCGAACTCACAATGCCCCAACGAGCACTGCAGCCCCACGTAGCCGTTCCGGTGGAACGACAGAGCGCCGTCCACGATCTTCTTCCCGTCCCAGTACACATCGAAAGTCCCGCTGCTGTTGTTGACGTCCATCCGCAGCGCGTGCCATTTCCCGTCGAGCTGCAGGTTGCCCGTCGCGCCGCCGGTGCCGACAAAGCCCCGACCCCGCATCCAGCCGTACATGATTGGGAACTCGCCGTCGTAGCGGAGCATGTTGCCGGTCTCGCCCGTCAGCGCGTCGTAGACGTTCCAGTACAGGCCCGCGCCCGACCCTCCGCCCACAAGGCGCACTTTCGTTTCGATCCGATAATCGCAGCGCAGATAGAGGTCCCGAACTACGAGGCCGTGGTCGAAGCCCCCATGGTCCTGATGCAGCGTGCCGTCCTTGACAAACCAGTGTCCCGAAAAGACCGACCACTTCTCCGTCGGCGCCGCGCCGTCAGCGTACCCCGAGAAATCGTCCGAAAAGATCACTTCCCTGGGTGGCTCCGCAAAACCTGCCTGACATAGCCCGACGAGAAGCAGAATCGCCGGCACCAGAATCCTATTCCTCTTCATTACAGAGCTCCTTTGATGCACATCATCCGTACCATTGCAGTTGAAAAATCCCCGCCTTCACCGCTGCGTGCGTCGCAGTCCGCTCATGGCAAATGGGGCACAACAGCGACATACCATTCCCGTCCCCCTCTATTCCTTATTTAGCCAGCTCGAAATAGGCGTATTCGCCCGTGTCGAGCAGCTCAAACCCGTAGCGCGGGTCCTTGTTCTTATCCGTGGGAGGCAGGTAGCCCTGTATGCTCAGCAGAATCGCGATCCGCTCTCCTTCGACAAGATCCAGCCCGACGTTCGTACACCTCGGGATCGCCACCTCGATCACGTACCAGCCGTTGTCCGCCTTGCCCCACGCCCACGTGATCCCGTCCCTCTTGTCGAACACTTCGTTCGTCCACGTCGGAATACCAGTCTGCTTGACCGGCTCGACGTTGTTCCAGACCGCCACACCCGGTGGCGGCAGGACGGTGTTCGGCTCCCCCTTCGTCTCGTCGCGCGGGACCTGCACCCCAAGGCGCGCGTTATCTTTCCCCTGGAAAAAGCCGTCGGCGTTGCCGTCTATCGTCATCCCCAGTCCGAACTGATACGGCGCCGTGGCCGCCACGTACAGGTACTCGTCGTCCCAGTTGAGATACGTATTGGCGGTATAGTTGTGCTCCTTTGGCCGCGCACGCCACTGCGTCCACGTATCCGGCCGCGTGTGATTGTTCACCGCGTTCGGCGTCGAGATGAACGTGTCCCACTCGCCCGCCGCGAGCTTTCCATCAATCGTCGGACTCTTCTTCGTGCGCTCGAAGTCGTAGTCATACACTGCGAACGGATACTTCAGGTTGATTTCCCGCGTCAGCAACGGATGCGTGTGCCCCCTGACCGCCGGGACCGTCACCTCGGCCGTCAGGCTCTGCAAGTCCGTCAGGCCGTTCTTGTAGCTGTACTTGTCGCCCGGGCTCGTGCCGGCGCGTTTCTCGTCGAGCGGGGCCCGCGGCTCGGCATCGGGAACGGCGTCACCGTCCTTGTCGGCCGTCACGACAAGCTCGCCGACCGCGAGCTTCAGGTATATCTCCGCCGGCACGTACCGCAGCGTGTGCGCGAGGAAATCGAAGTTCTCGCCGACCGCCCCCGGATGGCCCCACGGCGCGTCCGCGAACCCGTAGCCCCCCTCGCCGCCGATCGGGTAGTTGATCATCCGCATCCACCCTTCGGTGAGGTGGTGGAACTCGTGCGTGCTCAGCCACGTGTCCCCGCCGCCGGCAAAACAGCAGCCGGTCGTGTACGTGAGCTTCCCGCCCCACCACGGCGTCGGCCACGGGTACGCATAACAACAATTGCCGCCGATGACGATCACGGCGCCGAAGTCAGTCGGCTTCATGCCTTCCCGCTTCGCCAGCGCCTGCACGTCCTTGTATACCTCCTCGCTACTCGAGCCGAGATAGGGCCAGTCCACGGGGCGCGTCACCCTTAAATAGAAGCACTTCGTATCCAAACGGAACAGCGAGTTGACCCAGTAGAACTTGCGCATCGCCTCGTGCGCCTTCACGGCATTCTGAAACCACGTCTCGTCACGCATGGATGGCTCCCGCGGCGAGCCGTCCGGGTTCTTATGCCCCTCGAACGTCACATGCGTGTAGCACAGGACGGCCAGCGGCACCTCCGCGTACGCCATCGTGCCCGCCGGCGCCGCCGTCACAAACCGATAGTCAACCGAGTGCGAGCCGTCGGGAATCGTCCTGACCGGCGATGCAAGCGCGTACGTGTGACGCGTCGCCGGTGTGAGACCTGCGAGCTCCACGCGGTGTGCCGTCGCCAGCGTGCCGTCGCCGAACTTTTTCGCCTTGGCGTAGTCCGTCGAGGGAGGAATCGTCGCGCCCGTCGGCTTGTCGAGCAACCACAGTCTCGTCGGCGTCGGCAGGTCGGTGTCCCAGGTGACCACGGCCGAGGTCGTGGTGACCTCCGAGACCGCCGGCTCGACCCGCGACAACTTTGGCGACAGGACGAGGATCCGGTGGCTCCAGCCGTCGGCGACCAGCACATGCCCAGCGGCATCGAACACCGCGTCTTCGGCCGACACACCGCCCGAGGCGCCCCGGCTATAGTCTTTGAGCAACCGCCACGCGTTGTCATACGTCTGCACGCCCTGCGCAGTCGCGGCCGCGAACGTCCCCTTGCCGTCGTAGCTGACGGCTTTGACGTCACTGCCGAGCAGGTGCTCCATCGGGGCCGCCTGGGGATTGGCCGGGTCAAAGATCTGCACCCGCTTGTTGCCCATGTCCGCCACGTAGAGCTTTCCCATAATGAACCGCAGGTGCCGTGGCTTGTTGAACTGCGCGGGCCCACCTCCGGGGCCGCCGACGGTGGTCACGACCGAGCCGTCCTCGGCAAAGCAGACGAGCCGGCTGTTGCCGCTGTCGCACACCCACACGCGCCCGTTCGCCTCCACCGCCACGCCATAGGGCTGTTTCAGGGCGTGATCGCCCGTCGGTGCGAGCATCCGAAGCGGCTGACCCTTCGCGTCGAAGACCTGCACTCGGTGGTTCCCGCTCTCGGTCACGTACATGCGCCCTGCTGTGTCAGACGCAACCGCCATCGGGAGATTCAACTGCCCAAGTTTCTCGCCCGGCTCCCCGAACTCGCGAACGAGCCTGCCGTTGGGCGTCACGATCTGGATCCGGTGCATGTTGCGGACCGGGTACACGATGTTGCCGTCCGGCAGCAAGGCAAGCGACCGGACCCATTCCGGTGTCACCTTGCCGCGTGGCGCGCCGCGCCAGTCGGTGCCCTCGGCCACGGAGATCGTCACGTCGTCGAACGCCGAGTGGCCCAGCGAGCATTCCAGCCCCACGTACCCGCTGCGGTGGTACATGTCCGCCGCGTCCACGATCTTCTCGCCGTCCCAGTACACGTCGAACGTGCCGACGCTGTTGTTCACGTCCATGCGCATCGCGTGCCACCGGTCGTCCGCGAACAGCTCCCCCGTGGCGCCGCCCGTCCCGAGGAACCCTCGGCCGGCCATCCACCCGTACATGATCGGGCGGTTCCCGTCGTAGCGAAGCATGTTGCCGCTCTCGCCGGTGAGCGCATCGTAGACGTTCCAGTACCACCCCGCGCCCGCGCCGCCGCCGACAAGCTTCACTTTCGCCTCGATCCGGTAATCGCAGCGAAGATACAGATCCCGCACGACGATGCCGTGATCGAACCCGCCGTGGTCTTGGTGCAGGACGCCGTCCTTGACAACCCAATGCCCGGAGAATGGCGACCACTGCTCGGTCGGCACGGCCTCGTCGGCGTAGCCCGAAAAATCGTCGGAAAAGATCACGTCCCGCTGATCCGCGGCGCAGCCTGCCGAGCAGACGCCCGCGGCAAGCAGCATTACCACCAGCAAACGGCCGTTGCGCCTCATCGCATGCCTCCTTCACTGCGTGTGCCTGACGGGATTGTCGTCAGTGAATCCCCGCTTCCCCGGCCGCCGCCGCACCGCGTGGGCAGGCGCACAGGCCGAGAAAGCGCTTCCACCCTACAGACAACCCTACCCCGCCGCAACCCCGCAAGCGCCATTCTACCATTTTCTGTGCCTGAGCGTCACCGTAATTGAACGCAGTGAGACACAAAGACACAAAAAGTCGAACGCACGCCTCCGGGCCCGGCTTCAGCCCGTTTCTGGTGCTCGGCGTCTAGTCGCGGCGCACCACCTCCAGGGGCTTGCCGTCCTTGTCGCGGACGGTGACGATCATCGGCGTCCGGCCAAGAGCGTGCGTCGCACACGCCATGCAGGGATCATAGGCCCGGAACGCCATCTCGACCATGTTCAGGAGCCCGTCGTTGACCTGACCGTTCCTGATGGGCCCGCGCGCCGCGCGCTCGAACGGCTCAATGATGAGGCAAATGGCGAGACCCGAGGCGTGAAGTCGGAGCCGACACGTACGGGCGTTGTGCCCATCGCTGTTCCGGAGCCGCTTGGCCTTCGCAGGCCGATGATTGTCGCCTTGCGGCTCGCGCGAGCGCCCGCTAGACTTGGCACGACTGTCTCGCGCGGCAAGTAGAGCAGAGGAGGGAAACAACCATGAAACCGTTTCGCAAGAACGTTGCCGTCTCCATTGATGGCGGGGAATCAAGGGGGTGATGGTTGCCCGGGCACTTGCGCTCGTTGAAGAACACCTGCAGAAGCCGGCCCACGATACGTTCAGGCTGGTGGCAGGCACATCGACGGGCGCCATCATCGCGGCCTGTATTGCGGCAGGGGTCAGTGCGCAGAAGATACACGAGCTCTACCGCGAACTGGGCTGCACTGTCTTTCGGAAGAGCGTGCGCCGTTGGCTCTGGTGGCTTGGTCTCCCCCGGTACCGTCACGGTCCCCTCGAGGCCGCTCTGAAGGAGCAGCTTGGCGACGTGACAATGGGCGACCTCGGGACGGCCACGCCGGCTATAGATGTCGTCATCACGATGTTCGACCTGGTGAAGAACCGCACGAGGTTCGTCAAGCCGTGGAAGGAAGAGTACAGCACATGGCCGGTGATAAAGGCAGTGCTGGCGTCCTGTTCGGTGCCCACGTACTTCCCACCCGTCGAGGGACGATACGTGGACGGTGGTGTGGGGTCCTACTCCAATCCGTGCTACCTTGCCGCCTACGAGCTTGCCTTGTGCCTCGAGTGGAACCCCGCCGAGACGACGCTCATCAGCTTAGGCACGGGCCGTGATCCACGCACGTTTCGCCCGGGCGATGCGGATCACCTCTGGGTCAAGAAGTGGCTCGAGCGAGTGCTGGGCGCCTTTCTGCAATCAGCCGATGACCAGCAGGTGCGCCTGGTGAGGACCTTCTTTGAGCAACTTGACTTCCGTCGGTTTCAGGTGGACCTGGACGAGCGCATTCGCATGGACGACGCGAGCGCGATAGCCGATCTTGACGAGTACGGACGCAAACTTGCAGAGAAGATCCTCAGAGACGAGACTGATCCGGCGCAGAGCATCGACGCCGGTACTGCGCCAGACTCGTTCGAGAATGCACTCCGCGCACAATGACGGTCGCCGAGCGCCCGGATCAACTTCCCGGGTGCACACACACGACCGCCAATTCGACAGGCGACATGCGCCTCGTCTATTCATTCGCGTCTAGTCGCGGCGCAGCACCTCCAGGGGTTCGCCGTCCTTGTCGCGGACGGTGACGATCATCGGCGTCCGGCCAAGAGCGTGCGTCGCACACGCCATGCACGGATCATAGGCCCGGAACGCCATCTCGACCATGTTCAGGAGCCCGTCGTTGACCTCGCCGTTCTTGATGAGCCCGCGCGCCGCGCGCTCGACGGACATGGCGATGGCCGCCGAGTTGTTCACGGTCGCCACGATCAGGTTCGCTTCCTGCACCACGCCGCGCTCGTCGGTCTTGTAGTGGTGGTACAGCGTGCCGCGCGGCGCCTCGACAACGCCCATGCCCTCGGTCGGCGTCTCCGTCGGCACCGTGCGGATATTTGGATCGAGGATCTCCGGGTCCTCGGCCAGCTCGAGCAGTCGCTCCGCCGCGTACAGTAACTCGACGAGCCGCGCCCAGTGGTAGGCAAGCGTGTTGTGCGCCGGCTTGCCGCCGAGCGTGGCGTACATCTTCTCGTAAGCCTCCTGCGCCAGCGGCGTGGCCATGCCGTCGGAGGCGTTCAGGCGCGCGAGCGGC
>Ga0180432_10002737_pt1 | contig 26197 bp, 9 predicted proteins | sample SS_ome_10_FD_132414 | JGI IMG/M metagenome (GOLD analysis project Ga0180432, IMG submission 132414) | Hypersaline lake sediment archaeal communities from the Salton Sea, California, USA - SS_1_MS_2 metaG | ecosystem: Environmental > Aquatic > Non-marine Saline and Alkaline > Hypersaline >... | reverse complement strand
GTAAATAATGAAAGCAGTTGGAACTCATCACAACCATACAATGACACAATTAATACAACAACTAATCCAGAACTTAACACAACTGTGCAATTGATAAACAAGACACTCAGTTCGACCTTGTTTGCAACATCAGGAAATTACACAATAATAGTGTCTTGTGATGATTGTAATAGCACAGACTATTATGCATTAGGAAAAGACACAGATAACTTTGGCCATTCATATGAGGCAAAAGGAACTCCAATAACCTGGAGCAACATGTCGCTTGATGCATTTGAACACATGATGGGAATACTATTGACAATCAAGCCAATTCCTTTGATATACAACAGCACAAACAGCAGATATGAAAGAAGCGCAGTGCAATACTTATACTCGTCTGCAAGCGAAGATTATACATATAGAATAAACTGCAGCAAAGCACTGCATGTACCTCAGACAAACAAATCTACATTAACAGTAGCAAATAATTTTGTGCCGCAACCAAACATAACAAGCATTGTTCCAGATCCTGCAAGAGCATATGCCGATGATGTTCAAGTCAACTGGACAATAGATGCAAGCGGAAAAGCATTTGGCGTAACATCAAGCTATGTAAACCTCACAGATCCAGACGGAAGCTTTGTCCAGCAATACCAAGGAAGCCCGTTCACAATAAGCAAGAACAAACTAACCAAATTAGGAAATTATACTTTGACTGCATTTGCAGAAAACAGCCAGGGAAGCAACACAAGCAACAAAACATTCCTTGTAATAAGCACTGCACCAAACGTAACAATAATCGCTCCACTGGGAGAGAACTACAGCGAAAACACAATCGTAGTAATAAGCACAAATGTAACAGACCCAGACGGAGTAGACACTGTACTCGCTTCTGTTGACTCGCCAAACGGAAGTCAATACAACATAACACTTAACGGACCAATAACAAGCGATAACTTTGATAACAGCTCAACACTAGGAACAAAATGGATAAACATAACGACAACAGGTCCAGGACAAACTTGTGTAAGAAACATAAACAGCACAATACCTGGAAGAGCATTTGCAAACTTAACTGGAAGCGGATTCCCAAAAACATTCACTGTATGCGCAATAGGTAGTGATAAAAGAGTAGACGGCAATTTTGACTTGAATGTAACCTGGTATTGGGAAGCAGCAAAACAATATGCAGACGGCGCAGTAGGACTGAGTCTTGCAGAGAATCAAGTAGGTTCTATCTTTAACAGACAATTATTCATCTGGTATGGAAATTTCACCGGAGTAGGAACTGCAATAGAAATATACGGCAATGACAACGGCACACTAACAAGAGTGAGCAGAATACCGATATATCTCGAAAATGCAACCATGCGGGCAACAAGAATAGGAAATAACTTCACATTCTACAACTGGAATGAAACAGCAGGAAACTGGACAAAACTGCCGATGACAAAATCAATCTGGAACTTAAGCAGAGCACTGCATGTGCACATGGGTGCAGTAGCCCAATATCCTTATTATGGTCCTGCAGTAGCAAGCACAGATGAGTTTAATATAATTTCAGAAAATACAACATTTGGACTGTTCAACAAAACATCACAACTTGGATTATATAACATAACAATAATAGCAAATGACACTTTAGGAGGAATAAACAACTCAGAAAAAACAAACTTCACAATAGTGTTTGTCAATGACCCTCCAAGCAAGCCATATGTGCTTGCGCCATACAACGGCCAAATAGTGTCAGGACAATTCAACATAACCTGGCTAGAAGTAAAAGATCCAGAAAACAATACACTTGAATACAACATAACACTCTTAAACCCTGATTATACACCTAACCAAACAATAGTATCTGGACTGCCAAACACGCCATTCCCAAGAACACAATACTTATGGGATACAACAACAATACCGGACGGAGTTTATTCAATAAGAGTTACTGTTTATGAAAACAACACTCCAGAAAAGCTAAGCAATACTGCATTCTTGACAGGAAACTTTACATTAGTTAACACCAGACCAAATGTAACAATAATTGCTCCATTAGATGAAACATTTGGAGAGAACACAACAGTAGTAATAAGTGCAAATGTCACAGACTCTTCAGGAATTGACAAAGTAATAGCATCAGTTGATTCACCAAACGGCTCACAATATAACATTACACTTGGCAAGAGCTTTGAAAGCCAGGACTTTGGCAACAGTTCTGACTTAAACACGACCTGGCTAAAAATCTCAGACATCGGCCCATCACAAACATGTAAAGTAGACATAAATACAACAATACCTGGAAGAATATTTACAAATCTCTCTGGAAGCGGACTGCCAAAAACACTCACACTATGCGGAGCAAGAAGCAATAAGAGAGTGGACGGAAACTTTGACATAAACATAAGCTTCTGGTGGGAAGAAGCAGTGCAGGGAACTGGCGCAGGAATGGTCTGGACCATGACTGACAGCAAGACCGCAGGATTTGGAAACAAACAGATAATGATTTATTATGGAAACGTAAGCGGAGTAGGACCTGCATTCCGAGTATATGCTAATGACAACGGCACAACATCTGTAATAAGCCAGGTTCCAATTTATGTAACCAACGGCTCTGCAAGAATAGTGCGGCAAGCAAATAACTTCAGCGTATACTTATACAATGCAACAGCAGGCAACTGGACACCATTGCCATTAACAAGAAATTACTGGAATTTAAGCAGGGCATTATACGCACAGATTGGAGTAGCAAGTGTGTTTGCCACATACAGCACAGCAGCAGCAAGCGCAGATAACTTTAATATCATTTCAGAAAACACTACATTTGGATTGTTTAACAGGACAGAACAGCTAGGCATCTATAATTTCACAATAATAGCAAACAACACATATGGAAATGTAAATAACAGCGAAACTTCAAACTTCACAATAAAATACATCAATGACGGCCCATCAACACCATTTATACTAACACCAGACATAGGAACATCCGCAGGAGGCCAGTCATACAACATAAGCTGGCTACCAGTAACAGACCCAGAAGGACACACACTACAGTATAATATCACATTATTGAATCCAAACTTTAGTGTGAATGCAACAATAGTCACAAATCTTGGACCAAGCAACAGAACAACTTACACCTGGAACACAACACTGCACAATGACGGAGTGTACTCAATGAGAATAACAGTGTTTGAAAACAACACTGTAGAAAAACTAAGCAACTCATACACAATGCCAGGAACATTCACAATAAATAATCAACAACCATCTGTAATAATACTCGCACCACTTGGACAAACATTTGACCAAAACAGCACAGTGGTAATAAGCACAAACATAACATCTGTGAGTCCGATAGCAACAGCAATGGCAACAGTTTATTCACCAAACGGAAGCCAATACAATGTAACACTTGAAAAAGGACTGCAGAGCAATGACTTTGACAATAGCTCGTCAATAAATACAACTTGGATAAAAACAGCAAATATAGCCGGAAGCCAAATCTGCACAGCAGACATAAACGCAACAATACCTGGACGAGGATTTGCAAATCTGTCTGGAAATGGTTTCCCCAATACTATTTCATTATGTGGAATCGGAAGCATGAAACGTATTGACGGAGACTTTGACATAAATACAACCTGGTATTGGGAAGCAGCAAAGCAAGGAGTTGACTCTGGACTGGTCTTGACAGTATCAGAAAGCAAAATAGCAAATTTTGCAAACAGACAATTACTGATTTATTACGGCAATATAAGCGGAGTAGGGACAGCAACACGAATATATGCTAATGACAACGGAACAATGCAGGTAATAAGCCAAGTCAACAAATACTTAAGCAACAACTCATTAAGAATAGTCAGAGTAAACAACACATTCACAATATATTCATTAAACCAATCAAGCGGCAACTGGACACAAATACCAACACTCAAACCAGTATTGAACTTAAGCAGAGCACTGCACGTGCAGATAGGAGTAGCAAGCATGTACTCTGCATACAGCACAGCAGCAGCAAGCGCAGAAGAAATAAACATACAGTCTGACAATACCCCGTTTGGACTCTTTAACAAGACAAGCCAGCAAGGAAATTACAACACAAGCATCTATGTAAGAGACGCATTTGGAGGAGTGAATAATTCAGAAAAAACAAACTTCAGCATAAACTACACAAACAATCCGCCAAGCGTGCCATTCTTACTAAAACCAGACCCTGGAGATGTGTGGAGCTTGTTCAATTATATCGCCTGGATACAAACAGTAGATCCAGAAGGACACTCTGTTAAGTTCAACATAACACTATTGAATCCAAACTACACCTACAACTCAACAATCGCAAGCAACTGGGGTAACATAAGCCAAACACTATACTTATGGAATACATCGACGGTGCCTGACGGAATTTATAGCTTAAATGTAAAAGTATTTGAGAACGCAACACCTGAAAAGCTAAGCCAATCCAGCACACTGCCTGGAAACTTTACAATCAATAATTACGGGCCAAAAGTATTCAATCTAACACCAATAAACGGAAGCACATTCCCAAGCAATACCACTGTGTTGATAGGAGCAAATGTAACAGATATTGCCGGAGTAGACACTGTTCTTGTCAATGTGACACTGCCAGACAATACTATACAACAAATAAAATTAAATTACACTGCAGGAAACTGGTATGAATTAAATTTCACAAACACCATACTTGATGGAATATACAAAGCAAAATTCATAGCAAATGATACCTATGGAAAAATAAATGATACAGAAATAACATTCTTTGTGATACCAAATGATGCTCCGAACATAACAGTAAATGGTCCTGCAAACGGAAGCAATTACACAATGAATGTATTTAACATAACAGTCAACTTAACAGTAACAGACAAGAACAATGATTCCTTATGCGTAAAAGTCTTTGCAAGCAATGAAACACCAATAGTGAATGAATCATATCACTTGCTTGCAAGAATAGGGGCGTGCTATAACCAATCAACAGAAACAATAATCTATAACTGGACCAGCCCTGTGATACAACCAGACTCAAACACAGTGATGCTATTGCACTTTGATTATGACACCAGCCTGGGAGAAAACACAACACACATGTATGACTTCAGCGGAAATGGAAACAATGCAAGCTGCACACCAGGAAGCTGTCCAACATATGTATCTGGAAAAATAGGCGCGGCAATGCTTTATGCTCCAGGAGAATATGTCGCAGTGCAGGACAGCCCAACACTCGATGGAATGAATGAAATATCAATAGAAACCTGGATAAATGTCTCAGACATAAGCGACTTCAACATAATAGACAAGAACCAATCATATGAGATATACACAGATGTAACCGGACATGTAATATTCAAACTATTCAGTCCAAACGTAACAGTAAAATCAACAAGCACACTACAAATAAACAAATGGCACATGATACAAGCAACATACAACGGCAGTGAAATGAAACTATACCTCGACGGAGTGCTTGAAAACACCAGCACAAGAGCAGGAGCAGTAGCAAACACAACAGGACCATTAACAATAGGAATAGATGCAGGAGACCTTGCATCAAACGGTTTCGAAGGAATAATAGACCAAGTAGTCGTGCACAACACCAGCCTTGCATACAACACAATAAGAAACCACTACAGACTAAAGAACGGAACCTGGTATTGGTATGTGCGCGCAGATGATTTCATCAACTCAACAGAGAGCGGGGAATATCATATAAACATAAATGTAAACAAAAAACCAAGCATAACGCAAGTCATACTTAACTCGACAAGCGGAAGCAACCTTCCGATAGACAACCTAACCAGATATGTAATCAATGCAACAGATGCAGACGGAAATGAAATAAAGAACATAACAGACTGGAGAGTAAACAACAAAAGTTATGCAGTGCTAAACATGCCGTTCGAGGCAAACAACTGGAATGAAACAGCCTGGACAAAGGACTTCACGAAAAACAAGAACGATGGAAAAGTGTATGACGCAGACTGGCAGAAAAGAGGAGGATATGACGGATGGGGCGCATACGAATTCACAGGACAGCAAAAAATAAGAGTAAGCCACCGCCCAAGCCTTAACATAAGCAAAGAAATAACAATGGAAGCATGGATCTATCCAACACAATTCGTAGCAGATGGAATAATCTATGCAAAGCCGCACACTTCATTTGTAAATCCATTCATAATATATGGATTAGGATACTCGTCATCCAACCTACGGTATGATCTTGCATTGGCAGACGGCGCAACACAAAGAAACTGCCCAAGCTCAAACAATGCAGTCAAGCTAAACACTTGGCAGCACATAGCAGCCACATTCAATGGAACAACAACAAAATTATACATAGACGGCAAGCTAAACTCATCCTGCAACTTTACCGAATTCAACATCAGCACAAACAGCATGCCACTTTACCTAGGACACTACCCATACCAAAATAACCAATATAGCTACAAAGGAAAGCTCGATGAAGTAAAAATATACAATAGAACACTAAGCGCACAGCAAATAAATGCGCTTTACAATAACAGAACAGACCAGATAGTCTCACAAGAAACAACAGCAGGAGAAACCTGGCAGGCATGTGCCACACCAAATGACAGACGTGAAAATGGAGCACAAGTATGCAGTAATAACTTAACAATTGCAGTACGTCCAAAAGTATATCCAGACCAGACGCTAGATGGAGCAAAATACTTTTTGAATGAGACTGCAATACTAAGAGCAAATATCACATCACCATATCTGCTTGATACGGTTTATGCAAATGTGACACTGCCAAATGGAACAACAATAAGAGTGAACCTGACAAACGTCAGTGCAATAACTTATGAAGCAAACTTTACAAACTTATTGCTAAGAGGAATATATAACATAACTTTCTTTGCAAACAATACTGCAGGATTTGCAAATGCCAGCGAGACATCTTATTTCGATAGGATATCATTAGATATCATAGACATACTAACAGGCAACATGACACAAAATGTTTATGCAGATTACAGCACAACAGTGCTACAGAATACATCTGGCGTGCTTGACTTGAACATAACAATCAACTCAACAAGAGTGCCAAGCATAATATTATACAATCACTCAGAAAACTCAATGCACAGCGTGATAAGATTATCAGACTACACTAATGAAGACACTCAAGGATTTGCAGACTCTGGATGGGCAATAGACTTAACAGGTATCAATATGACTTATGCAAATGTAACTGCGTACACTGACGGAAATCACCTGCTGAAATGCACGAACATGTCCTGGACGACACTGCAGTGCGCAGATGAGTTCGAGTACACGTATGTCAAAGATGTGCAGAATGGAACAACATACAACATACTGTTGAATGCATCAGATCCAATCTTTATAACCACGATCATAGGAAACAACAGCATAAATGACACAACATTAGTGCAGCAGCAGCCAAACACTAATTATGGCGCTTTAACTGCGATGAGGGTAGGCCGAGCGGTAGGAGCAGCAACAAATTTCAGGTCATTAATAAGATTCAATCTCACAGGAATACCTCAAGGAGCAGTAATAAACAGCGCAAGACTCGGATTGTATTTCTTCAGAATCCCTGGAGCAGACAGCACAGCAAATAGGACATACAATATCTTCAAAGTGCAGCAAAATCCTGCAAGAGACTGGATAGAACTTCAAGCTACAACTAATAACTACACTAGCGCGGCAACATGGACTAATCCTGGAGGAGACTTTGTAGGAACACCTACAGACAGCATAAATTTCAACTCAAGCTCACTGAATAGCTTTGTGTATTGGGATGTAACATCTGATGTTCAAAATTTCTCAGACAATAGAAACTTGGACTTTGGATGGATAATAGCCGACAACCAAAGCGCAGGAAACACACGAAGAGATTTCAGGTCAAAAGAAGTGGCAAACGCAGCACTAAGGCCAGTGCTATTATTGAATTATACCGAATACACTGCGCTGCTTGCAGCAAGAACAAACTTTACTCCATTTACATTCTCAAGCTCTGCATATGTCCCTGTATTCACGATATTATTCAATACGACAATGAATCAGACAAACATAACAATGCTCAGCTCATTCAACATAGAGAAAACAACAGGCACAGGAATAGACATAATCTCTGCAAAAGTATATCTAGACGGCGTACTTGTCGCGACAGACCCAGACATAAGAACTGCAGCAATAGGTGAGCCGCAGACCGCAGGGATAATACCAATAATGCAGAATGTCACAAATGGAACGCACAACATCACCGTTGCTTTCGAGAGAACAGGCAATGGTAATGTAAAAGTTTCTAACATAGACTTCAACATAATTGAGATGACATCAGCAAAAGGCGGCAATGTCAGAGGACAGATTACGCCTGCAAACTATCAGCACACTGCAGGAGGAACAGGATACCCATATGCATTCAACTGGACAATAAACAGGACCTGCCCAGGTAATGCATTTGTGACATCAAAAGGAACACACTCGAGCACAGGAGTTAACACAGCAATAAGTTATAAGTTCATAGATAAAGATACTCTTGAAGAAAGTCCAACCTGGGAAGCAGTTACTTTGAACTCATCAGACGTACACAGCATGTCAGGAAACTGGCTATTCTATAACCAGATTGCAGGCGTGAACAATATGTCTGTAGGCTCAAGAAACTATCAGGCAGGAAGAACCACTACAGTCAATATGACCATCTTTGATGCAAGCATGAATGACTGCGCAAAAAGAACAATACACGCAGTAAGAACAACAAGCAACCTCACAAACTGGTCAACTGCGCTCACAATAAACGACACCTGGACAAAAATAGTCGCACATAATGTGACAATGAAATACGGCACAGGCTTGTTCGCATCTTTCACATCAACACCGCAGCTGGTCGGCGGAGACCCTAATGCACAAAACCTCACACAAAGAATAACTGTCCGCGGACCAGGAGCAAACTGCACAATAGAAAAAAGATTAGGTCTGTTCGGAGCGCTTGATGCAGGAAACTTATATGTATACACTGTTTGTGAAAATTTAACTGTCGGTCAAACATATGAAATTGCAGGATGGGGTAAAGCAGGTGCTGGAAGAACATATAACCAATATGATGAAGCAATCTCTACATTTGAAATAAATCCAAAACCAGTAGAACAGATACAACTAGAAACAAGACCAGATCTAGAACCAATAAACTTAACCTTCTCTGACAATAACCCTAAAGAAAACCAAAACATAACAATAACTGCAACAGTAATAAACAACGGAGCATCTGCAAGCGACATACCAGTAGCATTCTATGACGGAAACTGCACTAACGGAACACAGATAAACGGCAACAAAACAATACTTCAATTAAACAAGAGCCAAACAACAACAGTAAATGTTACCTGGATCGCATCACCAGTCGGACCTCATAATATATACGTCTGCGTAGATCCAAACAACATAATCAATGAATCAAACGAGACAAATAATAACCTAAACAATACATTGAATGTGCAAGCATGGCAGTTATACTATGGACGTGCAGACGGAAACCTGACACTGCAGAAAACAACCTGCGAATTAGAATACAGCTGGCTTGCAATAGACAACGGAACAATATACATAACAGACATAGATGATTCATTCAACTTCCCGTTCTTGCAGGCACTTGGAAGAAACATAACCGGTGGACCATCAACAAACGACTTTGCAGAAGCAGATGCTCTTCTTAACATGACAGGCTTTAATGATTCTGTGCAGATATTATTTGCAGTGAATGCAAGCGTGCCAAAACAAACAACAACGTTCACAATAATAAACAGAGAAGTGCAAAATGTCCCATACATAAACAGCACAAACACATCTAACTTCATAACAGGAATACTATGGGATACGAGAAATGATACAGATGGACAATACGGCACTGTAGATAATGAAACATTAGTGTTTGTTGCAAACATCAACAGAAATGCGACAGGCAAGTATGGAACATATGATTATGAAATTTACATCCCGAGAAATCTTGCCAAGTATTCTGGCTTAACAGATAGAGTACGGTTCTATACAGAGCTGAGATAGTTACTACTTCTAAGTTTAAATAAATATTTATATATGTCAACGAAAAGTATGTCAGTATAGCAAATTGTATATAACTATAATGATTATATATGAACAAAAACAAGAGGTGAGGGATAGTGAGAGTAAATAAATTAATAATTGTAGCAATTATGATGATTGCGATAAGCGCAGCTGCAGCTTATGCTCAGCCAAGTTGTGCGAGCATAACAGCAGGAGCAGATGAAAGAGGAAATATAAGTTGTGCAACTCAAGGCAACCACACAGCAGCAGGCGGTAATGTAACAGAAATAAATGTAACTGTCACGTCTATAACAGAAGCTTGGCATGGTTTCTATGGTCAGATAACTAATGCTTCAACATTAACACTAGAAGATTCTGCAGGATTTAAGATGTATGAATGGAATTTTACAGTCTCTGGCGGAGCAATCTATGCTTCAAGAAGCAATGCAGTAAACTGGGCAACAATCGCAGCAGAAAATGACTGTACAACAGACGAAGCATTGACTGGAACTGGATCTGACAGAACAAGCTTGACATTTACAGCAGGTTCAAATTCAGCATTTACTGTTGGAACAGTACCAATAGCTGCAAACACTGCATGCTCAACAAATACATATGTAAACAGCACTGCACAAGGAGCAACATTTGAGGAAGTAATACTGGATGATACAACAAACATCGTATATGCAGGCCTATTAGAAGCAGATGCACAGGGTTTTGACAATGGCAACTATGACTTCCAGATAATTGTTCCAGACAACAGAACCAGCGCAGTAGAGACATACTTCTTTTATGCAGAACTTAGCTAGAAATAGTTAAGTTTTTATTCTTTTATTATTTTTCTTTTGAAATAATGAGAAAACTAACAATAATTCTAATAATATCATTGCTTTTGATAATTCCTGTAGTAACTGCAAAAGAGTATGTAGTTACAAACTCTGACAATTGGAAAGACATTTATTCTGGAGCAATATATGCTCAACTACAAGGTAAAGACTATAAATACCTAATAAGCGATAAACATTCATCAAAAATAGCAGGATACTTCCAAGAAGAAGACACTGTGACTGTTATTGAATCTGATAAACTGCCGTTCATCATAAACTATGCAGATATATTGAAAGGATATGGCTTTGATGCAACTAACATAAAAGAGAGCAGTAATACACTAAATCTCCATCTTGCAGAACTATCAAATACAAACTCTTTCATATTAATAGATTCATCATATGGATATGATGCTGTTTCTGTGACACCTTATGCTAAATTGACAAAGAGCTATGTGCTTTTTGCAGACAGAAAAAATATTGACGAAATATTACAGTTATTTGGGAAAAAATCACCACAAAAAATAGTTATCTACGGTGATGTAGATGCTGAAGTAAAAGAAGCTTTACTGCCATATGCGCCAGACATGATAAACAAAGGAAGCAGATATGACAATAATATAGAAATAGTACAAAAATACATGCAGATAAAGCCAACAGATCAACTTATTCTATCAAGCGGAGAGATACTAGAGGAAGGAACACTTGCTGCAGAACACCCTATTCTTTTCATAGGCAAAGACATTGTTCCAGATAAGATAGTTAGCTATGTAAAAAATAGAGGAATAAAATATACTATATTAATAGGAAATGAGCTAACAAAACCAGCAAGACAGCTAAAAGAACTGACAGGAGTTGCTGTTTTTATCAAGTTTGCACAGGGAAGACCTATTTTAGGAACTGATTCAACAAAAGTAGAGGGTCTTGACATGTATTATCTTCCGTCTTATGAAAGAAATATATCACTAACGGGAGTGAGGTATAATCTTGCAACACAGACAATTGATGTTGCATTGCAGAATAACAAAGACCTTAAAACATACCTTAGAACAACTGTGAGCATCTTTGCAGGACAAGAAAGAATTCAGACCGCAGGTGACGAACAAATAGTTATTCTTGAGGAAGATGACAGAAGAGGATTTAGCTATCCTGCAGACCTATCACAAGCATTGGCTGAAAACAAAAAATTAGATGCTAATATATATACTATTTTTGGGGAAGCAGCTAACTTTATGGACCGAGAATTAAATCAAAGAGTGCCTTTAACAATTGTTGACAAGAAAGATAACTGTGAAATGGAAATAAAAGGTGTGAAATTTGATTCAGAGATACAGAGAATACTAATATCTGTGGAGAATACTGGCCAAGCAGATTGTTTTGTTGATGCAAACATTGCAGATATGGTCATCAGTGATGAAACAACAACAGCTGCATTAGCAGATATTGTGTTTATAGAGAAAGGAAACAGTACTGAGCTTAAGATAAAGCAAAGAATGGACGCTGTTGACCTTGAAGACAACAAAGAAGTCCATGCAAGAGTTTATTTTGGAGAGGAAAAAGATTTCTTATTCAAGAAAACAGAAGGAATATTTGCTCTGCAGATGACTGGCAAAGAAGTTAAAAACAATTACATGATGATTGGAATTATAGCTGCAGCATTATTGATAGTAATTATAGCATTCTTTAAATTTAAAAAACCTGCAAAAAGAAAGAGAAAAAGGAGATGAAAATAACCATATTTTTGGCATTGTTTATTCTTTTAGTTCCAATAGCATATGCTGCATGTCCTGGCAATCACACAGCTGCAGGAGGAAATGTAACTCCGATAAACATAACAATGATTAGAACTGCAGGAGACTGGCAGGGTTATGCAGGAATAATAACATATGGCACAGGGGCGACTGCTCCAACAACTGTAAATGCAACAGGAAGCAATGTCTCTGGAGAGGGTCTTCACTTTCAGATTCCTTGTAATAACCCAACGTCAATAACAGGGTTTGTTTTGTTTAGCAATTCTAGTTCAGCACCAGTTGGACTTGTTCCAGGAAATCTCACACAACTAGATGCTTTTGTTCCAGGACTTGAAAATGGAACATTAACATTTACACAGACATCCATATTTAATTTTCCGTCTGCAGGAGTTGTTGCAGGAGTTCCAACAACACACACTTATGTGAACAGTGGACCGCAGAGCACCAATTTTAGAGAGGGTTATTTCAATGATGCAGCAGGAAATATTGTTTTTGCAACTGAAATCAATTTTGTGCCTCCACCAGGCTACAACACAAGCAGATTTAGTTATCAAGCACTGCTGGCTGCACCAAACTACTCAACAGTTCCTTATTATCTATTTACCGACCTTAATGCAACCTGTCCAGGACCCACACCACCTTCTGGTGGAGGAGGCGGTGGCGGAGGATATTACCCTGAAACCTGGAATTGCGGCAATTGGACAATATGTATTGATAACATACAAAGAAGAAACTGTACGCAAACTGTTTATAATAAATATAGCAGCGGGTATTTTCCACCAACAGAAAGAATCTGCGGAACACCGGGATTTAAACAACAAGAAATCACTATAGAAGATGCGCGTTTTGAACAAATATACGACCAAACAACAATGGTTGTGAATAAATTAGATGTGACTGCATTGTGGCCTAATACTTTTATGATATCAATGAGAAATGATAATGATTTTTCTCTTGAAAATCTTAGAATAACACTAGATTTACCAGAGATAATGAGCAAATTACTGCCAATACACCAATACACAAATGTGTTATGGAAATCACAGTGGTTGACTGGCTGGTCTTTAAGACCATTCAGAGCAAGAAGTTATCCCTGGAGACTTGATCTTCCAACAGGCTTTAGGATAAGTCCACAATCTTCCAGCGTGCCTGAAATGACAATAACTCCTCCTGCAATGATACCTCAAGAAGTAAATGCAGCTTTGACATTGTGGATGGGCGAGAAAACAATTGAGACAATAAATGTGCCAATTAATGTTCGCGTAAATGAGTTTGATGTTGGATACTCTTATGATGCAGAACGAGAGATATTTGCCTTGTTTTTTATTGTCGATAATCGAGGAAAACCTGCAAAAGAGAGTGCATTTATTGAATTTAATATAGGGACAAAACTTGCAGAATACTATGGACCTTATGATTTCCCTGCAGATGAAGTAACAATACTAGCACAAGAATATAATTTAAAACCATTAAACAAAGAATATGAACTAAAAGCAGTTTTTTATGACGATACAAAATATAATGAGGTGAGGAAACAATGTATTATTTCGGAATAGACATGCCGCTTGCAACAATATTTGCCTTAAATATCTTATTAAGTGTAGTGATACTTGCTTTACTGATTTGGCAAATCAAAAAAGGTGGTGCAAGATGATATTCTTAGGAATGAACCTTCCGCTGGCAGAGATATTGACTTTGCTGCAGATAGCGATAATAATGGTTATTTGGCGCTATATTTGCAGAAGAAATTAGCGAAAATTGGAAATTTTTAAAATTTCCAAATTCACTGAAAAACCCTGGTTTTTCAGCGAAAAGTTTATATATAGTATCCTCTCAAAACCAAGTATCATAATCAAAAAAAGAGAGAGGATATCCATGAGAAAAAATACGATATATCTAGCAATATTTCTAATATTAAGTCTACTGCTTTTCACAAGCTGTAAACCAGCTGGGAAAGCAATTGCAGGAGTGCCAGTATCTCCTGCAGACTTAACTGGCTACCCACGAAACGTGGTAAAGCTGGACGACTTCAACGATAAAGTGCAGTTTAACATAAAAGCAGATACCCAATACAGTCTTGAAGTGAATGCCCTATCAGAAAAGGTAATGACAGAACTATGCCAACTTGCACCAGACACCTGCAATTATAATCCTGAATTAACAACAGACGACACTAGCTTTATTGCAATAGGAACCTGCGATGATGTCGGACAATATCTTGATGAAAGCCTGTGCCCCCTCTCACAAGGCAAAGCAATAATACAATATGTCGACAATTACAAATTAGTTGTAGCAGGTGGAACACCAGCTGATGTCCAAGCAGGCCTGGGAATACTAATGAATCATAACAACTGGTTATTATCTGGATTTTATTCTGATATAATCAATACAGATAAAATAGTTGCAGCAAGCCACCTGACTGGAACAAATTCCATCGAATATGTAGAAAAGTTCTACTTTACACAAGGAACAAATAAAATAACAAATCCTCTTAAACTTCCAGCAGCAAAGCAATCACTCACAAATTTCTTTTTAACAGTATCTGACAAAATAAATACAGTGTATTATTATGACTCAACAACAGACTCTTACACAGGAGTTTACAATGGCGCAGATACATCTATACCAAGTAATTTAGTTCACTTTGGTGTAACAGACGATACATACATAGTTGATGCAAATGCAGATTTCAGTGTAACAGTAATAGACGCAGAGCATCCAACACAAACAACATTAGCAGGAATTGGTTCAATAGATCCAGCTTATACACAAGATGTTGTGAGTGCATTTATGACAGGAGCATCAGTGTATGGAATGCCTGTACAACAATCTAATCTAATAACTGGCGGAGCTATTGCAGGACAAACCACACCGCCTGATACAAAAGCAATATACAGATGCTATTATAATTTTCACGGCGTAGTCAATCACTTCTTAACAGACCAAGCAGACTGTGGAAGAGATGACAGCACAAATGCTGGACAGGTAGGTTATGTTTATACACTACAAAAACCAGATACTGTTCCTTTGTATCAATGCTATAGAGCAGTAAGATATGAAAGACCAGGACATGAAAAAAGAACATATCATGACCATTTTACATCATATGACTCTAATTGCGAAGGCAACTCAATGGATGGATTGCTAGGATATGTGCCACAAACTCCAACAGCCAACACAGAAGCATGGTACAGATGTCTATTAATTGGCGGAATCCGTGATGCTAAATATGACCACACAATATCTACCAATATTGCTTGCGACAGTTCTGACTGGAGAAATGAAGGGCAATCCTATAATTTCCTAAAAACAGAGGAAACAAGCCTTCCACCATGGGATAATGGACATCTTTGTGATCAAGATACACAATGTAATTCAAATTATTGTGCGCCAGACACAAACGTATGTGAGCCAATAGTTATTCCGATTTACAGATGCCACTATACTGCATGGGGAGTAATCAACCACTTCTTGACAGAAGCAGCAGACTGTGGAAGAGAGGACAGTACAAGCGATGGGATAATCGGCTACTTAATCCAACCTGCATTAGGTAATACCGTACCAATAGTTCAGTGTTATAGACAAATAAGAACTGATAGGCCAGGACATGAAAAACATACATATACAGACCATTTCATTACTACAAATGCTTGTCCCGCAGACACAACATATGAAGCAACATTAGGCAATGCACTTGTTACATCAACAACAGATACTGAAACAGTTTACAGATGCTGGGCATCTGAAAGCATAAATTCAGGAAGATACGACCACATGGCATCTACAGCCATGGATTGTGAAAGTTCAGATTATAGAAACGAAGGAGCAGAATATTATTTCCTAAAAACAGACCAGCTTCCAGCAGCATTACCTCCTGCACCAGCAGGACCTGAAACAAAAGCAATATACCGATGTCATTATACTGCATGGGGAGTAATCAACCACTTTATGACAGACCAGGCAGACTGTGGAAGAGATGACAGCACAAGTGATGGATTATTTGGATACTTGTACACATCACAAAAACCAGACACTGTTCCTTTGTATCAATGCTATAGAGCAATAAGAACAGAGAGACCAGGACATGAAAAACACACATATCAAGACAATTATCAAACAACAGATTCAAACTGCGAAGGTGCAGGAACATTTGAAGGATTACTAGGCTATGCGCCAGAGAGCGCAGTAGCAGACACAATTCCAGCATATAGATGCTGGGCATCTGAAAGCATAAATGCAGGAAGATACAACCATATGCTATCAAAAGAACTCAATTGTGAAGATCCAAACTACCGAAATGAAGGAGTAGTATATAATTTCTTAACAACAGACACGCCAACAACAGGTCCACCGTGGCCAAATGGACATAATTGTACTGCAGATGTAGATTGTACATCTGGCTACTGCGATACAAGTACAAATCTTTGTACTCCTGAACCCGGAACACCAGACATATCAATAGGCATAACAGACAATCCAGACCCAGTTAATGCAAACGGCACATTGGATTATGACATAACACTAAGCAATACTGGAACAGTAAACATAACTGGAGCTACTTTGCTAGTGACATACCCAAGTGAAGTGCAGTATTTAACTGACGATTTACCTTTGACACAAGTAAGCACTACACAATGGACATTTGGTATATCTGCAGGCGATGCATACACTGGCACAATAAGCGTACAAGTAGATGCAAATGTAATAAACAACACACCAATAATATTAACATTAGAAGTAATAGTGGGTGGTGAAACAATCTCAGAAACAGAAACAACAACAGTAATATCTAGTACTGGCCTTCCAGCACCAGGAGTGCCACCATTAGTACCACCACCAAGCCCGCCAGCAACACCACCATTACCTCATCAATTCTACGGAATAGTGAATAATGGAGTTGCAGGAATGCCAATATTAGCAACAATGAGTGGAATGAGTTTCAATACAACAGTAGATAGCACAATAATGTATGGATACACTCCATTGTTCTTAGTTACAGGATCTGCCAATGGAACAATAATGCAGTTCTTTGTTAATAATTCATATGACCAGAACGCAACATTCCAGCAAGGTACATTGACAAGATTAGATTTAACATACACTCCGGGAGGAACACCTCCTGTTGGACCAAGCTGTACTGACAACATATTAAATCAAGATGAAACAGATGTTGATTGTGGAGGAACAGTGTGTTCAAAATGTCCAAATGGGGATATGTGCAATGTAAATAGAGATTGTAGAAGTCTAAAATGTACAAATGGCATATGTGTCAAAAAACCAACAGTCGCTGTCGGAGGCGGCGGTGGCGGAGGAGGCAGTGCTGCAAGAGACTTTTATGGAACACAACAACCAGAAGAGCCAACAACAGGACCAGAGTGCTTTGACGACTGGATATGCGACCCATGGGGTCCATGTGTAGACGGATTTAAAGCAAGAGAGTGCTTCTTGAACGATTACCCAGAGTGTGTCTTGGAATTACCAAAACCATCTACAGAACAGATTTGCGAATTTGAGAGCGCACCAATAGAAGCACCAAGCTGCTTTGATGGAATCAAAAACCAAGATGAAACATACAGAGACTGTGGAGGAAGCATGTGTAAACCGTGTGATCCAAACCTTCCATGTAGAACTGGAATGGACTGTATGACTGGATACTGTAACCCACTAACTGAACTATGCGGATGGCCGCCAACAGAAGATGTTGTAGAAGAAGTTCCAAAAGCAACCAGCTATCTCTGGCTATGGGTATTACTAGGATTGATAGTAATCGGAGGCGGAGGAGCAACATATTACTTCTTGACACATAAAGAAGGCGGAATACCAGAAAGCCAGAGGCTAAAAGATCTTAAGGCATATGTAGCAAAATTCACAAAGAAAAACGTGCCAAGAGAAAAATTAAAAGACAAATTAAGAGGCGCTGGCTGGAAAAAAGAAGACATAGATCAAGTGTTGAAATAGATTTTTTATTTTTTTATCTTTCTTTTTTTTCGTAATATTTATAAAATACACCCTATTCTCTACAGCTATTAGGGGGATGGTATTAAATGGCTGGATTTGAAATAAAAACACTTGAAACCATGCTAAAGGCTCTAACAACGCTTGAAGCAAAAGGTGCTGTAATATATAAGTTTGCAAAAAAAATTGATGAACAAGAAAAAGAAGCTGAAACAGGCAAATTTATACGAGATAGATGGCCTAAAGTGGTAGAAAAGCTTCCAGAACAAATTCCCTTTCTTCAAGAGAACGGAGATAGTGTTTTAAATGCAGTCGGTCTTGCTTTCAAAGACAAGGAATTTAAGATAGGATTTAAACTTGCAGCGCAAGGAGGCATTCTAGAAAATATAATAACTCAACTAGAACAGATTCCTAAAGAGGATTTACAGCATGACTCTTTTAGCGATAGGCATATTCCAGAGCCTATAACACAAATTCCAGGATATACTGCTCCGGATAGATTTAACAGCTATGCTCATCGTCATACAAGGAGTTGGGTGAACAGCTTGTTCAGCAGTCTTATTGAGGATGTATTAACGCCGATAGGGCAGTATTATAGAGCAGCAAAACTAAGAATACAAAAAGGAGAAGGAGCAGCAGCAATTCATTTTGCTCATTTTGATTTAGGACCAGAAGAATTAGCAGAGCTTTGTGAACTGGCACAAGCAGGATTTAGTGAAGCAATAGACCATGCAAAAGAGCATGACCGGCAAGACATAGTAGAACGATTACAAGAAAAACATATCAAAGCTTTGGTTGAAGGAACCCATGAAACAAGTGGTAAAAAACCAGATAGATGGATTTGGGCAGCAGAAACAGCAGAAAAATACGGGCGAGACAAAAAAACAATCCAAGATATACGAAGAAAAGGCGTAAATCACCTTAAATTTGAATTTAAGCGAGAACTAAACGCATGGAAACGCAAGATTGAAGAGATGAACCGAAGACGTATCAGCTATGATGACGAATCTTGTTTACGAAGAGAAAGAATGCATAATATCCGCAGACCGGATAACATTGCAAGCGCGTTGATTGAATTAATCAAAAAACTACCTCAAGAAGAAATGAAAGCTGTAAAGCAAGAGATATACGAGTTTTGCGACGCTTCATACCCTGCTAATTATTTACATGACGGATTGGGGATAGCTGTTGCACTAGGAGATTTTCAAGAAGCAGCAAGATTTGGCACTAGACTTTTAAACAACAGTCGTTGTTCAGACGGATTTTGGCACAAGGATGTTTTAGGAAGATTAACAGGCACAATGGACGCAGAAGTCATTGGGCAGGTTGGAGAAAAAGAAATAAAAAAATATATTTCTGCACTACTTGGCACAGGTAATTCAGATCATAGATATGATGCAACACGAATCGCAAACAAATATGGATTATCTAACTGGCTAATGAAAGAGTTTGAAGATCGCAAAGAACCATATCATGCTGCAGATATAGCGATTTCACAAGGCAAAAAGACAAAAGCAAAAAATCTTCTTATCCAAGCAAAACAATATGAAAGAGCATGCGAATTCACAGACGATCCTGTAGACAAAGCAACATTGCAGTTACGGATTGCTGAAGAAAGAATCAAACATAGGATTAAATGTAAGGATGGTTTTGTTGGAGATAGATCGAGATATAATAAGGAAATAGCACTCATACAAAAAGGTATTTTGCCAGAAGATACAGAGCCAACACTAGAATATAGAGAAAGCGTAACCGATATATTAATAACATTGTTTGATGGCGGTGAATTTTCAGAAGGATGCTTGTTCATAGAAGCAACAAGGATTCCAATAAGCACAAGTTTTGATATATTAGTTGGAAATGAAGCAAAAGAAGCTGCTGAAAAAAATCAGGATTTTGCAGCCTGCTATCATATAGCAAGACTATGCGGAACACCAGAAGAAACAGAAGCATACAGAATGCTTGCAGAACAGATGGAGCAAACAATACCAACTAAACTAGAGGATTTTGTTTACCACAGGCCTAAACCAGCAAAAGTAACTGAAGAAATTAATGATAATTATGATGATGTGCCGTTTTAAGCCTATCTCAATCTAACAGTTTCCAAATTCCTAGGAGCAACTGTTTCGATTCTGCCTTGTTTATGGATAGAACTTGATAAGTCCAGAACTCTAGAGTTTTCGCCGTGGTTGACGATGACTTTCTTAGGTTTTGGATTGACTTTAAACATGAAATTCATCAATTGCTTTCTATCAGAGTGATCGGTGATTTCTAATCTGTGAACTTCTAGCTTAATTGGAGTAACATCCTGCTTAGAACCCACTCTGGTAATCAATTCTCTCTCACCTTTCTGGATTCTATTACCTAATGAACCTTCAGGCAGATAACAAGAGAAAACAAGACTGTTATTAGGATTATCAGCAAGATGCTTCAAATACTCAACAGACGGTCCTCCCACAAGCATACCCGAGGTTGCTAAGATAACACAAGCGCCTTCTTCTTCAATAACCTGCATTCTCTCTTTTTGAGAACCAATGTGCTTGAAAAAAGAAGCTAAGAAAGGATTCTGATCCTTATGAAAGATTAACTTTCTAATAGTTTTGTTCAAAAACTCAGGGTAAGCAGTGTGAATAGCAGTGATATCCCACACCATACCGTCAATATAAACCGGAATTTCTTCTAGCTCACCATTTCTAATCATGCTCTCAAGCATTACCATAACGTCTTGTGCTCTTCCAGAACCCAAAACAGGCATTAAAATCTTGCCTTTACGCTTGACAGTCTCTTTAATTATATTTTTTAAGTAATCATCTTGTTCTTTAGCAGGAGGCAAAACATTCTGCTTGCCACCATAAGTAGCTTCAATCATAACAGTTTCAAGCCTTGGAAAATCAATAGCAGCAGGTTCAAGCAAAGCAGTCTTGCCAAACTTCATATCGCCAGTGTACAAGAAATTATGCAAACCATTACCGATATGCAAGTGAGCCATAGCACTGCCTAAAATGTGGCCTGAATTATACATAGTCAAACGAACATCTGGAGTTATATCTGTGACTTCGCCAAAATCAAGAGTGATAGTGTGCTTAACCATCTCTTTGACATCATCAATATCATAAACAGGAGTTTTGTTTTCTGACTTCATTATCTTAACATAGTCCAGCAATAACAAAGACATAACATCTCTCGTAGGAGCAGTACAATAGACTGGCCCTCTATAACCATACTTGAATAAATATGGAACAAAACCAGAGTGATCTAAGTGTGAATGTGAAACAATAACCGCATCAAGCTCTTGAATATTAAATTCAGGCGCTTCTAGATGAGGATATGCATCAGGACCATCAGACGCAACGTTGATACCGCAGTCAAGCAAAACTCTTGATTCAGGAGTCTGCAAGAAAACACTGCTTCTTCCAACCTGTCTTGCTCCACCTAAGAAAGTAAGTCTAATCCATTCACTTTTTTTAGATCTAATCCAGCCATCATAAATCCTGTGACCTACTTGATCTAAAAATTTTCTTCTATAATCTGAATTCTGGTACAAAACTGCACGAATATTCTCAATCAATTGTGAACGAATAGCAGGAGTTCTTTTAATCAAAGGCACCCAAAAGGTTTTTTGCCGAATCTCTTTTAGCAAAGCACCTTGTTTGCCAATAACCAATCCTGGTTTTTCAGCTTCAATAATAACCATACTTCTGTGCGGTTCAAAAATAACCTGTGAAACACCTGCTTCTTTAGGCAACAGTTTTTTAATAGCTTTTTCAGCCTTTTCCAGCTCCATAGACATGCTAGGGTCTGGTCTTAACTCTATTCTTTTCTTGAACTCATGAACAACTTTCTTGATAACACCTTTATTATCTAAGAAAAAGTCTTTATCTTTAGTATACAATACAATATTCGCACCTTCAAAAGCAGCATCGCTAACTTTGCCTGCCGGCACGAACTTTAAAATTTCTTTAATTATGTCTCCCATAGTCTAAATACCTCGAAGAATAGTCTTCTAAAATTATTTGATTAATCAATCATGCTTCTAATCTTGTATCAACTTGTTTATCAAGCACTCTCTTGACACCCTTGTCTGTAAGAGTAACCACAAGAATACCATTACCTGAGCTAGGATCGCGCTGTATAGCTGAGTTAATTGCTTTAACAGCAAGCTTAACACCTTCATCAACACTCATGCCTTTCTTGTAAAGTGCCTCTAAAACACCAAGCGCAAACATACAACCACTGCCATCAGTAGTGTATTCATCATAATCTGTTACTGATCCGTCAATGCCCAAACCATACAAATGACCGCCAGTTTTATCATATCCGCCTAAAAGAAATGCTGCGATAGATGGCACCATACTCATTTTACGAACATTAGAGTAAACTAATCCTGCCAGCAAGTTTGCTGCTTCTTTAACAGTAGATTGTCTGTAAGTCTGCATGTCTTTAAGCTTTAGTTCTGCTTTGATAAGCTTAGACAATAACTGAACTTCAGAAACCATTCCTGCAATAGTGACAGCCATGTTATCAGCTATCTGAATGATCTTTTCTACTTTTGTGTGTGCAATGTAACCTGCAGTCATTCTCTTATCTGCAGCCAATACAATGCCGTCTTTGCAAACAATTCCGACAGTTGTCGTGCCTGTTTTTGGCATATTTTTCATCTCTTCTTTTGTCATGATTAAAACCCTCTAAGAATCCTTAACCTATAAAATTGGATGATGGTATATAAAGCTTTTGGTTTTTTACCTGGATTCCTTAATTGCCTTATAATATAGCGCAATACTGTCATCAAATATAATCTGTATAATCTCTTCATTAGATTTGACCAGCTCATCTGTGTTTTTCCGCACATTCATCAAATCCTTTAAGACAGTTTCATGTTCTGGGAACAGGTATGCAAACTTCTTGACTCTTTCATCACTTATTTCTTTTTCCATAACAGAAATTAAATCATCAGCAACTTTTTGATACAATAATGCAAGTGATCCATGCCTTTCTTTGAAAGAAGTATCTTTAGCATCAAGATTTCTTAATTCCTGCTTGTAAACTAAATCAACAAAAGATAATGTTGTAAGCAATTCATCTCTTCTTGCCTGCAGATACTTATTAGCAGCAGCCCCTGCAAGCGGTTTGATTTCTTCTTCAAACTCTGCAACTTGTTTTAATTTCTCCAGCCGCTTTTCAGCAAGATCAAACTGCTCTTTTTTCTGGCCAACCTCAATACCTAAATCTTGCAACACTTCACCAGTATTTACATTAACTAATTTTCCTGCAGAATTAATCACAACAGGAATACCGTCAAGCAAATAATGTTTGCCCTCAAGAATATTAGGCATCATAATCTCTCCGTCAGGGACATTCAACTTAAACAAAACATCTTCTGCAATTCTTAGACTGTCCATGTTCTCGCCTAAAACAAGCTGTTGGTCAGGTGAAACCTCTGCAGGAACCTCTGGAAACTTTGGAACCTGCCAAGAAGATAACTCTGGAACTTTATCCTTGTCAAAAACAGGAATATTAACTCTTGCAAAAATATCGTAATTATCATTAGTTAAAGCAGCTATCGCCCTACCAGTCGGAGGAATAGTGGATGGACCAGGGGATCCACCAGGAGTTGGGAAAAAACCTGGAGTTCCTTTGGTAATTCCTCCGCCAAGGCAAGGCAGATAACTAGAATCGAGAATATAAATCGCAGGAGGACAGCCTTTACAACAAGACCCAACAGTAGACGGCGGCGCAGGACAAATATTAGGAATTTCATCGCAAGGAGGGCCGAGGTATGTTCCAAGTTTTTCCTTCATTTTCATATTGTTTTTAAAAGTCCCGTCCAATAACATAAACAATACCATCTGCTTAAGTTTGTAAGCTTCTCCCAGAGAATAAAATGCCTGAGCCATATTCATCATGCCCATAAAATCAAGACGCTGAGCTAAAGGAGTATTGCCTGCAGCGTCAAGAATATCCCCTGCTTGGAAATAACCTTGCGCACTCTCAAAAGAATTTCCTGCAACACCAATCTGTTCATGCGCTTGAAAAATATTATTATGACCTGCTTGATTATTCATCTGACTGCCCAGCACTTCTGCAGTGTAATCAACAGTCTCTTCTAATTCGCTGCTTGACTCAATTTGATTCATCAATCCATTAAACAACAAATTAAACTCAGTATAATCATCAAAAGCAACCTTGACATCAGCATTACTTGTAACATAACCATAATTGACCCACAGTGCTCCGTCATATGCAGAGTTAGTAATCTCACCAATCAACTTAATAGCATCATTTCCAAAAGTCATTGAATCAACAACTGCAGTAAAATATAGACCATAACTAGTGTATTGAAGAGCAGGATCTGTCAAAACTTTATAATCCTGCACAGCAGGATCATTGAAAGCATCGTCCATCATCTTGACAATATCATCCATTCTCTGCTGTCTAGCGCCAATAAAACTCTTGTCAAACTTAAAACCATAATCTGGAAGTTCTAAATCATTTAAATCTGTTAAACCATAAATTTTTGCATCAGGATTAATCAATAAAGGAGGAACATTTGACTTAACACAAGCCTTGCCTGCATATTGGCCGATATTATCATAAGTCAAACCACCTAAAAGCATGAATTCTTCCATGCTAATCTCGTGCAAGAAACGAGAATGCGCTTTTGCATTAGGCAAATTTGAAATCTGCGCAAAAGCACAAGGCATGCAGACTAGCAAAATCAGGACCATGATTGAAATTATCTTATTTTTCATTGTTCTTTAGCTAACTCCTTAAATCTAGGCATTGCCAAATCAATAAACAGAGCAACACCAACTAATATTAAAACAATCCAGCTGACCAGTGGCAGCAATTTGCACATAAACCATAACATGAGCAAAGCAAGCAGTGTGACAAACACAAAGAACCACAATATGCCCTGCCAAGTATTGCCTGATTCTACTTTCTTAACATATTTTCTCACAAAGTAAACTGATGTCAAGGCAACCAAAATAATCAATAACAATAAAATCATCAAAGGAAGAAACATGCACAGTGAACCAAGCGCATACAAATTCATGCAATCCTGCGGACAGGTATCTGGAGTCTCGCCCTCGCCGCAAACTCCATTACCGCAGCTGCAGTATAAAACTCCAGGAGTCTCAAGCTCTGAAATACGTTTTCCCACGACGATATAATATTCATCTGCATCACAGTTATCTGTCTTTAAATCAACATATTGATTATAACCTAAATAAGCATAATCTGGATTTTCAATAATTTTGTCTTCAGATATGATTCTTGCAATGACTCTTCTTGGGATAGATGCGTCAATCAATTCAGTGTGGGTGAGCTTTACTTCAAAATAATCTGCACAAGCATCTGCAATAAACTCTCCGCCAACAAAACTTGCGCTTTGAGTTGTAATTATACCGTCATTAATGTCTAATATATCAAACAATTGAGCAGAAGTTACAGAAAAGAATCCAAGATTAAAATTATAGGTCTGGCTTCCTGCAACAATATAATAATCAACACCTGGAACTTTTTCAAAGCTTCTTCCCTTAGTCAAATCAGCAAGCACTTCATTGTTTAAGTCAAACAGTTTTGCCATAGACTTAATGTTAATTAAATTATCAACAAGATTCT
>Ga0180432_10002736_pt1 | contig 26203 bp, 21 predicted proteins | sample SS_ome_10_FD_132414 | JGI IMG/M metagenome (GOLD analysis project Ga0180432, IMG submission 132414) | Hypersaline lake sediment archaeal communities from the Salton Sea, California, USA - SS_1_MS_2 metaG | ecosystem: Environmental > Aquatic > Non-marine Saline and Alkaline > Hypersaline >... | reverse complement strand
TCAGGTATCTTCAACTTCTCTATCTGATAGAGGAGGACGTGCCTCGGAATATTCAGAAAGCGGGCCGCCCTGGACTTGTTTCCCTTAGCCTGTTTCAGGGCGTTGACCAACATATCCCTCGCCACCCCGTCCAGGACATCCTGATACTGGATACCGTTGTTTGGGTAAACGTCAGGAAGGCGGAGGTGATTTCTATCTCGACTGAACGTGGACAGGGCCAGATGTCTCGGGTATATCTTGTCCCCGTCCGAGACGATCACGGCCCGCTCGATGACGTTTTTCAGTTCCCTGATGTTGCCGGGCCAGGGATACTCTATCAGCTTTTCCAGGGCGGATTCCGAAAAACCCTTGATCTTTTTCTTCAGGCTATTGGAGTATTGATCGAGCAGCGCCGTGGCGAAGACCTCTATCTCCTCCTTCCTCTCCCTCAGCGGGGGCAGCTTGATATGGAGGACCTTCAGCCTGAAATAGAGGTCGTCCCTAAACTCCCCCCTCTCCATCGCTTCGCTGAGATTCTTGTTTGTCGCGGCGATTACCCTGACGTCCATCGAGATATCGGTTACGCCCCCCACCTTCTTGAAGGTCATGGTATCGAGAAATCTCAGCAATTTGGCCTGCAGCATCGTTGACATCTCGCCGACCTCGTCCAGGAAGATGGTCCCCCCTCTCGAAAGCTCGATTTGCCCCTTCTTCGTCGTCTTGGCGTCCGTAAAGGCGCCCGGCTCGTACCCGAAGAGCTCCGACTCCATGAGGTTTTCCGGGATGGCCGCACAGTTGATCTCCACAAAGGGGGCGTCCCTCCTATTGGAGCGATAATGGATGAAGCGGGCCAGGTACTCCTTGCCGGTCCCGGAGTCCCCCTCGATCAAGACGGTGGAGTGGTCAGATTCGGCGGCGGAGAGCGCAAGGCTGTATATCTCCTTCATCATGTCTGAATTGCTGGCGATAAAGTCAAAATTGTACTTCTTCCTGTCACCCTCTCTGATGCTCTCTATCTTTCTCAACAGCTTCAGGTGCTTCAGGTTCTTCTCCACGGATATGAGAAGCTCGTCACTCGATATCGGCTTCGTCAGGTAATCGGAGGCCCCGAGCTTCATCGCCGCGATCGCGGACTCGATGCTGCCGTAGCCGGTAAGAACGACCACCTGAATGTCATCTAATCCCTCGCTTATCTCCCTTAAAATTTCAAGTCCCGAAGTGTCCGGCAGCTGCAGGTCGAGAACCAGAAAATCCGGCCTGAAATCTCTCAGCTTTTCCATCCCCTCCTGACCGTTTAGAGCCGAGAAGACCTTGTATCCTGCATCGGATAGAATCCTCCGGAGCATAGAGTTCAGGTCTTCATTATCGTCTATTATGAGTATCTTTGTGTCCATTAAATTCGATAAAAAGTGAAAGCTATTCCTATTATAATGCAATATTCTGGATTTTTCAAGGTTTTTATAAAGAAGAGTTGTCTATAATTCAGCCGCTCCGGGGAGTGCGTGTTATATAAACACGCGATTGCATCGATAAAAATCAAGCGGTTTTTCGCACCGATTGGAAATAACGGAGGGCTCCTCTCGGCCTCCGCCCAAGTAAAAGCGGTATATTGAATTTAAAGCTGTTTGATTTAACTAATTTAAGTGGAAACCTCGGCGGTTTTTCAAGGCTTCAAAGCGGCAATCGGGAAAAATACTGTCCCCCTCCCCGCAGGGGGGGAGGGGGACAGAACGATCAATATCAGCGGGATTCGACTATATCCATCCCAGCACGCCGGCGAAGACCGCGAGCATCACCGCGTTGAGGCAAAAGAGCCCACCGATAAATATCTTCTGGGCCTTGGGACTCCAGTCGTGGCAGAGAAACGACCCGTAGAAGAACGGGATGTAGACGGTGATAAAGACAGGGAGCGCCCCCCACCAGGGGTATACCCAGTGGAACGCCGGCGTCCATGCCAGAAATATCTCGATCACCGAGATGAGCGCCGCGTTGATAGCAGCGAAGAAGAGCCTGTTCGGGATGCCCAGGATCTTCACCTTCGGGTCTTCCGGCAATATCTTCGAGAAGACGAGCCCGGTAACCGAAAAGGCGAGGCTTATCTCGATACATACGCCCATCAGCAGCAGAAACGAAGTCCCCGTAGGCACGAGCCAGAGGGCGTGGCCGAAAAAGTGCTGGATCAGCGAGTTCATTATCTCGAAGAACCAGTGGATCATGTAAAACGACAGCCCCGCCGCAACACCCTTCCAGTTCTTCTTTGATATCTCGTTGAAATAGATGTAGAATACAAAAACCAGAATCGGCGCTATGTACCAGTGAAACTGCTCCGGCTTTCTCAAAAGCGTGTCCCAGGTCTGCTGTGTCAGCTCCGGCTGGTTCAATACCGTAATAAGATCGGGAATGTTAAACATCTCATTTCCTCCTTCATAAACTCTGATTACTAATTCAATCTGTCATCATTTTTTAAGAAATTCCTTTAATTTCCTTTCGTCGGTTTTTTCTATTCGCCCCTCTCGGCTATCACCTTCTTTATCTCCTCGAACCTCTTCTCCGTAAGGCCATACCTGCTGAACGGGATGAAGCTCAAAAATATCATGACGGCGGGAAAGACGCAGAATACCAGCCTGACGCCCAGGGCCACGCTGTCCGGCTGATTGACACCCAACGCTACATTATAGTGGAAAATTCCCAGGACTATACCCACAATGGCAGGGCCGAAGGAATAGGCTGTCTTCTGCCCCGATGCCCACAAGCCGGAAAAGACCCCCTCCCTCCTCATCCCGGAGCGCATCTGGTCGTATTCTATCGTGTCGGGGAGCATCGAGAAGGGGAAAAGCTGGAAGCTGGAAAAACCAATGCCGAGGAGAAATATCTGAACATAGAATAGGATCAGGTAATCCGGACCTGCAAAGAAGAGGGACAATTGCATGATCGTAAAGATGATAAGGCCAATATTGTAGGCCCTTATCTTCCCGAGCCTTTTACCTATAAAATTCCAAACCGGGATAAAAGCGATTCCTGTCACGAGGAAGATTAGTAACACAAGGGCCGCCGATTTCTCCGACTGCCCCATAACATAAATTATATAGTAGACAAAACCCGCCATCAAGACGCCTATAGCTAACGATTGGAGGAAGTAGGTCAACATAAGCATAAAAAATGGGAAGTTCTTTAAGGCGACCTTTATCTGTTGGAAGATGGGCGGTGTATCCTCCTTCGGCGGGAGCGCCGGGGCCCTCTTTGTAGAATAGAAACAAACGAGGCACGAGAAAATTATAAGAAGAGAAAACACTTCGGCCATAAAAAGATAACCGGCCTCCCCTCCGCCGACCAAATTTACTAGCGGCAATCCTGCCCCAGCGGCAATCAGCGCCCCCACGGCGGAAAAGGACATCCGAAAGGCCGTTATCGACATCCTCTCGTTGTAGTTGTCCGACATCTCCGCTACCATGCTCGAATAGGGGACGTTGATGACGGTAAAAGCGGTACACCCCAGGGCGAAGAGCAGCGCCACGTGGATCGTTTTTGCCATATCGGATGCGTAAGGGGGAGTTATAAAGATGGCTATGAAAGTAAGGGCAAATGGCACGGCACCGTAAAGTAAGTAGGGCCTCCTCCTGCCGTGTTTTGATTTTGTAGAATCTGAAATCTTGCCCATGATGGGATCTGATATTACGTCCCAAAACTTCGGAAAGATAAGCGCTGTTCCTGCAAGGGCGGGATTGATTTTCAAGACATCAGTCATAAAATAGAGGAGAAACATCGTTGTTGTGACAATAAAGATGTTGCTCCCTATATCGCCCAGGCCGTAGCCCAGCTTCATCTTGAAGGGAAGCGCCCCCTTAACCACCCCTCCGTTATTGCCCATTGAATCCATTGAATCGGATTTCATAAATTCCCCTTAAAATATTTTTGTTAAAAAGACCTCTAACTTCCGCCGAAATGGGAAACGGCGTTTTGCGCCCCGCCGAAAACCGAAGAGGTATACGAAGCTTTATATCAAAACGGCGGCTTTAGTCAACTACTATTTCCCTCCCCCCCTCTTTTTTACAAACTATTTTTGCTCCTTCTTTTTGATATCCGCCACCATCCGCCCGTGCATCTCGGAGTCTATCGGGAACCGTGATATCAACAATATTCCGATAATCCCGAAAACCATCGGGATAAGGGTGAGGAGCGCCTTTATCCCGATAAGCGCGCCCGTCGTCTGCGGCTGGTTCGCTATATAGCCGGAGAATCTCAAGACGATTCCTATAATCAGGCCGCTCAGGGCGCCGGAGAGCTTGAAGGCGAACTGGAAAAAGCCGTAGTGTATCCCCTCCCGGCGAAGCCCGGTCTTCCACTCCGAGTACTCCACCGTGTCCGGAATTATCGACCAAGGGGAGAGAAAGGCGGTGGAGATACCGAAGCCGATCACCACAAGGAGAAACATCGTCAGTCCGACGCTTATATCCCCGAAGAGAAATATGGGAATCGACATCGATACCATGATGCCCGTACCCAGGTTATAGGCGAACTTCTTTCCCTTCTTGTGGGAGATGTAGATATACAAGGGGAGCATCAGAACGCCAACCCCCAGGATTATCATGAAGGCGACCGGGACCATCAGCTCGTTTCCGAGGTTGTACTTGAAGAAGTAGACCATTACCCCCGACATTATGTTTATGGAGGTCTGGTGCATGAGGACGCCGCCGGTCAAAATCAGAAAAGGTTTGTTTTTTAGGATGAGCCTGGCGTTATCCAAAAAGGAAGGGGTGCCTCCGGAAGGCGCCTCCGAGTTGGGGCGCTCCCTAACCGAGAAGAAGCTTATCAGGACGATCGACGCCAGGATTACGCCGTAGAGGAGCCCCACCGATCTGAAGCCGAGGACGTTTATCATGACATCGACCTTTTCGGCGGCGATATCGGAAAACCCGTAAAATCTCGTAAACAGCGTCCCGCCGAATCCCTTGACCAGCGGAATCGTGGCCCCGGCCCCCACCAGCGTCCCGACCACCGCAAAGGCCATCCTGTAGGCGGAGATAACCGTCCGCTCCTTCGAGTCTGAGGTCATGTTTGCGGTGAGCGCCCCGTAGGGTACGACCATCATCGTCATGGCCGTGCAGAAGAGGAAGAACATGGCGAGCCCGTAGGCTATCCGAAGGCTTTCCGATGCGATATTCGGCGTCGCGAAGAGGAGGGCTATCGAGGCCCCGGCGGGGAAGGCCCCGAAGAGGATATAGGGTCTCTTGCTCCCCCACCGGCTCTTCGTGTGATCCGAGATGTAGCCCATCGCCGGGGAGACGAGGGAGTCCCAGATCTTGGATGAGAACATTATCATGCCGGCGGCAGCGGCGGCTATCCCGAATACGTCGGTGAAGTAGTACATCAGGTAGAACGCCGGAAGGTTAAACGCCATGCTCATGGCGAAATCGCCGGCGCCGTAGCCCAACTTCACCGAAACCGGTACGACGTCTCTCTTAGCCCCCTGCTCCATCCCGTTATCTCCTCGAAAAACAGATCAGCGTCAACATTATCCAAATCAAGACGGATCGACACCAAAAAGAACCCCTATTTTTTCGCCTCGAGCTCCTTTAGAATCTTCCCGTGGACCTCGGCGCTGATCGGAAACCTCGAGATTACTATAATTCCGAGGATGAGAAAACCGATGGGGACCAGCGTAAGGAGAACCTTTATCCCAAAAAGGGCCTCCGGCGTCTGATCGACGTTGGGGGCGAACTTGAGAAAATCGAGCACTTGGCCCGATATGAACGCGGCAATTGCCACCGGCAGCTTCTGACCGAACATGAACGCCCCGTATATGACCCCCTACCTCCTGATACCGGTCTTCCACTCGGAATACTCGATCGTATCGGGAACCATAGACCAGCCGGAGAGCCAGTTGGTGGCCATGCCGACGCCGGCCATGATAAAGAAGACGATGGTAAGAACGATGTTTTTGTCCCCGAAGAAGAAGATCAGTACCAGCACTCCGGCCAGGCTCCCCATCCCCACATTGTACGCAAATTTCTTGCTGGTCTTCTTCGAGAGCCAGACGAAAAACGGCATGAAGATAATCGCCGTGACGAAGAGGCACAAAAACGCGTAGGGGATCATGTCCTCCCTGCCGAGGTTGTACTTGAAGAAGTAGTTGACCACCGCCGCCATGATCAGGACCGCAATGAGGTTGAGGATGGTCCCCGATATCAGGATCAAGAAGGGATTGTTCGTGAAGATGACCTTGAGGTTGTCCAAGATCGACTCCTTTTCGGCCTCCCCCTTTTTTGCGGCCTCTCCACGCTCCCTTACCGAAAAGAACGTGACGAGGACGACGAAAACGATCAATGCCGCGTAGACAAGTCCCATCATGCGAAAGCCGAATATCGAGTCGACGACCTCCTTCCCGTCCTGCACGATCCCCGTGGCGCCGAAGATGTCTACCAGTATCTTGGTCGCGGCCGCCGCAAAGAGCGCCCCGATTATGCCGAACACCATGCGGTAGCCGGTCAGCACCGACCGCTCGTGGGAGTCCTGGGTGAGGTCGGCCGTCAGGGCGCCGTAGGGGACGTTGACAATCGTAACGGCGGTGCAGAAAAGGATAAAGGCGGCCGTAATGTAGATGACTTTGTAATTTGCTACCTTTGCCGGATCATCAATGCCGAGAAGCCCTGCAAAATCGGGGGAGTAGAAAATCAGGAAAAACATGACACCGAGAGGGGCGGCCCCTAAAAGGAGGTAAGGTCTCTTGCTTCCCCAGCGGGTCTTCGTGTGGTCGGTGATGTAGCCCATCATCGGGTCGCTCACCGCGTCCCAGACCTTCGATACCATTATCACTGTTCCCGCAATGCCTGCGCCTATGCCGTAGGCATCCGTCAAATAGAAAAGGAAAAAAAGGGCCGCCGTCTGATATGCGAGGTTGAAGGAATAGTCCCCGATTCCGTATCCGAGCTTAGCCCCAAGGGAGAGTCTCTCTTTCATTTTTTACTCCACAAACATCAATCCATACTGATATTGAAAGTCGAAGGCTTGATCAAAAAGCTTTTTACCAAACCAATAAAGAAGCCGCCGATTCGGCCGACCATCCGATACAATTTATTTGCCCTTCCCCGTGTCGTACTTTAAATGAACGGGGCTCACTAATTATACGGTCGACGAGCCCCTTGTCAAGAACTATTTGTGATAAGACAAATTATGAAAAGATAAAATGGGCGCCATTGCCCGCTTATTACGATTACTTCGATGTTAAAGGAGAGTCTATTTGAAGGAATCTGCCCACTTCGATGTTTCGTGGAGTGGCTGTTTGAATGGATCGGCCCGCTTCGATGTTTCGTGGAGTGGCTGTTTGAATGGATCGGCCCGCTTCGGTGTTTCGTGGAAGGGCTATCTTATTCAAATCGTTGCCCGCCCTTATTTCTATCATTGTACTCTATCATCAATAGCCGAACCCCCGATAGGCTTTCGCCTCCCCCCACAGATCAGATCCGATCCCCCTCGCCTATCGGCCGCTTAACTACCCCCTCGTCTTTTCTACGACCTCCCTGGTGAGGTCGAGGTGGGCCTTCGCCCCTGGGCACACTATGTCGAAGAGGACCACCGGCCTGCCCTTCTTCGGCACCTCGGAGAGACGGACGTTTCTCGGTATCTTCGTGTTCAAGACCTTCCCCTTCAGGTCTTCCTCGAGGCTCTTGACCACCTCGACCGACGCCGCGGTTCTCGAATCGACCATTGTCAGCAAGAACCCGAGAAGCTTCAAGTTGGGATTGTACTTACGCCCCACGATCCTCGCCGCCCTGATAAGCCTCCCGATGGTCTTCAGGGCGAAGTATTCGCTCTGGACCGGAACCAGAAGGTAGTCCGCCGCGGCCATTCCCGCCACCGTCACCGCGCCGAGGGACGGCGGGCAATCCACCAGAACAAATTCGTAGTCGCCTCTGATTTTATCGATGATTCTCTTTATCGACATGATATCTTTGGTTATCGTGGTCAAGTATCTCGTCTCCTCATCGTTTGACCATATGTTGGACGGGATGAAGTTCAGAAACTCTATCTCGGTGCCGTGTATTATCTTTGAGGGCTCCGTCGAGTTGACTATTGCGTCGTAGGTTCCACCCCTCAGGTTCTCCCTGTTTCGCCCGAAGCTCAACCAGAGCCCGCACTGCGGATCGATCCCGATAACGAGGGTTTTCCTCTCGAACACCCCCAAAGACGCACCAAGGTTTACGGCGGTCGTCGTCTTGCCGACCCCCCCCTTCTGACTCGCTATGGTTATTACCTTGCTCATGGCCTCTTCGAAATAAGTTGGTATCTTAAAGGGTCAAACGTCAATTGGAATCGTTGTTTATAACGTTCTCGATCATGCCGGGTATCTGATACAGGGACATGACGCTGTCCACCACGCCGGCGTTTATTGCAGATCTGGGCATCCCGAAGACCAAAGATGACCTCTCGTCCTGAGCAATGGTCTTTCCGCCCATTATCTTTATCGCCTTAAGGCCCTTGTACCCGTCCTTTCCCATTCCCGTAAGGATAATCCCGAGGGTCTTCCTACCGAAGGTGGCCGCGGCGGAATAGAACAGGGTGTCTATCGAAGGAGTCGCGGAGTTGTTCTCCACCTCCTTTGCTTCCAGCTCTATCTGCGGGGCCAGAAACACTTTTGATATCTTCACATCGTGTTCCCCGGGGATTACAAGGACCCTCCCTCCCTCGATAATATCGCCGTTTCTCGCCTCGTTAACGTTGAGTGACGTTGTCCTGTTCAGCCTCTCGGCGAAAAATCGCGTAAAAAACTGCGGCATGTGCTGGGCTACCACTATTCCCGCCGGGAACTTCCCCTGCATCTTAGACAGTATGTACTCGATAGCCTTGGGCCCCCCCGTGGAGGCCCCGATCACCACGACCTTATTCTCGGAGAGCCTGTTAAGCTCCTCTTTCGTATACCCGTAAATCGATTTCCTCTTGACATCCTTATCTACATCCGCATCTGCCTCGACACCACTTGTTTCACTGGACAGAATAATGTTGGAATCGAAATTCACCTTTGCCGCGGTCCGAATCTTCGAGGTCAACTCCTCCTTCAAGAACTGAAAGTTCAAAAGCATCGAGCCTTTCTGGGGCTTTGTAATAAAGTCGACCGCGCCGGCATCGAGAGATCGAAGCGTTATGTTCGCACCCTCCTTTGTCAATCCACTGAGCATGATAACCGGCGCCCTGTACTCCTTTACAAGAAACCTGAGGGCGGAGAGACCGTCCATCTTCGGCATAATCACGTCCATGGTAACGACGTCCGGTCTATATTCGATATACCTTGTGATCGCCTCTTGACCATTCGCCGCAACGGCCACGACCTCCATATCGTCAACTTCCTTAATCGCCTGAATTACGGCGCGCCTGATCACGGCGGAATCGTCTACAACCAAAACTCTAATCTTCTCTGACATAGCTCGAATCAACCATCTCATTAAGCCGGAGGAGTCGTATCATCGTTCCTTCGGTTGCTGTTTCTCCTCTTCATACGCTCTTCTAGCTGCTTTCTCCTGATATTCTTCTCCTTTTCTATGGCGAGATTTACAAGCTCTATTACATCAAGGATAAGGGAGATTCTGCCGTCCCCCATAATCGAAGCGCCGGAGACACCTTTTGTGTCGTATAGGTACTCTTCGAGCGACTTGATAACGATATCCTCCTCTCCCACGAGCCTGTCGACGATAAGTCCCACCTCTCGGCCCTCCGCCGAAAGGACCACCACAAAGACCTCCCCGTCAGCAGAGACATCGTCTTGAAAGCCGTAGTTCATCTTGAAGACATCCTTCAGGCTCAAGAGGGGGAGGACCTTGTCCCTTATCCTTAACACCTGATGACCCTCGATGGTGTCTATCTCGCCTTTATTCACCCTGACGGTCTCCGTTACCGCCGAAAGGGGAATCGAATAGTTTTTCCCCGATATATCCACGATAAGGGCCTGAATAATCGCAAGGGTCAGTGGGAGCTTTATCAGAAACTTGGTGCCGGCGTCCTTTCCGGTCATGACGTCCACAGTACCGTTCAGCTTGTCGATGTTTTTCTTGACGATATCGAGCCCAACTCCGCGTCCCGATACGTTGCTTATCCTACTCGCCATGGATATTCCGGGCTTAAACAGGTAGTTTATGGCCTCCCGCTCCGAGACCCTTAACCTCTCCGCCTCCGCTATCTCCCCGTTTGCCACCATACGATCCTTGATCGCCTCATGATCGATGCCGCTTCCGTCATCGGTCACCTCGATGATCACCTGGTTTCCCTGGTGGTAAGCGGAGATGCTGAGGATTCCCACCTCCGGCTTACCCTTCTTCTGCCTCTCGGCTATGGATTCTATTCCGTGGTCTATGGCGTTTCTAATAATATGAACGAGGGGGTCTCCTATCTCCTCGATAACCGACTTGTCGAGCTCCGTTTCCCTGCCGGATATTGACAGCCGAACCCTCTTATCCATCTTGTCGGCGAGGTCCCTGACGAGCCTCGGGAACCTGCTGAATAGCTGGTTTATTCCCACCATCCTCACCCGCATGACTCCTTCCTGAAGCTCGTTCGCCACGCGCCCCAGCTCCATGGTCGAGGATTCCATGTTCAGTGAAAGCTGTTTCAAGAGGGCCAGCTCCGATTTTTCCAGCTTCTTCAAATCCAGAATATCTCTGTAGGTCTCTTTGAAGGTCATAAGGAGCTGAGAGAAGCTCGCCCTGTTTACCACCAGCTCCCCGACGAGGTTCATTATATTGTCGACCCGCTCGGTCTCCACCCTGAGGGTCTGCCTTGAATATGCGAAGTCGGTTCCGGGGGGCTCGCCGTCGTCACCGGGAGGCAATACACCGCCGGGCCTTTCAGGCGGTGGGCCGGTCGGCGCAGCTCCCGGCGGGCCGGTCGGCGTAGCTCCCGAAGGGGCCCTCTCCTCTTCCCTAGCGGTGACCTTAGGCCTCTCCGGCTCCGGGGGGCGCTCCTTTACTATATCTTCCCTTTTTACCTTCGGCCCCTCGACCGGCTTCGCCTCCAGATCCAACGTCTCTATCTCCACCCTCTCCACTGGGGCCACCTTTATGAGATTGCCCACTTCCTCCACCTCCTCCTTAAGCTTGTTGAAGCTTACCACGAGGTTCCCGTAGAGCGCCGGCCCGTCTTTATCCCCGCCGACATCTTTATCGATAAGACCCAACTGGTTGTCCAGATTGTCGATAATGGCGTCGTATCCCATGAACTTTGCGGAGGACTTCAGACTCTCCAGGGCCTTCTGATAAATCTCGATAGTCTCCTCAATGCTCTTCCCTTCTTTGAAGTTGGTAAGGCACGTCGACAGTGTATCGATATACTGGTCCGCGGCGGAGAGGAATATCTGGACAAGTTCCTTATCCTCCTCGGACAACTCCTCATAATCGACACCTTCGGCCTCTTTGCCTTCCGATATTACCTTTGATTTTCTCAACCCCTCCCTCAACTCCAAGAGCCCCTTGACGAGGACGCTGACATCGTCAACGGTAAACTCCTCTCTGTTTTCCAGATACTTAGTCGTAAGACTGTTGACCTCGTCCAGCCTCGTAGTTATGTTTTCATATTCCATATACTTGGCGGACCTCTTGAGTCTCGACGTGACGTCTACTATCTCTCTCAAAGTTTTCTCATCCGCCTCCATCTTCCTGATACTTCCGAGGTCTATCTCCAAAAGAGAGAAGAGGTCAACCGTTGCCGTCAGAAAGATATCCACCAACTCGACGTCATAACCTTCCGTAACGTCCTCTTTCAGCTCTTTCCTTAGCTCTAGCGATACGTCTTTCGACACCTCCGGCTTGGGAGGCTCGGCCTTAACCGGTTTCGGCTCGGCCTTCATCGGTTTTGGCTCTTCCTTCATCGGTTTCGGCTCGGCCTTCATCGGTTTCGGCTCTTCCTTCACCGGTTTCGGCTCGGCCTTCATCGGTTTTGACTCTTCCTTCACCGGTTTCGGCTCTTCCGCTGCAACATCCCCCTTATCCCGGAAATAGGCCCTTATTTCTCTGGCGAGGTTGAGGTTGATCCCCTTGATCGCCTCCAGCTCCTCCACCCGGGCCTGAGACAACGCCTTTACGCTCTTTATGCCGGCCCTGTAGATCTCCTTCGCCTTCGATCCTCCAACCCCCGGGACGATTGTGAACTCCCTTACCGCTTCATCGATGGTAAGCTCTCTAATAGAGGTTTCCGGCACCCTCGACTCCCTCGGCCCAACAATCTCGGAAAAGCCCTCCCCCTTGACAAATCCCCTTATCTGATCCATCGCATTGTAAAAATAGAGGACCTCGGTATCGCTTACCCTCTCCCCCTCGTCCAACATGAGCTGAACAGTCCTGATTATTCCCGACAGTATCGTGTTCAGCTCGTCAAATCCGAAGTATTCTATGGACGTACTGAAGCTGTTGACCAGCTTAAGGAAGTTCTCCAGTTCATCGAGGGTTTTTGTCTCCTCGAGCCTTTTTACCGATTTATCCAGCTCCGAAAGGTGCTCTTCCAACACCACCTCTATCTCGTCATCGAAGAAGTCCGTTCGGGTCGATTCCCTCTCATCAAGCCCCTCCGCAAGGGCGGAGGGCTTTTCTTCATCCTCCTCGAAGACTATATCCTCGAGCCCCTCGTAGATATCCAACTCCTCTTCCCCTTTCTTCTCTTCCTCAAAAACACGGTCGACATCTTCAAGACCCTCGTATATATCCAACTCTTTCTTATCTTCCTCTAATATACGGTCTACATCTTCGAGACCCTCGTAGATATCCAGCTCTTTCTTATCTTCCTCTAATATACGGTCGACATCTTCAAGACCCTCGTAGATATCTAACTCTTTCTTCTCTTCCTCTAATATACGGTCTACATCTTCGAGACCCTCGTAGATATCCAGCTCTTTCTTATCTTCCTCTAATATACGGTCTACATCTTCGAGACCCTCGTAGATATCCAGCTCTTTCTTCTCTTCGTCAAAAATATCATCCAGATCTTCAAGACCCTCGTAGATGTCCAATTCTTCGTCCTTCACCTCATCAAGCTCCAGCACCTCGTCAACCTCACCGCCCCCCCTCAGCACATCCTCGACTCTGCTCTGAACCACGGCGATATCCGTCAACTCCTCTCCGGTCTGGGAGAGGTCCACAAGGATCGACCTGACCGTATCCATCCCCAGAAAGAGGACGTCCAAAACCTCCTTGGTAAGCCTCATATCCCCTCCCCTCAATTTCTCGAGTATCCCCTCCAAGGAGTGGAGAAAACCGCCGGTCTTGACAAGCCCCAGGTAATCGGCCGATCCCTTTATACTGTGGACCGCCCTGAACACCTGATTAAGTACTTCTCGATTCTCGGGCTCGTCTATGAGTCTGTTTAGGTTCACCTCGAAATCGGAAAGATGCTCGTTCCCCTCTATTATGAATTCCTTCAAAAGTTCTTCGTCAATCATGGTTTCACCTGTATCTTAAATAAAAATCTATACTCGGTTCTTCTCAATCTATAAAACATCCCACATTAAAGCATCAATTCCCGTTACGATGCCGTCCATATCCCACCCAATCGGTTAAAACCCCCTTTTTGCCCCATCATTGCCCCATGCACCCCGCTGAATTTTACACCCGCCCCGCACCTTCAGACCCCGATGTATATCATGTGTATCCCTATAAAGAGCAGAACGAAGATAAACAGCTCTCTCAAGTGGGCGTCATTTATCCTCTCAGAGATATTCGAGCCTATAAAGCTCCCCAAGAGCACCCCGCCCGCCGCCCAGAAGAGGACCGGCCAGGACGCGCTTCCCTCAAAGAGGAGGTGGGAAAACGCCCCGAAAACAACCACGACAAACATGATCGCAAGGGCCGTACCTATGGCAACCTCCATAGAGAGCTTCAATTTCTTCACCATCACCGGGACTATGAAATCCCCCACCCCCACCGAGAGAAGCCCGCTCAAAAGGGACGTCGTCAGGGGCACGATGCCGTATTTGAGCGCGGTCTTTGTATCGGCCCTCTTTTTCACCTCTTCCCCGTACCAGTCATCGCCTGTGATGAAGAGGACGGCGACGCCTATCGCCACAAGTCCAAGGGAAACCGTAAGAACCTTCTCTCCCACCCTCTCCCCGATGAACGCCCCCAATATCACCATCGGAAGGGCGAAGGCGGTGTAAAGGAGGGCAAGCTTGAGATCCACCCTCCCCGACCTCAGGTATTGATAGGTGCCCCCGAACATCCCCACCATCTGAATGAAGAGGGCGGTGGTAATAGCCTTTTCCGGAGGAAACCGATAAACCACCATCAGAAACGGGGACCATAATAGTCCTCCCCCTATTCCGGTCAGCGTTACCAGCATCGCGATCAACACCCCCGCAAAGAACGACAGGAAGTAGAAATTCTCCATCACCGCCGTCATTATTTCCGCTTCGGCCCAACGGTGAAGAGCTTGAAATCCTTCATCATATCGTTGAGCTGCAGAATATCTCCCTTGATGACCTCGATCAATATTTTCGTATTTTTCAGGTCTTCGTTATATATAGCCTCCTCAATGTCCTCGATAGACTCCATCCCGGAATTTGCGAACAGCCTGACATGTGCCACTACCTCCCCGAAGTCGCACACAAGGTCGTTTATAAACTCGCCCATCCTCCCTATCTCGTCGGTCGTGTAGACCGGCATCGGCTCCTTCATGTCTCCACCGGCGATCTTCGACGACACCGTGAACATCCTCTTTAGGGGAATATTTATCTTCTTCACAAACAGGATAAAGACCACGCCCGTCACCAAAACCTGAATTGCAAGGAGCAGCATCACCTTGTTCCTCACGTGAACGATGGGGGCGATCGCCGCGGCCTCCGTGATCTCGCCCCTGTTGAGCTTCTTGAAGTTCTCGACCAGCTCCCCCTTCAGGTCGCCGCCGCTTACCTCCACGAAGAACTCCACCCCGAGGATCAGCATCGTAAAGACGATGATCATTATGTATATCGTCATCCTCCTCGAGATCGAGGAGGCACCTTTTTTCGACGAAGTCATTTCAATTTTATTTAAACATACCCACAATTACGGGGATGTTGTCGTAAATCATCTTCGTTCCCGTCAGGAAAACAAAGATCGAGAATATGACCTTAAGGACCGAGACCGGGGCTATCCTGTTTACAATCGGCCCCAGCTGGCCCCCAATCAACACACCCGTCATTGTGAATATGGCCACGTCCCACCGGATCTGTCCCTCCCAGATATTTATCGATGTGGCGACCCACGCCACCATCCCCTCGACCACAACGGTCGTGGCGATCGCCCTGTGGACGTTGACCTTGTATATCCTCTCCAGAAGCGGGAATACGACCTCCGCCGTTCCCACCGAGCTCAATCCGCTGGAGATACCGCCGATAAAGGGGACCCAGCTGAAGGGATATATCTCCTCGGCGTTAAGCCCCTCTCTGTCTCCATATCTCCTCTCGACCATCGAGACAAACATCCACGCGGCGCATCCCATAACGAGCAATCCAAAGAATACCTTCAGTATCGCCTCGTTTACCACTATGGCCAGATGAAGCCCGATGACTATTCCCGGGATGGAAAGAAGGATTATCGGAAAAGCCATCCCGTACTCTATCTGTCTCTGTCTCACATAACCGATCATCGCCGAGGTCATTCCGCAAAGCTCAGTTACCATACCGGTTCCGACACTCTGGGCAATCGTCATATCAAGGACGTAGACGAATATGGGCAGAAAAATTATGCCGCCCCCGAATCCGCTCCCCGTGGCCAGGGCCGCAACACAGATGGAGATCGGAAGCATGAATAAATTGCCGGATGCCAAAGCCCAGAATTCAGAAATACATTCCATATAAAAAAGTACCTTTAAACAATATTAGATTATCGCAAGTTACAGTTTGTCCAGGTCGATATGGTAGAAGCTGAACGATTCCACCAGAGATTTCAACTCGCTGATATCCTTGTATAATATACTTAATTGCTTCTGAATATCGCCGCTTATCTTCTTCTCCTTCAACACCTCAACCTTGTTGTGAATAATATCCGTGGCGTCGGAGGCGGAAAGGCTGATCTTCCCCACCATCAAGAGGACCTCCTGGAAATCAGCCGTGATATCATTTATGACGGAGCCGAGCTGTCCTATCTCGTCCTTCGAGTATACGGGAACGGTCCTTCCGAGGTTTCCCTTCGACACCTCCTTGGCCGTCTTGACCATCTCGTCCAGGGGATCGGCGACGTCCTTTATAAAGAAATAGAGGGTGAGAACCACGGCAAAGATGACTATGGCAAGGATGATTACCATTCTAATCTGAAGTCTTCTCAACGACTTAAAGGCCTGGTCATAGTCGATCGCCGACACGGCCTCCCTGACCTCTCCCTCCGGCGCCTCGGTTATAACGCCGCTTTTCAGCTCATCCTTGAGCTTCGTCTCCCCCGCCTCCCAAATCAACTCCAGGCTTATGGAGATGGAGACAAAGACAATCAACAGGAAGTATATCAAGAGCTTCTTTCTCAGGTTTGTAAAGATGGCGTACTTTTTCCTCTCTTTAATGCTTTTCCTTCTCTCTTCTTTTCTCCTCTCGTATTTTCTGATCGCATCTCCAAGCTGAATCGAGCGCCAGCTGTATTTTCTCCTTTCTATCTTTCGCTTCTTTTCCTTTCTCCTGTTAACACCATCCCACTGAAAATCGCCCTTTTTTGTTCCCATATGTAGTCTTCCCAAAAAACTGATTGACTAAATTAACCGACCGAGCCGAGAACCATTTACGCATCCAACCACGCTCCCGCCTTGCCGTTCACCAACCCCGGCATCCAAGATGAGGCTCAATCCTTCAATATTTTGAGAATTAAAGCCTTAAGCTCCTCGGGCTTAAAGGGTTTCAGAATCACAGCCTTTATCCCCATCTTCTTTGCCGCCTCTTCAAGGAAGTGTTTTTCCGCTTCCTGACGCAGGGTCAGGAGCACAAGTTTTGCTTCCGGAAACTCCTTTAGGATGATCTCAGCGGCGGTAAAACCGTCGGTGTTTCGCATTGTTACGTCCATTGTGACCAGGTCCGGCTTAAGCTCCCTGTAGAGGGTTATCGCCTCGTCACCATCCTTGGCCTCTCCTACCACGGTCAATTCATCCCCCTCGAGGGCCTCTTTAATACGATTTCGCATAAATGTGGAATCGTCTACAACCAACACTGTTCTGGCCATGCATGAACTCCTTGAAATATTTCCTTTATCCTCTTTTCTATTCCCCTTAAAAGAACCCCGTTATGCCGGATCGATCCTTTAAAACCAGGACGTCCCCCCACATACCGTGAAAATATATCCGACTTGACCGTAACTTACCGCCCCCTGTAGTCCCGCCTTATCATACCGGTCACCATGTTTAAAATCCACCCCGGGCCAAACCAGCCGGTTAAGATAATCTCGTTGACAGCCCCGATTCTCCCCCCCTTTCCACCCACTCCCTTACCAATCGAGTCATCCCGGTAAAATGTTCACTTAAAGTTACCGTCCGGCCCCCTTGACACCGAACCGACCATCCCGCGCCTCCGTCCCCACTGCGACAGTTAAAAAGGAGTTCTGACGGTATCTGATCGATAGACCTGACCACGCCTATCAGCCCGGTCTCAAGACATCATGGATCTACGGATCGGGGGCGCCTTTCCTCCATCGTATTTGTTTAACTTACTCCTCGACCTCCCTGAACTTAAACTCCGCCATGAGCTTGGCGTTTGCACCGGAGAGCTCGGTAATCGTCACCTGGTCATCGCGAACGATACCAGCACCCTCGGCCACCGTCTCCGTCTCCTTAACTCCCTCGACAACGGAGGTGTTGATCTCCGAGGAGCCCTCCACAATCCCCTGAATCGTCTCTTCAATATTCTGGGCCCTTCGGGCCTGCTCGGTGGTAACCTCCACGATCTCCTGGGCAAGGGACGCAAGCTCGTCCATCGACCTGAGGACCTCTTCAATACTCTTGAGCTGCTGGTTCATGGCCTCTGAGACCGCCTCGTTGATCTCGTTTGCGGCCTTACCGCCTTCCACACCGATCTCAAGGCCCTCCGAGGCCCGCCTTGCCGCCTCCACGTTACCCCTCGCGGTACCGGCCGCCTGATCGGCGTTTTCACGGATAGACTCAAACTCCTCGGCGATCTCGCCAGCGAGTTTGGTCCCCTCGTCGACCGCCTTGTTTGCCGTCTTGATAAGCTCGGTGATCTCCTTGGTCGCCTCACTGCTTCGCTCGGCGAGCTTTCTGACCTCGTCGGCGACGACCGCAAATCCCTTTCCGTGCTCACCGGCCCTGGCCGCCTCGATTGCGGCGTTGAGAGCAAGGAGGTTTGTCTGCTCGGCGATGTCGTCGATGACCTCGACGATCTCGAACACCTGGTTTGTTGATTCGGCTATCGAGTTGATACCCTCTTCCGTTCTGCGGACCGCCTCACGCCCTTCCTCGGCGAGCTCCAGTGTACCGGAGACCCTCTCCGCGGTGCTGGCGGCGTTCTCGGCAACGTTTCTCGCAAGCTGCAGCGCCTCCGTAAGCCTCTCTACCGACTCGAGACCGGTCGCCCGAACCCTCTCCGCCTCGGTGGCGAGCTCCCTTGCGGACGTCGCCATCTCGTTGATGGCCGAAGAAGTCTGGACGGCGTTTGTGGCCTGGGCCTGCGCCCTGTCCTGAACGCCTGTAGCTCCATGGGCCATCTCCGTTATAACGTTAAGAGCGTCTCTTGAGCTCTCCACCTCAACCGCTGTAATTGCGGAGATCTCCTCCATCCTCCTTCTCAGCTCCGCCATGATCTCCGCGTTTCTGGCGGCCACCGGCCTTGCTTCCTCGGAGAGCGTTCGAACCGTACCGGCCCCTTTTGCCACCCTCGCCACAATATTTTCGAGACGCTCCGTAAACGCGTTAAACACCTGAGCGAGTTCGCCGACCTCATCCCTTGACGTTACCTCAATCCTCGTCGTCAGGTCGGCGGCTTCGGTGGCCGTCCTGATGTCTTGGGTCGCCCTGGCTATGGGTCTTGTGATACCCCTTGAGATGAAGTAGACGATAAAAATAATCACCAGCAAGAGGAGAGGAGAGAAGATAAGGTAAAAGGTTCTCGCATCATAAAGGGTTTCTAAAATCTCTGACTCGTCCTGCTCGGTGATGAGTATCATCCCTATATTTGAAAGATGCACTGCTACACTAAAAACGTCATTATCCCTATAGCCCTTCCATTGACCAAAAACCGTTCCATCAAAAGGAAGCTCTCGGCCTTTCTTATAAACCTCGTTTTTGCTGACATCCACCTCAAAAATGCTCGTTTCCTCTACGAAACCTTCTTTTTTAAGGGTTTCAACAAAGAGGGATTCAGTAAGCATCAGCCCCGTTTCATCATCGACAAGATAGGTCTCTCCCGTTAATCCAAACTTTACATCCTCAAGCATTTGAGACAAATTCTTTATATCAATATATTCAGCCAACAAACCTACGACTCTTCCACCCCTTCTGACAGGTGTTGCAGCCATAAATACCGGAGTGGCCGTCTTTCTGTCAATAAACGCAAAGAATATAAAGTCCTCCTCTCCCATTGTCCATTTCCTAAAAGTGTTTAAATCGCCGACCGTTTCTCCCACACTTTCCGGTGAAGAGCTAGTCCTTATAACTCCATTTGCATCGTAGAAGAATATCTCTTTAATTATCTCTCTCTTTTCATTCCTAAATTTACTCAGTGTATTCGAAAATCTTGTATAGTCACCGCTATCCACAGCATCAATCAATACTGAACTAGTAGAGTAGACTTTTAGATCGGCCTTCCTCTCCTCAATAAAGTTTTGAATGATGCCAGAGCTTGTATTTGCCAGGGTTGTAAGCTTCTCCTCGGCTAGCTTCACAACGTCCGCTTTTATCCTGAAGTATGTGGGAAAAGTGAAGACGGAAACTCCACCAATCGCCACGATTGAGAAAAATAGAATCAGTTTATTTCTGATTGTAAATCGCATTTTATCCTCCTAATACTTATATTTTCATACTTTTAGTTCTTTGAATGTGTCAAATAACTCTAACCGCAAGATTGTTTCTTTGCTTAATCTAAACCAAATGGTAACTTTAATATTCTAATACAATCTTCATTGGAGTGCCATAATATTAAATTGTTCCCAACATTCCGCTATTCATTCACGCTATTCCAGATGAGCGATCTCCTCCCACTCCGTCTCCGTTAGTATCTTGAAGAAATCGAGCAGTACAATAAGCCTGTCCTCCTCATCCTTAATCCTGCTGACTCCCAGTATATATTCACTATCCACCCCGACCGTGATCATATCAGGCGCGGCCAGTATGGAATCCCTGGGGACCGTGATAATTTTCGAGACACTGTCCAGGATAAAGCCGGTTATCTTATCTTTCATTTCGATTATCATAATTCTGGTCGACTTGTCCTGCGGGGAAATGGGCAGATACAGCCTCTTCCTCAGGTCTACCACCGGGACTACCTTTCCCCTGAGATTGATAACTCCCTCTACGTAGGAGAGTGTATTGGGAACCTCGGTAATGGGAGATGGTCTTATAATTTCCTTGACAAGGAGTATGTCAACGCCAAACTCCTCATCCGCAAGGAAGAAGGTTACTATCTGAGGATCGCCGCTACCCCCTATCGAGAGATTGCTCTTTTCGGCTTCTGCCATTATAATCACCTCCTATGAAACTATAAAAACAAAACATCAAATATCAAAGAATAAAGCAAAAAATAAAACAAAAAATAGAGATATAATTATCATGTCGCTCTTAGCGATGCTACAAAAGATTTTCATCATTCGTGGCAACGCTAAAAACGGCATGAAAGTTTTTCTTAAAAGAATTTCACCTTTTTCAGTAGTCCGTTCAATTCATCGACGGACTTATATGGCTCGTACATACCTGCACCAACCTCATAAGGCAGGCCGGGGACCTTCAGCATGTAACTAATCTTACGTGTGTACTTATCACCTCCTATCGATGCGTCGGCGGAGTCTTTTAAACGGTAATACTCTACCCATCCACCATTGGGCTTATTGGCAGCCTTGCATAGATCATCTGCAAAATAATAACCCTTGGCATCGACTCTTTCACTAAGCTTTCCCCCAATCCTTGAAGGAGAGGGATGCGCTGCAATGATCCCTGCTTCGCAGTTGTATACGAATACATACATTCCCTTTCCCCAGACGAACTTTCCATCTTTCTTGTTAAACTCTGCAAGGCCCGCCTCTCCATGCTTGGAGAGATACTCCACAGCTTTCTGAACCTTACTTATTACAAGATAATATGGGTTGGTATCGTGTACATCATCCTCGGCTATTGCCGGAATTGATAACAATAAAAGAACCGCAATAGAACAAAAAAGTGTTAGACTTCCCTTCTTCATTTTTTTACCTCCTTAACGCTTGTTTTAATGTTAATATTACTATGATTTTTCATAGACAAAGCTTCCGTTCACTTTCCTCGTCTCGAAGAGAGAAGAGTGTCTGGTCACGGACTCCGTTGAGGCCACAAAGAGAAATCCCCCCTTTCTCAAGACCTTGGCAAATCCCTCTATGACCGCCTTTGCCCTCTCCGGAGAAAAATACATCAACACGTTTCTGCAGAAGACAATGTCGAAGAAAAAGCCCCGCCTCCTCTCCCACGACTCTGTGTCGTTCAGGTTAAGGGGCACAAACTCGACCATCCTCTTCAACTCCTCGATAACCTCAAAACCCCCGTTCTTCCTGCATATATACTTATCGATGTAACGCTTCGGGAGATGCCTAACCGACCAGTCGTTGTAAATCCCCCTCCTTGCAGCGGCAAGGGATAATCCGTTTATATCGGTGGCCATGATCCTGACCCGAGGGGATTTGATATCGGGATTTTCCTCAAGCTTCTCCTTTAGCATCATAGCAATTGTAAAGGGCTCCTCACCGGTGGAGCACCCGGCGCTCCATATATGGATAAACCGATCGGATTTGGACCTGTTGTTAACGAGACTCGGAAAAACTTGGTTTTTCAAGGCCTCCAGCTTATCCTCCTCCCTGTAGAAATAGGTCTCGTTGATATTGAGCTTCTCCAGGAGGTTAATGAGCTCGATCTCCTTATACCTGTGTTTCAGGGCCAGGTAGTAGTTGAAGATATCGGCCATTTGAAGCTCCTCGATCCTCTCGGAGATCTTCTTCTCGAAGACCTTTTCCTGCTCGTTGGAAAATGCAAGGCCCAGTGTATCCCTCATGTAGTCGGTTACTAACTTTAAACCGTCAGCGTTCAAGGCTTTCCCCCAAGAGCATCTTCATATTAGTCACAAGTTTTTTAGGCTCCGTGGGCTTTGCGAGATAAATGTTCGCCCCGGCATGGAGACCCTTCTCTCGGTGCAACCTGATCTCCTCCTCCACCGTGATGATTATAATCGGCACCGAGTTATATCCGTCAAGGCCTCTCACCCGCTTTATGAATTCATATCCGTCCATGACGGGCATAAAGACATCCGTAATAATTCCGCTGTATTTATTTTCCGTTGCCTTGTCCAGGGCATCTGCACCGTTCTCCGCCGAATCGACCCTAAATCCCTCCGCCTCAAATATGACTCTCAAGGAATCCCTTATAACCTTAGAATCGTCGACAACCAATATATTATAACTCATATTCGCTCCCGGCGAAAGGTCAGATCTTTTTCAGCTCCACCGCAATCTCATGGGCAAGCCTGACATCCGATACTACTTTGTCGGCGAGGCCGGAGTCAATCACCTTTCTGGGCATATCGGGGGACAGGCATGTCTCGGGCGTCTGGGCGAAGATCTTTCCGCCGACGTTTTTCACCTCCGTCGCGCCCTCAAGACCGTCCGTCCCTTCCCCCGTCAGTACCACACCGAGAGTCTTGTCACCGAAGGACTCTGTCAGCGAGATCAAGAGCATGTTAAACGAGTTGGGATGATCGAAGTCGAAAGGCCGGTCGTGAATCTTCAGACTCGCCCCATCGCCGCCCCCCTCAACGGTAATATAGTCGCTGTCCGATGATATATAACACACTCCGCTCTTTATAAGATCGCCGTCCTCGGCGGGTTTTACTATAATCGGTGAAAACTGATTCAGGTACTTGGAGAACGGCTCAACGACCTCCTTGGGCATGTACAACACAACGAGGATCGCGGCAAAAAAGTCCTCCGGGATTTCGGGGAGAATCTTGAGCAGGGCACCGTAGCCCCCCAACGCCGCCCCCATCGCCACTATAGACTTGGCGTTCTCCAGTGAATCTACGCTCGTTTCCTCCCGCTTTTTCTCTTTTACCCTGATATGTTGTATCGTACTGGTCTTTACTCCTGCGGCCCTCCTGACCTTTTCTATCATAACCTTCTTTTGGTCGTCAAGGTTAAGATCCTGACGGGAACTCGGCTTGGATATGAAGTCGATGGCGCCAAACCTCAACGAGTCGAAGGTCGTATTTGCGCCCTCCTGGGTGTAGGCGGAGAGCATCACCACCGGTGTGGGCTTCATGATCATAATGTGTTTTAAGGCCGTAAGGCCGTCCATCCCCGGCATGTTCACATCGAGCGTTACAACATCCGGGTTGAGCTCGTTGACCTTGGCCAGAGCCTCCTCGCCGTCGGCGGCCGTATCTACAACTTCTATATTTGAATCCTTCGATAAAATGTCTGATATCCCTTTTGAGATTATATTCGAGTCATCAACGACCAAGACCCTGATAGAGCCGTTGCCCTTCTTATCCTTTGCGGCCTCTTCGCTATCCACCGGGGTATCCTCCTTGAGGACGAAGTCCCCCCTCTTCTTCTCATCGATGTAGATAAAGGTCTCAAGGAGCAGGGATTCCCACTTTTTGTGGATTGAGGTCTTCGGGGCCGAAACGTTCTTATCGGTGGAAAAAGTGCCCCCGGGGAAATTCAGGATGGCCATGAGGGCGTCTTCACCCTCAAACCTGTCCGTCTCCGCGTGAACCACGTCTCCATTCTCGAAGTAGATGGCTCCCTGATCGTTGCCAGTGTTTATCCTCACGACGTTCTTGAGCCTCGCAATGCAGTTCAGCTGTATGATGTCGGCGATCTGGAGCCCCTCCATATCTCCCGTGAAGCCCCTTCCCGATTGATCGAGGGCGCTGTTTACAAACTTCAGAAGATCCTCATTCTCGAAAGGTTTCTCTATATAGCCCACGGAACCCTTCTTAAAGGCCTCTTCGTGAAGCTCGGGAGTGGAATATCCGGTCATCATTATCACCTTGATGGAGGGGAGCCTCTTCTTGGCTTCCAAAAGGAGCTCGAAACCACTCAATCCGGGCATAAATATATCCGTGATAAGAAGGTCAATCTCGTGTTCCTTTATATTCTCTACCGCGTCCTCACCGGTAATGGCACTGAAGATTTGGCCGCTCGTGAACATCTCTTTCAGGTACTTGGTAATTATTCCGAGGAGATTTTCGTCATCGTCAACGACAAGGATTAACTTCTCATTGTCTTCCATTATCACCTCTTGCCTATTTCGATTTCTCCGATCAAGTCGATTATCATAGATACGGTATCTTCGTTTATCTGAACGCTTTTGGCATATCCCCCCTTGAGCGACTCCTTTCGGGATTCCGGCAGGAAATAGTTGTTGCCGTTCTCCAGGAAAGTCTCGCCGCCCATATCGTTGATCTTCCTAAGGCCCCTGACGCCGTCATCCGCCACTCCGGCAAAAAGGAAGCCGACGGTCCCCGAGCCCATCACCTCGGCTGCAGATATCATCATCTCATCAATCGAGTTCCCCTCGGCGGAACTCACCCTCAAGATCACATCATCCCCGTTTTTCTCGAAGGTCACGGCCCGATCAAGAGAGTTAATATACGCGGTGGAGGCCTCGAGCCACATCCCATCCTCCGCCTTCCTGATCCTTATGGGAGATACGCTGTTGAACTTCTCCACGAAGGACTCAAGAATCAACGGAGAAATATCCTGCGTCACGATAATCGGGAAAGGAAAACCCTCCGGGAGCTTGGAGATCAGCCTGATTATGTTGTTAGGCCCCCCAAGAGATGTTCCTATGACAAGGATGCCCTTCTTTGACCATACTCTCCCTTTCCTCTTCCTTTTAAAAATCTTTATCCTCGCTCTCCTAACCTTTTCGATATCCACCGCCGAGGCGATTTTTATCTTTCTTATAAGGTCCTCCTTCTGAAGATCCATATCCCTCGAGACGGAGCCGGAGGGCTTAGGAAGAAAATCGATAACGCCGAGCCTCAAGGACTCAAAGGTAATCTGACCCTGATGAGTAAGGGCACTTACCACAACCACGGGCGTGGGGTATTTAATCATTATATGTTTCAGTGCCGTGATGCCGTCCATCTCCGGCATATCTATATCGAGTGTCACCACGTCAGGCCTGAGCTTTTTTATAGCCTCGATCCCCTCCCTGCCAGTCTTTCCGTAACCGACAATCTCTATCTCCGGATCGGCCTCAAGGATCCTCGTAAGGGCCTTTCTCATAAAATCTGCATCATCTACTATCAAGACCCTTATTTTTTTATCCGCCATGCAAAATCATCCTAAGTTTCCATCGCCTCGGTGATCATCTCTGTTAAGCTCTCGATCAAAAACGGCTTTTCGAGATAACCGAAGAGACCCTCCTTTTCAAGGAGCTTCTTATCTTTTGAATTAAGGTGGTTAGAGAGTAAAATAGTCCTGACATCGGGAAAGAGCTTCTTTATCTCAAGAAACAAGTTTACCCCCCCCATGCCCGTAAGAACCATATCTGCAATTATGATATCATACGATTGCTCTTCTGTCATCTTTAAGGCGCTCTCTCCGCTGTCGGCAATGTTGACATACACCGAGGGAAACGCCCCTTCAATATCCCTCTTCAGGAAATCGGCGTAGGTTGACTCGTCATTCACAATCAATATTGCTTTATCCTTATCGGCCATTGTCTGTCATCCCCTGCCCTTATCCCTGAACTATATTAGCGAACGAAATCCCCTTTACTGGATATATCAATACCTAAAAAAAACGAATAGTGTATTTCAAACATGCCATTCTTTCAATAAAAAGCACAATAATATATATTGATATTATAAATATGCAATATTTATGCCCAAGCAGAGATACGGTGCCTTTCCGGCCGGTAAATAGAGGTTAATTTTACCAATATTTCCTAGAACTTACATACTTTATATAAAAATTTGGATTTTTCCTCCATTTGACAAAGACCATACAGTGCAAAATATTTTGCACCCCGGAACAACCACCCCCAATCTTTACTCCTTTTCCTCAATGATTTCAATAAGATCGGTAATATGTCGGATAATCTA
>Ga0180432_10002733_pt1 | contig 26211 bp, 28 predicted proteins | sample SS_ome_10_FD_132414 | JGI IMG/M metagenome (GOLD analysis project Ga0180432, IMG submission 132414) | Hypersaline lake sediment archaeal communities from the Salton Sea, California, USA - SS_1_MS_2 metaG | ecosystem: Environmental > Aquatic > Non-marine Saline and Alkaline > Hypersaline >... | reverse complement strand
GCTTACGGCATATTTCTTTAACATCAACCGAAAAATCATCCCATGATTTTGACGTAGTGTTATTACTTTCCTTTACTTTACTTTCCTTTACTTTACTTTGTGGGATTTCTGTAACAGTTATCGCATTCTTGGTACCAGAAATAGCTTTCTTGTTATCAAGAACGGGTTTTGACGGTGTTTTTCTACCTCTTTTTTTATAAACGTCTGCAATGTTATCAACAAACTTTTGCACCCAGACTACTCTATACTCCTTCCACAGTTCTGAGTCGATCGCATCAAGGTCGGCAAGCAGGTCCAATAATTCCTGGCACCTTTCTGTTCCAGTTATACGGGTTTCTGCTACCAGAAATAAAAAATCAGACTTTTTGTTAAGATCGAGAAAATGATTTTCAGTCTTGCCAAGGATTTCTAAAAGCCTGAACCAAAAAGCATAACCGTCATTTCCATATTGGTTATCCAGTATAAACATTGTTTTGCTGTGGTTGCAGCTGTGCGGGAAATAATCGACTATGTTTTTTACGGTTCTCGCCATGATGTTTACCCTAGTGTGAAAATTAACTGGAAATCTGGTTTAGCTAATTCTTTCTTGTTGCCGTTTTCAATAACAATGCACTCGCCTGGATCATAAACATGAATGTTGAATATCGTCTTAATTTCCTCCACCCCTTTTTCCTTGAAGCCTAAATTACATTCCTTTAATTTAACGTCGCTTTCCTCAACGTTCTTTTCATACCAGCTTATAAAATCCTTCAGCTCTTGCATGTTTAATATCATTTTCCCTCCGTATTAAAAGCTATCCCCTGAAGCAAGGTAGCACGGCCAAGTGAAACCTCGCCCCAGGTTCAAGCTTATTTTGCAATATCGTTTTTCGGTTCGGCCGTGCATTTCATGTTTTTATTATATCGCCTTGTTTGTTTTTATCAAATAATTTATTGGTAATCCGGATGACCAAAATGTATAATAGTAACTGCCGGTTGGTCCACACTTTTTTAATCACTACCTCTGGTTTTTGGGTGTGGGTTTACCGGCTGATAAATAAAAAAAAGGATGAACAATGCCAGCCAAACTTGAACGATGTGTACGCAAGGTAAAAGCGAAAAACAGGAAAAGCGGCAAGAAGGTCAACCCGTATGCAGTGTGCGTCAAAAGCACGGACCAGAAACCGCACAAGAAGAAAAAGCCAAAATAGGGTTGACACATGATCCAGGTTCTGGTAATATAGCTGCACAGTTCTAATCCTTGACATAACCAAGACCGAGCAGCTTTAACGGCTGCGCAGGGTACATAAATATCCTGCCGGGAACGATAGCCTCAAAAGGGGCTATTTTCTTTTTATGCGCATAAATTTGTTGATAAATACCTATTGTAGGTATAAAATAACCTGAAGGGGTCCAAATGAACTGCAAAACATGTTACGGATATCATCCATTAGATCGAAAACACGGTTTATGCATAATCCATTATAAGCAAGTGTGGGGTAATAACGCACCTTGCAGTTCTTATGGCACGAAATTAGGCGAGGCTTTGAGAGCCTTGTACCAAAATAAAGATGAACCGGAGGTATAATGCAATTGTTCAACCGATGCACGTGTAAGTTCCAGGGCTGTGAAAAGTGTATGCCGTTTGGCGGAAAGGGTTTTATTCCTAACAAGAACCCGCTTAACAACTTGCTGTTCTTAATGGAAAAGCTGTACGGTATCACACCCGATCGAATGGAAAGCCTTTTTCAATTCGCGGGCCTGATGAAGGAAGCGGCTGCACTGAAAACACCAAACAAAGAACTGAACGAAAAGGTAAACAACAAAATGTCTGAGAAAGAAAAGGAAGAATACGTGTCGGTCTTTCCAGGCATCCCGTGGGGGCAGTTAAGAGGAGCGGCAAAACATCTTGAAATGCTTAACTTCCATCATTCCAACCGAATACAGGTGGAAGCTTTCCTTGTCAACAAGATCAGGCAGGGAATGGACATATACGAACGTATAGGAGAGATTTATGGAGCAGACATTGCACACAAGTTCGAAGCAGCCTGCACACTCAAATTTGACGGAACAGGAGAACTCCCAGAAATCAAGGAACAGCCAGAAGGAACAAAAGAACCAGAAAAAGTGGGTGACGTTCCAGGAGTGGTTGAAGATTTTTCTTTCGATGAAGAATCAGGAGAGAAGGAGGATGTTCAGGCTGACGGGTGAAGAGTATGTTGACAAGCATTACTTTACAACAGTCTACCGTCACGGCGATGTAAGCGGTTTGATGGCACATCCTTTAGAAACAGGGTGAAATGCAGATAACACAAGAGGAAATAAATAAGCTTGCCCAGAAGATCGGAGATTGGAGATATGACCCGTACCGTTTTGTTATTGAAGCTATGGGGTTTCATCCGGTTGGATCGGACAAAGAACCGCGTGTTTCTAATCAACAGTATCAGTTCTTAAATGAGTTGAGGCGGTTGCTCTGGGCAAAGACCTGGCTACAGCACAGTCCAAGGGTTAAAGACGTTAACAGAATTAAGAATAAGGTGCTCCTGCGGTATATTAAAGCTGCAGGAGCTTCTGTCTGCTCAGCCAAAAGTACGGGTAAAGACTGTGTAGCAGGAGGTATGTTAATTCCATGGGCTCTGACATGCTTTGATCCGGTTAAGGTTATTGCCCTTGCACCTTCAAAGTCGCAGCTGCAGAATATCTTGTGGCGTGAAATAGACAAATGGCTTAATCATACAAACGAAGCCGGTGAGTACATGTGCATTATCAAGGATTGGTTTGATAAGACTGCAGAGAACATGTATTTCAAAGACCCGTTTACCGACAAAAGAGTTCCAACCAGAAAGGCTTTTACAAAAACTGTTTCTCTTGAAGATGGTAACCTGGCTAAGACGATTGACGGTTTCCACGAAAAGTACATGTTCTTCATTATTGATGAGGCAAACAAGGTTGAGGATCAGATCATTGAGCAGATCGAGAATACTTGTTCTGACCTTCACAACTATATCTTTCCTATCTTTAACCCGACAAAGAACCGTGGCTTTGCTTACTCAACACACCGAGGCCCGAAGCGCAGCCTTTACATTCCTTTGACATGGGACTTTTACAAAACCGATCGTATGCCTGAAGCGCAAAAACAAATACACATCGACAAAATGAAGATTCAATACGGCGGTGAAGATACAGACGGGTTTAAGATTTATGTGCGCTCTAAGTTTCCGACTGCTGAAACAGGTTCTTTCATTCCATGGGTATGGGTGGAAGAGGCAGCGCATAGAGAACCTTTTAAGATGCAGGAAGATTACCCCCTTAAAGCCGGTGTTGATATTGGTTTGATTAAAGACAAAACCATTATCCAGTATTTTCAGGGGCCAAACCATGTTAAGCAGGTAGAGATAAGACCTGAAGTCCATGAACGTGACGAAACGTTACTTGCTCAAGAAATTGTACAATCTTTCATCGAGAATAACTGTCATGTCGCATCAATAGAGGCAACTGGTATAGGTAGAGCAATTGTAACGATGGTGCGCAAGCTTATACGGGATATGTCTATTGTTATTATATCCGAGGATGTATCTGCTAAACCACGGGACGATATGTTTTATCGGCGCAAAGACGAACTGTGGAACGTTGCCCGCTCTTGCTTTCAAGCCGGTAACATAAAGATCATTGAAGATGAAGAATTAATGGTTGAGCTTACTTCTCCTAAAAAAGAAAACAGGGACGTATTCAAAGGCAAACTTAAAATAGACTCGAATAAGGCGATCGAAAAAGAGATAGGCCGCAGCCCTGATAAGGCAAGTGCCTTTATTCTGGCTGTATCCATAGATGAAAAGTATTATCTGGGAAGACAGAGATATTCACGACCGAGAAGACGTAGTTCTGCTATGTCACACGCTGGTTGGATGGGTAAATAAGGAGGCATAAAATGATAAACATTTTGCAAACATCGAAAGTGGGCAGAGGCGCAGGCTCTCACTTTCACTTGGCTGTTGAAGTTGTGAATGAAGCGACCGGGCAGGTGACACGTTATATTGCACCTGCTAAAGGTCACACCCATGCAGTGGAGCAGGAAGTTATTTATAATGAGACAGAAATAGGCGAACCACAGGGCATGGCGCAATGGGTTATCTATCCTGCTGGAAAAACCATGCATTCGCATGAGTTTGCAGGCGAGTATATCCCTGAACCCAAGGATATAAAGGAAGAAGCAGAAGACCTGGAAATAGGTAAGAGCCTTTGGAAAGGTGCTGTTGTGTACAACCGTGATTCCAAGAAGCTCGGTAAAAAGGCTGTTGCTTTTGTTGAAGGGGAACACTGGGATAAGAAAACACTTCAAGACCTTAACGACAAGGATCGTTGCGCTTTGACGCTGAATTACACTGAGGCAATAACAGACAGCCTGTGCGGTTATCAGCGCAGGAACAGGACTAAGCTGCATTGCTATGCTGTTGATAACGGAGACCAGTTATCTGCTGACATTATGAACGTCTGTCTCAACCAGGTGCTGGAGTCAAATGAGTTTTCAATTGTTGACAGTTGTGTGTTCGAAGACAAACTTGATGCCGGAATTGGCGTGTTTGAAATTTACGTTGATTACAGCGAAAACCCTGAAGGTGAAATTGTTATCAACCATTACCCGTGGGACGATGTTGACGGTGGGCCACATAACAGTATAGATCAGCGTGATATGCAGTATGCAGCCAAGCACAAGTGGTACTCTTTGCGTGAAGCCAAGGATATGTTCCCGGAAAAAGCTTCTGAACTTGAACGTGTGATGTGTGATCTTACAGAAGAGGAAGAGCCAAAAGATCATGTCCAGTATCACGGTAACGAAGCATACGAACACGGCACACAGGTTAACGAACCCATTGGCGACCTTTCTTTAAGCGATGTTGCCCGCAAAACCTTTAAGGTTGTTGAGGTTGTGCAGCGGTACAAGAAACGCGTGTATTGGCTTAGCAATTACCGTGACGCATCCACCGACAGGGGTGACCATGTTGTGCTTGAAGACTTCTCGGCTGAAGAGATTGCAGCAATTAAAGGTGTAGAAGCGTTTGTTGTCACACCATTCTTGAAGCCAGTCATCAAGATAATTACTTTTACCGAAGATATCCTTCTGGACGCATATTTCCCAGATGACAAGCAGTATCCGTTTGATGGCGACATTAACCTGGTGTTTGATTATGCGAAAAAGAGAAAGAACAAATACCGGGGAAAAGTTCAGGGTTTGATGGATATGAACAAGCAGATCGACAAGATGGAATCGTTGATCGTTGATTATGCGACAAAGGCTAATGCAAACCCAACCTTTGTACGCAAGGATATGTTTTCCAATCCATCAGACTTTGAGGACTTCAAGGATTACGGCTCAAGTCCTGGTACGGTGTGGGAAGTCAACGATATGAACGATGTCCCTCGTCAGATGGAAGGGCAGAAGATACCGCCTGAGTTGTTCCAGTTCTCTTTTACAGCACCGCAGAAGGTCAGGGACTTGGCTAATGTCAATCTGGCTATGCTTGGGCAAGCAGAACGGCAGTCAGGTAAAGCTTTGCTGTTCCAGGAAGAAAAAGGACTTGTTGGCAACGAATATTTGTACGACAACCACAGCAATGCAAAGAAGAGACTTGGCAAACTTATTATCAAAGCGATACAAAAGATATACAGCAAAGAAAGGGTTATCAGAATACTGTACTCAGAGAATGCACGGAATGAGTTGAAGCTGTCTACTGCACCGCTGAAAGCAATGTCCGGTCAGCAAGCACCGCAAATACCGCAGACTATGGAATTGATGCTATATCCACCTGAGGTAATACAGTCTGTGCTTGATAACTTCGACCTTGTGAAATTCGATCTTATAGTTGACGAAAACCTTGATACACCAGCAAAAAGACAGGCTGCGCTTTCTATGATGGAAAGACTTGGAGCGGCAGGATTACCGCCTGATCCTACAATTGTTGCACAGCTTTCCGATATGCCTGCATCAATAAAGGCTGAGTACCTGCAGAATATCAGGCAACAGCAGCAGGCCGGTGCTATGGGTGAGCAGCTTAAATACTTCACCGAACAGTATAAGTCCGTTGCAAAAGAACTGTTCCGGCAGGGGATCATATCTCCACAGCTGGCGCAGCAGTTAGGGTTACAACAGGGACCGGCTCCGCAGCAGCCTGGAACAGGAATGCCTCCCAATGCATAAAAGTAATGTGCATGTCAATACCTTTTTAGGGGCACTGTTGAAACTCATGAAGGAATACGGTATAATTAAAAACAAGGTAAGTGGTGAAATTGTTATTCGCATTGAGAAAGGCGGAATAGCTTGGGTCACAACTAATTACAAGGAAACGTATAAGCGGGTAACTTAGTCCGCAAGTCGTAACTAAGCCCCATGTACCGATTGGTCAACTGGTCGGCACGTGGGGCTTTTTCTTATAATTCGGCACACTAGACCAACAGGTCTACCGAATAAAGGGGCACACCGGCAATTGATTGCCTCCCCAAACACCAGGAGGATAGATGAACGTAGAAAACGCCGAAACATCGGCAGTAGTTGAAGAGAACCTGACTGAGCAGCAGACAACCGAAACCTCTGAACAGCAAGTTCAGGAAAACAAGTTCGACCAGTACCGCGAACTGCTGGAAGGGAAAAGCGAAGAGCAGCTAGTTGCCGCGATTGATCGCGGCGAATTACCTATTGAGCTTGCCGCTGAATACCAGACATTAGCAAGTGCTGGCGAAAATGTATTTACCGAACCAAGCACAGAGGAAGTAAGTTCTGACAGTCAAGGTGAAGTCAGCGAAACCCAGACAGAGCAGGAGACACAGCAAGAAACTTCCGAAACTCAAGAATCAGTTGACCCAGTTGAAGAACGGCTGAGTAAATTGGAAAGGCAAGTACAGGAAAAGCAAAGCTTAATCGACAAGTTAAGAACTGATTTAAGCAATGCTAAAGGTCCGCAACAGCAAGAACAGCTACCGGAAATGTCAGACGAAGAACGTATCAGATATGAGCAGAACCCTGTTGCTTACTTGAATGCTTATCAGAGGCAGCAAATGCAATTGAAAAGCAAACATGAGCAAGCAGTCAGGACTGCAGAGCCTGAACTCGACAATCTTTTGCCAACAATCAAAGACCTGGCAAAAAAAGATTCTGCGATATGGGCTCCAGGTGCTGTTGATGTTTTTATTGCTGATCCTCTTGACCCTCGTCTTTCCAACGAACTGCAGTTGTATATTCAGAAAGCCAAAAACGTTCAGCTTACGCAGAGACTGGCAGACCTGGAGAAAAAAGGTCAGGAAAAGAAGTTGCAGCAGGAAAACGTAGCAAGGCAAAGAGCTAAAACTGTTTCCGGTCAAAAGAAGACAGTAACAGCCAATGCTTCGAACACCACAGATACAGAAGGTGGAATTGATCTTGATTCCATTCACAAAGCCGGTGGTGATGCTGCACTTATCGAACTGATCGACAAAGGGCAAATCACATGGTCTGACGTTGATGCGTGGGAAGCAAAGAAAGGATAACACAGGAGGAAACTCATGGCATCAAAAAACTTTACTTCTGCCGATAACCTTACAGTTAAAAGGTGGGCATCGGAATTTATGTCTGAAATGCCCAGGCAGTGCTTTTTTCTTTCCCGCTTTTCAGGAGACTTTCTCAGAAGGAATGGTCTTCCTGCAAAGGAACAGAAGCAGTATCTTGACAGCCACCGTGGAGTAATTGATGGTGGGGGCAATTCCATTGTTCACGCTTACAAAGATTTCAAAGGCCGCGAACCTGGCGACAAACTCACAGTCGGGTTTTACTTTGAACTCGATGAGAATAGTGGCGTAACAGAAGGCCAGACCCTGGAGGACAACGAATCTGACATCAGCACGGATGATTACTCCATAACGCTGGCGCAGTACAGGAACGCTACACGCTCACGCAGCCGCATGGCAAGGAAAAGAACTTACTTCAAGTTTGACGAAGTGAGCAAAAACCTGCTTTACAACTGGGCTGCTCAGAAGATCGACAATGTTACACGCACCACATTGCTTGCGGCTCCAACGGAGATTTACTACTATGACGGTGTGACAGATAACAAGTACGAACTCACTGGAACTGCTGCAACAGCTAAAGCTGCTCTTTCAGCTACAACTTCAAAGTTCACACCTGCAATGGTTTCTTTGATGTATTCAGCAGCTTTAACAGGCAGAGACGGTCAGCGTCCGAAACTTGCTCCACTCATGATTGACGGTACACCGTGGTTTGTCGCTCTTGTGCATACAGATGTAAAAGCCGACATGCTGCGCAATACAGAGTGGATCAACATCGTCAACAGCGCATGGCAGGGCAAAGGCAAGGACCATCCTCTTTTTAAGGATGCAATCTGTACTTACAACAACGTAATAATTCATGGCTACGAGAAAATGCCGATCGCAACTGATGGCGGCGCAGGTGCTGTCCCGTGGTCGCACGGCAAGTTTCTTGGAGCAGATGCAATCGGTCTGGCGTTCGGGACTGAGCCTTACATGGTAATGGAAACCTTTGACTATACCGATCAGGTTGGTTATGCAATCGACTTTGACTTCGGTGTGGCAAAGCCTCAGTTCACTGATCCGTCCAGTTCCTTTACCTTTGATAACGGGCAGTTCTCCTTCTACGTAAGCAGAACACAGCAGTCCGATATCACTCTGGCCTAAGGAGGTAAATAATGGCTGACACAATCAAAACATTTCTGACTGGACAGGCTGCAGTCGAAAAACAGGCGATCGGTGGGCGTTCAATCTGGACTGAGAACTATCTGGATTTTTCCGCAACAAACGTATCGGCAACTGATATCGTCCAGGTTCTCAAAATTCCGGCAGGAGCACGTGTGATACGTTGGGGTGCTGAAGTGCTTACAGCAGAAGGAGGTGCCTGCACAGCAACCGTTGGTGATGCAGCTACCGCTGACGGATGGGATGCAAGTCTTAATCTGAACTCTGCAACGGGTCAGATTTCACTTGAAGCAACAGACACATATGCAGGTACAACAAAGTATTACGCGGCGGCTGATACGATTGACCTCGTAATGGGTCATGACACTGATGCCGCAAAGGTATGCTGTTGGGCAGAATACTTTATGTCCGAACGCTACAGCGGATAAGGGGGTTATATGGCTGCTCTTATTCGCGAATGCGTATATTGTTCAGGCACGGGAACTCAGAAGATTAAGCAGTTCGAGGACGACCTTCAGGTTAAAGACGAACACGGCAATAAAAAGCTTCGCCCGAAACTGGACAAGAACGGCAAACGAGTGTTCAAAGAAGTGAAGTGCAAAGAATGCATTAACGGCAAGCAGGTTAGCCCTGCTCTGGTAGAGGCACTTGAACTTCTGGGGCTAACGCCAAAGTTAAAGTAAACTATTAACCGGGAGGGTTAACAGCCCTCCCGCGTTACTTAAAGGAGGAACATTGAAGAGAATAGCGGTGCTTGTAATCTTATGTGCGATTATAACACTGTTTGCTTCATACAGGTACACACCTTCAGGGCATAATGTGTCGTGGGGGGAATGGTATCTTATAGGCGAATTGCAAACAATGGTAAATGCTCTAAAACACAACCAGCGTTATATGGGTCTTGGGCCTGCTGAAGCTGTTTTGTCGACAGGTGCTGTGCAGGAAGCTGGTACAGCGGCAGACGGTGCAAGCGTCTGGACCCTGGTAACCTGTGAAGCTATAATTGACGGTGTGCTGAAATACTGCTATGCTACCGCTGAAATCCTTGACTGGCAGTCGGCTGCTGTTTTAGAAGCAGGGGAACAGTGCTATTATTTAGCCTCTTTTGACGGCAGCGACACTGACCCAAATGCTTCTGTTACGGTTACTCAGGGAACGGAATACGATGCTACAACCGAAACAGCAGTGTTACCGGCTATACCCTCTAACGAAGCGGCTCTGTGTGCGATCTTGGTTAAAACAACCGACAACGACTTCACACCATCAACAACTAACTTTAACGCAACCGGTGTAACGACAACCTTTTATACATTCAAAGGATCGTTACCAAGTGGCACTTCGGCATTACCGAGTGATGTTGACAAAGATGCTGTGCCCGATCCGTACACGATTGATTATTAATAGGCGGGGGGCTTTTGCCCCCTTTCTACTTGTAAGGGGAGCGAATGTCTAAAACAACCAGTGGATCATATGACTTTGAACTGACCAGAAATAAACTCATTACTGAATCGTTAAGGAAACTTGGCGCAGTCGCAACAGGGCAGAATCCAACGGCAGCGCAACTTTCAGAAGGTGCTGAAGCACTTAATGTTTTGGTCAAAGCTTTGCAGGATGATAATGTCATGCTGTGGACGCGTGAATGGAAAACAAAGACCTTTACTGCATCAAGCGAAGTTACAGGGACTGACGGCAATATTTATACATGCACCAGAAGTCATACTGCAACAGCAGACAATCGACCTGTAACGGGTGCAGAATATCTCAGTTATTGGAAACAGGGAGGCACAACAGGCGGTGTGTGGGCTGTCGATACAGAATATAGTTCGATTGGAGATTGGCAGGAAGATGCCGATACAGTTCTGATCGAAGCAGCCAATATACGCAGTACAACCAGTCACGACTACCCTGTATCAATTATTACTTTTGACGAATATTTCAAAATCGACAACAAGTTTGACGCTTCATCATATCCAGATAAGCTGGCGTTTCACCGCAAACTCATCCCGCATGTTTATCTTTATCCTCAACCAAACAATACTGACTTTGTGTTGGAATATATGCGAGTGCGATTGCTTGAAGATTTTGACACATCAACCAATAACCCGGACTTCCCTGTACGTTGGTATAAGTATCTTGTGTTTGCTCTTGCTGCAGACCTGGCTTACGAATATGGAGTTGATCCGCGTTTATACGAAATGAAAGCCACAAAACTGAAGAAACAAGCTAAAGACGGCGACAGGCCGATAACTAATAACCACTTCAAAAAAGGTGCATTTAACATTGGGAGGACAAGAAGATGAAATCATGCAAATGGTGTGTGTTGTTTACCGTATTATTTACTGTTGGTGTTTTCGGAGTTGCTCCTCCGTTGGATGCATTCCATCCTGCTGGTGTTATAGGAGGGTACGATGTTACCTCTTCACCACCTGTACATCGGGTGTTTGCACTTGATGATGACGGGGGTTTGATACTTAATCACGATCCTACGGTATCCACAGCTTTTATCCCGATGAGTGCTTCCCATCCTACAGGTACTGTTGGTGGTTACAACGAAACGTATGGTTATGGACAAATTATTGTTGGTCCTGACGGCACACTGCCTTTATCTACGATAGAAACGTTTGCAGTTGGAACGATTGAGATTGAACCTCAATCTGGAGCTCCAACAAGCCCTTCTGAAGGTTGGATGTATTACGACTCTGATGACGATGAGTTTTACGGCTATGACGGAACAGACTGGCAATCTTTCATTACAGGCGGTACATCAAGCGTATCTCTGAACTCAATTGAAACAAATATTATAGAATCAAAAGACGGCGGCTCTATAGAAATTCTGGCAACCATTGAAGTGACTGGCCCAATTAAAGCAAAGGGTGGCATAGTAGTGGGTGATCCAGTTGGACTTGATGGGGAAAACGATAGATTGACTGTAACAGCGGATAACGGCGCATATTTTAGCGGAACAGTTGAAGCTGCTGGCGGCTTTATTGGTGTTCCATGGACTGAAGCTAACCCTTATGTGTATGTTGAAGATCGCAATGTTGGAATAGGAACACAGACACCAGGATCATCCCTTGAAGTAGCTGGCACATTGGAAGTTACAACAGGCATGATTAAAGGCAATGATATTATGGGTGCATCTGGAACTTATGGATCGGGAAACTATATTCCTTACTCCGGTGCTGGAACCAGAATGTTTTGGTATCCAAGGAGAGGAGCTTTCAGGGCTGGCACATGCACTGGAACAGAATGGGATGACGCTTCTATCGGTGAATACACAGCAACATTTGGGCAGTTTTGTGAGTCAGCTGGTGATAACTCGTTCTCGTCTGGTTACAACTGCGAGTCAGATGGAGTATATTCATTCTCACATGGCAACGGTAACCTGGTTTATGGTCAGGGTGCTTTCTCCATTGGTGAACTCAATAATGCCAACACAGCGAACACAATGGCTCTGGGAAAATGGATTACAGCTACTGGTGCTGGTAACATGATAGTCGGTATTGGTGTTGATAACACAAACAGGCTTACTGGTGCTGCTAACAGCTTTAATGTAGGCTTTAACTCCACCGTTCCAACACTGCATGTCGGTGCTGCTACTGGTGCAGGAACATTTGGAAGTGTAGGTATTGGTACAACCACCCCATCTGCAACACTTGAGGTTAATGGTGATGTTAAAATTGCTGATACAGTCGAAGCTGAGCATGTGATATGTAACGACACAGCCGTATTCAACGAGGATGGAAACACACAGGGAGACTTCAGGGTTGAAGGTGATACTGACCAGAACCTGATATTCGGTGATGCAAACACAAATAGGGTAGGTATCGGTACCGCAACACCTTCAGAAAAGCTCGAAGTCAACGGGGCTATTAAACTTGGCACTTCAGCAGGAACAAATGATGGTACTATCAGATGGGACGGATCAAACTTTCAGGGTTACAACAGTGGATGGGTAAACCTTGATTCACAAGATTCAGAAAAAACCACGAACGAAATACAGGATATTATTGACGCATATTCCTACAATTCAACAGAAGTGTACACTAAACTCGAAAGCGACACCACACTAGAGGCGTACATTGATCCTGACGATTACGTCAACAAGGACGGCACGGTTGCACTGACAGGTGACTGGGATATAGGTGATGGTAGAAAAATACAAGCTGATAAAATTCAAGCAAGAGATGGGGCAGGACTCTACCTTGTTGACGATGCTGACAACGGCATATTCGTTGAAGATGGCGGTCAGGTTGGTATAGGCACTGCGACTCCCTCACAGCCGCTTGAAGTAAGTGGCAGCGGCGTATCACAAAGAATAAAAATAACTGCTACCGATGGAAGCCTTGCTTCCTTGTGGTTGGAAAATACTGAAGGTGGAACCCAGTTCATTAATGATGAAGATGTTTTTGGAATATATGACCAGGATGAAGCGGCATACAGGTTGAGAATTCTGGATAATGGGTATATCGGGTTAAACCGTGACAGCCCGTCCTGCGAGTGTCATATCTATGGTACATCCGGTGCTCCTGCTTTGGATGGTAGCACAAATTTACTCAGGCTTACCCAGTCTGGCAACAGCGTAGGGCTTGATTTCGGTGTAAACCCAAATAGCCCCTTTGGCGGATGGTTACAATCCATTAGTGTGTTTGGCGGTGTATCTTATCCGCTTTCGCTGAATCCTTCAGGCGGGAATGTAGGCATAGGCACAGCAAGCCCGAATGCGAAACTTGATGTTGAGGGTAATATTTACCCTCATACGGATGACACATATTATTTGGGAAAAAATGACGACGACACACCTTTTGCCTGGAAGGGTGTGGTTCTTAAAGACACAACCAACGGTAAATATTATCGCATCGAAGTCGTTAACGGGGTTGTAACAGCAACCGATCTTACCGATTAAGGAGGCTGAATGCGCAAGCTGTTGCTATGCTTAATAGTGTTGTGCCTGCCTTTGTGTGCAACTAATTACTACCAGATTGACGGTGTGATATATGGGATTGCTAGCACAGACGGATTACTTAACGCTGACGGTACGGTCACTGTATATAACGCTGGAACAACCGATCTTAGAGATTGCTTTACTTCAAAAAGTGGAGGGGCTGCGTCTAACCCCTTCACTCTTGATTCTATAGGTAGAGGCTCTTTATACACCGCTTCAGGCTGGATTAAGATTGTCATTAAAGACAGTGATGCTGTAACTATATTCACTCAGGATAATATATGGGTCGGCATATCCGTTGTATCGAGCGACACGTTAGAACTCAAAGCAGTTAAAGCCATGGATGCAAGCGGCCTTTCTTTGATTGATGACGGAGACAATCTCGGTGTATTCATTGAGGATGGAGGCCAGGTTGGTATAGGTACTAATGCCCCTTCACAGCCACTTGAGGTAAGCGGTAGCGGTGTGTCACAAAGGATCAAAATAACATCGACTGACGGCAATCTTGCATCATTATGGCTGGAAAATACGGAAGGCGGCACTCAGTTCATTAATGATGAAAATGCTTTTGGTATATATGATCAGGATCAATCTGCTTACAGGTTGAGAATTCTGGATAATGGACAAGTCGGAATAGGTACTAATTCCCCTTCACAGCCGCTTGAGGTGAGCGGCAGCGGCGTGTCACAAAGGATAAAGATAACTGCTACCGATGGAAATCTCGCTTCTTTGTGGCTGGAAAATACGGAAGGTGGCACTCAGTTCATTAATGATGAAGATGCTTTCGGTATATATGATCAGGATGAAGCGGCATACAGGTTGAGAATATTGGATACTGGACAAGTAGGCATTGGAACAACACAGCCTGTACAGTTGTTGTCAGTAAACAGCGATTCAGTGCAGATTGTACAGACGCAATCACCTGCTTCTGCTGATCCTGGAGATACAGGAGAAGTTGCGTGGGATTCTACTTTTGTCTATGTCTATACAGGTGTTGCTAACGGATGGGGCCGAGCTACTTTGGAAGTGGGGTACTAATGAAAATACTAACAATCCTGATGTTGTTTATAGCGGTGGCTGCTTCAGCTACCGCTTATCAGTTCCCTTTGTGGATAGGCTTTGATGATAATTCAGGCGACCAGCTTATCAGCGGTGAGGTTACAGTTTACGATCACGGCACAACCACATTGTCTACTTTGTATGACGACAAAGACGAGTCCAATCCCGTGAGTAATCCTTACACAACTAATGCTTACGGTCGTGCTGAAATATACGCACGGCCTGGTTATTACGATGTAGTGATGAAAGATAATGACGGCGTAACTCTTGAAACATTCCTTGGCGGGTTCAGGGTTGGTCCTGCAGACGATTACACAAGCAACAATCAGGATGTACTCACCTTATCTCCAACAAATGCAGCAGGCGGCGGATTAAAGCTTAACAGCGCAAGCACAGATGATTACAGATTGGAAATATCTACTGCTGATAATGGATTCAGTATTACGAATACAACAGATGCGCTTAAAGAAATGATCTTTCAGGGAGATGGTAATGTTATTTTTGCAGACGGCAAAGAAGTCAAAGCCGATGAGTTTAGGGCTCGTGATGGTGATGGTGTTCGCTTATACGATGATGGTAATAATGGCCTTTATATTGCTGACGGCGGGGCTGCTACTTTCACACATGCATTGACCTTATCCACAACATTGTCTTGTGCTGGTGCTGCGCAGTTTCAGTCAACGGTTGGAATTACAGGTGCTGTTACTCTTGATTCTACACTGTCTATAGCTGGCAATGTGGATATTGACGGAGGCGCGTTTGTATTCAACGAATCAGGAGCAGATAAAGATTTAAGGTGCGAATCCGACAGCAACTCTGCCATGTTCTTTATTGATGCAAGCGCAAACAGCATCGGCTTGAACACAGATACACCTGAAGCTGATGTGCTGCTTCATGTTAAAACAGGTGATTCAGGGGCAGACCCTATACACATTTCAGATGGTGCTGTTCTTATAGAAGATAATCTTTATTCACAAATTTATATGCTTGGGGGAATCGGTTCGTCAATCACAATGGGTGATGCTACAGACAGAATATATACACAGGTTGTTTCCAGTTCATCTTCTGGCTTTGATATAGTGATTGATAACGGTAACATAAGCGCATTTCACGCAGACAGCATTGAAATTGTTATTAACAACGGCAGCGACAATGTTGACTTCAGAGTTGAAGGGGATACAATGGCGAACTGCTTTAAGGTTGATGCAGGCAACGATCAAGTAACAATTGATTCAACTGATATCACATGGCTTGGATCAGCATATACATTTAACACTGATAACGGGACAAGACATTTTTATATTGACGGAAATATACTCAACCACGCATTCGAATTTGACCCAACAATTGATAGCGGCTTTGGCGGTCTACTTTTACGCGGTGGCACAGGGAACGATCCTACTTGCGCACTTGATGTTAACGATGATTACATTCGTATACGCAGTTCCAAAACACCGTCCAGCACTGGCGATACAGGAGATCAGGGCAGCATAGCATGGGATACAAATTACATCTACGTTTGTGTGGGTGCTAACTCTTGGGGTAGAGCGACCCTTGAGGTTGGAGGCTGGTAATGGCTGAACGCCCGGTACCTTTTAACACACCTGTATATCAGAACATCCCTGAAGAGGGACTGTCTGAACTGTCTGCGCTTCTGATAGACGGCTATGTAACCGAACTCCCGCAGGAAGGGCAACCAGCGACAGTTAAACGTCCTGGAATAGAATCGTTTGCTGATACTTCCAACAGCAGTAATTCGATAGACGGCTTGTTCTATTGGGGCACTCAGGATGAAGAAGTTGTGGTATGCAACGGCAATATATACTCGGTTGACAGTGCCGGTAATGTTACAACAAGAGCAACAAGTAAAATGCTGGTAGGACAGCGCGTTTCTTTTGTTGAACGTGGCGATAACATTTACATGGTAAACGGGCAGCACATTATCAAAATAGATGGGACATGGACCGTTAGTCAGTTGAGTGTATCGGGTGTTGTAGACTTTCAGGCAACTTCCATTGCGACAATCAACAAGCGTTTGGTTGTGACAAGATACGGTGACGACAGGATATATTACACAGATGCCAATTCCGATGTGTTCAACGGTGCAACTGACAGCTTTGTCGCAAATGTAAACCCTGATGACGCTACGAAAGTAGTAGAATTTAGAGGACTGTTGCTTGCTTTTGGGACACATACAATTGAAACATGGCAGGATACCGGCTCTTTGTTCTTTAACTTTCAGAGGGATATTGGCAGTGCAATTAAGAAAGGGTGTATTGCTGCTGATACCGTACAGTTTGCTGAAGGGTTCTGGTATTACTGGGATGAAGACAGACGCTGTGTGCGCTGGCCTGGTGTTGGTTTGCCTGAACCTTTGTCCACTCCTTACGACAGGGTAGTACAAGGATTCAGCGATATCAGCAATGCAATGTCTGATATATACAGGATCGCAGGGCACATCTTTTACGTTACACAGTTTCCTACAGCAGACAGAACGCTGGTATATGATGTATCAAGGAATGAATGGCACGAATGGTCTTACTGGAATAAGTCTACAGCCTCTCACGAGCGTTTTCTTGGGCAGACTTATGATTATGTCAGCCCCTGGAATAAACACCTTGTAGGCGGCAGAAATAACGGTCTGGTGGGCAATATGTCGCTGGATACATTTCAGGACTGGGGTGATACGATCCGAACAGTCAGGCAGACAGGGCACGTTACACACGGCACACAGCTACGCAAGAAGTCAAACTGGATCAAGTTCCGTATTCAAAAAGGGTACGGCTCTTATACAGCGGAAAATAAATTCAGCATACGTTGGAGAGACAACAACAATGCTTGGGGAAATGAACTGATACTAGGGCTTGGAAAGACTGGTGAGTATGATTTTTACACTACACTGCGCAGGATGGGTGTATACACTTCCAGGCAGTATGAAATAGTACACACGCATAACAGTCGGTTTGCTTTATTTAACGGCACTGAAGACATAGAAGTGTTGAACAGGAGTTAAAATGCTGCACAGTAACATAACATTACCTACGACATTAGCACACGAATTGCGCTATGTACTTAGGGCCATTATTAGAGAAGCCTGTTCTATTGAGCAGAAAAACTTTGAGGACGACACAGCACTTGCGACTTTAGCCAACGGTGGGTCTTATGCTTTTTCACATTCCAAGAACGCCCGGTATCGCAGGATAGTGCAGGTGTACGAGGGAACAAACAGAGAACTTGTAACATCTGGGCTTACCGTTCAGCTTACAGATGACGAAACAACGACAATTGTTAACAATTCCGGTTCCGTCTGGACTGATGTGTATATAAATATATTGCTATACTGAGGAGGCTGTATGTTTTCAATTTTGCAGGAAGAGTCAAAATATAACCCCATGTTTCTTGGTTGGGTTATGGATAACTGGTTTGGCATGGACCCAGGCGGTGGTGATGTGAAAGACACTGCAGCCGCTGCAAACGATCTTCTGGAGTCGATGACAGAGGATGTGTTCCAGTATTTGAGAGACTATACAGAAACAGCCATGCAGTCCATGCGTGATTATACACAGAAGGCAGAGCAGTTGTACAACCAAAACGTGCAGAGCGGTATGAACCAGTCAGAAGCTTTTTACAAAGCCGGCCTTGATGCAGCAAGACAGGAAGCCGCAAAAGCAACAGAAGCCTTAACAGGTGGTGCAAAGGCGGCAGCAGATGCGTTAAGAACTTCTTATCAGGAATCAACAGCAGGCTTAGAGCGTTATATGCAGGAAGAGGCTCCTGAATTTGCATTCGATCCTGAAGCATACAGGAGTGATCCTAACTATCAGTACGGCAGAGATGAGATAATCAAACGGGCTACCAACGAAGCAGCACGAATAGGAATTGAAGATACAGCCGGGTTACAGCAGTTCATAAACAGAGAGCTTGCAGCTTATGATTCACAGTTCAGAAAGGACTACCTAAGCCAACAGCAGGCTGTCTATCAGACACAGCTTGCCGGTTATCAGACTGGGCTAGGTGCAAGACAGAACTTGGCTGGAATGCAGCAGGGGTTAGGTGCAAACTTAGCCAACATATACACAGGACAGGGACAGGGGCTTGCAAATGTAAGGCTTGGACTTGGGCAGCAGGCTTTAGGAACATATGGACAGTTGGGTGCAGGAGCGCAGCAGGCCGGTTTAGCTCGCGGTGCAACACTTGCTGACATGTACAGTGGAATGGGTACACGAGTAGGGCAGGCTCAGCTTGGTCTAGGTACAAATCTGGCAAACGTGCAGCAGTCACTTGCTCAAAATCTTGCCGGTGTTGGTTTGTCTTCTGGTTTACAGGCTGCTGAACTTGAAAGCCAACAGCAAGGTTTAGGGTGGGGCTTGCTTGGTCAGGCTCTTCCGTATATCGGTGCTGCTGGAGGTTTAGGCGGTGGCATACAATCATGGTTGACGGGGAGGTAACAAATGCCATACGGATATCCGAATATTGAACTTAGATCACCGCTTGCTTATGCTGCACCAGGACTTGGAGCAGGTTTGCAGACAATGGGTACAATGCGCGCTCAGGGTCAGCAGAGGCAGTTGCAACAGCAGCAACTTGCTCAAGGCCAAGAAAGGATTGGGTTGCAGGAACGTGAGCTTGGATTGAGGGAAGAACAGTTTGCCAAAAAAGAAGAAGAATCGAAACGCAAAGCTGAAATGCTGCAGCAGTTTAACCTCAAGATGCAGACTGCAACAGACCCTGCTGAAGCTGCTATTGCTATGATGGATTATGGCATTGCTACAGAAGATTACAAGATACTTGAACAGGGAGCGCAGGCCGCTGCATTAATAGCATTGGAAAAGAAATCAGATAAAGATTTCACTAAGTACAGCGGTCTTGTTGAAAGCGTGTTAGCTAAAATGCAGGCTGAAGGTAAAGGATCGCCGTTAGGTGAAATAGTGGGAAAAGCATATATGGGTGAAGACGGGAAACGGTATGTTGACATTCAAACAGCAGAAGGTGTTAAGGCTGTTCCTGTAACAGGAGCTCCAAAGATGGCGGCTGACACTACTAAACCGGCAAGCATACAGTTGTACGAATATATACTGAAGTTACCTGAAAACGAACGGCAGGCACTTATGGAGTTCTACGGTCGTTCAGGTCTGGAAAAGAAAAAGCAACTCGACTTTGACGATGCTGTTAAAGTGAAAGCTCAGCTTTTAATGCAGGGAATTTCATCCGAAGACCCGGAAGCAACTGAACTCTTTGACTTGCTTGACCAGGTTATATCGGGGAAACCAAAAGTTTCGGAAGTATCTAAACCTGGTCAAAAAATATCGAATGTGCAGACAGAAAAAACCTTTACTGTTCCTGCTGGTTATCAAGAAACAGGCGAGTTCACTAAGGATGGCAAACCAATTGTTAAAGACGCTACAGGAAAAGCATTTGTATTAGAGGAATAATGAAACTTACACCTTTGGAAGAATATAACAAGCAGCCGAAGTTAACCCCTTTAGAGGAGTACGAAAAGCCTGCTGCAAAACTTACTCCACTTGAGGAATATAAAGAACCTGGAGTATTAGAAAAAACTGTTGAGATCGGCAAAGAAGTAGCACCTGCTATTGTACCAGGTCTTGGTGCTGGCGTTTTACAAATAGGCAAAGGGTTAGCTGGTATTCAACGGGCTTTAGGAGAAAAAGACGCAGGTGTATTCAAGGCAATCCCTGGAGTACAAGCTTATCAAAAAGTGCTGGCTAAAACTGCTGACTTCTGGGATAGCATGTTAGACAAGGGATTAAAAGCAATTACTCCTGAGGATTTACCAGACAACAAAGCAAAGCAGATAACTTTTGAAGTCTTGCAAAATGTAGGTTCTAACTTGCCTACTTTAATTGCGACTGCACCCTTGGGTCCGGCTGGTCCTTTAATGGCAATGTCTGCAGTATCAGCAGGGAATAAGTACGATGAACTGAGATCAAAAGGTGCAAGTCCTAAGACCGCAACGTGGGGGGCAATTGGTCAGGGATTGATTGAGTCAGTTACTGAAGCTATCTCTATCGGCAAGTTGTTTAAGTCTATGCCGTGGGCAAAGAAAGCTATTTCATATGCTTTGTGGGATACACTTGGCGAGGAAGCGGCAACAATACTTGAAGCTGGCTTGAACAAGATTGCCATTGACGAAACGATCACCTGGCCTGAGTTAATGGAACGCATAAAGCAGACCGCAATTGTTTCAGGAATCAGCGGCCCTATTATTGGTGGTATAGGAGCAAGGTTAACAAGTCAGCAAAAGAAACAGTTTCAAGATAAGATAACAGAGGAATTGAACAAACCTGCTGCCGTACCAGAGGTTAAATTAACTCCACTTGAAGAATATGTCAGCCCGGAACAAGAAATGGTCTTAGAAGCCAAACCTGACGCTATAAAAGAAGTTGCAGGCAATGTACCTGCCGGTGGTCTTGCATACGGTATGCCGTTGCCGAAGTATGCGGGGGGTGATACCACAGGTAAAGGCGTTAACTTAGAACGAATAGATGCAGATTACGATACTAAGTTTTACATCAATCACTTAACTGAAATCGGTTATCCTGAAATAGAAGCGATGCGAAAAGAGGGTAAACGAACATTTGACGATGTTGTTATAGAAACAGCCAAACGGTTTGCTGATGGCACATACAGCATGGAATGGGCGTTAAAGTTTGATCCGCAAAAGAAGTCTGCAAACGCATATGAACAGGAAGCTATACGGCAAGCACACTTAGTTAAAACCTTTGAAGCCCGTAGACTCAGCAAAAAAGCGGTTGAAACGAATAACATTGAAGATATAGAAGCTCGCGATAAAGCAATAGAAGAAGCAATGAAATTAAATCTCACTAATGCAAATATAGGAATGATAAAAGGTCAAGAACTTGGCTATCGTAATATCGCAACCAAACTAAGCAAACTGGCTCAGATAAAAAATAGATACGACAAATCCTTTATCCCTCAGTTTGCACAAAAGTTACACGGCAAGCAAGTGTCAGACGATATACTTGATAAGTTGCTGCTTTATGATCCGGCTGATGCGCAAGGGCTGCAACAACTGATGAAAGAAGTAGATAAACTTCCCCCTACAAAATTATCTGATAAGTTTTATGAACTTTGGATGAACGGTATACTCAGCGGACCACAAACTAATGTAGCAAACATTGTTTCTAACTTAGCCGTTTATGGTTCTCACTTTGGAATTGAAAAACCTGCTGCTGCATTTATTGAACTAGGACGTTCTGCTGCTACCGGGGAAAGACGGCAAAGGTTCTTTCGTGAAGGTCTGGCAGCTTTCAAGGGATTGACAAAACCAACAGCACCGGAACTTGCTAACCACTTGGAAAAATCTTACGGCAATGCTATGTTGGATGCGTTAGCTATTGGCCTGCAAACATTCAAGACTGAAATGTCGATTGATGAAATGACTAAGTTCGAAGAAGCAGGGCGTATTGGAAGATTTGGTTCTATTCCAGGATCAACAGGAAAGTTTGTACGTTTACCTGGCAGGTTACTTCAAGGGTTTGATGACTTTTTCAAAGCACTTGCATATCAGTCGGAAAAGTATTCCCTTGCTTACCGGCAGGCTCGGATTGAAAATGTTAAAGGAGATAAGTTCGCTCAGCGTATTGATGAACTGATGAAGTCTAACAAGTTTAACAAAAAAGCTGAAGATAAAATGAGGTATGCAACGTTTACTAAAGAGCTTGGTGCTTTTGGAAAGCAGTTGCAGAAAATGCGTAGTACTCCAATATACGGAATAAATGCTCAAAAATATATTATTCCATTTGTAAGAACTCCCACCAATATTGCTAAGTATGCTGTTGAGCGTACACCATTAGGGTTTCTTAAAGCATTACGCGGGGATCATTTTAATATTAAAGGTGCGAATTTTAGCGATGAAATGGCTGCACCTGCATTCGGTACTGCTATAATGGGAATCGGCATAATGCTGGCTAAATCAGGCTTCCTTACAGGTGGTGGCCCTAAAGACAAAAATGAAAGAGATTCTTTGTATCGCACAGGCTGGCAACCTTACAGCATTAACCTTAAACTTTTTGGTGGACCGGACGCATGGCTTCCAATAGAAAGATTCGAACCGATTGCATCTGTGCTTGGCATGGCTGCAGACTATGCTGAATTTGATCCTGGTGATGACGATGAATACATGGCTGCGTTAGCTGCAGCCGGAGGGTCGGTATCTAAGAACTTGCTCTCCAAAACATTTGTATCAGGTCTGAGTAACTTTCTTGATGCTGTGCGCGATCCTCAAAGATACGGCAACAATTACATAAAAATGACAACAGGGAGTTTAGTACCGAATATTGTAGGAGCAACAACAAGAGCAATAGAACCCGAACTGAAGCGCACCGAAACGGCTGTTCAGATTATGCAGGAAAGAGTACCAGGCCGCTTTATGCGCGATCAGTTATATCCACGGCGTGATATATGGGGTCAACCAATAATAAGAGCCGGTGAAGGTAAACCCGGCGTTGTTCAGCGTATGTTTCTAGGCAAAGGTGTGAGCCCTGTTAAAGCTGATGTAACTAACCAGGAAATCTTGAGACTTGGTATTAATATAGGGATTCCATCAAACAGGGTAACTATTCGCGGAGTTGAATATGGAATGACTCCAGCAGAATTTGATGAATTTCAAATCATTGCAGGTCAGGAAGCAAAGCGGCTTGTAGACCGTATTGCGAAACGAAAGATGAGCGACAAACTTAAAACCAAATTGATTAAAAAAAACATCGACCAAGCTCGGACACGTGCCAGAAATTACATGAAAAGAAAAATACAAAGAAGAGTGAGGACCGAACAATGAACCCCAAAAAAGCGCGTAAGTATAGTCTGAACTGGTTTATCCTGAAAAAGGCTAAAAAAGATGCAATGGTGGATGTGTTTGAAAAACAGATATATTACATAGGAACATATCCTTCCCCGGCATTGATCAGGCATGAGCGCAAACACCTGGAGCAGATAGAACGCTACGGTAAAGTTGGGTATTTGCTTATGTGGAACTTTTACAACCTGAAGTACGGCTACGCTAACAACCCGCTGGAGATAGAGGCAAGAGAGGCAGAATAGGGGGCTAGAATGAATTGCGACAGCCACGATAAACTGGAAGAAAGGGTCAGGAAAAATGAAACCGATATTGTGGAGATCAAGACTGACATGAAACATTTGCCTGCACAAATGAAAGATGCTGTTGAAGAGGGTTTGAAGTCACATAACCCATCACAGCAACCAGTTAACGGCAAACAAAAGATACTCTACAACAGTGCAATGATTGCTCTTATATACGCGATCATTAAAGTGCTAGACGCAGCAGCAGCAGCAATAAACTCAACTTTTGGTGGTTAATTAATGACGCGTATGCCGTTCTTCTGGCGTGACAAGTATGTCAACGACAAAGGAAAGTTAGCGGTTCCAGGTATGAAATTAGAGCCTAAGGAAATTACAATAGTATTGATCCGTGACAGGTTTTCAGCCCTGACAACTCAAGGAAAGCTTAATGTTGCGGGTAAAATATACGATACACTTGAACCACCTGATCGAGATGAAAAACCACGTTGTATTCCTCCAGGTAAATACAGTATTGTAATGGAGTGGTCGCCTAAGTTTAAGCGCGTACTGCCAGAGCTTAAAGGTGTACCGGATTTTACTGAAGTGAAGTTACATAAAGGAAACTACCCTCAAAATACAGCAGGGTGTATTCTTGTCGGCATGTATTCAACTGAGGATACTATACACGACTCGCAGAATGCCCTTGAAGAGATTTTAGATGTGTTAAACGGGTATCAGTCCATCTGGATTGAAATAATTGACTCTAGGAGGCAGAATGAGAATCCCGAGAATTAATCTGGCTGGCGTGTTTGGTGTATTCAAACATGTTAAGGACTTGCCGAAACTAATCGGTATATGCCAAGATGTAATGAAGTACCTAAAGCTGTTAGACCTGATTAAAGACAGTTTGAAAGTGCCGGCAGCAAATCTTTTGTTTGAAATGCGCAAAGCTGTAGAAAGCTTGAAGGACAGGGCTGCAGCAACCGACTTAAACCAGGATGGTGATTTCACAAATGATCCTGACGATAAAATCTGGGCTGGTATGATTAGCGGAATTGACGCGGTGCTGGATTTCTTCCACCTGACAGATGACTACCAGAAACTGGTTGAACTTGACAAGAAGGTAACGCCACAGTAAAATAACTTTTAATCGAATTCCCCAACCCTTGGAACAAAGCCTCTGAATTACTCGGAGGCTTTTCCGTTTGCATGTGTGTCGGCATAATATACAGCGACTGCCAGTGCTGACCATATATCTTTTTTCACACCGTACAGCTTTCCAGGTGCTTTCTTTGTTCCGGGAGGGCCAAACCTGTCGATCAAAGCTTGCCTGATATTGGTGTCCTTCGCTCTCATACTGTTGCAGAAGTGCAGTTTTATGTCCTTTCGGTAGACCAGCTTATCTTCTGGATCAGTGAACCTGCCAATCCAGACGCAAGTTTCAAACACGGTTTTACCTACCGCCATGCCGTAGCTTGCTACCATTTCGCAGACAATTACATCAGAGCAAATGTGTAAGTCTGATGCTAATCTGGAAAGCATTATTTCGTTTTCGAGTATTCCATATCCTTCAAGCGTTTCATCCTTTGCATTCCACAAAACATAAGCTGATTGTACATTTCCTGGATCAATGCCTAATATATTCATCCTTTCTCCTTCACAATTTTCTTTATGCTGTACAGTTCGCAGCTATTGTCGCATATATCTTCGCAGCATCCGCACTTGGTATTGACCACCCTTGCAATGCGCCTGTACTTTTTCAGATTCAACTTATCCCTTCTCTCTTTTGCCTCCCTGCGCTTTAGTCTGCTGTGATATCTGTTCCTGCACTGCTCGCAGCAGAATCTTTGCCATGCACTTGATTTCTTAAATGTCTTGCCACACTCAGAGCAGTCGGTTTTACCGAAAGAGTGGATCATTCAGACTCCTTTATCTCCGCGTCCAGGCATCTCAATAATTGCTGTTCCAATTGTGGCAGTATTTTGTGTTTTAATACGTACCACATCGGCTGTATTTTTGCGTTAAATTTGCGCTGGAGTTCTTCGATTTCATCTGCCGTTGATTTTTCAGCCGCTATTTTCCGCATCACGCCTCCTGTGGGTTCCACTCGTAAACTATTTTTGCTTTTTCCCCGCTATGTAATCGCCATGTTTTGCCTTTCCCAACCAACACATGTAATCCACTAACATCTCCAAAGCCTGTTTACTAGTCTTGAAATTTTCAAATACTTCTTTTAAGTATTCTTTTCCAAACTCTTCAATTTTCACAATTCCTCTTTATTATTAATCTTAAGCGTTTTTTTACTTTGACTATGTACTAATACATAACCTTCACGTTGTAACTCTAAGTCTTCAAAAATCTTATAAATAAGCCTTAAAGTATTCTCACCATACTTTAAGTATTGTGGATTAGCATGATCCCAATACCTTAGTTCATAACCAATATTTTCTACTAACCAGTCTAAAGTAATTG
>Ga0180432_10002730_pt1 | contig 26227 bp, 24 predicted proteins | sample SS_ome_10_FD_132414 | JGI IMG/M metagenome (GOLD analysis project Ga0180432, IMG submission 132414) | Hypersaline lake sediment archaeal communities from the Salton Sea, California, USA - SS_1_MS_2 metaG | ecosystem: Environmental > Aquatic > Non-marine Saline and Alkaline > Hypersaline >... | reverse complement strand
AATAAAGAAAAAGTGGATGAATCATCAGCTCATGAGAATAAGGCAGGCAGTAAAAGAAACAAAAAGGCCAAAGTTGGGCATACTTGTGCTTGATGAAAAAGCAGCGCTTTATGCCACTTTGCGGGGATTTGGAGTACAGTATGAGATTGAGCTTGAAAACAAGGCATCAAAAAAAGACAAGAATTTTGAGGAAAAGAATACAGCATTTTACAATGAGATAATCAAAAAGCTTGTTTCATCAAAAGTAGGGAGAATAATAGTTGCAGGCCCTGGCTTTGGAAAAGAAAACCTATTCAAGTTCATAAAACAAAAAGAGCCTGAGCTTGCAAAAAGGATTGTTCTTGAGTACTGCTCATCTGCAGAAAGGACCGGGGTTAATGAGCTTTTGAAATCGGGAGCAATCTCAAAGCTTGTTGAAGGCGAAAGAACAGCGCAAGAGCTTGAGCTAATGGAGAAGTTTTCAGCTGAAATTGGGAAACAAAGCGGGTTAGCAGCTTATGGGCTTGAGCAAGTGAAAGCAGCTGTAAATTACTCAGCTGTTGGTACTCTAATGGTGCTTGATGAACTGCTTAGGAGCAATAAGCAAGTTGAGCAAATTGTGGAGCAAGCAGAAAAAAAGAAAGTAAAGCTTGTCATTTTCTCGCATGAGTCAGATGGGGGAGGGCAGCTAGAGGGCTTTGGCGGGTTTGCTGCTTTATTGAGATTCAAGATACGGTAATTATTTCACCAAAAGAAGCTGTGCCAACAATGCCTCTACTTGCAGGATTTCATTAGCCCCCTGCACCAGTCTGAAATTATACTCGCCAATCTTGTCAACTATTGCGACTTTTTCCTTTTCAGTTACATCTAAGGAATCAACTGTCCTGTACATCTGTATAAGCACATCCTCCCCAGACATTCCATAGCTTATCATGAGGTCATGCAATTTCTTCCTCGCATCAGTGAATTTTTTGTCAAGAGCAAGCTCCATCATCTTTTTTACTTCTGCTGGCTGTGCCCTGCTTGAGCTTTTGTATATGGAATCAGCGGTTATTTTTTTTGCGTGAAGTGAAGCGCCTTGCAAGGCATTTATTGCTCGTCTCATGTCGCCTTCTGAGACATAAAGAAGGGCTTCAATTGCCTTTTTGTCAAGCGAAAGCTTTTCGCCTTTTGCAACCCTTTCAATCATTTCTTTAGTTTCTTCCTCAGCAAGGGGCCTGTAGCGGAACACTGAGCAGCGGCTTTGTATTGGCTCTATTATTTTTGAGGAATAATTGGCAGACAGGATGAAGCGCGTCACATTAACATAAAGCTCCATTGTCCTTCTCAGGGCATTTTGTGCGTCACCAGTCAATGAGTCTGCCTCATCAAGGAAAATAAGCTTGAATGGAACGCTTGCCAAGGTAACAGTCCTTGCAAAGTCCTTTATCTTTCCCCTCACTACGTCGATGCCTCTTTCATCTGATGCGTTTAATTCGAGTATGCTTTGCCTGTAATTTTCTCCATACAAGTCACGAGCCAAGGCAAGTGCTGCTGTAGTTTTCCCAATGCCAGGAGGCCCGGCAAAAAGCAAGTTAGGCATGTTCTTTTCCTTTACATATGCCTTAAGGATTGAAACAATCTCAGGCTGGCCAACTATCTCAGAAAGGCTTTTTGGCCTGTACTTTTCAGTCCACGGTGTATAATCTACCATCTCACTCTCCCGAATGGGTTTAGTTCCAAATGCCTTATATAGTTTCTTCTTTCGTATTTAGCAGGCGTGGTTTAGTTGAAAATGGGAGAATTTGGCTCAAGCTTGGCTGTTTCAGCCCTTGTAGTGGCATTTGTAATGCTCTCAAGCATAGGCCAGGGAATGCCAGTCCTTTTTGCGCTTTCCCTTCTTGCAGTCTCGCAGATTGGCTTTTTTGCCCTGACAAGCATGCAAGAGCAGAGAAGAGAATATGTTTTCATAATAACAGTGCTTGCATGCTATGCTGTTGCAGCACTTTCAGCAGGCGCATTTTCAGCATGGCTGGCACTTGCATTTGTGCCCCTGGTATTCTGCGCTCCTGCTGTCACAGGAATTGTAAAAAATGCATTCTCATAGGGTGATTTTGCTTGCATGACCAAGTAAAGCTTGAAAAGGAAGTATTAGGCTTTTGGAAAAAGGGGAAGATATACCAAAAGGTAGTTGAGTCAGTAAAAGATGGAAAGCCTTTCTACTTTTGTGACGGGCCCCCATATGCAACAGGCCAAATTCACCCCGGCACTGCGTGGAACAAGGCGCTCAAGGACTGTGTTTGCAGGTACAAAAGGGCAAAAGGCTTTGCAGTCAGGGCACAGCCAGGCTATGACACGCATGGTCTGCCAATAGAGGTAAAGGTTGAAAAAGAGCTAAAAATATCCAACAAGAACCAGATTGAAAAGCTTGGGGTTGAAAGCTTTGTCCAAAAGTGCAAGGCATTTGCAACCCAGTATATTGGGATAATTTCAGAGCAGTTTGAAAGCTGCGGAGTTTGGATGGACTGGAATAACCCTTATGTCACTTACAAGGACAGCTATATTGAGTCATGCTGGAGGACAATTCACGCTGCGCATGAAAAAGGGCTTCTCCACGAAGGGGTTTATGTTGTTCCCTATTGCTCGCGCTGCGAAACAACGCTTGCAAACTATGAGCTTGAGTATGGGGATGAGCAAGACCCTTCAATTTTTGTGAAATTCAAATCTTCATCAGGAAAAAACGAATATTTTGTTATCTGGACTACTACTCCATGGACTTTGGTTTCAAATATGGCAATAATGGCACACCCAGTATACACTTATGTAAAGGTAAAAGTAGGGGGGGAGACTTGGATATTGGCAAAAGACAGGCTTGATTATTTAATGTCGATTATTGGGGAGTCTGCAACTGTTTTGGGGGAGCTTTCAGGCAAAAAGCTTGAAAAGCTGAAATACCTGCACCCGCTGCAGAATAAGATAGGAAAAAAATGCGAAAGAAAAGTCATTCTTTCAGATGAATTTGTCACTTTGGAAGAAGGCACAGGCCTTGTGCACTGTGCCCCTGGCCATGGCATGGCAGACTTTATAATCGGAAAAAGGTTTGGCATAGATGCATTTGCACCTGTTGACACAGCAGGGAAGTTCACAAAAGAAGGGGGCACATACCATGGCATGCCAGTAAGGGAAGCATCTGAAAAAATAATACAAGACTTGAAAGAAGCAGGAGCACTTGTGCACTCAGGCAAGGTATTGCACAGGTATCCTCACTGCTGGCGCTGCAAAACCCCTCTAATATACACTGCAACAAACCAGTGGTTCATTGCAGTCACAAAGCTAAAAGAAAAAATGCTTGAGCAGATAGACAACTGCGAGTGGCACCCTGAATTTGCAAAAACAAGGTTCAAGGAATTTGTTTCATCTGCGCCTGACTGGTGCATTTCCCGCCAGCGCTATTGGGGAATCCCGCTGCCAATCTGGAAGGAGCGCCACTCAGGGCATGTGAAAGTAATAGGCAGCGCAAAAGAGCTTCCAAAGATGCCAGAGCTTCACAGGCCGCATATTGACAAAATAAAGCTCAAGGCAAAGGATGGCAAGACAATGCATCGGATACCTGACATTCTGGATGTCTGGTTTGACTCAGGAAACGCTGTCTGGGCATCTTTAACAGAAGAAGAGCGCAAAATTTTCCCAAGAACAGACTTTATAGTTGAGGGCAAGGACCAGATAAGGGGCTGGTTTTATTCGCTTTTAGGCTCAGGGGTGCTTCTTAACAATGAGATACCTTACAAAGCCCTTCTTATGCACGGCTTTTTTGTTGATGAAAAAGGGGAAAAAATGAGCAAGTCAGTGGGCAATTTCGTCCCTCTTGAGGATGTTACTGGAAAATACGGGGCAGATGCATTCAGGCTTTGGAGCCTTTCAAATACTGTTTGGGATGACCTTCGCTTCAACTGGGAGGAAATAAAAGAGGCGCACCGTTCCATTGGAACTATTTACAACTTAGGGGTTTTCCTTTCAAGGTTCTGCCCTCTAGGCAGAAAGCCAGTACTTCCTGCATTGGATGAGCTTGCAACAGAGGACAAATGGCTGTTGTCCCGCCTTTTTGCAACAACCAAGGCATGCAGTGAGGCCTTTGAAGGCTATCAGCCGCATGTTGCAGCAAAGGCATTGCGTGATTTTCTTGTTGAGGATGTCAGCAGATTTTACATGAAGCTTGCAAAGCAGAGAATAGATGAAAAGAAAGGCACATGCCCTGCAATGGCTGTGCTTTACAAGGCAGTTCTTGACTCTCTTTGCATGCTAACCCCTGTTGCGCCTTTCATATCAGAAAGCATTTACCAGTCGTTTTACAGGAAAAGGGAGCACAAAGAGTCAATAAGCCTGCTTGCCTGGCCTGAGGCAGAAAAAGCCCATTATGACGCGCTTTTGGAAAGGCGCTTTGAAATAGCAAGGGAAATTGCAACTGCCTGCGCAAGCTGCAGGCAAAAGGCCCAAATACCCCTTCGCTGGCCCCTTGAGAAAGTAAGGGTGGTATCAGAGTCAACTGAAGTGCTCTCAGCTGTTGAGCATTTGTCAGCCCTTGTTGAATCCCTGTCAAATGTAAAGTCAGTGAAAATAACAAAGCAGCCAAAAAGCACAATAACAGTATCAGTGAACAAATCAAAGGTCGGGGCTGCGTTCAAAAAGGAATCACAAGAAGCCATTTTGGCAATTGAAAGGCAAGGCCCTGGTGCAATAGAAAAATGGATTTCTTCTGATGAAAAAGAATTTCTTGCTGAAGGAAAGTTTAAAATCCAAAAGGACATGGTAGAGGTTTCTGAGACGGCAAAAGGCTATGAGATTGCCAGGTTTGACGGGGGCAAGGTTTACCTGAAAACAGAGATAAAAAAGCCGCTTTATGAGGAAGCAATGGTGCGCGAGGTTGCAAGAAGGGTGCAAATAATGCGCAAGGAGAAAAAACTTGTTGAGTCAGACAAAATCTCGCTTGGCATAGAAACATCGGACAAAAAGCTTTCTCCAATACTGAAAAAGCACTCATCAAAACTGGCCTCCCAGGTTAACGCAGAAAAAGTGTCATTCTCAAAAGGGGCAGGCTTTTGCAAGCAATGGGAGATACAAGGGGCAAAGCTGGCAATTTCCATTGAGAAAAAGTGAGTTGACCAGCTGCATTTTTTAACTATGTCTTCTTTTTTCATTTGGTGTTGTTACGGGCAGGATAATCAGGGTGCATGCAAGGGAAGTGCTTGACTCAAGGGCAAACCCCACAGTACAGGCAGAAGTGTTTTCAAAAGACGGTTTTGGAAGGGCAACAGCCCCTTCTGGCGCCTCAACTGGAAAGCACGAGGCAGTTGAGCTTAGGGACAAGGAAAAGCGGTTTTTTGGCAAAGGGGTAAGAAAGGCAGTCAGCAATGTGAATACAGTTATAGCAAGCTCCCTTATTGGCATGGAAGTATTTGACCAAAAGCTTGTTGACCATATGCTTTGCAGCCTTGATGGAACAAAGGACAAGTCAAGGCTTGGGGCAAATGCAACAACGGCTGTTTCTCTTGCAAATGCACAGTGTGCAGCGTCTGAAAAGGGAATAGGGCTTTATTCGCTTCTTGGAGGGGGGGTATTGCCAGCGCCTATGATGAACCTTATTAATGGAGGCAAGCACGCATCAAATGGGCTGGCAATACAGGAGTTCATGGTATTTCCGACAGGCTTTTCCAGCTTTTCACAGACTTTGCAGGCAGGCTCTGAAATATACCATGAGCTTGGCAAATTGATATCAAAAAAATACGGCAAAGGCTCAACAGGCCTTGGGGATGAAGGAGGATTTGCCCCGCAATGCAGGTCAACAAAAGATGCGTTATCACTTCTTGAGTCTGCAATATCAAATTCAGGCTATTCAAAAAAGGTGAAAATGGCTATTGATGCAGCTGCATCGTCATTTTACAGCCAAAAGGAAAAAAAGTACTTTATTGACAAAAAAAAGCTCTCTTCTTTACAGCTTACAGACTTTTACAAATCCCTTTCAAAGCAATTCCCGATAATCAGCATAGAAGACCCGTTTGAGGAAGAGGCATTCTCAAGCTTTGCGTCTCTTCGGAAAAAGCTGAAGGGAAAAGTGCAGATTGTTGGGGATGACCTTGTTGTGACAAATGTTTCAAGGCTCAAAAAGGCAATTTCACAAAAGTCAATAAGCGCACTTCTTCTCAAGGTAAACCAGGTGGGCACCCTTACAGAGGCAATTGAAGCTGCCTTGCTTTGCAGGAAGAAAAAGCTAGGGGTGATAGTTTCCCACAGGTCAGGAGAAACAGAGGACACTGCAATTGCAGACCTTGCAGTTGGCCTTGCTTGCGGCCAGATAAAAACAGGATCTCTTGCCAGAAGTGAGAGGACTTCCAAATACAACAGATTGCTGCAAATAGAAGAAGAGCTTGGCAGCAGCTCATTTGCAAAGGGCACTGGGATTGCTTTTTAGTCCAAGTCGTACTTTTTCTTTATTCCGCCCTCAGGGTGGTCAACAGCGTCCTTAAGCTGGGAAATCAAAAATTTCATCAAACTCTTGGCCTCCTCACTGTTTACAAACAGATTTGAGCGCCAGCTCCACTGGGCGGCTATTTTGCTCTTGTCTCCATCCTTGCCAATCTCATACCCGCTTGCAACAACCATAAGATATGGCCTTCCTTTCATGCCATCCAAAAACTCTCCATGGACCTTTTCCATTAGCTTTGGAAGCTTGTCCTCGTCTGGAAACTTCTTTTTTTCCTCTTTTTCCTTGTTTTTCTTGTCAGCCATGCAAATCCCCCTTATAAACTCTTGTATATTTTTGGGCATAATAAAGTTAAATTGCTTTGCAAAGCGCCCACCCCTTAAGCAGAGCACAAGCCTTTTAAAGTGTTGTGGTAATATAAAAACAATAGTGGGTGTTATTAGTGGCGAATAGTGATATCGAGATAACCAAATTTCCTTCTGTTAGTGAAATTAAGGAAGCCCATACTCCATTATGGGATGACCTTATTGACACGTTAAGGGCAATAGGAAAAAGGGAAGAGGCGCTGAGGGAAAGGGCAAGGTTCGAGGCTTTGGTGCAAAATGAGCAGGACATGTTTGCCAAAGAAAAATACCATGGGAAAATAGCAGAGCAGGACAGGCAAATTTCCAACCTTAATCAATTTATGAAAGACATTGGCTATGTCAACCCTTCAACATATGAAAAGGACCTTAAAGCTGTTGATGAGGCAATAAAAAAGGCAAATAAATCATATTCAAAGTCATTGGAAAGCCATGCAGACGAGCAACTTAGGGAAATCAGAAGGCTTGAAATTAATGAAACACTAAGAGACACGCCGGACCTGTTCCTGGATACAGTAAAAAAAGTAAACAAAAGAGATCAAATTCAGGAACGAAAGATATGGGAGATAATAAATGGCATAGAGGCGAGAAAGCCCTCCGCGCGAGATGCTTCCTCAGAGGCTGAAGAGAAATTTGAAAGAGTGAGAAAAGCCCTATTGAAGTTTGTTGAAAGTGACGAGTACCTTTACCTGCCGCATGGAGTAAGGCAGGAGCAGCGTAGGAAAATCATAGCCGATGCTCTTGAGGTTGCCCCTAAAGATGTAAAGGAATACAAGGAGAAGACAGAGGAGCCTGTTGAGAAAGAGATTGAGGCAAAGCTGACTCCAGCACAAAAAATGGAAAAGATTGGCGAGGCAGCAAAGCGCATGAAAGAGACGATAGCAGACAAGGCAAAGGAGTTCATAGAAGTAAAAGAGAAAATAGCAGCTATTGAGGAAGGCATAACTGCTGTAGAGAAAAACAATGAATCTATTCAAGGATCAAGCAACAGAGTCAAAGAAAATATGGACAGTCTTAAAAGAATGATTATACATTTAGATCCAAACGCACAAAAACTCATCGATGAAAATAACAATTTAGACATCAAATCTGCCAGTCTTCAAGCTCAAAATGAGAAAATCCTTGCGAAATTTATGGTAAAAAGCCTAGACGGACTTGTTGCAAAAAAGAAAAAACTGGAAAAAAGGCGCAAGCTCCTCAACAAGTTCTTTGTCAAAAACAAAAAGCCGATAAAACAGTTCCTATCATTGGTCATTAAGGAAAAAGAGAATCTGAGAGAAGAAGAGCACAAGTTCGAACATGAGAAGAGAAAGCTTGAGGTTTCAAAAATCGCTGAAAGGCGCAAGACATGGTTTAATAAAAATGCTGGAAAAGGCAAGGAGAAAGAAGTAAAAACACGCAAAGGAGACACTGTGGACAAAACAACCGAAACCATTCTGACACCTGAAGTAACTAAGACCAGTAAAAAGAGAGAAAAAACAAAGAAAAAGACTGGCAAAGGCAAAGAAACAGGCAAAGAGGTTATCGAACTTAGCTGGACAACAACACCATTTATTCAGATCCCTGAACTCACTGAAACTAAAGGCAAAACGCAAATCACAAAAGAGCAGGAAATCAGAGAAGAAGAAAGAAAGAATGCGCTAAAGGAGCGTCTTCTTTACCTTGACAAAATAAAAAAGGAAGAAAAGTCTAAAAAAGAGAAGAAAGAGGAAGAAAAAGTTGAGGTTCACAAAAAGGAGGTTGTTGTGCCTAAGCGCAAGGAGAAAATCGAAGATAAGGACAAGGGAAAAGTGCCAGTCGAGGTTGATTATGAAGAGATTGGCAACAAGAAAAAGAAAAAAGAAAAAAATAAAGGCGAAGAAAAAGTATCAACAAAAGAAGTAGATGGCAAAAAGGCGATTTCTGAAGTGCTTGCGCAAATCAGAGCCGACAAAGTGGATGAGTTTGCAAAGCTTCTCAGGGCAAAGGAGAAGTTCAGGAACAGGTTCAAAAAGAAATGGATAAGAAAGCTTCTCCTGGTCAAAAAGGATAATAAAATACTTGAAAAAGAGAACTACAAAAAGGCAAAGGCTGATTTTGTTGCCCTTGTTAATAATTCTGACAGCAAAAGTGATCTTTCAGTGCAATTAAATCAAAGCCTAAACAGACTCAAAGAAAAGAGCTTTAGCATTGACAAGCTCCTAAGGTTGCTAAGAAAGCCAAAGGTGGCAACAGGAAGGCTCGCAATAGGCATTGGCCTGGCTGCATTTGGGATTGCAACAGGGGGCGCACTGCCCTTTGCATTGGGGGCAGGGGCAATTGCCATTGGAGCAATCGGCAGGTTTGTAACAGTGCAGGCTGCCTGGGACAAAATCCATTACAGAATAGGCATAAGCAAGAACAAAGATGCAGAACACAAGATTGCTGCTCACATAATGCACAACAGCCAGTCAAAGAGATTTGCACAAGACGCAGAGAAATTGAAAGAGGTTAGCGGAGAGAAAATTGCAGATTCTCTTCTTGACTATGCTCATAAGCTTGGGAAAAACAGGGTAATGAAAAATACTTTTTCAGCTCTTGCAGGTGCAACAGCAGCTCTGTTCCCAGCCCTTGGAGTAAGAATATCCGACATGTTTGGTGTTGAGAGCACAACAAGCACAACAAAGCTTGGCATTACTGACCAGTCTCCTGGCACTACGAAAACAGTTCCTCCGGGAATAACAAGTGAGCAAGTATACACAGTTCCAAAGGGAGGCGGCATATGGCACATTTCTGAGGATATAGCAGAAAAGCAGGTTCCTGGCTTTGAAAACCTTTCAAAAGGCGACAAAAACATTGTCATTGATGCAATAAAGGATTATATAGTTGACAACCCTGGAAAAATGGGCTTGGAGGACAGTGAAATAATCCCAAGGCCTGTGAGCAAAGGAGGTCCATGGCTCACTGAGGGAGCTGACGTTAATTTCGTGCCAAAAGAGCACCTTCAGGGCATTGGAAAGCACATTCCAAAGTCAATATTAGGCAAGCTTGGCTTGACTGATAAATTCAATTTCACTAATGGCACGCTCAGCCAAAAAACATCAGAACTTATTGGCAAGGTTGGCAAAAAGACTGCTGCTCTGTTTGGCAATACCAGCATAGGCACTGCTGACACGCTTGGCACTGACGCAGCAATAGGAACAAAGACTGTTGTTGGCACAAGTGACACTGGCGGCGGCAATATCAGGAGCTTCATGAAGAAAGTCACATCAAAAGTAAGCAAAGTAATAACTGGGCCAAGAACACCAATACAGCCAATAGGACAATAAGAAAATACGCCCCGGGGATCTGAGTGAACTTTGTTCACTTCTCCCCCTGGCTCCGCTTCGCTACGCCCCGGGGAGGACTTGAACCTCCGACCTATGGATTTCTGCTCTCCTTTTGAGAAAAGCTAACAGTCCATCGCTCTAACCAACTGAGCTACCGAGGCTTATTGTCCATTTTCTGCGGAAAATGAACATCCGGTGAAACCTGTGGGTTCCACCAGCTGTCCAAAACAGCGAAGCTGTTTTGTCCATGCCACAGGCCGGATTTTCAGATGTTACTGTCTCCCTTGACGGAGGAAGTAACGTAGAAACCCACCTTATGAAAACCAAAGGGGTTTCTCGTTTGAACCGGCAACACATCGGTTCCAAAACCGCCGGCGGGTTTTGGAGAATCCCGCATCCCTGCCAACGGTCCTTCAGCCGATTGCTCTCCCAGGTTGAGCTACTGTGGCTCTAAGACATGTTCTGCTGAAAAACGTTAATAAATGCATTGAAAAGGAAACTAGCCAATTACCGTTTCAATGACCTCTTCATGAGGCGCATCTGTCCTTATTGCAGTTGCACAAAAATGAGTCCTTGTTGCCAAAAATCCTGCTTTTCTTAGGTTTTCAAGTACATCATCAATTCTTTTTATTGGCTTTTTCATTTTCTTTGCAAGCACATGAAGGTCATAATATGCATAAGAATTGATTTTGCTCTCTGAAAGCATGGTGCTCAGCAGCTTTTCTATTTCCTTTTTCTTTTTGTAGTGCCTTTTGACATTTTCTTGCAGCATTTTTCCTATTATTTTGCTGTCCCAGAGCGGACCAGTATAAAGTGGCCCTGCAAAAAGCAGGGAATTTCCACAATATGGGCAATCCCTTGCTTTGGGAAGCCTTTTTGCCTCCCTAAAGCAGCATTTTGTGCAATAGCCCAAAAAGCTAAGAGACTTTACTGACAAAACCGCCTTTTCAGAGCCTTTTGAAATTTCAAATATTATTTTCACATAATGCCTGTGAGATAAGGTGAAAATGGGCTTTGCAGACAAATTGAACGGCGAAAACTCCTGGATGACTTTTGCTGCCAATATCCTGACGGCATTTTCATGGCAAAACTCATTGTCAAGAGGGATTGAGCAATAATTTTTCAGGCACGCAGAATGGTGGGCCCCGCAAAGAACAGCCATGTCTGTTGCTGTCACTGACAAATAGCCTTTCTTTTTTGCTCTGAAGGAGTGGGCAGCATAATGGAGATATGGCACAGGAGAGCCAAATGGGTCTATTTCAACAAAGTCAAACCTGTTTTCAAGCAAAAAGCGCTTTGCATCTGCTTTTATGCACTTGCATTTCACTTTATTTTTCTTTGCATTTTTCCTTGCGCACAAAACAGCTTTTTTGCTCATGTCAACCAATGTAAGTGGGCCAAGCTTGTTTTCCTTTTTGTAGCGTATTCCCCTCACTCCTGTTGCGCACATTGCATCAAGCAAAGAGGGTTTTCCCCCAATCGCCATGACACAAAGGCTGCAAATGTCCCTGCAAAGCTCCATTTCAGGGTTGTAAAACACTCCTTCTGGAATGCTCAGTAATGCCTTGCCCTCAGAGGCTGTTTTTCCCATAGTGTTGTTTTTGGATAAAGGGATAAAAAACATGCCTGTGTGTGCTTTTCATGGAAAAGGAGGTGCGCCGCTCAATAATTTCTGGAAGGGTTGATGCTCCGGCGTCAGCTGCAATGGCACACAGGGCAATAATTGCAGCATGTTTTTCGCCAGGAGCCTCATTGGTATCAGGGATTCCTGATTCAGAGGACATACAGGCAACAATAGGCGCATGTGAAGCCATTGGAGCAGATATTGTCACAGATAAAGGGGTTGCTGACATATTTGGGCCTGAAATGCTTTTGGCACCTAATGAAATTGACTGCAAAAAGAGCAATACCACTTTAAAGCTGTTTTTGCCAATTTGCTCGCTTTTTGACAGCCCTTCTAAGCTTTCTGGCTCAGGCAGGCTTTCAAGGAAAATGCTTCGGCCATTTTCAGAATACCTTAATGGGCTTGCTGTTTCTTCTTCAGACTCAAACGGCTTTTTACCAATCAAAGTAAAGGGGCCTCTTGTTGCAGACAATATTGTTTACTTTTCAGGCTTAGGCACACAGTTTCTCTCAGGGTTTCTTTTGTCAGCCCCAATGAGAATGCAGGACACTGCAATAGTCATTGAAGGAAAAACCCGAGGCATGGGATATATTGACAAGACTATAGACATGATGGAAAAATGCGGGGTTGAATTTTTCTCAAAAAAGCAGGGAATGATTTATTTGGCAGGAAGGCAGGGCTTCCTTTCGCCAGAAGAGCTTCAAGTGCCTGCAAGCCCATATTTATCCTCATTCCTTCTTCTTGCAGGTGCAGTTGGAGGAAAAGTGATTGTTGAAAAAATGCCAAAATACAGCAGGCTTGAAAAGCTGCTCAGCAAATTCGGGGCGCATGCAAAGTTTTCTGAGGGCAATTTCACTGCATCTGCAGGAGTTCTTGAGGGAACAGAGCTTAATGCAAATGAGCTTGACGAGCTTTTGGTTCATGCAATGGTTTTAGCAAGCCTTTCAACGAAAGAAACAAAGCTTTTGGGAATAAGCTCACTTGGGAAAAGGCAGTCAAACAGGATGAGGCTTATGGCAAGGGAGCTTTCAAGAATGGGCGCAAAAGTAAAAGAAGCCCCTGGCTCTCTTTTGGTATCTGGTGGAAACCTTCAGGGGGCAGAAATTGAGCCTGAAAACGATCCTGCTGTTGCAATGGCCTGCTCAGCTGCTGCTGTTTGTGCCAGCGGTTTTACAAAAATAAAAGGGGCAGAGATTGTCAGCCGCTCATTTCCTGGCTTCTTCAGGAATTTGGCTATGCTAGGGGCAATAGTACGATAAAGAATAGGAAGCTAAAGCTCGCCAACCCTTCTCTTAACCTTTCTTTTCAGCCTTTTGCGCCTTTTTTTGAGCCATTTCCAGCGCATTCTCCCCTTCTTTTTGTGGGTCCAAAGCCAAAGCGTTCAGACTTTCCACTTTCGGGGACGAGCACCCATGTCATATCACCTTGTTATTGCGTGTTTATTGCCCAATACCAATAAAAAGCCATCATTTGTTTCCTGCCTTCAGGTAAGCGTCAATAAGCCCATGCGCATAGTTGATGCACCCAAAAGCAGTCACAAAATCCTTTTTCTCAAGGAAGTACTTGGTATCCTCGCAGTATTTTTTTGCCAATTCTATTACTGTGGAGTTTTCAGGGGTTAGTTTCACTTTTTTTACATTGGCATAAAACTGCTTTATGTCGCTTTGTATCCTCTCTTTTTCGCTTTTTTTTGCAATCACTTTAACCCCTTTCCATGTAACGGGCCCTTTTTTCTATGCTTTGCGCCTGCTTTGCTATTGCTTTGCTCCCTCCCTTCCTTGCATATGCATTGATGAACCTTTGGCCATAAGCGCCAAGCGCCTTTTTCATTGTTACCAGGTCAGTTGCCTTGTCCTCAAAGCCAAAAGAAACATAGCCAAGCCCAAAGTCAATTACAGCCATTCCCTGGGAAGTGAGCATCAAATTTGCAGGTGTATAATCCCCATGTATTATGTCCTGGGAATGAAGCTTAACAAGTATTGAGGCTGCCTCAGCTATCTCCTTTGCCCTTATTTTCCTTTTTTCAAGTTCCTTGTGCAGCATTTTGCCCGGCAAATATTTCATTATTATTGAAAAATCATTTACCTGATAAACAACAGGGCACAATACTTTGGACAGCTTTGCCCTGCAAAGAAGCCTTGCCTCCCTTTTGGTCCTGCCACTCCTTATCATTGTGTCAAGCGGCTTTTGCCTGTATTTTTTGCTTATCCTTTGCTTTTCAACTGCAGCAAGGCCAAGCACAGATATTTTCCTGAGCACAGCTTCAGCGCCTTTCATCCTATCCCCACAAAGCCAAGCCCAAGGAATGAGAATGCAAAGCTTGCAAGCCAAACTTTCCAGTCCCAGGCAATCACCTTGCTTCCGTCAAGAGGGAAGATGGGCAAAAGGTTGAACAGTGCAAGGAACATGTTTGCCATTGCCCCCAGCCTTGCCACTTGCGTGATTATCACACTGCCAGGAAAAGAAATTGAAATGAACAGGAAAATAAATGACAAAACCCAGTTCATGGCTGGGCCTGCCAAAGAAATAATGCCGTTTTGCCTTCTTGTTATCCCTCTCACTGCATATATGTAAACAGCGCCTGGGGCAAGCAGGATAGGTGCCCTCCAGCCAAATATCTGTGGCACTATTGCCAATGCAAGCCCTGCTGCAAGCCCTAATGGCCATGCCTTAAAGTGCGCCCTTGCCCCATAATTGATTGCAACATACTTGTGCGCAAGCTCATGCAGCACAAACCCGCTCCCTATTGTAATAGTAAATGATGCCATAAGAAATATGAAAAGCGACGGCTCGATATTCAGCCCTGAGTTCCAGAATGAGAGGGCAAGGGAGATTGCCAGTATTGACACTATCATGTCAAATGCCTCATTCTTGTCTATTCGCATGCTCACCATGAAAAAACACCTTGTTTAGCGGTACATTGAGTTTGCCTCGCCCTTGGCAAACTTCTTTATTTTCTCAACATATGCCTTTGTAATTGAAGGCTTTACGCTCCTTAATGACTCTTCAAAGTCCTGCTGCTCTACTTTGTCTGCCTTTTCACCCCTTCTTATTGTAGCCATGCCAGCTTCCCTGCAAACGTTTTCTATGTCAGCGCCAGTATAGCCTTCAGTCCTTTTTGAAAGCTCTTTTAGGTCAATTCCCTTTGCAAGCGGCATGTTCTTTGTGTGTATTTTGAATATCTCTGTCCTTGTCTTTTCGTCAGGCGGGGGAATTTCAATTACCCTGTCAAACCTTCCTCCCCTCATTAAGGCAGGGTCAAGTATGTCTGGCCTGTTTGTCGCTGCAATTACAACCACATTTTTCAGGCCAGTAAGACCATCCATCTCAGTAAGCAAAGTGTCAACAACCCTTTCAGCAACCCTGTTTCCCTCATTCCCTATTTCCCTGTGCGGGGCAATGGAATCCAACTCATCAATAAATACAACGCATGGGGTTGCCATCCTTGCCTTTCTGAACATTTCGCGCACTGCCTTTTCAGATTCTCCAACCCATTTTGAAAGAACTTCTGGCCCTTTTATTGAGATAAAGTTTGCCTCTGTTTCAGTTGCAACAGCTTTTGCAAACAATGTCTTTCCTGTGCCAGGAAGACCGACAAGCAAAATTCCTTTTACTGGCCTTATTCCCATTTTTGAGAATACTTCAGGCTTTTTCAAGGGAAGCTCAACAGCCTCTTTTAGCTCCTGCTTTACCTTTCCTAGGCCTCCGATGTCCTCCCATTTGACATTTGGCCTTTCAACAAACACTTCACGAAGCGCAGAGGGCCGAATTTCCCTTAATGCATTCATGAAATCTTCTTTTGTGACCTGCAGGCCGTCAAGTATTTCAGGCGGTATAAACTCCTGCTCAAGGTCTATTTTTGGCAATATTCTCCTCAAGACTTTCATTGCAGCCTCTTTTGTGAGTGAGGAAATATCTGCGCCAGTATAGCCATGCGTTATTGAGGCAATCCTGTCCAAATCAATGTCTTTTGAAAGCGGCATGCTCCTTGTGTGAATCTGCAGTATTTCCTTTCTTCCCTTCCTGTCAGGCACTCCAAGCTCAACTTCCCTGTCAAACCTTCCTGGCCTTCTCAAAGCAGGGTCTATTGAGTTTTCCCTGTTGGTTGCCCCTATAACTATGACCTTTCCCCTTGTCTTCAGGCCATCAAGAAGAGTGAGAAGCTGGGACACCATTCTCCTTTCAACCTCTCCGGTCACTTCCTCCCTTTTTGGGGCAATTGCGTCAATCTCATCCATAAATATTATTGAAGGCGCATTTTCCTCTGCATCCTTGAAAAGCTGCCTAAGCTTTTCTTCTGACTCCCCAACAAATTTTGAAACAAGCTCTGGGCCTCCTATATGAACAAAATTGGCGTCACTTTCAGAGGCAACTGCCTTTGCAAGCAAAGTCTTTCCAGTTCCAGGTGGGCCGTAAATAAGCACTCCTTTTGGGGCCTCTATCCCCAGCCTTTCAAAAAGCTCTGGGTGGCGCAAAGGAAGCTCAACCATTTCCCTTATCTTCTGTACTTCGTCTTTAAGCCCCCCAATATCCTCATATGAGATTGCCTGCACTTGCACAGTCTCCTTTTCAGGGGCCTCTTTGAGAACAAGGTCTGTGTTCTCATTTATCATGACTATTCCTGCAGGCTGCACAAGTGCTGCAACAAGGGGAAATGAAGTGCCAAATACCCCAATGTATATTGTGTCTCCCCTGTTCAGTGCCCTGCCAATCATCTTCTTTTTCACAAACTGGTCAAACCCTGGTGAATATTTCATTGGCTGTGTAGGGGCAAGCACTACCTTTTTTGCCTCTTTTAAGGCGGCCTTTTTTACAATGATTTTGTCCCCAAGCGCAACCCCGGTATTTTGGCGCAAATAGCCATCCATCCTTATGATGCTCAGGCCCTCATCCTGGGGGTGTGCCTGCCAAACAAGGGCTGCTGTGCTTCTTTTTCCCTTTAGCTCAACTATGTCTCCTGTTGACACATCAAGCTGCTTTCTTGCTTTTGAGTCTATTCTTACCAAGCCCCTGCCAACGTCATTTTGCAGGGCCTCTGCCACTTTTAGGTCTATTGATTTTGCCATAGGATTACCTTGTGCTCCCTTTCCTAAAAATGCCTCAAAAGCTTATAAATGAGCTTGGTTGTGCCCTGATTAACCCCTTATATGTGTAAGAAGGTGGCAAAAGGTATAAAAACAGTTGCAATAACATAAATTCAAAGGTGGGTAAATGCAAAATTCATTGGTAACAGAATCACAGCTTCAGAAGCTTGAAGAGGGTGGCGACATTAAGTCCCTTTTAGAGCTTATTAACAAAAGTGGGATGTTGAAAAAGGTCAATAGCTATCTTCCTGGCGCTGTCTTTTCCGCAATAAATGAAAAGGGTATTTCCCAGCTCGAGGCTTTTGTTTCGTTTGCTACTCGCAGGAAGCGCATAAGCAGGGACTGTTTTGCAAACATAATTTTCAATCTAAATGGGTTAAGGAAAAATCCTGTAAAGAGCATGGCCAGTGTTAATTCCCTTGCATCAGGCTATTATAGTGAGCTCAGAGAATCAACAGTCAATATAGTAGAAGAGCAGATCACTGCAATAAAACTTAAAAAATATGGAAAAACGCAAGGGGAAAAAGAAATTCCAAGTGCTTTGAGGAGCACTAGCCTTAAGGGGAGCTCATCAAAAACAGTGAAAAGATTCAACCTAATCTAAAATTCCTCAAGCTTTGGACTAAGATTTTCTATCTACACATTATGCTCTAAATAACCACATCCTTTATATGTGTTTTGTTTCATATCAGAATAGATATTTATGGAGAAAACACATGATAGCCCACAGGGTCAAGAGTACAAGGCTGAAATAGGTCAAATACTGGACGAGTTAAGGAAAATGTGGAGGGGGGATGAAGAAGTAAAACTGTCATTGCGAAAAAAGCTAATAGAAGCTGTTGATAAAGCAAAAGAGCAAAGGAATGAAGATGAACTTAAACAGCTTAAGGGCCTTCCGCCAGCAATTAATAACGACTGCCTTGAAAATATAATTGAAATTCTTGGCCAAACCAAAGAGGGCTTTAGTAATGCATCGACTAAAAATTCGAAAAGATTATTTGGGCGCAAAGGCTTGTTGGAGCTTTTGGAAAAAAAACGAGATACAGCTATTAGGTTAATCAGAAACAATGAGTCTTTTGATGAAAAATTTATTGGATCAGAAACACTGAAGAAAAAAGGCACCACTCCCTGGAGCATGTGGACAAGGAAAAAGAAAGATCCAGCAACAGAACCAATTGATATCACTCCAGCAAAAACTCCAAGGGCAAGAATCATCTAAAATTCCTCAAGCTTTTTCTGTCCCATCCCTATTTTTCTCTCATTTTTGCCAAAGATTATTATTTTCCCAAACTCTCCGTCAAAGCCAGCAACTTTTTTCACCCTTCCCTGCTCAACCCTTGCTATTGCCTCTGCTATTCTGCTGCCTGCTGCCTTTTCCAATTCTTTTGGCTTTGCATGGAGAACTGCAAACTCATTGCCAAAATGCTTTATCAGGGGAAAGTAAGCTTCAGTCACAGTTTTTGTTGCAGGCTTTTTGCCAAAAGCCTCCCCAAGTATCTCTTTTAATGGCACCAATGACTCATATGGCACTGCTCCCTTTGGCACAAACCCCTCTTTTCTGTCTGCAAGCTTCTCAACCCTGTTCATTACCCCTACAGTGACTGGCTTTTTGCAAACAGGGCATATTCCTTTGTGCTTTTTTGTCTGCTCAGGCGAAAAGCTTATTTTGCAGTTCCTGTGCCCGTCATAATGGTATTTTCCCTCTTCTGGGTAAAACTCATAAGTGCAAATGAGCTTTTTCTTTTCCTTATGCTTGATTGCCTCATAAAGCCCATCATAAGTGGGCCTTTCCAAATTGAAAACATTTGCCTCCCTGCCTATTTTCTCAGGCGAATGCGCATCTGAGTTTGAAATTAATTGCAGCCTGTCCAAAGAAGAAAGCCTCCAGTTCATCCCTGGGTCGCTGGATAAGCCTGTTTCTATTGCATATATTTTTTTCTCATATTCTCCAAAGCACTCTTTTAGTGAATCAAAGCCAGACTTTGAGCCTAAAACACCAAACCAGGGCGTCCATGCATGCGCAGGTATTACTAGGTTTTTGTCAGAAATTTCAAGCACAATCTCAGCAATCTCAATGCAGCTCATTCCTACAATTGGCCTGCCATCAGAGCCAAGGTTGCATTTTTTCCTCACAAGGGCGTCATTTATCTGCTTTGCTGTCTCAATCGACGGGCAAAGGACAACCAGATGAACCCTTCTTCCTCTTCCCCCTTGCGTATAAATGCAGCTTATTTCAGCTGAAAGCACAAAATTAGTTCCATCATACTGCAAAAACCCAGAGTCAGACTCAATTGCCTTTGACTCAATTTCAGAAAGCCAGTCTGGGTGCGTAAAGTCGCCTGTTCCCAAAAGGTCAATTCCCTTTATTTTTGCCCATTTGCTCAAAGTCTCAAGCTCCATTCCCTTGCTTGTTGCTCTTGAGTACTTTGAGTGCATGTGCAAGTCTGCAACTAGCTTTGCCATTTTCCTCCCGCTCAAAATTCGCCCTTCAAGGTATTAAAACTTGCCTTTAACATATTTGTTATGAACATATTCAGCAAAGGCTCATCTGAAAACAGGATACTAAAAGACGAATCATTGCTTTTGCCTGATTTTGTGCCGCAAGAGCTTCCAGAAAGGGAAAAAGAGATAAAAGAGCTGGTATTTTGCCTCTCGCCAGCAGCAGAAAACCGCCAGCCAGAGCATGCATTGTTGTATGGCCCTCCTGGCACAGGCAAAACCTCATGCGCCCGCTATGTGCTAAAGCAGCTGTCTGAATACTCGCAGAGGCCGCTGCCGATTTACATAAACTGCTGGGAAAAGCAGACCAGGTTTTCAATTTTCAGCTATTTGGCATTGCAGCTTGGGGAGGCAATGCCAAGAAGGGGATTGGCAGCAGACGAGCTATTTTCCCGCATAGTTGAAATAGCAAAAAAAGAGGGAAAAATTCTGATAGTTGTTTTGGATGAGGTGGATAGATTGGAAGCACAGTCTGAAGGAGTGCAAGTGCTTTATGACCTTTGCAGGGCAGGAGAAGTTCATTCACTAAGGACAGGGGTAGTTGCAATCACAAATGACGAGGAGTTTCACACAAGGCTTGATTCACGCGTCCGCTCGTCCTTTGTCCAGCACACCCAAAAATTCTCTTCCTATTCGTCAGTGCAGCTAAAGCAAATACTCTCAAGAAGGGCAAAACCAGCCTTTTTCCCAGATGTACTTGACCAAGAAGTGATTCCCCTTTGCTCTGCAATTGCCCTGAAAAAAGGAGGCGACGCAAGAGTAGGGCTTTCGCTTCTTTTGTCAGCAGCAAAAGCAGCTGAAAGGCAAAACTCGCAAAAAGTGCTCATAAAGCATATCCGCCAAGTGCAGGGTCAGTCTGTTGAAGCATCAGCAGTAAAAGCACAAAGAAAGCTTGATGATTTGGATGAGCTTGACAGAATGATAATACAGAATGTTAAAAAAGCAGGCAAAAAAGGCATTGAGTCTGGAAAGCTTTATTCCCTTCTTTCAAAATTCTCAAAGCAAAGGGCATTGAGAAAAAGGGTGGACAGGCTTGAAAAAACAGGGCTTTTAGCTGCAGATGAAATACAGCTCAAAAAAGGAAGAAGCAGAATGATTAGGCTGAAAGAGTAGCTATTGCTTCTTTTATAGAAACCAATTCTTCTTTTCCACTCTTCAAATTGCGCAGAGTAAGCTTGTTCTGTTTCTTTTCCCTTTCTCCTACTATTGCTGCGAATTTACATGAGCTAGAGGCATAGTCAAGCTGCTTTTTCAAATTCCTTCCATTTAGATCAGTTTGTGCTGCAATGCCTTTTTCCCACAGCTTTCCTGCTATTTGCAAAGCATAGGCATAAAATTCTGGCTTTGCGCATGCAACAAATACTCCTGAAGGCTCAAGCTTTTTTCCCTTCATCAGAACAAGAAGCCTTTCAAGCCCTAATGAAATTCCTGTTGCTGTGTCTTTTTGCCCATAAATAGAAAGAAGCTGGTCATATCTTCCTCCCCCTCCAACGCTTCCCATCTGCTTCCCAAGGGATATTTCAAATATTGGGCCAGTGTAATAATCTAATCCTCTGACAAGCGAAAAATCAAGCTCAACTTTTATTGCCTTTGTATAATTTGGCAAAATTGAAAGTATTTCTTCAAGGTCTTTTGCAGCTTCAGGTGAATATGATTTGGCGGTTTTAATGTCTGCTTTTGAAATCTCTGAAAGCAGCTTTTTTGCATCTTCCTTTTTTGCCCCGAGCTTCACAAGCCCATCAATTGCAGCCTCATTTCCTATTTTTTCCCTTTTGTCAAGTATTCTAAGCACAGGAGTTTCTTTTCCTGGCAAAAGCCCCTTTGCAATTGCTGAGATTATCCTCCGGTCATTAAGCAGCACTTTTGCGCCTGAAAAGCCAAGAGCAGAAATTGCCTCGCAGGCACAGGCAATCAATTCAGCCTCTGCCCTCATTGTTGAACAGCCTATTATGTCTGCGTCTGCCTGAAAAAATTCCCTGAATCTTCCTTTTTGCGGCTCTTCCCTTCTCCAAACAGGGCCTATGCAATAGCGCTTCAATGGCTTTCTAAAAGTATTTGATGAAGCCACCCTTGCAAGAGGCACAGTCAAATCAAAGCGAAGTGCCAGCTTTCCATCATCTATCCTGTAAAGCTGGCCAGCTATCTCATCCCCGCATTTTTTCTCAAGAACATTAAGCGTTTCAAGGGCAGGCGAATCCATTGGCACAAAGCCGAATTTTTTGTAAACCTTTTTTATTTTGTCAATTGCCCATTCGCGAAGTTGCATTTCATCTGGCAAAAAGTCGCGCATTCCCTTTGGAGCACAATAGTCCATTTTTTCAGCCCTTTATGCTGGAGGTTATCCAATCCTTGAGAGTCTCCTTTGTGGCAGCACCTACCCTGTTTGCAATTATCTGCCCGTCCTTTATGAGAAGCAGGGTAGGAATGCTTGAAATCTGGTATTTTTCAGAAAGCTTTGGCTGCTCGTCAACATTGACCCTGCCTATTTTTACCTTTCCATCCATTTCCTGTGAAAGCGCGTCAAGCACAGGGGTGAGCATCCTGCAAGGCCCGCACCATGGAGCCCAAAAGTCAACGAGAGTCACGCCTGTTTTTGCCTCTTTTTCAAAGTTCTCTTCTGTGAGTGTCACCATGTCAGCCACCTCTTGCAATTACATTAAAGGCAAACTAATTAAACCCTTTTTACTCTTGGCCAAAGTAGCTCTTGAATTTCGGGGTTGTTGTAATTGCTTTGCTCCTGCCTGATTTTTTCTGTGAAACAAAGCCTTTTTCAGTAAGCTCAGAAACGTCCTTGTAAATTGTGCTTCCAAGCCTTTTGCAAAGCTGGGACTTTAGTATTCCCTCATTTTTCGAAATATAGGCAAGTGTTCGAAGGGAATGCTTTGAGATTTCTGCAGCCTGGGCAAAGTCTTTCACATAATTTACATACTCTTGGCGTAATCTCATGTAATACTTGCCGCCTTCTTCTGCAACCTCAATTGAGCTTCCCCCCCTCTCATAAGCATCCTGCACTTCTTTTACCTTTTGCGCAACAAAGCCTGGCGCTGCAACCTTTATCAGCTTGCCAAGCTCGCCCAAAGAAAGGGGCCTGCTGCTCATGAAAAGCGCAGCCTCTATTATTTTTTCATGCTCTTCTGGACCCATAAAATCACTTTTTCTTCTTCCTCTTCCCATTTTCCTCGCGCACCCTTATGAATATTTCGCCAAAGAACTTTTCCTGGAATATTGAAAGCTTGCTGTCCTGTACCAGGTGCAGCACTGGCACCAAGGTTCCAATTATCTCCTCAGCGCCCTTTTTCCTCAAAATGCTTGAAAACGTGGCAAGCCCCTCTGAGTCGCTCTCAGAAACGACCCTTTCATAAACTTCTGCCATCCTCTGCTCTATGTTAAACTCAGGAAGCTCTATGTTCAGTACTTGAGGTATCTCAATCCTTTTTGCCTTTTGCTCCCGCTTTTTCTGGTCGTCAAACACCCGCTCCATTGCCACAAGAAGCTCATCAATTGTGACCATCCTTTTTGGGGGTATCCTTGTTTTGAGCTCAAGAACAGGTATTACTGAAGGCTCCTCATCCTCCTCTACAAAGGTCTGCTCCTCAACCACTTGTTCCTCTTCCTCAAATTTCAGTGCCTCTGACTTGAAGCGAAGCAGTATTGCAGCAGCAAGTATCAGGTTTGCAGGCACCCTTAAGTCAAGCATTTCCATTTTCCTTATCTTGTCAAGGTAGCCAGAAGTTATCTCAACTATGTCTATGTTCCAAGGATCAAGCCTTTTTGTTGCAACCAAATCAAGCAGCATTTCCCTCCAGGTTGCAAGCTCAACTATCCTTTCAAGCTTCATGTCCTCATCAGATAGCTTTGAGCTGTCAATTCTCCTGCTGTCGCTGCCTATTTCCTCTTCCTCTGAACTGGCCGCTTGCGCCTTCATAAAATCATTTTCACACAACTTCCTTTTATTTGTAAGTCCCTGTGTCCCCTTAAAAACATTTCTCAAGATATAGGCACGGTAATCAATATGGCAGAGAAAAAGTCAGTTGACCAGATAACAGACGAGGCAATAAAAAACGGTGGCTATTTGATTAATGTGTATTTTGACCTCCACTCAAGCTCAGAGGAGGCTGTGAAAAGCATGATGGTCGGCTTTTTGTCAAAGCTCTCAAAGGAAAAAGGAGTAATCTATGCTGTTGGTGAAATAGACAAGCCAATGGAAAAAGGGGAAATTTTTTCAACATGGGCTGAGGTGAAGCTTCTTGCAGAAGACTTTTCAACTCTTGTCAGGATTGCGTCGCAGTACTCGCCCATAGGGGTGGAGATTCTCAGGCCTGACGAGGTAAGGCTCCAAGCAGGAGAGGCGCAAAATGCACTCATTGACGTTGCGCAGACAAGCCAGAATTTCACAAGGCTGATAATGGACAAGGTGCTCTCAAAGGAGGAAAAGGAAAAATACATTAAAAAGATGCAGAACCGAAATGAGCTTGGGAAAAAGCTTCTTGAGAAAAAAAGGCAAGATTAATATTCATAAAAGCAAATGTAATTTGGTGGTCTGATGGCAGTGCAAAAGGTCAAATCAGGAATACCAGGCCTTGACAAGATGCTTGGCGGGGGCTTTTTGAAGAACAGCGTCACTGCTGTTGCTGGAAGCACAGGCTCTGGAAGGACGCTTTTTGTTTCCCAGTTTTTGCACAGCGGCGCTCGTGATTTAGATGAGCCTGGCCTTTTCCTCTCATTTGACGAGCAGAAGAGCACAATCTATTCGAACCTGGCCTCTTTTGGCTGGGACATGCTTGACCTTGAGCAAAAGCAGAAGATTGTTTTCATAGAATATCCGCAAAATGAGCTTTCTGCTTTTGTTGAGCAGGAAGGCGCAATAAAGGACTTGATTGGCAGCATGGGGGTGAAAAGAGTGGTAATAGACTCAATAAGCCCATATGCACTCATGTTCTCAAACCCTGAGGAAAGAAGAATCAGCACCCTCAAGCTTGTGAGCGCAGCAAAATCCTGGAAAGTTACCTCGCTTATTTCAGCAGAGACTGTGCCAGGCTCTGAGGAGCATTTTCCGCACACTATATCTGGGGTAGAGTCATTTGCAGACGGGTTTATCAATATCTCATTCATGAGAAAAGCAGGAAAAAGACAAAGGGACATTGAAATAGTGAAAATGCACGGCTGCCGCCATGAGCATGAGCTAAAACCCCTTTCAATAACTGAGAAGGGATTTGAAGTTGGAAAGGCAAAAAAAAGGTAATGCAAAATGGAAATAGACCCATGGGCCTCAGAGCAGTCATTTGATTACTCAAAGCTGTTTGAAGAGTTTGGCATGTCAAAAATCACCCCGCAAATTGAAAAAAAGCTTTCATTTTACCTTTCTTCCAGGAAAATAGTTTTTGCGCACCGTGATTTAGACTTATGGCTAAAAGATGCACAGGAAAAAAAGCCGGTTGCAGTAATGTCAGGCATAAAGCCGTCATCTGAGTTTCACTTGGGAAGCAAGCTCACAGCAGAAGAGCTGATATTTTTCCAGAAAAAGTTTGGTGCCAAGGTATTTTACTGCATTGCTGACTTGGAAAGCTATGCTGACAACGGGCTTTCTCTTGAAGAAACGCATGAGACAGCAGTGTCAAATGTTGCTGATATGCTTGCTTTGGGCCTTGATGAGAAAAATGCCCATATTTACAAGCAGTCGCAGGAAACAAGGGTAATGAACAGCGCTTACCTTCTCTCCAAAAGGGCAACACCTGCAATGCTAAGGGCAATTTATGGTGACAGGAATTATGCTCTTTACTTTGCAGCCCTTACCCAGGTAGGGGACATAATCCTTCCGCAGCACAAGGACTTTGGAGGGCCAAAAAGAGTGCTTGTGCCGGTTGGGGTTGACCAAGACCCTCACATACGCTTTTCACGGGACATGGCATTCAAGGAAAAGCTCTTTTTGCCATGCGCAACTTACCACAAAACAATGCGGGGCTTAAGGGGAGAGACAAAAATGAGCAAGCGAGACCCAGGCTCAACTTTGCTTTTGTCAGATTCAGCAAAAGCAGCAGAAAAAAAGCTAATGAATGCATTCACAGGGGGCAGGGCAACAGCAGAAGAGCAGAAAAAGTATGGCGGAGACATAGAAAAGGATGTGCTTTATGAGATGATGAAATACCACTTCATAAAAAAGGACAAGCTTTTGGATGAAATGAAATTAGACATGACTAAACGGAAGATGCTCACAGGCGAGTACAAGAAAAAATGGATCCCATACATACTCAAGTGGCTGAAACAACACCAGGAGAAAAAGAAAAAAATGATTCCGAAAGCAAGAAAGCTGCTTGAAAAAGAGAATTAAGTTTTGCTACTTTTTGTTGCAAATGGAACACACTATTTAAATTCAGTGTTTTTGAAAAGTTTACAGAAAATGGTGAAAAACTTGGCTCCAATTGCAAAAGATAAAGTGAACGGCTTAAATGGGAAAGCCAGCGCACTTATAATCAAATACCTTGCCAGTAACAAGCTTGCTCTTCTTGGGAAACGCTACGATGAAGGGAAAATTACTGAGAAAGACCTAGTATACAATGTCTATAGCCTCAAGACGTCAAAGGATATTCATAACATAGCATATGTGGGGGCAATTATCAACTCAGACAAGCTCGTCCAAACTGCAATACGCGAGGCAACAAGAAGGATGGAGAGCGTGTATTGAATCAGTATTTTACCTCTAATTTCTCCTTTGCAATCCTTGGTATGAATGCACAAGCCACAGCTGCCTCAATCTGCTCGCTTCTGTGCATCATTCCTGCTGAAAACCAGCCCAAGGCGCCTTGCTTTCTCCCTATTTTCTTTATTCCTGTCATTTCTTCTATTGCTTTTGTCAGGTCAGAGTCTTTCTCCCTTATTTTCCTTGCAATCTTTTCAGGCAAAACAAATCCCATGCCAGTGCCATAAGTGCATTCTTT